>Ga0307942_1004688_pt1 | contig 10801 bp, 13 predicted proteins | sample OrgLakmetagen175_FD_201846 | JGI IMG/M metagenome (GOLD analysis project Ga0307942, IMG submission 201846) | Saline water microbial communities from Organic Lake, Antarctica - #175 | ecosystem: Environmental > Aquatic > Non-marine Saline and Alkaline > Saline | place: Antarctica: Organic Lake...
GTGCTGTTTGGGGGGGAGTGTGTGGGGGAGAAGACGTACCGCTGCCTTTTCGTGCTTTCAGCGGAGATGGATTCATCTGCTGCCGGTGTTAGAGCATCTAGGCCTGGCGGTGCTGCCTGCGCATCAAAGATTTTCATTATTGCTGCCCCACCCAGCTTGGAAGCTGTGATATTGATGGGAGGCCAACGTTTCTCATACAAAAGCCTCTTTTGGTACGTTTGGTCTTTGAAAAGGTACAAATGCCCAGAATGCAACACAATGCATGCAGCTGTGCACACATCCATACAAAGGCACGGATACAGAAGCAAAGAATCAGCAACACACATACAGAACACATACACACCCACCTGTGTGTCAGTTGCCAGCGTCTGCCCTGCCTCATTCCTCTGACGCCGCTTGATTCCTTTCTGGATCTCCACCTCGTAACGGTCCCGCGCCTGCTGCCGAAGATCTGCCCGCACTTCAGCCCTTGATGGCCCCTTCTTATTTGCTTGTGCTTCTCGCTCCTGTGGAGGTGTGGAGGTGTGTGTGTGTGTGTGTGTGTGTGTGTGCGAGTGAACGTGTACACATGCCTGGGTGTGTGCAAGTACATGTGTGATTCCCGACATGCACGTGCATTTGAGAGTGCGTGTGCGTGTGTGCAGGTGTGTCTGTTGCATTAATTGAGCTTCATGTTTCATGTACGTGTGCTTCATGCACACACAATGACTCAAACTGGACTGCTGCAAGCAAAGGCCTGACCTGCTTGGTCGCTCCCTGTTCCCTCTTCTTGTCTCCGTTGAATGGCCTCAGCAAGGGAGAGAACTCAGGGCGCGGCGGTGCACCCTCTGGTGCTTTTGCTGCCAGAGCTGCTGCGGAAGCTTCTGCCTTTGTGAGAGCTGCTAACGCGTCTTGCAGGGCAGGGGACATAACTTTTCTTGATAGTGCTGGTGTTGCCTGTGTTGCTGCTGCCGATGTTGGTGCTGGTGCCTGAGCTGCTGGAGCTGCTGCTGCTGCAGCTGGTGGTGGTGCTGGTGGTGCTGGTGGTGCTGCTGGTGGTGGTGGTGGTGCTGCTGCAGCTGGTGGTGGTGCCTGAGCTGCTGGAGCTGCTGCTGCTGCAGCTGGTGGTGGTGGTACCTGCGAGACCTCTCGCCCTCCCTGCTCTTTTCTTGTCCTTGGGGGTTCTATCTGACCTTTGCCAGCAGTCCTTGGTTCCTGCATTACAGATCATTTCGAATGGCTGCATGTTGCTCCAGGCGTTCTTTCTCTGTAAGCTCATCAACCCATTGTCCAGCCTTCACTTGCGGTGGATCTTTAGGGAGTATGGGCCAGCTGGTGGTTTAAAGGGGATCATAGAATTTGCATAAGGAAGATATACACCACAGCTTACATAGCACAGGTTACATAGCATAGGTTACATAGCACAGCTTACATAGCACAGGTTACATAGCACAGGTTATGTAGCATAGGTTACATAGCATAGGTTACATAGCACAGGTTATATAGCATAGGTTACATAGCATAGGTTACATAGCATAGGTTACATAGCATAGGTTACATAGCATAGGTTACATAGCACATGTTACATAGCATAGGTTACATAGCACATGTTACATAGCATAGGTTACATAGCATAGGTTACATAGCACATGTTACATAGCATAGGTTGCATAGCATAGGTTACCTAGCATAGGTTACATAGCATAGGTTCTATTCCGGCTCGTATCCACCGAACTGCTGGAGGGGGATTTTTACACTTGCGCCCAATACCAAGAAAAGCATCTGGGCCGTTGACACCCATACCTGCCAACAAAAAACTGAGCTTGCCACACAAAAAGGGGCAGGAGCAACAGACACACTGGAACCACACAAGACAGGAAGGAACAGGCCAAGGGCAAGTTGCTGAAGTCAAGGAGAGCAAGGGCTTAAAACTAAGCTGCCAACTATCTAAGGCACAAGCATAAAAAGGATGGTTAGCACAGCGCAAGCTGTGCTAAGAGAGTACTAACTAACGTTCGGTTGTACTCGCCTCCAAAAACTAGAGTACTTCTGCGAGTACTCAGCAGTTTTTAGCAGGAACTGCCAACAGTAGGTTTGATTATAGACGTCACATATGTACATGTCTTAAAAGAGGGAGTAGATCCAGTGTTTGAAGTCCTAAATGGTAGGAGCACACTTCACAGGATGGACATGCAATATCAGTGCGAGCAGCAGCTTGGATGGTTTTTAGCACTTATCCAACTACTTTGAATAGGGGTAAAGCCCAAGGAGCGCAGTGTATGGTATTGCTTCTGTCTTTCTGGGGGGCCCGCCACTCAACTCCTTTTGTTGCAAGTGTAAGATTTCCAATTATCTGTTTGGTGGACGTCCAGATCATCATGGTAAAGCGTGTTTATGGCCTCAGTGGGTGTCATAGAGGAGGCCTTGTATTTCTTGTACGTCCAGAGTTCTTGTTGGATGTGGGTAATGCGCAAGGGGGTCAGGCTCAGGCTAGGTAGGCATTGGGTTACACCAAGGAGCTCGCACCTTCTTTTTCTTTGGAGTCTATGCTGTGCATGTGGTTCTGTGTAGCCTATACTCTCGAAGGTTGTGGTTATTATTGTGGATGTGGTAGGTTGAGTTTTATGTTACTCATCTGCTGTGTGAAGGGGCTGGTACTATTGTCTTGTGGGATGGAGGAGGTAGTTGTCTGTGTAAGTGTCCGTGTTGCGGGATGATTGTGGCAAGAGGTATGTGAGTGTTATACGTTTGTTAAGTTGGATATTGGTTGGTTGTTTGACGGAGGGGAGTAAGTTTTGCGTGTTGAGATGTTGCTGGTTTACTATCTGGCCGTGTTTTCCCTTTTTAATGGTATGTGGGGAGCAGTTGGTGTCTGCCGTGCACGTTGTGCTGGCTGGTTTTGTGGGGGAGCGGCAAGCTGGGTAGTAGGTGCAAGTTCAGACAGGCATTCGATGGCTGTAGTTTGGGGCGGGTTGGGGGTTGGTATAGACACTGAGCCTTCAGAGTTATGGCTTCTTTTTGTTAGGTTGAAGCTTCTTTGTGAGTAGCGTAATGAGCGTGGGGTTTGTGACAGAGGGGCAGCTAGCATCATTGTGGTGGGATGGTGTTGTGTCTGGGTGGGCCCCGTGTAAGGTATGTCGTATGTTATGCGTTTCCTGGGCCGAGCATTGGCGTCTGGAGGGAATGTTTGTATTAGTGGTGTTAGTGCGTTTTAAGTGGCACGTCTTTGGATTTCTAATGGACATCTGGCTGCTATTGTAGCGGGAGAAGTTGACGTAGGTGGTTCTGAGCAAGGTTCAAACACAGAAGCAAGTCTGGTTTGATCGCCTAGTATCTATCTGACGGTAACTGTGCGTGTGGGAGGTGGCCGTTTAATGATTAATGAGGCTATTGGTAATAGGATGCTTATGGTGTGTTGCTGAGCATGGTTGTGGTGCAGGTGTTGTGTGGGTGGGTACATTCTGCTGAGGTTGAGTGTCTGTGGAATCAGGGGGCACGTCGTCATGATGAGCCAATGTATAGATATGTGTGTCCAAGAGGCCTTGAAGGAGTGATTCCTATTTTACGGTGGACAAGCAGGGTGTTTTGACTTGTATTTCTGTTTTGAAGGAGTTGTATAATGGTGGCAGTGCTGAGCTCAGACACAGATGTTCCTGGCATGTTGGCAATGGCTGCAAGCCTGTTAAGTGCTGCAATGTGCTTTTAGAAGACTCAGGACTGCTTATTAATAGGCTGTTTCCCAGAGATGATGTGGTCTTTGTTTGCTGACGTGCGATCGTGAATATTAATAATGCCTAGGCTTATAAGCGGTTTGGTAATGCAGTTAATGAGGGTGGTCATTGTTGGGGGGGGTGGGGGGGTTGCGGGCGGAAGTAGATCAGCTAGGAATACACATTTCCCTTTCAGAACTAGGTGTAGGTAACTGGCGTGGATGCAGGCTAGTTGGCGCACTCCCATATGGAGGTTGAATTGCCTCTTAAATGGCAACGACGTTCCTTCTCTTCTGGACAGGAATGTTGTGGTAAGGTGTTTTAAGTTGGATATCTGGTGGGTGAGGAGATTAATCGTCACAGATTGGTGGCAATCAGAGGGGTCCTCTAGGCTAATTACAAGTGCCACTGCTAAGCGCCTGTGATATTCTACGTAAATAAAGGGGGCGCCTAACCCAAAATTTATGTACATCTTCACGGATCATGGCCGTTAGAGAACTACGCCAGAGGTTGTGCTTGCTTTTAATCACCCTTCCAATCATTGCATTCCACTTGTCTAGGTCTGGTAGGAGCATGCATGGTGTAACGGCAAAGGCATAAGCCAAACTGGGGATGATAGTATTATATTGAGTGTTTGCCGTGGTCAGGCATATGATCCTTCAAGCTTTTGTTTTAGGTTTTTGTCCATGCGCCTGTGTTGTTTTTTCCAGTTAAGGTCCATGGTGAGAGTGACTCCTAGGTAGAGAAAAGGTGAGCTGGGTCAGGGTGAGCTGGCTGGGTGAAAATTATTTTGTTGGCTGGTTTTGGATCATTATGTTTGTTATTGAGTTGATGTTCGAGGTCTTCAGTAGGTGTTAAACCATTGTCGTCTTTGAGGAAAGGTGCATTCATGCTACCTGTGACCTTGTTTTGCTGCCAGAAATACTCATTGCGGCCCAATTAGAGTAGAGTGTGAGTTTACTAGCTTGCACTTTGAGATTGCGCAGATTGCCAGTGGGGTAGAGGAGGTCATCTGCAAAAGTGGCACTACTTATGTTGTTGGCTAGGTTAGTTTGAAGCGTGTTTTCTTTTGGGACACAGGTATGTGTGTAACCGCTTCCTCCTACGTGTAACCATTAGAAGGGGATCCATATAGAGCAGGAAGAGAAAAGGGAGAGAGCGTCCCCTTGTATAGTACCCCTGTCTATGGGTATTTTGTTTGTGCATACCCCGGAAGGGAGATTTACTTGAGTGGTGGCATGTTCATAGAGATTTTTGACAGCATCTATGGCATCAGTAGGAAAGCCAATATCATACATGATCCAAAGCATACAGTCATGGTCAGTGGTGTTAAAGGCTGAGGCAAAGTCAACAATCAGGGCATAGATGTCTTTGCGAAAGGGTTTGGCATCTTCTAGTGCCATAATTACGTTTTGGAGTTGGTGGTTGATATCTTTGTGTTTGCGAAAGCCAGCTAGTGTGGAGCTGAGCATGGAATGTGTCTCTGCGTACTCGTACAGAGTATTAGTAATGAGGCGAGTCCAAAGCTTGTAAAGAGTACTTGCAAGGCCAATCGGGCGAAATTTTCACCTCAGTTTCATCTCCTTTGTTCTATTCCGGCTCGTATACACCGAACTGCTGGAGGGGGATTTTTACACTTGTGCCATCACCAAGAGAGACACTGAACTGGCTGAAAGAGCCCTCCTAGAAGAGAAACAAGAAAAAGCATCTGGGCCGTTGACACCCATACCTGCCAACAAAAACTGAGTTTGCCACACAAAAAGGGGCAGGAGATACAGACACACTGGAACCACACAAAATAGGAAGGAACAGGCCAAGGGCAGCAAGTTGCTGAAGTCAAAGAGAGCAGGGCTTAAAACTAAGCTGCCAACTATCTGAGGCACAAGCATAAAAGGATGGTTAGCACAGCGCAAGCTGTGCCAAGAAAGTACTAACTGACGTTCGGTTGCACTCGCCTCCATGAACTAGAGTACTTCTGCGAGTACTCAGCAGATCTTATCGATAAAGACGGTGTTACTGGTTTTCCAGGCTTTTGATTTGAAGCCGGTAGCCCACATCATAATGAGGAGCGTGTGTATGGTGTTTTGGATTTCTGCAGGAAGCTCGTTAACAACCCCATTTGGTCCTGGAGATTTACTGTTGTTACTCAGAGTTTTGATGCACTTGTTGAAGGCACTTTTGTCTAGTATTGAGGAGTGCAGCCAGTTCCTGTTTTGAATGCATTCTGATTCAGCTACAGCTAATTTTGATTGTAGTTTTAGAAGATCTGGAGGTGGAATCTCAGACTCGTTCTCTGCGTGTTCCCAAGGGTAATTTATAGGTGCCTCATCAGGGAGGTAGGTGCCATGCCTGATATGTACGGCTTGCCAATAATCTTGAACTTACACACACACTCACACACACACACACACGCACACATACACACACACGCACACAAACACACACACACACAAACACACACACACACATGTACATGTAGGCGAGTCAGTCTATCTGCTGCTCTACCAATTGTTTGGGTAACGTGCGTGCATGTATGCATGCATGTGCCTGTGTGTGTATGTGTGCGTGTGCGTGAGCATGCGTGCGTGATTGAGTGCCTGTGTGTGTTGGGGGGGGGCGGCTGTGGGTTTGGTGGGGGTGTGTGTATGTGAAGTGTGTGTATATGATGTGTATGTAGTTGAACGTTGCTTTCTGGATTCGTAATGATGATTTCTGGAGAGGGGCTTTAACAGAATTGCAAAGCCTAGTGTCCCACTTGCTGTGTGTGCACGATAAACAATCCAACATGGTTGTATGCATGTGCTGCATGTATCCTGTAGCTAGGGTTGGCCAGAATTATATGTATATATATACGGTTTTTTTGGCAGGAAAATCCCCCCCCGGTGGTGCTTGCTTAGTTGGCTCAATTTCAATCGTGCCGGACACAGGATCTTTTAGAGCTTGGAGGCCTGCCCGTGGTTGTGCATTGGAGCCTTTGAATATATCTATGTGTGCTCTTTTTGGTGCTTTATTGATCAATCTCTGTTGCACCTTACGGGCTAATGTGTTGGTTTTCTTGTTTTGATAGCATCCATGCTGGCAATGGCTTGCCTTGTTTTAGTGTGGATGTCGCTAGCTGTTCTTTGAGAAGCTGATCGGGTTCGATGTGCTCACCTCCTTTTGAAGTGACGGGTTGGCATTGTTTTGTTGAACAATTCCTGTGGTGATGCCTTGGCATTGATGAAAGGGGAGGACAATAAGTGTTGGATTTCTTTATTGATCCAATGGAGTTTTTGCTCAGGCTGCGTTGCTTGTTCTTTTCAGGCCGCGGGCTGGTGGTTGTTGGTTGGTTAGGGTTAGAACACCCTAGACCCTAACCCTGTAACCTAAATTCTGATTGCACTGAGCGGCACGCCTTCTCTGCAAAGGTGATACTGCATTTGTCTAAAATGCAATATTTATGCCTTTCTCAACAGCACCTTTCTTGATCAGTTCTTGGTATTTTGTAAAGCATGCTGATGGTTGTTTGTGGTGATGGTAGAACCTTTTTAAAATTAGGACCTAGTCTCTACAGATGTTACAGATGCTACAGATAAAGCCATCAGTCAAAATGTGCGACTGCTAGGCTGCGTATGTAAAACAAGTTGTTTTGTGGTGGCACCAGACTTGCAACACCTACAAAAAAACCCTTAGAAAGGGAAAAAGGCACAACGCTGTTTGTGACATTGCAGCACTGAATAAAACCAGTGAAATTAATCTAGCATCTGCCAGGGACAACCGCATTTAATCAAAGAGGGAGAATCATTAGGGTTTAGTCTGTGTGTTTTGGGCACACGAAAATATGGACTGTCACACTGAATATACCAGGATGCGGGAGGCAAGTATTATGTACATAAAACTGCTGAGTACTCGCAGAAGTACTCTAGTTCTTGGAGGCGAGTGCAACCGAACGTCAGTTAGTACTCTCTTGGCACAGCTTGCGCTGTGCTAACCATCCTTTTTATGCTTAGTATCGGCACATGTGTAAAAATCCCCCTCCAGCAGTTCGGTGGATACGAGCCGGAATAGAACTCATGTGTGAGGAGCAGCACTTGCACAACGAGAGGGTCGCTCTGGAACATCAAACACGGTCTGGTACATCACTCTCTTGCTGTGGGCCATGCTGCTAGATTAACTCTGAACCAGCACTTGCCTGGCTAAAACCGTAAAAATGTGTATAAAGAGTGAAACTGAACATTCGTAATAGCAGATTAGCTTGCAGCACTTACCGTTGTTTGTCTTTCAACACCTCACACAGCAAGGCACATTCCTTGTTCTGTTGACACAGTGTAATTTGGTTTTTTATATCTCCAATGCATCCCGCCAAGTAAGTGATGTTCGTTCTTAACATTCTTCACAGGGGGAAAGCAATGCAGCATTAGCCCTCCCTGAAGGTATCTGTAACGTCTCCTCCCCCTCTCTGAGGCGGCAGATTAAGAAACGCATTGAGGTGCTGAGGTGGCTGATGGATGTGTCTGTGAGAAAAAGAGCGAGTTTATTATAAAAAGGACCATCTAAACTAGCCAAACTACCAATATACGTGAAACCGTTGCTCACATTATGAATCACAGGGGACATCACACGACTAGTTTATGCCACTGATTTAGCATGACGCTGTCTGTCTTTATTGCGCTCAAGCAAGCGTCAGCATGAATGAAATCTCTCATGAATACACACACCACGTCCTCTGTTCTGTCTGTGAGCCAGCCCTTCACCAGTATTATCAAGCGCTAGTCTGTACTACTGGACGTGCATGTGTGCTTTTACAGCATTGAAATCTGAGAGAAAATGGCTTTTCTGCTGAAGGCACTGACATGATGCCATGGATGGTCCGACACAATCGTATATCTTCAAACAGAAGCTGCAACACTGTAAAACCATTGATCTCAGCCGTTTTGTGGTAGACCTCAGGGAGAGACACTTGGAGTTTGGAGTACTGGACACCTTATTCTGAAAATTCATCCGAGAGAGAGCAAACACTCAACTCATCACCAATGCTGTGCTCTTCCTACCAAAAGGGCCCTGGTCACTCATTAGCCTTACATTCTTCCCAAATACATGTTTCTCTACCTGCCTCGTGATGTCATCCGTAGTACAGCTCGTTTTAGACTTCGTATTCATACCCTACGTTTTGAGACAGCGACTGGAATCAAAGTTATTTCCCCACCTGTGACCTGTGTGATGCTGATAATTTAAGGTGAGCAGCATGTTCTTTTCCACTGCGCCAATCCCCACATGCTTTCTCTCCGCAGGAAGTATGCACCTCTGTTTCCCCCAACAGGAGCTCACGATGTGCTTACTTTTTGAGCCAGAACAATAACAAGCTTAATTTGTTCTCCATGAACTAATTGCGTTTTATGAGCAGGCTAGCAGTCACACTTCTTGACTGAAGGCCTTTCTTTGTAAACCTTGTAAAGCTTATGAGTTCAGTGTGAAACACCTGAACTCAGGTTCTTGAAGTGTAGCATAAAGTGAGATATTCTCACTTTCTGCTTTTCCCCAGTTTCTGCTTCCCTTCTCCATTCTTTTTATTCCTTGGAGAACACAACTCTCTTTAGCATACTTCCCCCCCTCCCTCACCTCTTTTCTATATTTTAGTCTTTAGTTTTCTCCTGTTTCTCCGGTTTCTCTAAGTTGTTGTTTTCTCCTTGGTAATAACGACAGAGCCAGGTTTTGTCATTACACCAAGCTGCCGTTGAGGGAGATCAAAACCAAAAATGGGCTGCAGGCCCTCACAAAAGCAAAACAACGCAAAGAAGCAAGTGCCAAGTCCGTAAGGCCAGCAAGGCCCTTACAACTGTTCAGAGAGGGAAACGGAAGAAGTATCCCAGTTGTCAGTTTGGAAACTGGGAGTTGCCAGTTGCAACTTCACCACCTCATCATCAGTTGGTGAAGTTGGCGAAGTTGGCAGTTTTAGGGCCTAGGGAGGGAAACAAAAAGAGTATCCCATGTTACGTAGTATATGTACTTAGTAATATAGAGAATTGGCATCCAATCGATAACCCTTTTCCCGATGTAACATTGGTATCGAAGCTTTGGCTGAGTGGAGCGGCCGGTGCGTTGAAGCACCGTGGTTTCCGTGGGAGGTCCTCAGTTCGAACCCGGGTGGGGGCGATGTTTGGTTATCCGATAGGGGGATGGTCAAGAAGTGCGTAAGAAGATAACATCAGTCGCAGCCCTGCCTTGGCCGGCAAGAACCAAAGACAGGAAGCCTGAGAAGCCTAATGGTGAGCCATGGCAATCCGAGGTAGGACGGATTGAACCAAGGGGAGGAGTGTTACGTGGGTATATGTAAAATAGAGGATTGACATCCAATCGATAACCCTTTTCCCGATGTTTACATCCTAGTTGTCAGTTTGCCTGAGTTTGGAAACTGGGAGTTTGTCCCTTACTTTACACACCAACTGAGAAAGCCTCAGTTCCAAAACTGATGCACTCCTTGCTTATTTACACACCAACTGGCGGGTAAGAAATTGTAGTTTTAATGGCCAACTCAGTTGAGTATGCTAGGCGGCGTCGCTTTCTTGAAAAATAATATCCCAGATGCTTGCCGGCGGGCAAGCTACCCGAAGCCGCGTACATTTCACTCTTTTTCCCGGAAACCCGCCTTCCCCCGTTCTTGTTTATAGACAAGTGGGGGAAAGCATCGCAAGCGATGCTGAAAAGTTGGCGAAGCCTTTTGCGCTGTGAACTGGCAACTTGTGTGTGCTTTGTGCGCGCTTATACATGTGTGTATGTGTGTGTGTGTGTGTATGTGTGTATGTGTGTGCGTGCGTGTGTGCGAGTGTGCGTGCGTGCATGCGTATGTGCGTGCGTGCGTGCGTGTGTGTGTGTGTGTGTGTGTGTGTGTGTGCGTGCGTGTGCGCGTGCGTGTGTGTGTGCGTGTGTGTGTGTGTGTGTGTGTGTGTGTGTTTGTGTGTGTGTGTGTGTGTGTGTGTGTGTGTGTGTGTGTGTGTGTGTGTGTGCGCGTGTGTGTGTGTGTGTGTGTGTGTGTGTGTGTGTGTGTGTGTGTGTGTGTGTGTGTGTGTGTGTGTGTGTGTGTGTGTGTGTGTGTGTGTGTGTGTGTGAGTGTGTGTGTGTGTGTGTGTGTGTGT
>Ga0307942_1004690_pt1 | contig 10800 bp, 13 predicted proteins | sample OrgLakmetagen175_FD_201846 | JGI IMG/M metagenome (GOLD analysis project Ga0307942, IMG submission 201846) | Saline water microbial communities from Organic Lake, Antarctica - #175 | ecosystem: Environmental > Aquatic > Non-marine Saline and Alkaline > Saline | place: Antarctica: Organic Lake...
TATGTCGCTGCACACTAAATGAAGTGAGTGCTGCACTACATGAAGTGAGTGTGCTTCTGTGTTTGAGCATGTGTATGTCGCTGCACACTACATGAATTGAGTGCTGCACGACATGAAGTAAGTGTGCTTCTGTGTTTGAGCGTGTGTATGTCGCTGCACAGTACATGAAGTGAGTGCTGCACTACATGAAGTGAGTGTGCTTCTGTGTTTAAGCGTGTGTATATCGCTGCACACTAAATGAAGTGAGTGCTGCACTGCATGAAGTGAGTGTGCTTCTGTGTTTGAGCATGTGTATGTCGCTGCACACTACATGAATTGAGTGCTGCACTACATGAAGTGAGTGTGCTTCTGTGTTTGAGCGTGTGTATGTCGCTGCACACTACATGAATTGAGTGCTGCACTACATGAAGTGAGTGTGCTTCTGTGTTTAAGCATGTGTATGTCGCTGCACACTACATGAATTGAGTGCTGCACTACATGAAGTGAGTGTGCTTCTGTGTTTAAGCGTGTGTATGTCGCTGTACACTAAATGAATTGAGTGCTGCACTACATGAAGTGAGCGTGCTTCTGTGTTTGAGCGTGTGTATGTCGCTGCACACTACATGAAGTGAGTGCGCTTCTGTGTTTGAGCGTGTGTATGTCGCTGCACACTAAATGAAGTGAGTGCTGCACTACATGAAGTGAGTGTGCTTCTGTGTTTGAGCATGTGTATGTCGCTGCACACTACATGAAGTGAGTGCTGCACTACATGAAGTGAGTGCACACTACATGAAGTGAGTGCACACTACATGAAGTGAGTGCACACTACATGAAGTGAGTGTGCATCTGTGTTTAAGCGTGTGTATGTGTGCATGATATGTGTGCATGCGCGTGTTTGCTGATTGCATCATGCTACATGAGCGCGCGCTTGGTTAATAGCCATCAAGCGAGCATGGGTAAAGTGAAGCGCTCTACACAAGGTTATCAGCTTTCAATGTTATCGGCAATCTTTCAGGGTGCTCTAAATGTCACCTGCTCTTTATTTAAGGGTGCTCTAAATGTAATCTGCTTTGGGTTTTCAGGGTGCTGTAAATGCAGTATGTGTTCATCAATCTGTTTTCACTCAGTCTTATGTAATCCGTCGGCGTATGCAGTTTTGACAGATGGGCGCCCCTCTGGTCCATATTGCATGTCTACAGACGTGCATGCCTGCATGCACACGCACAGACACATACATACGTGAGATTCTATTTGGCACACATACATACATAATCATGATGTGTGAGTGATGACATGCACTAGTATGCACATGCGCGCGCAGGGGCCTGTTTTGGGTAGACCTGTTGACCACCGTGCCTATTGAGAGCATTGTTGTGGGGGCGATGGGTTTGTACGTCATCACTCCGGATGATAATCTGCCCTTGTTTATCGGACTGATACGCTGGCTGAAAGTGGTAAGTTTATATTTGGCCCTCGAAACACAGGCAGCCTCACACACACGCACACATACATACATACATACATACTCACGCACACACACATACACACGCACACGCATACGCATGTGCTCCGCTGGCTGAAAGAGGTGAGCTTCTACTTGCCTCTTAACACCCACACACCCTCTCTCTCTCTCTCTCTCTCTCTCTCTCTCTCTCTCACACACACACACACACACACACAAACACACATTCACACACACACATACAGAAACACATACACACGTGTGTGTACCAAAGACACTTGTCCACCATATCTTTCTCAGCATGGCTCTGACCAATTGCCATGATATACTTGAGTTGGCTGTGGGCAAGAAGTGTTTGTGTCAAGTTGTGCTTGTGTTCAGCTGAGTGCATGAGTCTTTGTGTCGAATTGTGAGCAAGAAGTCGTTATGTCTAGTTGTGCTTGTGTCAAGCTGAGCGCATGGGTCTTTGTGCTGAACTGTGAGCAAGAAGTCGTTATGTCTAGTTGTGCTTGTGTCAAGCTGAGCGCATGAGTCTTTGTGCTGAACTGTGAGCAAGAAGTCGTTATGTCAAGTTGTGCTTGTGTTCAGCTGAGTGCATGAGTCTTTGTGTCGAACTGTGAGCAAGAAGTCGTTGTGTCAAGTTGTGCCTGTGTCAAGCTGAGTGCATGAAGCCCTTGTGTTGAACTTGGGGCAAGAACTTTTTATGCTCAGCTGTGCTTGTCTTGAACTGAGAGCAAGAAGTCTTTGTGTTGTGTTTGCGTTAAATTGTGGGCAAGAAGGCATTGATAAAAGCAACACGGTGGCATCATGTTGACAGCATCCCCCACATGATTTTCCAGATTGCATCGGTGATAAAAGTTCCATACACTTTTTAATAAAGCCTGCCCGTTTCCTGTACCCATAAATCAGTGGTTTTGCGAGTATTTCACGTTTAGCCCACTTGCACAGTGTCAGCACCCATAAAACATTGATTATGCAAGAGTTTCACGCATATTTTGATATTTTGTACGGTGCAATCGCCCGTAAATGGGTGATTATGCAAGTACTTCACGTTTAGCCCACTTACACAGTGTCAGCACCCATACAACTGATTATGTGAGTGTTTTACGCATATTTTGATATTTTGTATGGTGCAATCGCCCGTAAATGGGTGATTGTGCAAGTACTTCACGTTTAGCCCACTTGCACAGTGTCAGCACCCATAAAACATCGATTATGTGAGTGTTTCGCGCATATTTTGTATGGTGCCGGCGCCCATAAATCAGTGGTTTTGCGAGTACTTCAAGTTCAGCCCACTCGCACCCATGATACATTGATTATGCGAGTGTTTCACACATATTTTTATATTTTGCATGGTGTAAGCGCCCGTAAATGGGTGATTATGCAAGTACTTCACGTTTAGCCCACTTGCACAGTGTCAGCACCCATAATACATCGATTATGCGAGTGTTTCGCGCATATTTTGTATGGCTATAGCGCCTGTAATCAGTGATTATGCAAGCACTCCACGTTTAGCCCACTCGCACCCATAATACATCGATTATGCGAGTGTTTCACGCATATTTTGTATGGTTTAAGTGCCCGTAAATCAGTAACTTTGCAACTATTACCACGTAGTTCAGGTTATCCCCTTGTCTCACTGCAGAAGCTGAAACACAGAGAAAATCCTGAATGATTCCTGATTTGTAGCAAGAAAATACTATAAGTAGTCATTTGTCTAAAACACACATGCTCTTGGACAGCAATTGCACGGTGTTCTGCTCTATAAGAGTAGGGATGGCCAGACTCAGATATGTACAAGGTTCTCACGGCAAATTAATTAGGAACGCTTCAATAGTGTAATATACAGTTTATACTCACGGTATTGGCCAACCCTACACGTGAGACAAAGGATGCTCTTGCAGTACGTTGCTGTATGCAGCTGTGCTTCTTCACAGAGCAGCAGACCGCGGCACAGAGTCCACAGATCACAAACACACATCCACTCATACGTGCTTGCATGCATGCATTTGCAGACAGCCAGTGAGGACCACAAGCACAAACACACATCCGCTCACATGTGCTTGCTTGCATGCATGTACGGACAGCCAATCAATCTAAGAGACATTGAGAGACAGTCTTTTGACTCTCTCTCTCTCTCTCTCTCTCTCTCTCTCTCTCTCTCTTTCTCTTTGTGCTGTTCCCCCCCTTTAACGCTGCGCTTACGCACACACACACACACATACACACACATACACACACGCTCACGTAGTGCCGCCTATACCGCATCGTCGACCTGTTCAGCATGCTGGATCATAAGATGGTGGTCAGCCAGCTCAGCATCACGCTGTTAAGGAACTTCACCTACATGTTCTTTGTGGTACGTGTGCACCTACATGTTCTTTGTGGTACGTGTGCACCTACATGTTCTTTGTGGTACGTGTGCACCTACATGTTCTGTGTGGTACGTGTGCACCTACATGTTCTTTGTGGTACGTGTGCACCCTGCCAGATGCTCCACTCAGCTCGTTGCTACGTGTGTGTGTGTGTCTGTGCGTGTGTGTGTGTGTGTGCGTGTGTGTGTGCGTGTGTGTGGGTGTGTGTGGGTGTGTGTGTGGGGGGGGGGGGGTATGCATGATCCGTGTTTATATGTTTTTGGTGTGTGAATGTGATTTAAGTGAATGTGGGTGTGGGTATAATGTGGGTGTGGGTGTGCGTGTGTGTCTCTGCATGTGTTAGGGTGTGTCGACATGTTCCATCTTGGTAATGGACTCATGTCTTCTATCTGAAGTGCATGCAACAGATTTTCATGTGCGCCCCTATTGCACACATACAAAATTCACGCATCTGAATTCTCCTTCTACTATTCTGCTGCGTGCTGCACAGGCGCACTGGGTTCTCAGGCACAGGCACACTGGACTCACACCTGATGACCACGCAATCCATGATCACGCACCTGAATTCTCCTTCTACTATTCTGCTGCGTGCTGCACAGGCACACTGGGTTCTCAGGCACAGGCACACTGAATTCACACCTGTTGACCACGCAGTCCATGATCACGCACCTGATTTCTCCTTCTATTATTTTGGTGCGTGCTGCACAGGCACACTGGGTTCTCAGGCACAGGCACACTGAATTCACACCTGTTGACCACGCAGTCCATGATCACGCACCTGATTTCTCCTTCTACTATTCTGCTGCGTGCTGCACAGGCGCACTGGGTTCTCAGGCACAGGCACACTGGATTCACACCTGATGACCACGCAATCCATGATCACGCACCTGAATTCTCCTTCTACTATTCTGCTGCGTGCTGCACAGGCACACTGGGTTCTCAGGCACAGGCACACTAGACTCACACCTGATGACCACGCAATCCATGATCACGCACCTGAATTCTCCTTCTCCTCTTCTGCTGCGTGCTGCGCAGGCACACTGGATGGGGTGCATCTTCTTTTTCGTGGCCCGTGCAGAGGGCAAATCAGACTCATCTTGGGTAGGAGGTGCACGGGAGCGATTTGAGCGTAATGAAGGCTGGGTGAGGTGGGTTTCTGCATCTGTAAAATGCTGCAGACGATTTGATTTGTGTAGGGCTGGCCAGAACCGTATATACACATCGTATATGACCGTATATTCGGTAATTTACCTGACAAAAATGCCTTATACACAACGTATATGTTATATATATGGTTATGGTTAACACTAATAATACCCAATATTGATCACAAAAATCGAGTCCATTGCTGCTAGGAAACAAGTATTCATGGCATCAGGCGAAATCAAACCCGTAACCCCTAGGAGCCTGACCTGACAATATACCGCTAGACTTCAAAGCAGCTACCTGTGACATTCTTGCCTTGCTTGTTTTCACCTGCAGCTACCTGTGCCATTTTTACCTTGCTTGTTTTCACCTGCAGCTACTTCTTCTCCTTCTATTTTTCAATGATCATCTTCACTGGGTTTGGCGACAACGAGTTCTTCGCGCGCAACCCCCTGGAGACGTGCATCGTGGTGGTGTACCTGCTCTTCAATATCCTCCTGCAAGCCTACATTCTGGGTGGGTAGTGATTATGTTCTTACGGCTTAGCCTTGTCTTAGAACTGCGATTTACCCACCGTATTTTGTATGATTTGCTACCGTACATGACGGTTTGGACCGTAATCCCGGATTTACCGTGATTTCTACGGTATGACCGTAGTACGGCGTAATACGGTGCAAAATTATCAAATACGGCGTAAAGTCACATCACTGCTTGTCTATGATGTATTATGTGTTCAACCCATGACTTGTGCACATGCAAAACACATGCATACATAAGCATTACAGGCAATCACAGGCAAACACAGGCACATGTATGTTCATGCACACACGCACGCACACACACATGCACATGTATATGTGCACACACGCGCATACTCGCGCACATGCCTTCTCTGGTGCAAGTGCCGGGCTGAATTCCCCACCGGTATTGGTGCGGAAACGGCTTAATTATTTGCTGAAGGGGGCCAAGGATGCCCGTGGTTGCTTTTTATGTTAAAAAATTTTGGCATCGGGATGCTCACTAATAGGTTTGCATACATTGGGTATGTAGTATGCATAGCAGGAAAATCACCAAATATATGGTCACATACGGTGTATATGTACGGTTCTGGCCAACCCTAGGTACACATGGCTTTGTGGCCATCCCTGATCGTGTGCCGCACCATAGATGCTGACTGGGGCTGCCAAATCCAAACATACATGTCTGTATGGTCTACATACATGTAGTTTTTTTCACAGGAACATTTCTGTACATACAGTCATATACAGTGTGGTCTATGCACAGCCTGCACATACAGTCATATACAGTGTATATGTATCGGTTCTGGCCAACCCTACGTACACATAGCAGGAAAATCACCATACACGCAGTCATAGGTCATATGCAGTGTCTTTTAATAATCCTTGCCTTTGGCACTCGCCTGACTTGACATAAACTGCTCTTTACCTCTCGTCTGTGCTAATGGCGTGGAATACACACAGATCACTCTGCTGCTTACTAACACAAGCATTGTTGCAAAAGCAATGACCCTTTCCTGCAGAGTTTGCAGTTGTAATTCTACCGTACCTTGCATGGGCTCTTGTTTTTAAAATGTAGCAACAGCATCTCTACAGCCAAAGTCATTGCCTGACGAGCGGTCAAAGAACGCATGAACGCATGAATGCATGCATTCAACCATACAGCAATTTTGGCATTGTATACACTGCTGTTTTACGGACAAACAAGTCTGTGTACAGGCACACATCAGTTGCTTTTTTTGCCGGAAAACAGGTGCAGATAAGCAGATGAAGGAATCTTGCACGCATTCATCCATACAGCCATTTCAATATTCCACCTGTGCAGGCAGCATCCCCACCATCATGGTCAGTGCAGACGAGCGGTCAAAGAAAATATGAACACATGAACGCATGAACGCATGCATTCAACCATACAGCCATTTCAATATTCCACCTGTGCAGGCAGCATCACCATTGTCATGGTCAGTGCAGACGAGCGGTCAAAGAGTGCAAGAACGCATGAACGCATGAACGCATGCATTCGACCATACAGCCATTTCAATATTCCACCTGTGCAGGCAGCATCCCCACCATCATTGTCAGTGCAGACGAGCGGTAAAAGAATGCATGAACGTATGAATGCATGCATTTAACCATACAGCCATTTTTATATTCCACCTGTGCAGGCAGCATCTCCACCGTCATGGTCGGTGCAGACGAGCGGTCAAAGAATGCATGAACGCATGAACGCATGCATTCGACCATACAGCCATTTCAATATCTCACCTGTGCAGGCAGCATCACCACCGTCATGGTTAGTGCAGACGAGCGGTCGAATGAATTCCGCACACGTGTGGAGTCACTCACCGAGTTTGTGGAGGCAAAGGAGATTCCTGAGGTAGATGTTTGTATGTGTGTTACCTGTTTGTGTGTGTTGTTCATTTGTTCACTTGCCAAAAAAGGTTAGCGTTAAATCACTTTAAACATTGCTACTGTGCATTGTTCTTAGATTGTGAATGCTCTTTGACATAACCATGGCACGCATGAACAAGGGACCATGCAGAATATTGTTTAAAGTTTAAGTTCTTAGACGCAACCATGACACGCATGAATGAGGGACCACGCAGAATCAGGGCTTTAACTTTGCAAAATGCATGTAATCCCCTGCAAGGTTTCATTTTGTGCAGGACTTGACTTGTTTGTCCTGTATATGTAGGGTTGGCCAGACCATATATATACGGTGTATATACGGTATCTTTGGCAGGGAATTTACCAAATATACGGTCATATACGGTGTATTTATACGGTTCTGGCCAACCCTACATATATGAAAGCACGTGGGACCCCCTTTACTAGGCCGCCACTGCAGACAGCACACCATACACATACACATGAGTATGCACAATTGTTTTTACTACACGAGCGCACACACGCTTTTGTATCACTGCAGCCCTGTATCAGTACCTGCATACATATATGCATAAATGTGCGTGGCGTTAGGCACAATGCAGAAAACGTTTAGTCATAAGCCCTCTTGAGCACACATATGCTCACTTCCAGAATTCTACTACAAAGTGTGATCAAGAGAACCAGCTGAGTAATCATCCCTCTCAATATGTATGCACGATACCACACAGTTATACTTCGTTTGTATGTATGTGCAATCGGTGCGAAAGACCATGGGGGGCCACCTTGGCTTGTATTTCCACTGGAAACATTCAAGTACAATTTGTTTGTACGTACATGCAGTCGCTGCACAAGACCATGCAAGGCCACCTTGGATTGCAATTTGCACTGAAGGCATTTCGAACTTGTATTTTGTATTTTGTACATACGTGCAGTCGCTGCATGAGACCATGCATGGCCACCTTAATTTGCAATTTGCACTAAAGACATTTCGAACTTGTATTTTGTATTTTGTACATACGTGCAGTCGCTGCATGAGACCATGCGTGGCCACCTTAATTTGCAATTTGCACTGAAGACATTTCGAACTTGTATTTTGTATTTCGTACAAACGTGCAGTCGCTGCATGAGACCATGCGTGGCCACCTTAGTTTCCAATTTGCACTGAAGACATTTCAAACTTGTATTTTGTATTTTGTACATACGTGCAGTCGCTGCATGAGACCATGCGTGGCCACCTTAGTTCGCAATTTGCACTGAAGACATTTCAAACTTGTATTTTGTATTTTGTACATACGTGCAGTCGCTGCATGAGACCATGCGTGGCCACCTTAGTTTGCAATTTGCACTGAAGACATTTCAAACTTGTATTTTGTATTTTGTACATACGTGCAGTCGCTGCATGAGACCATGCGTGGCCACCTTGAGTTGCGATATCACAGCGAGCGCACGGCGGATGAGCAAATTTTAAAAGCTTTTCCGCCTACCATTAAGAAGAAAGTCCTCAGGTCAGTGATTGTTGTGATTGTTGTGTGTGCTGTGTGTGCTGTGTGTGCTGTGTGCAAAACAGGTGTGTTTCAGGTCAGTGATTGTTGTGATTGTTGTGTGTGCTGTGTGTGCTGTGTGTGCTGTTTGCAAAACAGGTGTGTTTTTTGTGTGCTCCCTATTTTTGGTGCCCAAGCTGCTGGCTTCAGAACTTTCTCTCTTTTTCGGCGACAAAAGGCAGCAGTGCTTAGCTGCCCTTTAACCTCCTGGAGTACTCAACTTCAATACTCGGTGATTCCCATGAGCTTCTTACAACTGTGTCGTGCCTGCTTGCGTGTTGGTTAGTGTCTTGAAATTGCACTTTCTGTTGGGATGCACTCTGTCACACATGCAATGTCCCCTTCACTGAAGGCATGCATGTATGTAGGGTTGGCCAGGACCACCTATATACGGTGTCCATGCGGTATTCTTGGCAGGGGTTTCATCAAATATACTGTCGTGCATTTATACAGTTCTGGCCAACCTTATATGTAGGTGTGTGCCAGCCTCTAGTCGAGGCTCGACGAGGTCGAGCCTCGTCGAGCCTCGTCGAGCCTCGCCGTCATTGCTGTCAAAGCCTAGACGGCAACTAGGGTGTCCATTTTTTGGGGGAAATCAGGGAAAATTCCCTGCTAAAAATCCTGAAAACCAACCGCATTTTTTGTAATAATACAACATATTTTAGTGTAATGTAAACGCGAAAAATGGCACATCACGATGTCACAGTCTTGTTCAGGGAAGTGTCAGACTTTCCTTTCTCGACGCCCCAAAATGGGCAATAATATCGCACATTATTTTCAAATATTATTCAGAGCTTATTCCCGGCCAATGTGATGTGCGTATGCCTGTCCAGGCAATGCACCATGAGAGATCCCCAAACACTTCCTACAGCTCTTTTCAGTCCGGTCTCTTCACGATGATTAATTATAATTATAAGTAAACTCAAAAAGAATTTCAGCTCGATCAGCGCAAGTTTGAGAAAGTGATTTTCTAACCGTAATGCACCAACTAGGGCCAATGTCAACGAGCCTCGCCCGCGACGACACTTGTCGAGCCTCGCTGGCAAAATCATACACCCTAGTTACCCATGCTTACTTATATATATGGTATCTTAGTCACCGATACATCATGATAGTGCCCATATAGCCCTTAGTGTCCATACATCATATGTCTGTGTTTTGGTAACTCGATAGTGCATGTTCAAAATGGGCCAGTGCCCACATTTTAATATCCAACAATGCCTTTGGAATCTATGAAGTGCGCGTCTCTGCATCCTCTTCATGCTGTATTGATATCACAATGTTCAAACTGGGCCAGTGCCCACATTTTGATATCCAATAATGCCCTTGGAATCTATGAAGTGCGCGTCTCTGCATCCTCTTCATGCTGTATTGATCACAATGTTCAAAATGGGCCAGTGCCCACATTCTGATATCCAACGATGCCCTTGGAATCTATGAAGTGCGCGTCTCTGCATCCTCTTCATGCTGTATTGCTATCACAATAGTGTATTGACACCACGACAGTGCATGTCTACATAATGGCCAGTGTAAAGTGCCCATGTATGGGTATTGCAATCGTGCCCGTTGCTACATCAAGGCACATCAAGGCACATCAAGGCACCTTCTATTTGAGTACCGAAATTGAATTCCCAAGCTCGTTCAATCCTTGTTCAGACACCCTCTACTGTTGTGCATGCGCTGAATTCCTGTCGACCTGCTCAGGCACATGTACTTGGAGGTGCTGTGCGTCTGCTGCTTTTTTTGCAGACATTTAAAGAAAAAATTAAGCTATCCAACGCAACTTTCAGGTCCCAGATTGGTGAAGTAGATGGGGAGATATGGCTAATTTAAACTCGTTGGCACTTGTTGGCCGGGGAGGGGGGGGGGGGTGCATGTCTCAGGTTGCAAAA
>Ga0307942_1004695_pt1 | contig 10795 bp, 10 predicted proteins | sample OrgLakmetagen175_FD_201846 | JGI IMG/M metagenome (GOLD analysis project Ga0307942, IMG submission 201846) | Saline water microbial communities from Organic Lake, Antarctica - #175 | ecosystem: Environmental > Aquatic > Non-marine Saline and Alkaline > Saline | place: Antarctica: Organic Lake...
CCCTCTCCCTCTCCCTCTCCCTCTATTCTAAGTGAGACGAAGACGAAAATATACATGTTTAAATCTCCTACCTGGGCACACCTCCGCTGCCAAGCTGCCACAAGTGGGGCCATTTTTAGAGCCACTGACGGTGTCTTTCAGCATGCTCATGCACAGCACAGCACATTCTGCGGCACACAAGACACGCTGTCCAGCAGCTGCAGGTCTGCCCTCTGTTGCAGACATGGCCTCAGCAAAGGCCACCTATCAAGAGAGGCAACGGAAACACATAATTTGGTGTAAGATCAGGCTGTCGTTGCCAAACCATGGCCCTACCATCTTAAAAAAGCACGATAATGAAATAATCCATGTTCATGGTGGTTGCTGCAGGAGACCACGCCACAAATATCTTGCAGGCAAAGCTACGATCATTGTGCTTAACCCCTGCAATCCTTACTCAGTTTACAGCTCCTTTGTTACCGTTCCCAGCTGAAGGCGTACATCTTGCAGTAGATCCCCACTAGTTTTCTTTTGTTCCTTTGGTGGGGGAGACTCACGGCACTTCAGGCCAATGTGTCTTCTTTTCTTAAATTGATGCAGGGAGTGATTTGCTGCCTGCGTAGTTTTTCTTTTCTTTTCTTGCAGTTCTGATAAGTTACGTATCCTAGGGCATACATACACCTGCCAAAGCAGGCTGCCTTCTCTGCTTTGTCCCAGCAGTGCTGCTTTGTGCCAGCGTCGACTAAGTGAGCTTCATTTCCCTTTTCTTGCCTTGTCATACCTGCAAATGGGTAGGGCCATGAAAGTCCACACAGTGCGCGAGCGACTCGATGTTTGCCTTGATTTGCTCAGTGGCGCACCCTGTTCTGGTGCCAAAGAGAGCAAACTGGGCACGGAGCTTCATGAGCTTGCAAGTAGCTGCTGCTCCTGCGTGGTGTGTTGGCTGAAAAAGTTATCATCATATCGATGCTCTTAAAAAATATGAGTTAGGGATGTATTGCTAAAACTCTCCACAGGCAGCTTCGACAGCTTTTCCCTACAAAGAAAGTCTAGGAACCGTGTGCACTGCACGCAGTGGTATAAACATGGATAGCACAAATGGGGATGGCATGCCATCAATGAATGGGCTGCATGCATTCAAACAGCCTGGAATTACCTGACGCTTCCCTCTCTGCAAGCTCGAGGTTGGCGATGGCATCTTCAAAGTTACCAAGAGCCAGATCACAGGCTGCACGTGACTGCACGTGATTTCGAACGGTGCACGTAAATGCAAGTTGTTCACGCAGACAAGCACAGGGTGAAGAAGACTGCATGGAATAGGCATTTGACACGCACACGTAACAGGGCACTGTGCAGTGGTAGTGCATGCTCAAGGAGGCTTGATGCGACAGAACAATAAATTGAGGCGATAGGGGAGTAGGAAGACAGGCTTGTAATTGTAAACCTTGAACTGGTCCAAACACTGTCCTTGCCTCTGAGTTTAAAAGTCACTATCCAGCTTGCTTTAGTTGATGGCCCAAATCTGAGTACCTCGCTGCTATTACAGCTACAAAGATTCCCGTATGTGTGTGTGTCTATATGTGCGTGCGTGCGTGCGTGCCAAAGGATGGCATCCGTCCTCTCACCCGTGCTGCGCTGCCAAAGGAATGAAGGGGGGCAAATAGTAGAGTGGCAGAGAGCAGCTCACGCGCCCTTTCAACAAACCTGCAACAACGTACACAATTGTTGCACAAGTAACACTACTTCAGTTGAAGAACGGTTGAGATGGTTGGAATTAAGTGCAGTAAAAAATCTAATTGGGGTTCAACATAGGCCGCGATTGAAATGACTAGGAAGTAGACAATTATGTTCTGATACGCCGAGGACTGTGAAGAAGGCACCAATGCCTCCTCAAATATTGGTACTACTTCCCCGCAGATACCTGTTCTGGAACAGCTCCGTGGCATGGATCTGGATGGCAACACAGCACTGCTCACGTGCGGATCCAGATTGCGTGAGGGCTCGAGCCACTTCCTGTTTGCACAGGAGCTCGAGCACAGTGCTCTCAAATGCAGCAGCACCGCCTCCTGCTACAAAAGACAGTGCTCAACGAGAAGCAGCACAGATGCTTGTTGTAAGGGCATAAAACGTGTCCTTGAAGCTGCTCTTAGTGCTATATAATAAGAAGATTTGACTGCTAGATATAAGCTACTCCCCACATTAATTGTGAAGGAAGAGGAGTCCGAGAGTGTTTGAAGCAGATATTTAAAGTGGAAGCTCTTTCGACTCAGCATGCTGATACAGCAAAGACAAGAGCTGTCAACAAATTAAAGGCACTTTCACTTGTTTAAATAACTTATTTTGATCTATTTTAATCGGAAATTTGCTGGAACAGAGACTTGACTAGCACTTACTGTGTAATGCCAGCTCTAATCAACGGACATGAACACAGCAGTTCTAACATTTATTGCTGCACATATCCAGTACGTAGCAATATGCACAAATGCACGCAAACAATTAGCAATTCTGCAGCAGCACCCACCGTCACTTGTGCTGGTTACTGTGCCGCCATTGCTGCTGCATCTGAGGAGTGCTTTGACCAGGTCCAGCACTGCACCGGCTGCGCTGGAGCCGTGCACCTCAGCAGCACGGGTGCAAGCAGCGACAAGAAGGGCTGAGACTTGGTGAGCAACCTGACATGATGGATGGACATTCATTCATGCACAGGCAAGGTAGCACAAGTATGTATAAGACTGCCCGACGAGATCTGGATAAAAGAGATCTGGCAGGATGACAGGAAGGGCAAAGATTGGTTCTGGCAGAATGTGATGGGATCTGGCAGGATGGTAGAAAGGGAAAAGCCTTTGCTGTTGGTGTCGGATTACGACAGCATGATAAGGGGAATGGTACTACCATGAGAGGACGAGAGGATATTATGACAAGGCACATAAAGAGGTGGACCTTGTAATTTGTAAATTGTAAAGGTGATCAAGGAGTGACTGCTTATTGAGGGCAGTCTGAATGGAGAGAGACAACTAACTGGTCATTTAATCATCGAAATGTTTTAAAAGAAGAGGATAGCGTGCCTGCTCCTTAACCCTTTGCCTTTTCAAAACTCATTCACAAAATACCAAAAACCTACCTGACCTATGTCCAGGGCCGTGAGTGATGCACAGACAAGCAAGACCGCCCCACACACAACCTCAACCGGGCAGCTGTGGCTGCTACCATCTTTATCACTGTCACTGCTGCACACAATTGCGTGCACCTCACGTGCTGCGCCTATGTGGTCCTGATCACGAGCATGAAAGGGTGGCACTAGTCAGGAGATTGGCAAATGGGTTTGACCCACATCAGTAGAAGTTAAAACATAAAGGCATTTAAAGTTTAACATTCTGTTCAATCAAGCTTCTGTAAAGGCAGAAGCTTTTAAAAGGCCACAGCGTCTTTGGAAGAAAAAACTTTTTTTCAGGCTAAAGCTTTACAATTTCCGTTGGGTGGTGCAGACCTGGAACGGTTACATAGCCACAGTGTCTTCTTCACTTCTTTTAAGTGACCTTTCTGTCCCACATTACCACAAAGAGAATAGGACGCCATTGTGCAAACATTTCTGGCAAGAATTACCACAATAGGAATGAGTGTGGCAGTGTGGCACAATCCAGCTCTTCCTGTTTTAAATGGAAATCTGGAATGCATGACTGCCTACCAACAACAATTTTCTCATCATGTTCACGTGTCAAGAATAGAAGCATGAAGGTGACTGCACTGCAAGCAACGTGACGCAAGGCCTGGCCTGTACTTGAGAAGATCAGTTCTGACACAAGTCCTGGCCTGTACTTGAGATTCACATCCAACGTGACGCAAGTCCTGGCCTGTACTTGAGAACCACATCCAGTCGTCGGATCAGCTATTACTTCTCTCAAAAGGAAGGGAAAACAATGCAGGTGGGTGATTACTACCGGCATGGATCAAGGAATCCCTTTGTGCACTGCAAAGCCTATCTAGGCCTGCATTTATGCATTTCGGGCACAGGGACTTTTTGATGAAAATATGACACAAGATAGTGCGAATACCTCTGCAGCTAGTCGAGCGCTGAGGCTTAATGACCAGATGCTGTACCAGCAGCTACAAGAGCGGGGAGCACGAGAATTCAGGAAGGTGAGGCTTTTTGCCAGTGCGTCTTTGGCTCTGGGCTTCCCAGCGCGGGTGGCACAGGGGAGATACAGAAGCAACACCTACAAGGTTGAGACATGCAGAAGGAAAGAGAGGGCTGTGGGGTGAAGAGGTGAAGAGAGAATAGAAGGAGAGAGAAGAGGGATTAAGTGTTAGAAGAGAACAGAGTATGCATTTCTTGTGAGTTTTTATGTTAAATTGAGGATACTATAAGGAGCTGAACGATGCAAGAATATACTGCTACACCATCTTCCAACTGATGCTGTGTGCCAAATGTGGAGGCTGCCGCGGACCAAAGCAGGACCTGTGCCAGAAAAAGAAAAAAAGAGGAAAAAACAAAATTACGCAGGCAGTGGAAACCACTCCCCACATGAATTAAGGAAAAGAAGCCAAATTGATACCGGGTACCTCAAAACTCCTCCACAAAAGAAAAAAATATCAATGGGGGTCAGGAGGGTTGCAGGCTTGACCTGAAACTGGCTCCTGACGAAAGTTGATAATTGTACTGGAAAGTACGCGTCTGGTATGAACAAGTTTGGCGTGCCAGCTACCTTGCGCACAATCTTAAACAAATAATCACTCACTGAAAGGCTAGTGTTTTTGCGTCACAATCACTCACACTCAAAAACGATGCAAATGCACAAGCACAAAAAAAAAATGCACAGATTTGTGTGGATGCTCAATTTATTTCTTAGCACAGTTATACCTGGACTTGCATGTCTTGCAATCCCAAAAGCATGCTCTGGGTCCCGCCCTGCACTTCTCTGCCCTCGCGCTCTAGGACCTCAAGAGCTGTGTGCGTAAGTAAGTCACAACGAAAGTCACATACTAGCACAGTGTGTCACTATCAGAGATACAGCTGTGTGCGTTCCTTTCGTTTTTCTAGTGGTAGTAAAGGTTTTCCCCCCTTGACCATTGGCAGTCTGAGGTGTTATTGAAATACTGAAAAAAGGATATCAGCCAAAAGGAGCATTCTCACAGCGTTCAACTGAGTCCACACGCAGTGACCACTGGTAGTGTGTATTCCCAGCAACAGCTGGAAATTGAGACGGTGCTTAGGCTCTGGTTAACTAGCACCTCCATTGTGTGCGGAAAAACACGCACGTACACACACACATTTCAGTAATTGCAAGGGAGCTTTAATCACCTTAATGAAGCCTACCTGCTTGGAGGACAGCATCAGCTGAGCTCAATAAGGGAAGCACGGTGTGGGCTGCTTGCATTAAATGATCACCCTCTGCCTCCAATACTGCCGCCACCTGAACAAGGCACAGTTTTGTGAATGGATTGAATCTTTACATACATTTCCTTGATTGGGGGCACTGAAGGAGAATGGAACCATTTGGAAACCGGTTAGTAAAAACAGATGAGAAAATGAGCGTGCGTTAGAAGAGGGGTCGAAGGGGCGCAATGAAGGTATACGCAACAACATAGCAGCGATGTCGTATATGGAGCGTTATAAGCTATAGCAAAAGCCTCTCTTCTACATGTTACCTCACACAAAAATAGCTGAGCTGTGTCCAAAGCCGCTTGGCCAGGCCAAAAATTTTCCTTTTCCTGGCTGGATGAGTCTCCTGGCGATTGGGCGAAAGATCGGATGAGATCTTGAAGGGCCCCCACAACATTGGCCATCAGAGCCTGGTGGGTAAAGCAGTGTATTTGGAGCGGAATCTGATGACAGTTTCCAATTACCTTATTCCACTGTGACCTCCCAGGGGCGCAGAAGGTTAAACTGAGGTTTACAGGTGGGTTTGGGTGGGTCATGCATTTTAAGCGCCAGGTCTAGGGTTTAATCATTCGCTCTTATGCCATTTGCTGCTGCTGGACCTTTACTGCCTAGCCTGCGCATTACGGATACCGGATGTTGATAAGAGGTTTGCATGCAATAACATGAGCATAGCATAAATGAGCTCTAATGCAATGCACACCACTCACCTTGCTGCTTCGCATTGCTATACGACAGCTCTCGACAAGGACTTTGGCCCTCAGCTGAAACGGGCACACCTCGCCACCGTCGCTGAATATAGCCGCCCTCGCTGCTGCCAGGCATTCCCCAGCTAGATCAAGGTCTTTATGTGTGTTGGCCACCTGTTTTGTTGGTTTACATCCAAGGCAAGCTGAGAAGAAAGAGATGGGGTTCAATCCATTATCGTCAGCTTCATTTCAAATACAGAAGACTCCAGGTGCTTTTTATATGTCCCCCTAAGCCCACCTTTAAAAACACCTGCACCAACATGGTGAGGCTGACTGACGTCAGGAATTCAAAGGTTGAAAACAGTGACCTGCAGACAATTATATATAGCCGTCAGCATGCTTGCGCGATTATCCCAACATGTGCGTACTCCAGACCCATCCATGCATAATAATTTCTTACATAGCCGAGTCATGCAGCTCCCTGGCATCTTGGTGTGCAGTTTGTGGTTGGCTTGACACGTGCAGAAGGAGACAAAAAGCCTTGACTACGTTGTCCTTGGCCTCCTCATCTAGATGTGAGGACCCTGGAACAGCATCATCATCACCAGCGGCGGCGAGAAGTGCTTGCACTGCAATTCGCACTTTCCGTGCATTGAATGAGCTCACACCACCACTTTCTTGCAAGCTTGCGTCTAGTAAAAGGTTCAACAGGTGTTCAATCTGTGGAGCAGCCATTGAAGAAGGAGATAGAATAGCTGTCACTTGCAAATTTCTTATCTCCTATTCTTTATTTTATATCATTTATATTAAAAGTTTAGATAGGAGCTGGAAATTCTACATGAGCCATTGCATTGATTCTGAATATAAACGCAGGTTATAAATTGACTACAGATGATCGGCCAACGGAGCTAGGTGAGCGCAATATACCCATGCATTTTTGTGGCAGATACCCTCTGTGCAATAGTTAATCGTAGGATAATGAGTATGGGGTCGTGAAACAGACTTGGTTTCATGGCTTCCTTGTCGAAAAGGTCGCATACTTGGCCCCCAATCTCCATGTTGGCTGGCTGGGTCGAAAAATTTTCGGGCCTGTTGCACCCCTACTTGTGTTTTTGTTGTTGGTTCGGTATCTGTACTTCAGACTTAAAAAGAACGTGCGATTCAATGCCTAGTTGAAAAGGGTGGAAGGGGCTCCACTGACTTGCCACACTGTCGCGTTCAACTCAAGCGCTAGTAAGATTAATGCGCACACAAAATAGGAAGGATGTCTTTTCTTTTGATTTTGAATATTCTTGCACAATCCACAGTAGGTAGGACAAGGAAGCAAGCAAAGCTACAAAACTGAAATACTTACGGGAAAAAGAACAAGGGTGAACAAGTGGGTGTCATTTTTGTCTAAACTTAAAAGAAATGCTTACGTACTGTAATGTGTGATAATTAATACTTGTACTTCTAAGCCTAAACCACTTGAATCATGTTTGGCCCAACTGGCATTGTACAAAAGATCTCCGCGATTCTGATGCTAACCCGGAAGCGATAGCGTGGCACCCAAATGAATAGCTTAAACCACTTGTATCATGTTTCGGCCCAACTGGTATTGTACAAAAGATCTCCGCAATTCTGAAGTTGACCCGGAGGCGATAGCGTGGCACCCCAATGAATAGGTAGTGCCTTGAGGCCCTGTATAAACGCACGTGGTGCAGAGCACGTCAGATATGTGGCAGCAGTCAGGTCTACTTGTAGATGCTGTATGCTTGCACTCTTTTCCAAGTCACCAATCATTTAATTACCTTTTTGTTCTGTCACTTCTAAAACGCACGGTAGCCACCTGCGAGGGAGAAGCAAGATGCTTATGTTCAATATTGGTATTACCTGCAATCTTTGCAATGTGTGTTTGTCTTGAGAATATCACGATTCATAAAGGCATACAATTCAGAACATTACATCTTGAGAATGCCTTTAGAATGCGCTGCTACATTTTTAAAAAGAGCAGCGAGCTACCAGACAAACACCTCACAAAGCGTAGGACTAGGAGCTCCAGAGAGTGAGCACACCTTTGCAAGATAAACAGTAGTTTCCCCTTGAGCCGCAAGTCCTCACTAGACCCTTGCAAGCTGGGGGCTGGGAGCTCGTCTGTCACAACCAGGGGGCACCTGGTGCCAGTCATGACTCTGGTGTGCAAAGTGTATCCCAAATATTAAGAACGACGTTAACAGTCCAAAAAACAATTCAGAGGGATGCTAGTTAAGATGCGATCGTCTTTTACCATTTTGGAAGAAACAAAAAACAGAATACTTTTGCTTCTAGATGTTGCCCTAGATTAGCAAAGGGGGAAGTTGCGTACCCTATTTCATATGTTCTATTCTGCTGTTTTACATGTTTCATTCTGCAAAAGTCGTTGTAGTATACCCGCTCAAAAAAGACACCCAATACTAGGCCAGAGAAAGCCTGCCTGTTCGTGGCTTAATAAACCCTTCAAGGTCCCCAATGAAATGCACTTATTAAGGTCTTTACTTGCCTTCAGTGATCACCACTTTGGGTTAGTGCTGAGCAGCTCAGAAATTGCAAAGGAAGGGGGTGGTGAAGGCCTGAGTACTGTGCCCACCTTATCCTCGCACCTGATCGTGTCCACTCCATTTACCAGCAAGGCAAGAGTTTTGGCAAGCATGAAGTCAGAGGCTCGCCGGTCTTCTCCTGACCTGAGACATGTTACATCAGGGCAAATTGGGTACCGACAGGCCACACAATTATTCAGGCAACAGACACAGCATGCCTGTTATAAGGCTTCCTCATAGGACCAATAACCGAAAGTGTAATAGGTCATAGGCGTAGGTCAGGGCATATGTCGGTTTAACAAATGCCTCATGTTGTACACAGACAAAGCACACACTTATATTTGTTAAGGGTCAAAAGTAGATCAGCATGTGAAACCAGCGCTTGCGTCTTGATGATTGTAGGGTGTAGCTGCTGCGTGAAATATAACATGATGTCAGGGCAGAAAATACCAGGATCACCTGTGGAGGAAGTCTGAAATGCCTATGACAATGACCGCTGCGGGTGGGCGGGGAAGGAGGTGGAGGCAGCTGGCATATTGTTGGAGCTCTGCGCAGGATTGGAGATGCCTGTGTGTGCGTTTGTGTTTTGTGTTTATTTATGCATGCAGGCATGCGTGTGCATGCGTGTGCTTACAAATATGAAAAGAATTGAGGGACTCCGGAAACAAAACCATTTCTCACTATGGGGGTGGTACAGATCACAGTCGACCGAGACTTGCTGATGAGATCTGAAGTTTGGTGAAACTGGAGACCTGCCTCAGCTTGACCCTTGCAAATTCCGGCTGCAATGCATGCATCCCAGGAGCCAGCATGGGTGGACAGCTGTCTAATGCGCCCTTGTGGCAAAGCAGCACCACCTCCTTTTCAGCGGCAGGATTGCCTGGGCTGGCACCTGCTTCGGCGGGTGCTGCTGGTGAGGAAGGAGAGACTCGGTTCACGGCAAACATGGCAGCCAGCGTGGACAAGTGACTGCATGTAGTTGGAGCATTAATCCGGTGGGTTTTAGACTCATGTCGTGTTTTTTGTGTGGGTGTGCGCATATGTGTTTGTGTATGTGTGTCTGAATAGTATGTGTGTGTATGTTGGTGTGCATCTGTGCGTGTGTCTGTTTGTATGTGGGAGTGCACTTGCTTGCGTGTGTATATGTGTGTGTGTGTGTGTGTGTGTGTGTGCGTGTGTGCGTGTGTGTGTGTGTGTGTGTGTGTGTGTGTGTGTGTGCGCGCGCGTGTGCGTGCTTGCGTGCACGTGCGTGTGTGGTACGTGTGTCATTCACCTTCTGTAGGGCCCAGTAATAAGACAGTTCCCCTCCCCGAAGTCCCCCAAACTAGTTGGATCTCTAGTTGGGAGAAGAAACTCCATCAATGAAACCATTTGATTTTAAACTCAATTTCAATATATCATTGTCGCGCAAGCAGTTTAAAAATTTTTTTAATATATTATATTTAATTATGTTAAACACGTACAGCAGCATGCAGACCCGGGGCCCTTCATCCGCGCCCAGCGTGTCTGGGCGCGTGGTCCCCTCCAGCCAGGGAGTTGTGTGCCCTAGAGTAAGTCACCGTCGGGGAACTCTGGTGACTGCCTTCAGCCAGACCCCACCCCCTCCAAAATCCCCCTCCCTAGTGCACGCCCCGCTTCGTGTGAAAGAGAAGGAAATGGAAGCGCCTTTATGGGAGGTTAGCACGGAATCCGCAGGTGCGTGAGTGTGTAGGGGGGAGCGAGGCTCTTGCCCGGAGAGTTTTATGCCTAAGTTCTGAACACGACGTGGCACGCGCACAGGGACCCTCTCTCTTCCCCCCTCGCAAAGCATTCCTGTCCAGTTGAACGTCTTGTTTTCCTTTACATAAGTGGGCATTACAGCCAGTCAAGGCATTTTGAACCCCTGAGCCCCACGATCCCATGATTTCACCTTGTGTCACGATGTGTGATGAATGGAGCAGTGTGTCCCTTCACAACATACTATGCTGTTTCACAAACAAGACGTGTACAGACATGTGCACGCGCGTGCGCCACACACACACACACACACACACACACACGTACACACACACGTACACACACACGTGTGCACAAACACAAACACACACACACACACACACACACACACACACACACACACACACGCACGTACACACACACACACACACACACACACACACGTAAACACACATGTGTGCACACACACACAAACACAC
>Ga0307942_1004699_pt1 | contig 10789 bp, 13 predicted proteins | sample OrgLakmetagen175_FD_201846 | JGI IMG/M metagenome (GOLD analysis project Ga0307942, IMG submission 201846) | Saline water microbial communities from Organic Lake, Antarctica - #175 | ecosystem: Environmental > Aquatic > Non-marine Saline and Alkaline > Saline | place: Antarctica: Organic Lake...
TGTGTGTGTGCATGTGTGCGTGCGTGTGCCGCCTCATGGCTGACTTCATGCACCGGTACGTGTGTGTTTGTGTGTGTGTGTGTTTGTGTGTGTGTGTGTGCATGTGTGCGTGCGTGTGCCACCTCATGGCTGACTTCATGCACCGGTACGTGTGTGTTTGTATGTGCGTGTGTTTGTGTGTGTGTGTATGTGTGTATGTGTGCGCGTGTGTGCATGTGATTCTGTGTGTGTGCATGTGTGCGTGCGTGTGCCACCTCATGGCTGACTTCATGCACCGGTACGTGTGTGTTTGTGTGTGTGCGTGTGTGTGTGCGTGTGTGTATGTATGTGTGTATGTGCGCGTGTGTGCATGTGACTGCGATTGTGTGCGTGCATGTGTGCGTGCGTGTGCCGCCTCATGGCTGACTTCATGCACCGATACGTGCATGTGTTGATATGTATGCTGGCGTGTGCTTGTTTGGGTGTGTTTACTTGTTTGCGTGTGAAATTGAGCGTGTGTCTGTGTGTGAAATTAAGCGTGTGTATGTGCTTGCTCCTTCGTCGTGCCTGCGCTCAAGGGCGCATTTACAAAGGGACTGCTTCTGTGCAAATTATACACGTGCAAACGCTATTACTGGAGCCACAAGCCTTGCCTCAAAATCTGTAAAATTTGCCACTTAAGGTAAGACAGGATTAAAGGGCATACTTTGGAAATTTGGTTGGACACCACAATTTATTTTGTCATAACAGGTCTTTTCCACAGTATGCGCTTTAATCCTGTCTTACCTGAAGTGGCAAATTTTACAGATTTTGAGGCAAGGCTTGTGGCTCCAGTAATAGCGTTTGCGCATATAACGCAAGTTAATTGTGTACCGTACCTTACCGTACTCACCCCGGTGCTCAAATTTCAAAAATATTACAGGTAACCCCGGGTAACCCCGGAACCTGTAAATAATTATTTTAGCCTTCCCTGCACCAACCCCGGTGGGCATTTAGCCCAGGCAGTGCGTGTGCGTGTGTGAGAATGCGTGCACATGCGCGTATGTGCGTGCTGCAGGTGCTGGGGCAGGTGCTCCAGGTGCTGGGGCGCATGTGTGTTGTGCTCCAGGTGCTGGGGCTGGGGCGGGGGCGGGGCGGGGCCTTCTCCGGCTCATCGATGTTCAGCCACCACTTAATTTTCGCCAAACCCCGGAAACCCCGGAGCCTCTGAAAAAATATATATTTTACGATGCTGATATCACGTCGGAGGGCAGAAAACGTGAGTTACCCGGGGTGAGTTAAGAAAGGTACAGTATACCAAATAATACTAGTCAACATAGATCTGGCACACAGCCTGCTATCAGATCCTAATTTGCATTTACATGAACATACCAACATGAACGCTGCAGCTTCATGCCCAACTCCGAGGTGTACATCTCCGTCCCCACTTGGGCCAACCACCACAACATCTGGCGTGATGCAAACGTGGGTCAGAAGCCTTACCGGTACTACAAGCCAGAGACGCGTGGCCTGGACTTCGATGGCTTCATGGAGGACGTCAAGGTGTGGGTGTGGGTAGTATATCGTGGAGGACGTCAAGGTGTGTTTGTGGGTAGTATATCGTCGAGGACGTCAAGGTGTGTGCGTGGGTAGTATATCGTGGAGGACGTCAAGGTGTGTGTGGGTTGTAGGCTACGCACAGTTATGGCTTTTTGAGTACGTCAAGGTGTGTGGGTAGTAGATCAAGCAAGAGACGCCAGGGTGCATCTCATCTTTTTGGTGAGTGTGAAGTGTGAAATGAGGCAGCCTTGCCACTGTGATGAGCCAGAGACTTGTGGTCTGGACTTTGACGGCTTCATGAAGGACGTGAAGGTGTGTGTGGGAAGTAAAGTCATTATTTTGGTGGTGAGTAAGCAAAGGAACGTCATGGAGTTTCTTCGCGTTGCAAGAACAACGTGCCTTTTATCTGTCCTGCATTGAATTGCGATGCGCACGCCACACACTGCCACTGCGCACGCCACACACGCCACACACTGCGATGCACACGCTGCGATGCACACGCTGCGATGCACACGCTGCGTTGCGCACGCTGCAATGCACACACTGCAATGTGCACGCCACACACTGCGATGCACACGTCACACACTGCGATGCGCACGTCACACACTGCGATGCGCACGTCACACACTGCGATGCGCACGCCACACACTGCGATGCACACGTCACACACTGCGATGCGCACGCCACACACTGCGATGCGCACGCCACACACTGCGATGTGCACGCCACACACTGAACACGCCACACACTGCACACGCCACACACTGCGCACGCCACACACTGCACACGCCACACACTGTGCACGCCACACACTGTGCACGCCACACACTGCGCACGCCACACACTGCGCATGCCACACACTACATCAAACTTCAATGCGCACGCCACACACTGCGCACGCCACACACTGCGCACGCCACACACTACATCAAATTGCGATGCGCACGCCACACACTGCCACGTCTGCCAGTTGGCCACAGATGCTGGGTTGAAAGTGCCCAATGCTGCAGGATTATGTGGCATGCAATGTTGGTCCCGCACCCTGTTATGTTGGTGACGCACTGCTGGAAAATAATGATGTAATATGCTCGTCTTAAACAGTAGCCTTGTAGGGAATACATCATGTTGGGACACACTGCTGAACAATAATGATGTCATATGCTCGTCATGAAGCTGTAGCCTATACTGCAAAAGCATTGTTGCGCGGCAGTTGTCCAGAGATCCTCATCCAACAGCACGTGCTTAAAGTTGTATGAGAATTGCATCACTGAGACGAGGTGGACACACACTTTTTGCGTACACAACTGTAAATGCTTATCCCCTAATGATATAATGTGATTGTGCAGGCTGCTCCCAATGTAAGACGTTTTGTAATCACATCGTATCAAATTTTATTATAACATACAACTCTATCTGATTCAAAAGTGGCTCATTGTCCTTTATAGATGAGGGGAGAGGTTTTCACGGCCTGTGCATTTTTCACGATTTCATCTTTTATAAACATCTGCGTCTCTCTGATTGTGCAGGCCGCTCCTAAGGGCAGCGTGTTCTTGCTCCATGCTTGTGCACACAACCCCACCGGTGAGTACATGGGGAAAAGTATGTATGCATGTACGTTTACATGTGTGTGCGTGCGTGTGTGCGGGTTTTCGTGCGCTTGTGCGTGTAGTGTGTGTGTGAGAGAGAGAGAGAGAGAGAGAGAGAGAGAGAGAGAGAGAGAGAGAGAGAGAGAGAGAGTGTGTGTGCGCGTGCTTGTAAGCTTTGTGTATACGAGCAAACAGGAGGGCTTGTAGATCCACAAGTTGATGAGAGGTCGAGTAAGTTAGCGTGAAGTGAATAAAGAATGTGAATAGGGTTGGCCAGAACCACGTTTAGGTATGGTGCATACACGGTAATTTTGGCTGGGTAATCACCAAATATACAGCTATATACGGTGTATATGTATACGGCTATGGCCAGCCCTAAAAAATGAATGAAATGAAGGGAATCGTTGCATGCACGTGTTTTATGTGTTCACAAACATTTCACAAACATGTGTTCACAAACATGTGCACGCACAAGCACCTGGACGGATGTTTAGGGTGTTTTTACTGCAGGGGTGAACCGCTCATGTGAAACTTGTTTGACGCTTATTTGAAATTCGTTGTTTAGGGCTCATTGTTTAGGGTGTTTTTGCTGCGGGAGTATATTGCCATTTGAAACTCATTTGAAACTCATTGTTTAGGGCTCTTTGTTTAGGGCGTTTTCACTGCAGGGGTGTATCGCACATTTGCGCCTCATTTGAAACTCATTGTTTAGGGCTCTTTGTTAAGAGCGTTTTTACCGCGGGGGTGTATCGCACATTTAAAACTCTTTGTTTGAGTGTTAGAAATGCTTTGTTTGGAACTATTTTGGAATTCGCGGTGTGTGGGGCCCGTTGACCCCCCCAAATGTCGGTTTCAAAGTCAATTGATTACTGGTTACAATGGGAAGTGACCTTCAGCCAGGTTGTTTGGCTGATCGGCTGCTGACTGGTCTCGGCCAGCCACAAATAAATCCATTAGCTCAAAAAAAAATAGAAAAAGTCTATTGTTTTGCTGAGAGTTTCGAAGTCAAACATCCATGAAATCTGTATCGACCAACATGGTATCCACGCTACCATTACTACTACCAACCATTACTAACTAAAGAATAAACACCTACTTACAGGTGTGGACCCCACACCAGATCAGTGGAAGCAGATCAGCAAGCTCATGCTGGAGAGGGAGATCTTCCCATTCTTCGACATGGCCTACCAGGTGTGAGGGGGAAAAAGGCGCACCTACGGCTTGTGTGTGGATTGTGCACCGTTTGTGTGTGTGCTGTGAGGCCTTTCTGCTGGAATAGTCTAGAAGTGTGTTTAAAAAAAAGGAGGTGCACTGATGATTTGTGTACAGATTTGTGCACAGTCTGTGTGTGTGTGTGTGTGTGTGATGTAGAACCTTTCTGCTGAAACAGCCTACCAGGTGTGAAGAATGAAACAAGGTGCACCAGCAATTTGGATATGAATTTATGTACAGTCTGTGTGTGTATGTGTGTGTATGTGTGTGTGTACTGTGCTGTGAGGCCCCTTCTTATTGCCACATCAGCAAAGCCATCAGTGGAAAGAGCAGCTAGGCAGTGCCTGTGCACAGTCTCAGCGGTAGTCTGTCTGTTTTATAATTTTGTTATGACTCCCCCTTTGGTCGCCACCTATTCATATACGCTAATATGTTTATGACTCCCCCTTCAATCGCCACCAATTCATATACGCCTCAATGTGCATGCACTAATACACACGTATTACACACACAGTGCACACGTGTCACACACACAGTGCACAGTGCACACGTATCACACACACAGTGCACAGTGCACACGTATCACACACGCAGTGCACACGTATCTCACACACAGTGCACACGTAGCACACACACAGTGCACACGTATCACACACACAGTGCACTGGTGCAAACATATCACACACACAGTGCACAGTGCACACGTATCACACACACAGTATCACGTATCACACACACAGTGCACAGTGCACACGTGCACACGTATCACACACACAGTGCTTTTCCGGCAGAGACTGCAATAAGCACGGTACACACACATGCACACACACACGCACACACACACACTCATACACACACACACACACACACACACACACATACACACACATACACAGGGCTTTGCCAGCGGAGACTGCGAGCGCGATGCTCAGGCCATTCGCATCTTTTTGGCTGACGGCCACCAGCTGGGGTGCAGCCAATCGTACGCCAAGAACATGGGACTGTACGGTCAACGTATTGGCGCGTTCAGCATTGTAAGTTTGTTGGGAGTGTGCAGGTGTAAATGTGTGTGTTTGTGTGTGCGCGCGTGCGTGCGTGTGTGCCCGTCTGTCCGTGCGTGCGTGCGTGCGTGCGTCTGTTTGGGTGCACATGCGTGTGTTGTGCGTGAGGATGATTGTGTAGTTTATCATGCAAAACAAAGGGTTGTTGCTTGCTCATCCCTGTATGTTCAGTGTGTTGTGTTTAAGGCACTTCACATCAGCAGCAAGCGCGTGTATGCATGTTTTTAGGGTCGGCCAGAACCATACATATACGGTGTATATACAGTGTTTTTGGCAGGGAAACCATCAAATATACGGTCATGTGCGGTATTTATGTACGGTTCTGGCCAACCCTGCATGTTTATAAACGTATAGAAGTAACAGCATGTAAGAGTTCATGTGCATTGCTCCATCTTTGGAACCAGGGATGTAGGGTTGGCCAGAACAGTATATTTTCACCGTATATGACAGCACGTTATTGTTAGATTTCATGTGCCCTGCTTTATCTTTGGAACAAGGGACGTATGTAGGGTTGGCCAGGACCGTGTATATGCACCATATATGAATGACCGTATAGATGGTGATTGCCTTCATTAAAATGCCATGTATGCACACCGTATGTATAGGGTTGGCCAGAACCATAAATATACAGTGTATTAACGGTACTTTTGGCAGGGAAAGCACCGAATATACGGTGCATGTATATATGGTTCTGGCCAACCCAGCGTGTATACCTGTAAATGTATGGTTCTGGCCAAGCCTGGATGTGTATGCCATTCGTAAGCGATCAAATTGTATGTATAAGAATGAAACATGAGTTCTTGCACACCTTTTAGATTCCTCGTCTAGATTTCATCGTCTTGGTCTTTGATGACGATTTGTAAAATCGTCTCTAGAGATTTACACGCCCCAAGTCAGTGAAGTTTTATGTCTGCCCATACATCCTAGCACTCACTGCCGAACATGCAGGCATACACCCACACACTTCAGTACACACACACGCTTCAGTATACACACACAGTTAACACACACGCACACACACCTTTACACACACACTTTAGTATACACACACATAACACACACGCACACACATATAATAACACACACACAAACACACACACATACGCTTCAGTATACACACACACGCACACCTTTACACACACACTTTAGTATACACACACATAACACACACACGCACACATAATAACACACACACACACACAAACACAAACACACACACATACGCTTCAGTATACACACGCACACGCACACCTTCACACACACACACTTTAGTATACACACTCATAACACACACACGCACACATAATAACACACACACACACACAAACACACACACACATACGCTTCAGTATACACACACACACGCACACCTTTACACACACACTTTAGTATACACACACATAACACACACACGCACACATAATAACACACACACACAAACACACACACACATACGCTTCAGTATACACACACACGCACACCTTTACACACACACTTTAGTATACACACTCATAACACACACACGCACACATAATAACACACACACACACAAACACACACACACATACGCTTCAGTATACACACATACACGCACACCTTTACACACACTTGAGTATACACACACATAACACACACGCACACATAATAACACACACACACACACACACCTCAGGTGACTGGCAGCAAGAAGGAGGCCAACGCAGTGGAGAGCCAGATGAAGAACATCGCTCGCCCAATGTACAGCAACCCCCCCCTACACGGAGCTCTGCTGGTCACCAAAATCTTACAGGACCCTGCCCTCAAGAACCTGTGGTACGATGTGAGTAACCTTACTGGGTGTCGTGTGTGTGTGTGTGCTTGCGTGCGTGCGTGCGTGCGTGTGTGTGTGTGTGTGTGTGTGTGTGTGTGTGTGTGGCGTATGTGCCAGATCGCTTAAGAAACATATGCAGCCTCTAAAAGGTGAATGAGTCAGGCAAGGAGCTCCTCTCATGTAAGGAGGTCCTCTTTTCAATGCAAGCTCCCCCCTGTTTTGCCGAGCCTCAACACTGTGCTTGGACATGTGCTTGCAACTAATGATACTAGGGTACTATCAAATATACTTGGACGAACCATTACGTAAATTGGTAAACTCACTGCCATGAAGTAACGACCGGAATATGTAAGGTTGCATTGCTCTTCGCGCCTCTGGGGGGCATCTGAGTGGAAGACTTGAACCGAGGACCTTGAGAGCTTCGATGTCAAATGTATAGGGTTGGCCAGAACCATATATATACGGTGTATATACGGTATTTTTGGCAGGAAAATCACCAAATATACGGTCATATATGGTGTGAATATAATATGGTTCTGGGCCAACCCTACAAATGCAGCGTAGTGGCCAAAATGGTTAACCGAATGAATGAGCGATAAGTAAATCGTACTTTACTTATGCATGTTACATAGTCACGGGTGTTAATGTTTGGGTGGCCATGGTCAAGCTTCGATACCAAACATGTTGCGTAGCGGCCAAAATGGTTAAGCAGATGAATTAGCGATAAATGAATCATACTTATGCATGTTACATAGTCACGGGTGTGAATGTTTTGGTGGCCATGGTCAAGCTTTGATACCAAATGTAGCTTAGCGGCCAAAATGGTTAACCGAATGAATGCTGAGCGGAAGACATGTGCTGAAAATATACTGGTGGTGGTGACGGTGATGGCCCATTGCAGCATCCTCGTGGATTTATATGCATACAGTGTGTACACAATTTTTTTGGCAGGGATATCACCAAATGTGCGGTCATCACCAAAAATATGCGGAGGAATGAAACGCTCAGTGATGCGCGGTGGCTTATTCAAAGTACATGCCTCTCTTGTTTTAAGCAGTGGTGGATATTTAAGCCCACCAATCAGGATTGGTATGAGCACCCAACAAATAACGCATCTTTTTTTGTCAGTCAGTTTGCATGACAGGTTAAGATGATGGCCTTAAGTACATGCCTCTCTTGTTTTAGGCAGTGGTGGATATTTAAGCCCACCGATCAGGATTTGTATGAGCACCACACAAATAGGGTTGACGTCCATTACTTTTTTTTTGGCGCCTCCTGCCACCGATCAGGATTTGTATGAGCACCCAACAAATGCCGCATCCCTTTTTTGTCAGTCAGTTTGCATGACAGGTTAAGATGATGGCCCACTGCAACCCATCCTTTATGCGTTTACTGCTTAGAGATGGCATTTGCTTTGTTAATCTCTCTTAACATGTCTTACAGGAGTTGGATACGATGGCCCACTGATTATCTCTATCGACTTTAAGAATTGATCCGGGCATACTGCAAGCATTGCATCCCTCTATCGTTTCTTTCTCAGAATATTATCACGATAACCCGCTGCACTATTTCTGTTCACTGGTGCTTGGAAACGTCAACATGATCGCCCGCTGCACTGTTTTTTTTCACTGGCATTAAAAACGACAGAGGCGTCAAACAAACATTCACTCTTTCGTTCGTTTGATTCACAGGAGGTCAAAAGATGATGGCCCACCGCTTCCTTTCCTTCTGCGCTCACTGCTGAGAGATGGCATTTGCTTTGATAATCAACGTTCGCTCCCTCGTTAGTTCGTTCGTTTCACAGGAGGTCTAGACTAGATGATGGCCCACCTCTTCCTTTCCTTCTGCACTCACTTCTGAGAGATGGCATTTGCTTTGTTAATCAACGTTCGCTCCTTCGTTCGTTCGTTCGTTTCACAGGAGGTTCAGATGATGGCCCACCACAACCTTTCCTTCTGCGCTCACTGCTGAGAGATGGCATTTGCTTTGTTAATCAACGTTCGCTCCTTCGTTCGTTCGTTCGTTTCACAGGAGGTCAAAATGATGGCCCACCGCAACCTTTTCTTCTGCGCTCACTCTGAGTTCTCATGGCATTTGCTTTGTTGATCAACGTTCGCTCCTTCGTTCGTTTCACAGGAGGTTAAGATGATGGCCCACCGCATCATCCTCATGCGCTCAGTGTTGAGGAAGAACCTGGAGGAGCTCAACACCCCTTGGCAATGGGTGAGCGTGCTTTGAGGATACGTTTCACAGGAATCTTGTTTATTTGCTTTTGTACGTTTTTGCAAAGCACACGCTAATTAGCAACTAGTTGAGGAAAACGTGTGAAAGGAGTCTTTTGTATGATGCTTTTATACATTTTTACAAAGCATGCGCTTGTTAGCATAAGTTGAGGAGAGCATGTGACAAATGTGTTTTCATGATGCTTATGGCCTAGATGCAAATTTCATGATGCTTATGGCAATTCATGATGCTTATGGCAAATGCTTATGGCAATGCTCATGATGCTATTATGGCAAATGCTTATGGCAATGCTCATGATGCTATTATGGCAATGCTCATGATGATTATGGCAAATGCTCATGATGCTTACGGCAAATGCTTATGGCAATGCTCATGATGCTATTATAGCAACGCTCATGATGCTCATGATGCTATTATGGCAAATGCTTATGGCAATGCTCATGATGCTATTATGGCAATGCTCATGATGCTCATGATGCTTATGGCAAATGCTTATGGCAATGCTCATGATGCTTATGGCAAATGCTTATGGCAATGCTCATGATGCTTATGGCAAATGCTTATGGCAATGCTCATGATGCTTATGGCAAATGCTTATGGCAATTCATGATGCTTATGGCTTATAGCAAATTTCATGATGCTTATGGCCTAGATGCAAAGCGTACCCCTTAGCCTGCCACTGGCCACTCATCCCCCCGCACAGACCCACATCACGGACCAGATCAACACATTTGCTTTCTTACATCTCGTATGATGATACATGGCCGACTGTCCCCCACTCCAGGGAACTTCAGCCCGTGCGGGCGCCGCACTTATAAATCAAATTTTGGTCTTGCCTGTAGGGCAAGGCCAAAATTTAAAAAGTTGACTCCGGGCGTCCCGGAGAAAAGCCAGTGGCCAGAGGCCACTGGCCGCGGGCTTCCCGCATTAAATTAAAATTCAATGTCCGGGCTGCCCGGAGAAAATGTAATGATGCTGACTTAATGGCTCCGGGCAAGAGAGGAAGGAAAGGAGGGAAGGAGGGGGAGGAAGGAAGGGTGCCTCCCCCACAGAAGGAGACTCCCAAGCTGGCTGACGTATGTAAGTGTTTCTTTGCTTGTGGTGCTTGTGGTGCTTGTGGTGCTGTGTGCTGGTGGTGATGAGCATGTCTCTTTTAGAGGATCGCACGCGGCGTGCCTCATGCAGCCTGCAGCAGGAGCACCAGCAGCAGCAGCAGCAGCAGCACCAGCACCAGCACCAGCAGCAGCAGGGAGAGCAGCAGCAGGGGGAGCAGGTTCAGTACCAGAGGAGGCAGCTGCAGCAGAACTAGAGGGGGAGGAGTTCCATGATGCTCTCGAGCAGGACGAGCCCCCCGCTCT
>Ga0307942_1004706_pt1 | contig 10772 bp, 14 predicted proteins | sample OrgLakmetagen175_FD_201846 | JGI IMG/M metagenome (GOLD analysis project Ga0307942, IMG submission 201846) | Saline water microbial communities from Organic Lake, Antarctica - #175 | ecosystem: Environmental > Aquatic > Non-marine Saline and Alkaline > Saline | place: Antarctica: Organic Lake...
CTCTCTCTCTCTCTCTCTCTCTCTCTCTCTCTCTCTCTCTCTCTCTCTCTCTCTCTCTCTCTCTCTCTCTCTCTCTCTCTCTCTCTCCCCCTCAATACACACAAACAATCATGCTCACGCACACACACACACACCTGGCCCCCCTGCAGGTGCTCCCTTTGCTTTACATTGGAGCCTTGGGTGACTACTCTGTGGTGGTAGGCCTTGTGAAGGCAGACGTACCCGCCAGCTGGTACATCACACCCGTGGTGCGGGCTATTGTAAACATCCAATGGGCCAGCTTTGCACAGGTGTGTGCATGTGTGCTCGTGCGTGCGTGCGTGCGTGTGTGTGTATGTATGCATGTATGTATGTATGTATGTATGTGTATGTGTGTGTTCAATCTTAAATCTTAACAGGCAGGTTCAACTGTTAGGGCTAAATATCCACATGCACGTGAGTGTTTGTATTTGCGTGGTGAGTGAATGCGTGCAGGTGGGTTTTGTGCTTGTGCTTTTTCAGATGAGTAAGGGTGCCCTTATATCACTCAGTACTTTTCACCATGCTTCCATCAATGGCTTCATCTTGTTGGTATGTGAGATGCCAAATGTTTTGCCGTCAATACGACCAAAAAAACTCCCAATCCCACGCAAACGCCTGCTTACATTATATAATAATTTGTCTAACTATAATAACGTGCGCACTGCTAAGAGCACCTGTCCGCTCAAAAGGCTGGTCACGCTACCAAAAATGCTTTTCACTGATAAAAAGCTGTACAGGTAGGCTGAATACTTGTACTTTTCTCCTCACACACACTCACACACACTTGCGATGAGTCCATGTGTCACTTGCACAGGTGCTCATGGCCATGCACCTGCTGGAGCACTTGCTGATGATGTGCATGTACGGCGCCTTCCTGCTGCTCATTCATCGGTGCGTGAAAAAAGCGCGTGCACAAAAGAGGTTTCATGCAAACACACTGTGCTGCAGTGTTGCAATTTGGCCACATAGCTGTGCAGACAAAGGCGGGAGTGCAGGTGCAGAACTGTGTCAGAGGAAGGAAGAAGATCATTTGTGCAGGGAAAAGGTGCCTTGCAAGCAAAAATAGCTGTGTAGCAAAAATAGTGTAGCTATAGAAAGGCAGCTGTGCTTGCTCAAAGCGACAGGGATAGTAGTACGAGAGCAGAGGCAAGTGGGTGCTCGGTTTAGTGGAGCTCTAAAAGCGATACTTCCTTATTTCCAGGCATGCTGAAGCAAGCAGCAGATTTTAACCAGATATTTTAGCTTCTCGTCGTGGATTCCAACCAGTTCTTTTAGCTTCTCATCAAAGACTCCAACCAGATATTTTAGCTCCTCGTTGTAATTCCAACCAGATATTGAGCTTCTCGTTGCAAGTTCCAGCCAGATCTTTAATGCTGCATCTCGTTACTGGGGTGTGTGTGTACATGTGTGTGGCTAGATAACAAGCTCCAAAGAGCTGAGCTTACAGTAAACACACGTTTGGCATTTCTTGATCCAGAACAACTCACGCTTATCATAAGCTTCAGCCCTTATATCCATCATTGCATGCACACTGTTGTTGGCCACACCCTGCATGCTCCTGCTCTTGGCCACACCCTGCATGTACACTGCTCTTGGCCACACCCTTCATGCACACTGCTCTTGGCCGCACCCTGTATGCTCCTGTTCTAGGCCACACCCTGTATGCTCCTGTTCTAGGCCACACCCTGCATGCTCCTGTTCTTGGCCACACCCTGCATGCTCACTGCTCTTGGCCACACCCTGCATGCTCCTGTTCTTGGCCGCACCCTGCATGCTCCTCTTCTAGGCCACACCCTGCATGCTCCTGTTCTTGGCCTTGCTCTTGCATGCTCACTGCTCTGTGGCCAAACCCCGCACAGGTCCCTAACCCAGGAAACCGCTCGGCTAAAGCTTGCTGGCAGTCTAGACCCTGGAAGTGGATTAGAGGATGAGGAGCAGCTGGATCTGCTGCTGGGGCGGTTTCCTATTCATAGAGAGTCAGTCTTGAGTACGGTGGGTAGTTGTTATCTAAGTAAGTGACATATACGCGTAGGGATACTGAGGCATCCAGCTGGTGCGCTTTTCTTTGGTAGGGAGGCAGTCCTTGCAAAATGTCCAGAAGCCAGGGAGTCATTGATTGTCCTATTCCTGTATTAGGAACTACACACCCATCATGAGGAGTGTCTGTACTTCCGATTTTAGGTAACCAACTACAGGGTTTGTTGTATGCGGTAGTCATAAAGTAATCTACATATGAAGCAGTGATCGTGCTACTGTTGAAAAGGCGGGTCTGCTGGTTCTTGTTGTGCTGGCAAAGGGATATGCTTGGGTGTCAATCAAAGACAAGTAGCTGATCTTGATCAGGGAAAACAATTCATGTGACTTTATGCAGCCTCGATAAAGAAATGTGTACATGTGATCACGTACTGTTGACTGCCATGCGACGTAATTCATTTCACAAACCATGTTGAATGGCTGCAAAGTGTAAGCAACCTTGATGAAGAAATGTGTCTATGTGATCACGTACTGTTGACTGCCATGCAACGTAATTCATTTCACAAACCATGTTGAATGGCTGCAAAGTGTAAGCAACCTTGATGAAGAAATGTGTACATGTGATCACGTACTGTTGACTGGCATGCGACGTAATTCATTTCACAAACCATGTTGAATGGCTGCAAAGAGTAAGCACTGCAGCACATTCACGTCAAGTCTGAAGCTTTCTTCGCTCGCCCTGCTGCCGCAGATTGGCGGAGGAGTGGTGATGGGCGGCCTTGTGCTATACACGTTTTCGATGTTGGTGACACGTTTCAAGCAACTGCAAGTGTCTGGAATCCGCATGTGGTGTGGCCATTTTGGTGAGTATGGGTGTTTGTGTGGGTGTGTGGGTATGGGCACACAGGGAGAGGGGGGCTGGGGTATGTGTGTTGGTGCGGAAGGCACTTTATCACATTTTGTTAGCACTTGCATTCATTCCGCAAATACCTTGACATGTTTTGCTCTTCGGGGCTTCATTTTTGCCAGCCACATTTGTGTTACGTCAGCAGCCAACCTACTGAACCATGCCCCTTGCCCTTGTTTTCCTCCTCTGGCTGCAGGCTGCAGGCTCAACATGTGCATGTGCCCCCTGTTAGCTTTGTCACACATTCTGTTGCCTGCAGTCGTGCCACCAAGACTTGTCCCCTCTTTGCTCCTCACCTTTGTGTCTTTGTTCTGTTGCCACACTTAACCTCGTGGACCTCTGTACCTTCACCTTTGTGTCTTTGTTCTGTTGCCACACTTAACCTTGTGGACCTCTGTACCTTCACCTGTGTGTCTTTGTTTTGCTGCCACGCTTAACCTTGTGGACCTCTGTACCTTCACCTGTGTGTCTTTGTTGTGCTGCCGCAGTAAACCTTGTGGACCTCTGTACCTTCACCTGTGTGTCTTTGTTCTGTTGCCACACTTAACCTCGTGGACCTCTGTACCTTCACCTGTGTGTCTTTGTTTTGCTGCCGCAGTTAACCTTGTGGACCTCGTGTCTGGCCTCCTCATTATCGCCATCCTCGTTGTCTTTGCCATCCCTGGCTCATACAGCATGGTGCTGGGAATTGGGGCTGTAGAGGTCCTGGTGCTCTTTGTGGTAAGATATTCAGGAGTACATGAGTTCTAGCTTTTGAAACGTGGACGAACCTGTTGTAGTGGCCTGCTGACTTCATAAACTTTTGGCAAAAGGCTGTGATGTTTGGTGCTATGCAAGGGGGCTGCAGAGTCCTCAGAGCGCACACTATATGTTTTGCACCAAATGCTGTGACTGGTGTGTTGTGAGCAGTTGCGTGCAGCAGTAAGTATTGAGAGTGCAGCTGTGAAAGCCAGGCGTCAGAGTGAGAATAGAGAAGGTGCAGTCGTGAGGCGGTCGTTTACAAAGACTGCGTGTTCTGCTTTGCACGGAAGATCCTGTATAAGAAAAATATTGAGTTGTGCCTTGCATCTGGAAGTTTCGGATTGATGCTTTTAGATCCTGGCATTGGGAATGGATGTTTGCGGAAACGAGAGATTGACTGCAGCTGTTAAGGGCTGTAGAGTGCAGAGTCGTCGGTGCTGCTTTTTGGTAAGGCCTCCTAGGTGTCGTTTGCTTAGCCTAGAGGCATGTGTCAAATCCTAGTCCTGGGTAATGAGAATGAGAATGGGTGCTTTTTGTGGTGAGAAGTACAGGAGCGGTCGTTGGAATCTAGCTTGGGACAAAGCAGGGGAGATGGATGTTGCTTGTGATGGCAGGCAGGCTGAGGGCTCATAGGCTGAGTGTTGCCTTAAATGTTTTTCAGTACTAAACAAGTAGGTTGTTGCATGCCCCTCAAACCCTAACCCATGGCACACTTCTTTGCTGACTTGTAGGGGTGGTGGCCAGAACCATATGATCATATGATTGCAATGTATGTGTATTCGGTTACTTTTGGCAGTGAATCCTTGCATGCCCTTAAACCCTAACCCATGGCACACTTCTTTGCTGACCTGTAGGGGTGACCAGAACCATATGATCATATGATTGCAATGTATGTGTATTCGGTTACGTTTGGCAGTGAATCCTTGCATGCCCCTCAAACCCTAACCCATGGCACACTTATTTGCTGACCTGTAGGGGTGACCAGAACCATATGATTGCAATGTATGTATATTCGGTTACTTCTGGCAGTGAATCCTTGGATTTACTCCTGGTTTAGATATACAGCTCCGGCCAATTCTGCAACCCTACGCTGTCGGGGCAGCCTAATTATCTTGTGCACTGACAGTGCTTTCCAGAAACTTCCCATTTGGCTAGCCTGATCACCTATATGGACACGAAGTTGAACACACTGGTGCCCACTGTCTGCTGCACAGAGGCTGCTATTCTTCTCTGCCATTTCGTGTACCTACATGAACACGAAATTGAACACACTGGTGCCCACTGTCTGCTGCACAGAGGCTGCTGTTCTTCTCTGCCATTTCGGAACGCCTTGGAAGCCTGGTCAGGACCGTGGTTGAGACCATGAAGGTGCAAGCTTTTGTTAACTAGGCAGCTGTGTGTGTGTGTGTGTGTGTGTGAGAGCTCGTTGTTGATACTGTTGCACGACATCAAGGGTTGTGGTCGAGAGTCTGAGGGTGGAAGATTGATGTTGTTTGCAAAGTGAGATGGCGGTGAATATTTACATGGACCGATTGCAAGTGTCCTCAAAAGCGAGTGTCCTTGCAACTGCCCAAACAAAAAGGACGGGCCAAAGATTTCAAACAAATAAATAAGGGCAGTGGAAATGAAAGGATGGAGAAATCCAAGAGGAACGCTGGTAAAAAGCAAGAATGTTATGAGTGATCTCATTTTGCCTCACCACAAGAACTGGAGCTCAAATCCATGCTTTCTAAGAGGCGGCCGCACCTGTTTGATACATTGGTTTGTCTTTGCTGTTGCACAGCAACAAGGCACTTGTGGATGAGACAAAACCATCAAGGTGTCCACAATAACAATTTGCATTTTCCGCAGAGTGTGTTACGGCGGCTAACCTGCAGATTTAACATGTTTGGCCCATGCTTCTTTTGAAATTCTACTTATTACGTCTTCTTCTTTTACAGACGCGTGTTTACCTTGCATGGAAACACTTATTTCAACCATTAGCAAAGGCGCGCACGCGCACACCACACACACACACACACAATCATACACACACACAACACACACACACACACACATACACACACATGTGCAGACATGCGTGCGCGTACACACATACATACATTCACAGATCACTTTAAACACAAACACACACATATATACACACTGACACAAACGCTTGAATGTGCACAGGACGTGCGCTACTTCTTCATCTTGCTGGGCATCCTGTATGGTGGCTTTGCCATTGCCTTTAACATGCAGCTCGGCGGGGACTCCGACGAAAGCCAGACCACTGCACTCTACTTGTTCACTACGATGGTGGGAGATTTCTCTTCCTCCTTTGTGCTGACCGTGCTACAGGATGAGGGCCAATGGTGAGCATACCGGAAACGTTTGAGTGTGTGCACAAGTGTGTGTACGTGTGCGTGTGCAGAGGGCCAATGATGAGCATACCGGAAACGTTTGAGTGTGTGCACAAGTGTGTGTACGTGTGCGTGTGCAGAGGGCCAATGATGAGCATACCGGAATCGCTCGAGTGTGCGCACGAGTGTGTATACGTATGCGTGCGCATGTTCACACCCTTGTGTTTTTGGCGCACCAAAAGGCAAATGGTTAGCTGGCTGAAAGCATTATGTGTCCTCGAGTGCTACAAGAAGAGGGGTTCCAATGGTGGCCATTTGGCAGCATTTGTGATTTATTCATTTTGTGTGTCCATATGTACCGCTGAGTGTTTGAGTCTATCACTTTTAATACTAAAACCATTCAGTAACGGTTACACATGGTGAAGGTCTAGATCCGTAACTTGGCAATACCTTTATTGTATTGGTGCTCAAAGTGCTTGTAGTCGTTAACGCAAGACACTTGTGCCAAGCAAAGATATCTGAATCATTCCAGTTTCTACATGCATGATATTTAGTGGTAAAGCCACGTTAATACTGGACATGGATCAGGTAAACACCAAAGGTTAAGTGTGTATTTGGTGGGAAGGAGCACAAAACAAGCGACACTAGTAACTTAACCACATTCACACATATTACATACATGCATACACACAAATACACAACAAATGCAGGCTTGTACCTGGGCTGGCCGCCTTCATGTGGTGTGTGTACGGTTTCTTTATGAGCGTGGTGCTGCTCACTCTCTTGGTGGCCATTATGAACGACACCTACCGCCGCATTCAAGACGCTGAGGAGGCAGAGGTGGGGTGATTTTTGTGTGAGGGGGGCGAGGGGGGAGGGGGTGGCCCTTGGACCGGAGATAAGGAGGTTTGAAGGGGAAAGGGGAAGGGTGTGTGCCAGAACGGAGGGGAGAGAAACTCTCAGGCAGGCCCTCTGAATACTAATGCAGCATCCTGCGAGCCACCTTGTCCTTAACAAAAAGCTGCCAAGGTAATAAGAAGATAGAGATGAACAGAGAATCACAGGCAAAAAATGTGAGTGACACCTCATTTTTGCAGCTATGCAAGCAGTGGGGTTCATGTGCCTCACACTGAACCCAGCACTTGTTTTGAATGACTAATGAGGATATCTGCACATTTCTGCTGCTCTATAATTTGCACCTATGCCTTTACAACACAAAGAGGCATATCTTTGACCTGTGCATTGCTGTTGCATTACTTATGAAAATGTTAATTGTTTTTGCTGCCCTATGATTTGCACCAATGCCCCTGCAGTACAAAAAGGCATACCTTGCTGTTGCGTATCCTGCTGATCATTAGATCTGCGCTTTCCAGTCGAGTAGGATGGTTGCTAATCTTTGTGGGTGTTTATACTGGCACGAGGCCCTGTTTAAACTGCTTTCGTCTAACAGCTGCTCTTGTTGCCCTATTCAGACCCATGCTCAATTTGTAAAGGAGGAAGAAGACAAATGAGGGAGCGTCGTTAGCAACGCTGAAAAATTGGCAAAACCCATCACACGCTGTCTGTGCAATGCATGCGTGCATATGTGTGTGTGCACTTGTGCGTGTGTGTATGTGTGTCTGTATGCTTGTGCATATGCGTGTGTGTGTGTGCGTGTGCACGCCTGTGTGTATGCCTTGCTGCCCCAGAGACGCCGCAGTGGTGTGCATGCCGCTGTCCTGGAGCCGGCTTTGCTGAAGCAGGCGCGAGGATGTGCTGCTGCTGCTGCTGCTGTTCCCTCTCTGCTAAGGGGACAGGGCAGGTGCGAGCATCGTGCCCGGGCTGGCCACAATGTCTGAACACCGCTTCAACACACAATGTGCAGCAAGCACCTGCACCGCGCGCTCCATGCCTTTAATCGCACGCCCACAAGCACTTCAAGCCAACACGGACCGCATTACTGAAGGGTCTGTCCATGCAAACTTCCGCGCGTCGTGAACATCTGACTTAACTAAAGTTATATAGCCCATCAAAATAAGTATTGCTTTATTCTGCCTGCTTGGTCGACCGTGGACTTTGCAGCTGGAACACATCCAAGGACCCCTGACACAGCATCCGCAGCCAGGGAAGTGTGCTGATGGATACTGCACCAGCAGGAAGTGGTCCGGGTGCCTGGCTGAGGAATCCTGGGCAGCTTCCAAACATTAAACTTGTCTCTAAAACTTTGCACACAGCACCCAGGGCCCACAAACGTTCGGCACGGTAGAAAGTTTGGTTAGGAGCCAATGTTGGATTTCAGCTCGTGAGGTGCCCTGGGTGGGCCTGGGGAGCCTAGTGCACGCTATGGCACCCTTTGGGGCAACGCTAGGGGCTCACGCCCCCACGAAGGGAGCTTTGCCAAAAAAATTACGCAGGCAGAGAAACCACTCAACCACTCCCCACATGAAGGAAACGGAGCCACTTCAGTACCGTAAAATTCCACCAATTGAAGACCATCTTGTTAATGTATCCTCTTCGTCAGCAAATAGAGTCCTGTTTGCCTACATGTGTGTACTATTACTGCGATGCAGGTACTGCGTCTCAAAGCGCGCATTATTGCTGATTTGCAGTCCCTTCTGTCTCCAGAGGCCATGCAGGCCATCCAGGTAAGAGAATGTGCCAAAACAACTGTCAAGTGTAACATAACTAGAATGATAGACAGCTGATTAATAGGAATAAGTCAATCATGAATTGAACCGACGTTATGGCTTAAGTCAACTCGCATTCAGAGTAGTGTGTTGTAAGTTTTGAGGTGTCCGCATGAACCTGCAATCACACTTTTGCGCCAGATCTTTGTCCAACGCCAAAGCGTTGTGCACGGCAGACCTATTAACCTAGTACAGGGGGCTGTTTTGCACTTAGCTCCTGCATGCCTGACATACACTGTGTGTTTAGCCCTGCACGTCGGTCACCATTGCATGTTGGTCTTCCTGCTATTCGCTTGCCATGACAATTGTTTCCTCCACAAGCATCCATTACAGGAGCTTCACACCCTGAATTACAGTACATAATAACGCAGGCTGTGGAATCCTCTCCCCACATAAATCCAGGGCAATCATCCACTTTGTTTACCTAGCATCCTGACCATCTCATCACATAATTTTTTCAACACCAAAATCTCTGCTCTGGGTTATTTTTTCTCTTTGTCTCCCCCCTTGTTCACTCTTTCTGTAAGAAATCCTTCGGCTGCTGCTTGTCTTTTGCACTGTCCTCTCCCTGCTTTTTCATTCTTTCCTTTCTGGTCGTATAGAGGAGAAAACCAGAAAGGAAAGAATTATACGGAAAGCTGGGCCGTTGACACCCTTGACTGCCCGCAAAAACACAAAGGCAGCACTGACACTACAATGGTACATTATTAATATTGACCTGACCTCCATCAGCATCTTCATCATCTGTCAGCCTTGTGTAAACTCTCTCTCTCTCTCTCTCTCTGTTGACAGCTCAGGGCTTGTTATGTTTTCACACCCCTTATTGCAGGACAAAACCTTGGGCCCATTCCTGCATGAGCTGACCCCCACCCTTAGAGACAGCCACGAGGTCTCTGCAAAGAAAGCAGAAAGTGAAGCCCACCTGCTCCAGGTATGTACCGATGTGGTGCTGTACGATATCGCCTTCCCTGTGTTATGTGGGTAGAGAATATACACAGCCATTTTAATTGCTGTTTTGCTAACATATTTCGAGGTCTGAGTGGGGTAGTGACCGTAGCAGATCGATGGTACAAGAGTTGAATCTAACTTTGTTCCGAAGCATGGTTGCAGGCCATTAAATAAAGGCCTGAGATATCCAGCAAGCGAGGAGTCCTTGTTCATGAGCTTTTGCATAGAGTGCCACACATTATTTTGCATGCATGTGTGTGTGTCTGCAGATTGTGTGTGTGTGTGTGTGTGTGTGTGTGCAGCTTGAAATTAAAACAAGAGTGCCTTAACCAAGTGGGTTTATACGTACTTTTTCCATTTTGACTTTGCCGTTTTGATTAGCTCGCTGGTACTTGTCGCTCAGTGTGCAATAAATGAATGATGTTGCACCCCGATGGGTCCTTATGATTTGGTGAGCATGTTCGATGCGTGATTGTTTTGGCCCTAGACAAGGTCGACATTGATACAATTCAGAGAGTGATCATGCTCACAAGTACATAAGCATACATGTGTGTACACGCACACACACACGCACGCACACACACACACACACACACACACACACACACACACACACACACACACACACACGAGCGGAACACAAACACACACTCACAGCTGCGGTTGATGGTGAGGGGCGAGGTGCGCAATGCACTGGCCTCTATGCGGCCGCAGCAGGATTTACTGACATCAGGTATGTGTGTGTATATGTGGGCGGATAAGTTTGATTCACTGATACCAGGTGTGATTGATTCACTGACAACAGGAGTGTGGGCAAATGAGTTTGATTGTATAGCTGCAAGGCCAAAGATGCTGGATACCAGGTTGGTATCTGGTCGGTAAACCCTCCTGCTATGATCTGCTCATTTGTAGTAGGTCGACTGGCTGGTTCATGAAACAGACAGGCAATAAAAGGCAGGCAGGCAAGTACACACAGATTTAGAGAGTGGCTGACTGACGTAAATCTCCCCACTACTACCGATACAAATACACAACTTCACTTCACTCATTGCTTATCACGCTTGTGGTGCGGCAAGCCAGCGTGAGACATCAGGAATCTGGGGTCACTTGGGGGAAATTTGGGGTCACTTGGGGGGAATTTGGGGTCACTTGTGGTGATTTTGGGGATTTTGG
>Ga0307942_1004707_pt1 | contig 10770 bp, 12 predicted proteins | sample OrgLakmetagen175_FD_201846 | JGI IMG/M metagenome (GOLD analysis project Ga0307942, IMG submission 201846) | Saline water microbial communities from Organic Lake, Antarctica - #175 | ecosystem: Environmental > Aquatic > Non-marine Saline and Alkaline > Saline | place: Antarctica: Organic Lake...
GCTTGACCGCATCGAAGCCCGTCGCGCGCAGGCGCAGGGCCTCCTTGACCGCGCCATGCAGGTCGTCGAGGCCGAATGTCTCCAGCAGTCTCAGGACTTGCACATACTCACGCCGTCCCATCTTCAGCATGTGTGCCTCCATGAGGCGGCGCAGGGTCTGGAACTCTTCGGGCAGATCCCACGCTGCCAAGGGCGCAGCCTGATCCAGGGCATTGATCTTGCGTTCGATCAGCGGGAGATAATGAATCGGATCGAAGACCACATCCTCGCGCGCGTAACACCGCGGATGCCGGGCGATCACGTCTCCACGGCAGCCGATCACGACCTGATCGACATAGCCGCGCACCCAGACATTCTGATGACCATAGGCGACGGGAACCGAGTAATCGTTGGTCTCGTAGCGCACGAGCGATTGCGAACTGACCTGGCCGCTGGCTTGCGCGCAAGCCTCGAATGGAGCCCCGGGCAGTGGCTTCATCGCCGCCAGATCGCGCTGCAGCCGTTCGCCAATCGTTTCCTTATGGCCGCGCAGGATCTCGTTCTGGCGATTGCGGCACTGGGCCTCCAGATCCGCGTTGAACGCGTCCCAGCTGGCAAAACGCGGGACCGGCACCATGAAGTTCCGGCGGGCGTAACCAACGATGCCCTCGACTTTACCCTTGTCGTTTCCCTTGCCCGGCCGCCCGTAGCGGTCATGGAACAGGTAATGCGACTGCAGGGCACTGAACAGCGTGGCGCGCTGGCGCGTCCCGTCGGCCAGGATCTTCGAGACCAGGCAACGATCGTTGTCATAAAGGATGGAGTGCGGGACGCCGCTGAAGAAGGCAAAGGCGTGGACGTGGCCATCCATCCACGCCTCCGCCGTCGCCGCGGGATAGGCCCGCACAAAGCAGGCGTCGCTGTGCGGCAAATCCAAGACGAAGAAATGGGCCTTCTGCTCGACGCCATCGATGATCACCATGGCTTCGCCGAAATCCGCCTGGGCATCCCCGGGCGGGTGGGCGAGCGGCACGAACATCTCACGTCCACGCCGCTCGCGCTCCCGGATATAGTCCTTGATGATCGTGTAGCCGCCGGTGAAACCGTGCTCCTCGCGCAACCGGTCATATACCCGCTTGGCGGTATGGCGCTGCTTGCGGTGGGTCTCACGATCCCCGTCCAGCCACGCGTCGATAATCTCGGTGAACCCGTCCAGCTTCGGGCGCTTGATCGGCTTCTGGCGCCGGTAACCGGGCGGCGCTGAAAACGCCAGCATCTTGGCTACGCTGTCGCGCGAAACATTGAAATGACGCGCTGCTTCTCGCTGGCTCATGCCTTCGCCACACGCCAGGCGAACCTTCAAATACAAATCCACGGTATGCATCTCCACGCCCCCTCTTGCCGTCACAAGAAGAGCAAAATGGCCGGTTTTTACACCGCCCGCAGCAGGACTATCCCGCCGCTACCGTGGCCGAGTTTTGCACCGCCGTTCTCAGCTTCGAAACCGGGGCGACGTGTGTCTGGCACCCAGATTTGAACGGGGCGCAGGCCAGCGGCCCGCAACGCATCGCGGCGCTTCTGGGCACGTTGGGAAGCAGAGGTTGGCATGGTATCCCCTTTTGTCACATGTGACAAAAGGGATCGTTCAGTTCAAGTCTGTTGACGGCTGTGGTGTCCTTGGTTCAGGGTCGCGGCGTTCAGCAAGCGCGTGTATTTGCAACGTTAACATCACTCTGATTTTCGCTTTGAAACATCTTTGCAACTCCCGCCGAAGATACCTATATCAATTTAGTGAAGATGATCTTGCACCATCCGAGGAAAATATGAACGTCAGAGTGAGCCAATACCCGCAGCTACGCCAGCTATGCTGGAACCGTCCCGACGACGCAGTCGTGGACGGCGAAACTGCGCTTGCACTCTACGAGCGTAATTGGCGGTTCGTCGACCGTGACGTGATTACCCCCCACGAACAGAAACTTCTGGATCACCTTATTGATGTGCACGGCAACGGTCACTTGCTGGCGGCTTGATGACTACGCCGCAGGGCGCGGACCTGTTCCGGCGGCCACATCATAACGACGTCCATCGTGTCCTTCGCTGCCTGAATGGCAGCTTGCTTCTCGAGGCCGAATGCTACTTCGGCGGTGGAACGGCGATTGTCCTTAACCTCAATGAATATCGCGAAAGTGTGGACATCGACTTCCTCTGCGCTTCTCAGGAGGGATACCGGAAGCTCCGCCAAGCCCTTTGGGGCAGGTCTGATCTCGCCGGACTCCTGCTCCCGGGGGCTTATCTCAAAACACTGCGTGATGTTAGAAGTGACCAGTATGGCATCCGCACTCTGATCGGCGCGGGGGATGTAGCAATCAAGTTTGAGATCATCCGCGAGGCTCGAATCCAGCTCGCTGGTGAGATGGACGACCGCTTCGGCGTCCCCGTTCTCACGCAGGAGTGCATGTATGCAGAGAAGCTGCTCGCGAACGCTGATCGCTGGGCAGACAAGGCGGCTCTAAACCGCGACGTTCTCGACCTATCCATGATGATCGCGCGCTGGGGTCAAATCCCTGACGGTGCGTGGGCCATCGCCGAAGATGCCTACGGCGATACTGCCCGCAAGGCTTACGACGAAGCAGTCGCACGCATCCGAAACACGGAGTGGCTACGGAAGTGCATGGTCGATATGGCTATGGAACCCGAGCTCGAAGGCGAGATACTCGCCCAGCACGGTGGTCCGCTGGACCCCGAGTTGCAATGAATGCTTGAGGTGCGTCATCGCACTCGCCGTTTAATTCATACCTTCGGCTATGCCAGAGTTCGGGTCGGTTGCCGTTGTTGGCGCGCAATGCCAGCGGAACTAAGCGAGCCGGTCACGTATTTTTAGGCACACATACGAAAACGGCGGCCTTGGAGGCCGCCGCATCGTCTCGATCAGATCGTGTGCGAAAAAGCTCAGGCGGCTTTCTTCGCGGCGTCTTTCACAGTGTCCGTGGCTTCGTTGGCTTTCGCCGTTACCTTGCCGGACAGCTCTTCACCGGCCTTGGACGCGAACTCGGTCGTCTCGGTGCTGAACTCCTGCGTGACACCACCTAGGGACCTGGTTGCGCGCACGAAGAGATCTGCCTGCTTCTGCACGAAGTCGCTGTAAGCCTTGCCATAATCGGCTTGCTCGTCGCGAACTGCGGTCACTTCGCACAAGTTCGAGAACGCCTCCTTGGCGGTGTCGGACGCGATATCGGTCGACTTCGTCGCGGTCTCGATGAAGATCGAGGTCATGCGCTCGTTGGCAGTCGTCAGTGTCTTGAAGATGTCTTCGTAGCCCTTCGGATCGTAGCCGAAGTCAGACGGCCCCCGCCGGAGCCTCACTGTATACCCTGATTGTCAGCTGCAAGACGAACGACATCGACCCGCAAGCCTGGATGGCAGATGTCCTGGCGCGCTTGCCAGACATCACCGTGTCACGCTTGCCTGAATTGCTCCCATGGAACTGAAAGGCCGAGCAGAAAGCTGTCAAGGCCGCGTGACCGCGTCCCTCGCCGGATGCTTACCGGCCATGACTTCGATGGTGACGTCCTGGTTCGGGTTCAGGGTGATCTGTTTTCCTGGTCTGCAGGCCAGCAAAGCCGCCCTGGGCGAGAGGTCTTGGCACGACAACGCAACAGATTTCTGGGGGCCGTTCACAGGGTCTGAAAGCGCGTTTTTGAGCCTTGCCTGGTATTTAGGGTGTCTATGGTGTTCGAGGGTGACTAAAATTAAGTTAGCATTCAGGCACGGAAAATAGAGACATGTGTCTGACACGTCTCCTCGGTACTGCCCCGGTACTACGCGATTTGCCGAAAAAGGGCGTTGAAAACAGGTTGGACCCTAAACACTGGCAGACAACAGCGAGACACAGGCGAGACAATGGTAAGTTAAAGCAGAGTTATTCGAGCCCCGTTTCCTTGAACGGTCACGGGATCCCGATAGGTGGTCTTTTCGATTGGGGTTGTTGTTGATTGCTCTAGCCGCCTTCATGGAAAGGCGGGTGGCAACCCGCGCCGCCGCCGAGACCTTCTCGTAAGCAATATAGGTCTGGATTTGCCGCAGATCGTCACGGGCGCGTGGGGAAAGGACGACCTTCATTCAATCCCGAGTTCCTTCCACACCTGATCGGCGGGGATGCCCTTTCCGGCTGCGATTTGCGACCGGCCTTCGTCAATGGCGGCCCGCACCTGGTTCTTATAGCCCGACTCCGGTTGCTCGTCCACCCAGGCATCGCTGCGGCGTTTGTCTGTCGTGTGATCCATCACGGCCCTGATCTGCGCCAGAATGGTGACATTTCCAATGGCGCTCTCGAGCTGGCCCGGTGTCTATATGCTGGGCGTTACCCCTCTGCTGCTTGCGGCAGAACCTCACGCGAGATCGGTTTTAGCAAAGTCGTCGCCCTTGTAGAGCAGGGGCGCGTCGAAAGCCTTTGCTGCGGCGTAAGCCAGTGCGTCACCCATGTTGAGCTTGGCCGGGTGTCCCGTAACCTTGCCATACTTCCTGAGCGCCGCAATCGCAGCCGTACCTATGCTCTCGGTAAGGTGCATTTCCTGAACGCCAAGCGACTGGATCAGCTCCGTCACAAGTTCGCTCGCCTTGTCGAAGTGCGCCTCGCTCATGTGCGTCGCCCCGTCCGCGTCTCGCAGACCCCGTGCGATGCCAAGCGTTGTTTCGACCCGGACAACAGGCGAGATCATCAACTTGCCTCGGGCTTGTTCCATCGCCTTGAGCATCGCCGGCGCTTCCGGCTCATTCAGCAGGACAGCACAGAGCGCGCTGGCGTCGATGAACATCAGTCTTCACCCCACAGCTCGTCCATGAAGGGCTTATCGTCAGTCTCCCGGGGCGTAAGTCCGGCTTCGGCTGCCTTCCGCTGGGCCTTCGCAACGCGCTCAGCAAGGGTCTCCTGCGTCTCCAGCGCCGCTATGCTGTTGAGCAGGGCAGCGCGAACGGCTTCGGTTTTGGTCTTCGCGCCGGACGCCGCAAGGTAGTGGTCAACCAGCTTGTCTACGTCCGGATCTTTGATGTAGAGAGGCATGAGAATATCCTTTCGGGATATACCATATATCCTTAAAAGTATATCCTTCAAGTGGTGTTGGCGGCGGCAGTTCATCGCGAACCTCGCGGGATACCCCCGGCGTTCAGGTCGGAGAAGAATGCTACTGATATGCGAGTGCTGATGTTATCTCTTACTTTTGGGGGGATGTGCAGAGGGCTGGAACGGGCTCTCTGCGTCTTTTCTATGCAAATTCAACATAGTGACCAAGTTTTTGGGATCTCACGACGCTATGATTGGTTTCTCACGTGTCAGGGCTTTTCGGGTCTCATCCTCTTCTTCATTTTATTCTATCTTCTTTCTTCGAAGGTGTTTTTCCATTTTATATCAAATGCTTATTCTCGATATTCTTACGCTTCGGGGGATGTTCGCTTACAAATGGGGGGGTCATCGCTTACGTTTGGGGGGATGTTTCCTTACATATTGGGGGATATTTTTTCCGGCACGCAGCATCTAGCGGCGCCACTTGTCCCCAGTCTTACAATTACGTAGCCTAGTACGTAAGGTAAGGGCTGGAGCATGAGTCGTGGAACAAAATCCCCCCGAACGTAAGGATTCCGCCCCCCCCCGGCGGACGATCGAGCTCACGCCGGTGCCGGGCGAGATGCTCAAACCGGCTGAACTGATCGACATTGACGGAGCGGCCGAACTCACCCTGGCCGCACGGCGTTTGTATAACCAGCTCATCGGCCATGCCTTTGGCCCGGACATGGGCAAGGAAGGTCAGGAATGGACAATCCGCGTCTCGGATCTGCGCGGCTCCCACAAAGGCAATGAGCGGCTCGAGGACAGCATCCTGGCGCTCATGAAGACCATCGTCACCGTCCGCCTGCCAAATGGCGCCACCCGCAGGGTGGCGCTCTTGGGAGGCAATGATATGGGCGACCCCGATCGCACGCATGGCACCCTTACTTATTCGTTCGACAAGCGCCTGGTTCCGCTTCTGCGCGAAAGTTCCGTTTTCGGCAAGCTTGAGCTCGCGGTCATGCACGCCTTCACCACCAAGTACGGCCTGGCTCTGTATGAAGCCCTGGCCCGGCGTGTACGTCTCAAGAGCAAGTTCTTCGAAGACTTCGATCTTGAGGCATTCCGCGAGCTGATCGGCGTGCCGTCGGATAAACTCACCACCTTTTCCAACCTAAAGCTCCGTGCCATCACCCCGGCCGTTGACGAGATCAACGCCATCTCGTCCTTCGGCTGCCAGATCGAGCCCTTGAAGACCGGCCGCAAAGTCACCCATGTGCGGGTGTACTGGTGGCGCAAAGATGTCGACGGGTTGAAGGAAGCCTATGCCGAGCTGCAGCGTCCCAAGGTCGGACGCAAGGCGCGGATCTCGGGCGAGATCGAGGAGATCATCGATCTTCCTAGTCTCTTCGATGTAGAACCCAGCTGAGCTGGCCCCGTATTCGACCGGACACCCTGGACTGATCCACGTGCACGCATTCTTACCTGTCACTCTCTGGTCACTTCTAGATGGCAAATAACGGCAAGCTGGCTCTGCTCGGATTCAAGGCAATGTCTAAGAAAGTGGACACATATCAACAAACCAACCAAGAATTGATGATTGAAAGTCTGATACTGCCCAATTACGAGTTAGAAGTACCAGTTTTGTGAGGAGTGCTTCCGTCGTCTGGATTAACACCAAGGACAATTGATCATGGTCGTGCTTTTTGATCTTGGCTTAGATCCGACAGGCGCCCCCCAGGATGTGGGACCGCAGATGCTGATATCTGCCGCGGTCACAGTCATGGTCGGCCTGCTGCTGATTGCGGTGCGTGGTCCGTTGTCGCGCCTGATGCGTGACCGCGACGATGCAGGGGCAGTCCAGGCGTCGCATGTCGGGGATCCGCTCAGGCTGGGCGGCGTGGCGATCTTTATCGGCCTTGCCGCAGGGATGGTCGTCGGGACATGGCAGGATACGGCCTTGCCCGCCTTTCTGATCCTGTCGGCCGGTCCGGCCCTGTTGGCGGGTTTGAGCGAGGACCTGGGGTTTTGGGTCTCACCGCTGCGTCGGCTGGTCGCGGCGGGTGTATCTGCGGCGCTCGCGGTTGTCCTGCTTGGGGTCTGGGTGGCGCATGCGGATCTGCCAGGGCTTGATCTGGTGATGGCGTTCATGCCGGCGGCCGTGGTGCTGACCATCGCGCTTTCGGGCGGCTTCTGTCACGCGACCAATCTGGTGGACGGGATGAACGGGCTGGCGACGACGGTGGTCCTGTCGGCCGCTGTCGGGCTGACTCTGCTGGCGCATGAAGCAGGCGATGCGGATCTTGCCGTACTGGCGGCGCTGGTCGGGGCTGCGATGGCCGGGTTCCTGGTTCTCAACTGGCCGTTCGGCACGGTGTTCATGGGGGACGCGGGATCTTACGGGGTCGGTCATATACTGATCTGGATCGCGATCCTGCTGGCCTGGAGAGTGCCCGATATCACGGCACCGGCTTTGCTTCTGATCCTGTTCTGGCCGTTTGCTGACACGTTCCACTCGATCGCTCGCCGCCTGATGCGCCGTGCCCCGGTGTTCGCGCCTGACCGCATGCATCTGCACCAGAAAATGCGCCGCTGCATCGAGATCGTGTTTCTGGGCGACACCAATCGCAAATTGTCGAACCCGCTGGCGACACTGTGCCTGGTGCCGATGATCGTGTTGCCAGTCGTGGCGGGCGTGTACCTGTCCCATGATGCGAGCCTGGCATGGCTCGCGGTGCTGGCATTCGGCCTGCTGTTCTCTCTGGTGAATATTCTGGTCACCCGCTTCGCTATAGCGCGCCGGCGCCGCTATTGTAGTGAGGCAGGCCGCCTGAAATACGCAACGACACACACAAGATCGAGCTTGTCAGGAATACATGTTCCAGAATGACTAAATCCTCTGCAGAGGTGTGACTGCCGGCAGCCCAGAATCGACCGCTTCTCTACTGAGCTGGAGTTATGGTTCAGAGTGACTCAGCCGCGGAAATCGTCCTGATGGTCGAGGAACCACCGATAGGTGTCGGCAATTCCCTTCTCTAGCGAGATCCGGGCGCGCCAGCCCATGTCCGCAAGGCGGCTGACATCCATCAGCTTGCGCGGAGTGCCGTCAGGCTTTGACGCATCGGTGAGGATACGGCCCTCAAAGCCGGTGATACGCGCCACCATCTGTGCCAGGTCAAGGATAGTGATATCCTGACCCGTGCCCACGTTGATATGGCTGAGCATCGGTCGGGTGTTGGCATCATACGTGGCCTTGTCGAGATCCAGCACGAAAAGCGACGCCTCGGCCATATCATCGACATGCAGGAACTCACGCATCGGTTTGCCCGATCCCCAGATCGTGACTGCCTCATGCCCTTCCTGCGCCGCCACGTGAAAGCGGCGGATGAGGGCTGGCAGGACGTGGGAGTTCTCCGGGTGAAAATTGTCGCCCGGCCCGTAGAGATTGGTGGGCATGACCGAGCGGTAATCGGTGCCATGCTGACGGTTGTAGCTTTCGCACAGCTTGATGCCGGCGATCTTGGCGATGGCATAGGGCTCGTTCGTGGGCTCCAGCGGGCCGGTCAGCAACGCATTCTCTCGCATCGGCTGCGGGGCATCCTTGGGATAGATGCAGCTGGAACCGAGCTGCAACAGTCGCCGTACGCCCGCTTTGTGGGCCTGATGGATGACGTTGCATTCGATCATCAGGTTGTCGTGGATGAAATCGGCCGGATAGGTGTTGTTGGCGTGGATACCACCGACGCGGGCGGCAGCAAGAATAACAACGTCCGGCTTCTTGTCCGCCATGAAGGCCGCAACCTGAGCCTGATCCGTGAGATCAAGATCGGCATGGGAGGCGGTGATGAGGGTGAGATCCTCGCCCGCCGCAGCCCGTGCCTCCAGCCTGCGCAAGATCGCGCCCCCGACCATGCCGCGGTGACCTGCTACGTAGATCCTGGTCATTCGATCACCCCTCCAGCGCGACCGGTAGGTCCATGCCGTGCTCTTTCAACAAGGCGTGGCGGCGGGCGGTGTGCAGATCTTCGGCCACCATTTCGGCGCACATTTCCTGCGCGGTGATCTCGGGTTCCCAGCCGAGTTGCGTCTTGGCCTTCGACGGATCACCCAGAAGTGTCTCGACTTCGGCGGGGCGGAAATAGCGCGGATCGATGCGGAGCAACACATCGCCGGGTTTCACCGCCGGAGCCTTGTCACCCGCGACGTCGGCGACGGTGGCGATCTCGTCCACCCCCTGACCTGAAAACGCCAGCGTGATCCCCAGCTCGGCGGCCGACCAGGTGATGAACTCGCGCACCGAATACTGCTTGCCGGTAGCAATCACGAAATCCTCCGGCGCATCCTGTTGCAGCATCATCCACTGCATCCGCACATAATCCTTGGCATGGCCCCAGTCGCGCAAAGCGTCGATATTGCCCATGTAGAGGGAGTCCTCCAACCCCTGTGCTATATTGGCCAGTCCGCGGGTGATCTTGCGCGTCACGAATGTCTCCCCCCGGCGCGGGCTTTCATGATTGAACAGGATGCCGTTGCAGGCATACATCCCGTAAGCTTCACGATAATTGACGCAGGTCCAGTAAGCATAAAGCTTGGCCACAGCATACGGACTACGGGGATGAAACGGCGTTGTCTCGCGCTGTGGCGTCTCGTGAACCAGACCGAACAACTCCGAAGTGGATGCTTGGTAGAAGCGCGTCGTCTTTTCCAGCCCCAGAAAGCGGATTGCCTCCAACAGGCGCAGCGTGCCGATGGCATCCACGTCAGCGGTGTATTCCGGTGCCTCGAAGCTGACTGCGACATGGCTCTGTGCACCGAGATTGTAGACCTCGTCAGGACGCACCTCGCTGAGGATACGGGTCAGGTTCGAGCTGTCGGTGAGATCGCCATAATGCAGCTTCAGCCGCTGGTGGTTAGTATGCGGATCCTGGTAGATGTGGTCTATCCGCTGGGTGTTGAACAATGACGCACGGCGCTTGATGCCGTGCACCTCATACCCCTTCTCCAGAAGTAACTCCGCCAGATAGGATCCGTCCTGCCCGGTGATGCCGGTGATGAGCGCGCGCTTGATCATGTCTGATCCTGATCCCTCTTGATGAACTGGCCAAGCTTGCTGAAATTCTTCGACAGGAGCGTGCCTATGTTTCCTACCTCGTGGCGGCGAATGGCGCGATAATCTTCCCGGCTTTTTCTAATAATCCGCCTAATGGACCGGTTGCTTTCGCCACCCATGCGCATGCGCACCATCACCTCAGGCAGATAGGCCAGCCTGATCTGCCCCTTCACGAGCCAGCGCAGCATGGCCTCGTAATCCGCAGCGATACGGAAGTCGAGATCGTAGCCGCCCCAGCGATCAAAGACGTCACGTTTGAGGTAGAGTGTCGGGTGCGGCGGCATCCAGCCGTGGCGGAGCCTGTCCGGGTGATAGACCCCGGACTTCCAATAGCGTATAACGCGGTTAGGATCATCAGCGGCGACATAGACAAGGTCACCATAGACGCCATCGACATCATGCCTCGTAAGGATCTCTGCCACCCGAGAAAGCACATCAGGGGAGGCGAAAAGATCATCGGAATGCATCAATCCGATGACATCCCCCTTCGTCCGCGCGATACCGCGGTTGATACCATCATAGATTCCGCCATCGCGGCTGGTTTCGACCAACATGTTCGACGACGCTAGGTCGTCGAGCACGCTGAGCGTTCCGTCGCTCGAACCACCATCCTGTACGATGTGCTCGATGTCGCTATAGG
>Ga0307942_1004708_pt1 | contig 10767 bp, 8 predicted proteins | sample OrgLakmetagen175_FD_201846 | JGI IMG/M metagenome (GOLD analysis project Ga0307942, IMG submission 201846) | Saline water microbial communities from Organic Lake, Antarctica - #175 | ecosystem: Environmental > Aquatic > Non-marine Saline and Alkaline > Saline | place: Antarctica: Organic Lake...
ATAGCAGCCAGCTGTGCATACATATAACAGCCAGCGAGTGCATATACACACATAGCAGCCAGCGAGTGCATACACACATAACAGCCAGCTGTGCATACACACAATCGCCAGCGAGTGCATACACACATAGCAGCCAGCGAGTGCATACACACATAACAGCCAGCTGTGCATACACACAACCGCCAGCTGTGTATATACACAACAGCCAGAGAGTGCATACACACATAGCAGCCAGCTGTGCATACATATAACAGCCAGCGAGTGCATACACACATAACAGCCAGCTGTGCATACACACAACCACCAGCTGTGCATATACACAACAGCCAGAGAGTGCATACACACATAGCAGCCTGCTGTGCATACACACAACCACCAGCTGTGCATATACACAACAGCCGAGAGTGCATACACACATAGCAGCCAGCTGTGCATACACACAACCACCAGCTGTGCATACACACATAGCAGCCAGCTGTGCATACACACATAGCAGCCAGCTGTGCATACACACAAACGCCAGCGAGTGCATACACACATAGCAGCCAGCTGTGCATACACACAACCACCAGCTGTGCATATACACAACAGCCAGAGAGTGCATACACACATAGCAGCCAGCTGTGCATACACACAACCACCAGCTGTGCATACACACATAGCAGCCAGCTGTGCATACACACATAGCAGCCAGCTGTGCATACACACAAACGCCAGCGAGTGCATACACACATAGCAGCCAGCGAGTGCATACACACATAGCAGCCAGCTGTGCATACACACAACCACCAGCTGTGCATACACACATAGCAGCCAGCTGTGCATACACACAAAGCAGCCAGCTGTGCATACACACAAACGCCAGCGAGTGCATACACACAACCACCAGCTGTGCATACACACATAGCAGCCAGCTGTGCATACACACATAGCAGCCAGCTGTGCATACACACAAACGCCAGCGAGTGCATACACACATAGCAGCCAGCGAGTGCATACACACATAGCAGCCAGCTGTGCATACACACAACCGCCAGCGAGTGCAGTCACGTACCACGTGAGTACGGAGCAGACAAACAGACCTAATATGCTGTACCTTTTGTTACTTCCTTCCATGACCCATTTGCTTTTTATGAGCAGGCTAGCAGTCACTCCGCTTGACTGAAGGCCTTTTTTGATGACCTTGTGAACCCTGTTATGTGCTATACCCAGGTCATTGGTACCTTGCAAATCAATGCGCCACACAGCTGCCAGCGAGAGTGGTCAAAAGTATTATGCCGTGCATACACAGGACGGCCCGCTGGACACACACAGGACAATGTGCCACACAGCTGCCAGCGAGTGCAGTTACGCACACACACACACACACAGCACAGCACAATGCAATCATGCACGCACAGCACAGCACAGCACAGCACAGCACAGCACAGCACAGTGCGCGTCTGGAACTTGCCGCACTTGCCCTTGCCGACCCACTGTTTTCCTGTGTGAGGGAGGCAGCGCACTTATCAGCTTGTGCATTTTTGCACAGCACGCGTGCGCGCACACACACACACACACGCACACACACACGCAAAAAACACACACACACAAAACACACACAAAGCAGCCAGAACAACAGGGATGTCTTGACATGGAAAGCGCTCCTTGTGTTGTGAATGTCACGCTGCAAGCCACCCACCGTCCTGGTAAGCTTTGTGAAGGTAGGCTTCACGTCCGTCAGCAGGTTGGGGTCGTCCAGATTGACGTGCCATGAAATAAGCTTGGCGTCCCTGCCAGCTGTCACAAAATTCTCGTCGTCCAGCCAGCACGCTTGAAACACCCAGTCTTGGTGGCCCTGTGTGTGCATGTGTGTGTACATGTGTGTGCGAGTGGTTGTGTGTGTGCGAGTGTGTGTGTGTGTGAGTTGTGTACTGTATCTCATTGTACTCATCCCGCACCCCAAATTCCAGAAATAGTATAATGAAACACCGCACTTTCCTGCACCCCAAAAATAAACATGCTTTGCCCTCACCAATGTCATCCCGCAGGGCTTTTAGCCCTGTTCAGCACCTACTGAGCTTTGAATGAAAGAGAGCACCACAAAAGGGAAAAGGAAGTCACGCGCTTGCTGTTTGCATGTTGTAGCCTTACACTCTTTGATCCTCTGCCCTACACCTTTCCTGCCCTTCCCCCCAAATCAGCTTCTGCTTCATCTGACCTCTGTCACTGCTCTGCTGGCGCTTTCCTCGCTCTCCTCACTGCTGTGGCTGCTGCTGTGGCTGCTGCTGTGGCCGGGGGGGGCGGGAAGGAGGCCGGGGGGCCTCTCGTTGCTCATGACGTGCAGCCACCCAAAATTTTTTATTTACACATGCATGGTCAAAGATTCTATTTATTCACGCTAACTGCGGTCGCTCCGCAGGGCAGAAAACGATTTTTATGCGGGGGGATATAAAACAGGTACAGTATGTGTTTGTGTTTGTGATTGTGTGTGTCAGTGTTTTGTAGGAAAGGGGGGAGGATAGCAAAAGGGAGCTGGTAGCTTGTACCTGGTATCTGTGTGGCCTGCTGGGCATTGCTGCTCTATAACCCAAACGCCAATGCACAGTGCTTTACAAGTGACAAGCCGCTCAAGAACTATTTAATGTGACTGTCCCCACAATAAGCATGTGTGCGTATTGCCCAACTTGATTGTCGCCCTCATTTTAAAACGCACACATATACAATGTGTTGTTACAACTTATAACACTCACATAGCAAACTTACTGCCCATGTTACATGGCGTATATGTGTGTGTGTTGTGTCCTCTGTGGCTGCTGAATTGCAGTAACTCAGCATAAAGCCGCAAAGGGCACGACACACACACATTTACGCTTAACTAGGGCTGGCCAGAACTGTATATATTAATCAATATATACACTGCATATGACCGTATATTTGGTGATTTCCCTTCCAAAAAAAATTACCGTGTACACACCGTAAATTTATATAACCTTTATACATGGTCGTCCCCACGCCAAAGTCACCCCAAACAGTGCCAATAAGCAGTTCACCCAATTCAAAGCCCCCTATACCTCATCTGAATTCAAGATACTTGCTGTTATATGTAAACCATTGATTGACATTTTCTGGAGATTAAGCATTCCGGGGGGTTCTGTGGGGCCCGGTGCGTATTTTGCACCCACTTTGGCAGGGAAAAGGTGCATTTCTGAAGTTGACCCGATTGACCTCTGCTTCAGGATATAAGCATTATAAATGTTACATAACAATGCTGCAAGGTCTAATTTGGGGCAAAGGTACTGAAAAAGCCGGCGAGCGGGAGGCACTCAAAGGGACACAGGGGAAAAAGATAAACATGTTGCTCCATACCTGCTACGAGTTTTCCCCCCGTTTTTGTAACCAGAGTTGCGGTATAAAATAATAATTACATTAAAATTCAAATGGGGCCAATCGGTGGTCTAGTTAGATTTTGGTGCAAATTAATGTAGCATGACAATGCAGCAGTTTCCGCATGTGCTTTTCCGGCTCCACATATAAATTTCCAAATTCACACCAGAGTTGCGGCATGAAATATCAAGACCTATAAAACATAAAGGGTGCGGATTGGTGCAGTGTGTGAGCAATGGTGTGTTTTTGTAGCGTGACATTTTTGTTCGTTTTTTGCGAGCCACCCACTGGGTCTTTCCGCCTGTTTTTTTTGCAGGCAAGTTAAGAGAAAATTAAGGGTTCAGCTCCCAAAACGGTGGAGTGATTGGGGAGATATGCCTGATTTAGGGGTATTGGCCCTATTTGCCCGGGAGGGGGGGGGGTTGCATGGGGACGACCGTGTGGTGCTGGCCAATTCTACACGTGGCGCATGATCTCGAGCTGGATGATGCAGAAGGTGCTTACAAAGGCACCGTGCTCATAGGTGTATACATTTACACGTTCAGGCATGGAAGCAAACTGAGCAAACGGACTAATTCCATTGCTTTGCAATTCACTCAAAGACATGGCACAGCCTATTTTTGAGTGCAATGATTGCCACACCCTTACGTGCACACATGCTTACACGCATAAATGTTCACACACACACACATACACACACAAACATAATGTTATCCGTCAGATGCGTCAGAGGACGAAAGCCAAGCATGCTGTGGACAGCTCTGACACACACACACATGTACACACGTGTACACACGTGCCCGAATACACACACAAGTACACACTCACAAGGTAATTTTTGAGGGGGCGAAAGTCAGGTACGCTGTAGAGCAGTGGGTCATTGGGATTCTCTCCTCCGGTCACCATCAACGTGCGGGAGGGGTTGAAGGTGATGTTGTGGACGCCACTCCTATGTGGGCAGTGGGCATTAGGCAAGGAATGCGTGTCCTTTGATGCACTGTCATTGTGAATTTAGGACATGCCATTACTTTGCATATTAGTGGGCGGGAGGGGCTGAAGGAGATGTTAAGGTCGCCACACCTGTGTGGGCAGTGGGCATTAGGCAAGGAATGCGTGTCCTTTGATGCACTGTCATTGTGAATTTAGGACACGCCATTAGTTTGCAAATTAGTGGGCGGGAGGGGCTGAAGGAGATGTTAAAGTCGCCACACCTGTGTGGGCAGTGGGCATTAGGCAAGGAATGCGTGTCCTTTGATGCACTGTCATTGTGAATTTAGGACATGCCATTAGTTTGCAAATTAGTGGGCGGGAGGGGCTGAAGGAGATGTTAAGGTCGCCACACCTGTGTGGGCAGTGGGCATTAGGCAAGGAATGCGTGTCCTTTGATGCACTGTCATTGTGAATTTTGGACACGCGAATAGTTTGCATATCAGTGGGCGGGAGGGGTTGAAGGAGATGTTAAGGTCGCCACACCTGTGTGGGCAGTGGGCATTAGGCAAGGAATGTGTGTCCCTTGCACTGTTATAGAAGTAGGATGTGCAAATATTTAGCAAAAGTTAATGGTAGATTATTGTCAGTCCTCTCTGATACACTGTCAACGGATAAATTGGAACAGGCTAACAGTCAGCAGTAATGAAATGGTCGAGCATTTGTAAGGAAGGTCGTCAAAAAAGCGTTGAGCAGGCCGCGCTTGTTCGAACAAAGAAAACCTCAGCGCAGTGCAGTACCAAAACCTGTGTTGAGAGTGCTCTGTAATCTGCGTTGTGGAGGCCGCGCTTGTTTGAAAAAAGAAAGCCTCAGCGCAGTGCTGTACCAAAACTTGTGTCGAGAGTGCTCGGTAACTCAAAAAGAAGGGTTGGGTTGGAAGTTGTGGTTTAGAAAAGGTGTGCCGTAGTCCCACCAATACAGTGGACGTAGCTAATGATGCGGACGTAGCAAATGATGTAGCAAATGATGTGGAATTTCACCGATACAGTGGATGTAGCAAATGATGTGGAATCCCAGCAATACAGTGGATGTAGCAGACGATGTGGATGTAGCAAATGATGTGGACGTAGCAAATGATGTAGCAAATGATGTGGAATCCCAGCAATACAGCGAATGTGGCAGATGATGTGGGCGTAGCAAATGATGTAGCAAATGATGTGGAGTTCCACCAATGCAGTGGACGTAGCAATTGCCAAGGCTGCTGAACCATGTTTCATGCATACGTGTGTGTATGTGTGTGCAGGGTGTATTTTATGTGTGTCACGTGTGTGTATGTGTGTATCATGTGTGCGCATGTGTGTACGTGTATGTGTGTGCGCGTTTGTGTGTACGTATGGAAATGAGTGTATGCGTGCATACGTGTGCATGTGTGTGTGCATTGGTGTGCGAGGGAGAAACGCCTTCTGATTGTGAGTGTAAGTGTAAGTTTAAGTAGGCGTCATGGCCAGCGACAGTACACACACGCTGCTCAGGTAAAAGCCCTGCATCCATGTCTTGGGCATTCATATCAAGTGTACCAAGTTGAGGTGCAGCAGTTCAGAAGGAGAGGTGGTGGTGGCGAAGCAAACTTTGGGCTTAACTTGTGCAGGTGAATCGTTGAAATCAAAATGACACACCGTGAGGTCGAGCTGTTATGGCGATCTATTAATGTGACAGGAAGATCTTCAGGATGATGTGTCACACTTATAAGCAGGAGGCAGCTTCAAAACATTCGGGGAGCAGCACGCTCACATACATACATACATTCACACGCGATCAAACAACGCCCAATGGAAGCACGCTGCTCGTCACAGCAGAGACGAATTTTGAGGCACGTATGGACGGAAGAGAACAGACAACAACACGTGCGCACACACTCACAATCACACTCAGACATAAACAGACGTGCACACAAGCCATATTTTTGGGGTATGTAAACGCACGCATGCAAGCCATATCGGTGGGGTATGTAAATGCACAAACACACATACCTGCCATAAGTGTGCGACCTATCCACCGGTCGTGAGCATTCTTCAGGCACCTTGGGCTGGTGTAGCTGCGTGGTCTGATGGTTGTGCAGGTTCATGAACAGCAGCTTGTTGCACTTAGTGCCCCATAATGCAGTCTGGTGGTCCACCCAGGCCTGAGGAAGGGGAGCAAGAGCACGTGTATGTGTGTGTATGTGCGCGTGTGGCAGGTTCATGAGCAGCAGCTTGTTGCACTTAGTGCCCCATAACGCAGTCTGGTGGTCCACCCAGGCCTGAGGAGGAGGAGCGAGAGCACGTGTACATATGTGTATGTGTGTGCGTGCAGTGAGAGGCAAAGTGGGTTACATGTATTGGCACTCAGCTAAAACGTAATACAAGGGTTGGCCAGAACCATACATTTATAAGCATACACGGTGTACATACGGTATTTTTAGCGAGAAAATCACCACAGATACGGTCATATACGGTGCAGATATACGGTTCTGGCCAACCCTATGTGTGTATGATAGATCATGCAGAAGAAGTTAACACCTGGACGGACAAAATCTGAGTGTTTGCATATGTATGTGTGTTACGTTTGTGTGTGTCCGTGTGTATGTGTGTTTGTGCATGCGTGTGTGTGTGTGTGTGTGTGTGTTTGTGCGTGCGCGTGTTTGACATGGATGCCAGTCATTAACTGTGCGGGCTTACGGATGTCAGGCAGTTGCACTTGGCGCTCAAAGTCATTTGGTGCGTAAGAAAACCACTGTAAAAGGAGAGACGCTCATTATTGTTCTTATCAGTACGTTGGTTTTAGCCAACACTACTTTATACACAACTACACTGTCTTGGCCAACGTTACTCAATGAAGCTGTTAAACCATTTGCAACTGGCAAGAGCCATACTGACATACCGTACCGCCGATTGATCATTTCACTTTAATATCTTTAGGATTGGCCCAAACCGTATATGGGATTTCCATATACCGTATATATGCCGTATATGACCGTATATACACCGTGTATCCGTATATACCGTATAAGGAGATTTTGATATACTCAGAACTAATCCATAAGGGGGTCATTTTGTAGCTCTTGAAGAGCTGAGCACGCATGAACCAATGTTTCATACCCAAAAAATGAAAGGCTGGGGAGCTAGGCCTGGTCGAAGCCAAAAAGACCAAAAAGTGGCATTGTTCAGTGTAAAGAGAGGCTTAACTACCATAACCATACATTATACAAAGTATTTAATGCAAATACATGCATATAAGTAAGTAAGAATTAAGGGAATGCTTTGTTCAAAAACCCGCGAGAAAAAAGAATTGGACCAAAAAGAGCAAAAAACGCTTTTGCAAGGAGTTGAACCCGAGTCTGGGGTGTACCACCTGCAAATACGGTCCATATACGGTCAGAAATCTTAAATACGGTACCGGATATACGGCGTACCGAGGATACGGCGTATATACAATCATACGGTTTGGGCCAACCCTAAATATGTTTTTTCGAGCAAAGGAGGTGCGCAATTGATATTATGTGGGACTTGAAAGGAGGGGTGCGCAATTGGGTGCGAAATCGGTGAATTATTCCAGCTTGGGCCGGTGTGCAATGGTGGCATTAATTCAATGATAACTTCAAAATTTGGGTAGGCAGTGCTCCCGCAGCTGGAAGCAACCCATGACGGCAGATGATGCATCAGAGGCAGAGCAGTAACCCTCGCCTTTGGAAATAGCTGAGCAAGCAGCCCATAACAGAATAAATAAAGATCATTGCAGAAGAAATGGGGCAAAAAGACATAAAGTAGTTGGCGAGATATGCAAATTAATATGCCATTCCCCTGCATTCCCCCTAAAAAGCACCCATCTAGGGTACAGGTGCACGGCTTGTGCTTTTAGTCCTACGCAGGGCGACTTGTCTAAATCTGAGCACATGCTCGGGTAGCTTATAAAGTCAGCATCAGTTTGAAGCTAGGTTGGGATTAATTTAATGAAGTGACGTGTGAGTAGTTGCACCTTTCATGCAAAAAAGAGCATGTTTTGGCTTTTGCCCAGTGTCCCCCCTCTGGCGCATATGTGTGTGCGGCAATTGTGGCAAGCACCCACCACTGCAAAACACTTGTCCGTGTTTGGTATTGGCATATACTCCTCTTTCAGGGTGCTCAGGTGTCGTCCTTGGTACACGTTCCTCGCTCTTTGCTGCAGCAGCCGATGATTTCTGCATGTATGTTTACGTGCTACGTGTTTTTTTTATACCTGTATGCCTGTGTGAGTGAGTGTGTGTATGTGTGTATGTGTGTACGTGTGTGCATGCGCATGTGTGTGTACGTGTGTGTATGTGTATGTATGTGTGTACGTGTGTGCATGCGCATGTGTGTGTGTACGTGTGTGTGTGAGTGTGTGTGTGCGTATGTTTGTGTGTGTGCGTGTGTGTTTGCGTGTGTGTGTGTGTGTGTGTGTGTGTGTGTGTGTGTGCGCGCGAGTGTGTATATGTGTGTGTGTTTGTGTGTGTGTGTGTGCATGCGCATGTGTGTGTGTGTGTGTGTACGTGTGTGTGTGTGTGAGTGTGTGTGTGTGTGTGCGTATGTTTGTGTGTGTGTGTGCGTGTGTGTGTGTGCGCGTGTGTGTGTGTGTGTGTGTGTGTGTGCGCATGTGTGTGTATGTGTATGCTTGCGCATATGAGCAGGAGAAAGGACTCACTGTGGTTGTTGGAAGCCATCTAGCAGCGCTCGCGAGGAAACATCCTCCTGCATTCTAGATCCCTCCTCTTCTACTCGTCTTCGCTTGCTCCCATGCTCCCGTGAAGGCATCTGGTCATTTAGAGACATCTGGTCATTTAGAGACATCTGGTCATTACACCCTTAATGAAATCCAATTTTTAACCAATCATAACCGAGAACAGACAGTTAATTAATTCTTTGAGTACACTTCATTGAAGACATCCACGCACGGACGCATGCAAGCACTGACTCAGGAGGCGTTACACGCACGCATTGATACACAGATACATGCACAGAAGTAGATAAGGCAGCCGGACATGTGCACATTGCAATCCGGCAGTTGTGCACATCAACTGCAGCAGCAGCAGCAGCAGCAAGAGCAAGTCCCTGAACAATACTTGCCTGTTTTAGTAACCGGATGCCTGTTTTAGTAACCGGATACCTGCTTCCTGCCACGCACCCCCTTGCACCAACAACAGCCGCAGCAGCAGCAGGCAGCAGCAGCAGCAAGGCATTGAACAACAGACACCCACTTTAAACTACGCACCTCCTTACAACCGGCAGCGGCAGTGCATAACTCAGGTGTCAAAGCTGTCTTGCCAGCAACTTGAGCGGCACATCCTCCAGCAGCAGCAACAGCAGCAGCAACAGGCTCCAGGAGAAGCGCAGCATTGTAGTCGGCAAGAAGAGCAGCAGCAGCAGCAAGCTTCAGAAGTAGAGCAGCAACGGCAGCAGTTGTACGAGCAGCAGCGGCGACAGCGGCAGCGGCAGTTAGAGCAACAGCGGCAGTTAGCAGCTACTTTAGAGCAGCAGCGGAGAGAGCAACAGCAGCAGCAGCAGCAAAAGCAACAACAAGAGTGGCAAGAGCAAGAGCAGCCCTCCTTGGTGGAGCAGCATAGAAGGAGCCTTGCTCAGGGGCGGCAACAGTTGGAAGCTCGTATGAGGCAGCATCAACTCCTAGGGCTGCATGTGGAAATGGAGAGGGCGGAGCTCAATCAGCTGCAGCTGCGGTCTGCACACAAGCAGGGTGCGCGTTCTGCACGCCTGATCTCTTAGATACGAGACTTAGGGTATATGGAAATTGTTGGCATTGACAGCTGCAGTCTTCTCAAAAACGTTCATCTGCCCAGCGCACGAAGTGTATTGTTGGGCGCACGGAACACCACGTTCCCATCTTTCAGACCTAATTGGTTGGGTGGATATGTTTCTTCAAAAGTGTTCAGGAGTCACAAGGGTTGCTTACCAAAAGAACTGCAAGCACGGCTGCTCGTGTCGAAAATGTAGGAACAGCTTCTTCCTGCCTCCTCATGACTCTCATTTTCTCCATCTGTGCAACTTCTTTTGATCTGGACAGATGAGGTACTCCATTAAAATATATGATCGGTAACGTCATTGAGACTTACTGCCTCTCTGACTGACGCGCACCTACTTATGTTATACCTACATAGAGGAACTCAATTGAGAATATTGTGACCGAGACTTTTATTGCTGCCTATCTGACTGACGCGCATCTCTTTCCCTGCTAAATTAGCAATGCTAATACCTGTTTGTGAGAATTCCTTCTTTACATGCCGGATCTGTCCGAGCATATGCATTTCCTAATCTAAAAAGGAAAGTTTTGAAAGAGGCTGCCAGGATGGGTCACATGCGTGTGTGTGTGTGTGTGTGTGTGTGTGTGTGTGTGTGTGTGTGTGTGTGTGTGTGTGTGTGTGTGTGTGTGTGTCTGTGTGTGTGTGTGTGTGTGTGTGTGTGTGTG
>Ga0307942_1004716_pt1 | contig 10754 bp, 13 predicted proteins | sample OrgLakmetagen175_FD_201846 | JGI IMG/M metagenome (GOLD analysis project Ga0307942, IMG submission 201846) | Saline water microbial communities from Organic Lake, Antarctica - #175 | ecosystem: Environmental > Aquatic > Non-marine Saline and Alkaline > Saline | place: Antarctica: Organic Lake...
CAGACCGCACACACACACACACACACACACACACACACACACACACACACACACACACACACACACACACACACACACACACACACACACACACACTCACTCATGTACGCACACATGCACGCAAACACAGGGCCGTGCCCGTTTTAACCCCAACTTGTACGCGGACGGCAAACACACACACACACACACACACACATACACACACATACACACACACACTCACTCACGTACGCACACATGCGCGCACAAACACAGGGCCGTGCCCGTTTCAACCCCAACTTGTACGCGGACGGCAAAGTGTGCCTGAGCCTAATTAACACGTGGCATGCAAGCCACGAGAGTGAGAAATGGAACCCCAGCCAGACAAACACAACGCAAGTCCTGGTGTCCATCCAGGTTAGTGCTTGATGACATTTGTGACGAGATCTCTATCAGGTTCGTGCGTGACAACATTTGCGATGCCATCTCTATCAGGTTAGTGCTGGGCAAGATTTGCGATGTCATCTCTGTCAGGTTTGTGCTTGGCAAGATTTGCGATGCCATCTCTGTTGGGTTAGTGTTTGACAACATTTGCGATGCCATTTATTAGGTTTGTGCTTGATGACATTTGCGGTGCCATCTCTATCAGGTTTGTGCTTGGCAACATTTGCGATGCGATCTCTGTCAGGTTTGTGCTTGGCAACATTTGCGATGCAGTCTGTCAGGTTAGTGCCCGTTGGTATTTGCGATGTGATCTCTGTCAGGTTAGTGCTTGGCAACATTAGCGTTGCCATCTCTGTCAGGTTAGTGTTCGACAACATTTGCGATGCAATCTGTCAGGTTAGTGCCCGTTGGTATTTGCGATGTGATCTCTGTCAGGTTAGTGCTTGGCAACATTAGCGTTGCGATCTCTGTCAGGTTAGTGCTTTGCAACATTTGCGATGCAATCTCTGTCAGGTTAGTGCCCATTGGTATTTGCGACGCAATCTCTATCAGGTTAGTGCCCATTGGTATTTGCGATGTGATCTCTGTCATGTTAGTGCTTGGCAACATTTGCGATGCCATCTCTGTCAGGTTAGTGTTCGACAACATTTGCAATGCACGCGATCAGGGTCAGACTCACCGCGACAACATTTGCAATGCCTTCCTCAAAGGTTCTTTTTGACTGTACGGATGTACGCTGTCTGGCTGGCTGTGAAAGACTCTCTGAGGTGATCTTGACGTGCTCCTATTTGTAGTGTGTACTGTGAATGACCCTCTGAGGTGATCTTGACGTGCTCCTATTTGTAGTGTGTACTGTACACTGCTATGCTCAACGCTCTTCCTTTTTGTTGCGCCGTGCACATTTAATATGAGCTTGTATCGTAATTGCTGTGTGACCCACATGCAGCCACCACCACCACCACCACCACCACCACCTCAACCACCGTGCGCCCCACATGCATCTGATTGCTGCATGGATGGGCTTGCATCCTATTTGCTGTGCGACCCTCATGCATCTGAGGGCTGCATGCATGAGCTTGCATCCTAATTGCTGTGTGACCCACATGTATCGTAATGACTGTGTCCCACATGTATCGTAATGACTGTGTGTCCCACATGTATCGTAATGACTGTGTGTCCCACATGTATCGTAATGACTGTGTGTCCCACATGCATCGTAATGACTGTGTGTCCCACATGTATCGTAATGACTGTGTGTCCCACATCCAGTCATGACACTCCCGCAGTATCGCTCAGGTAATCAGGCAACATTGTCTTGTCCAACCCTGGAGTTCACCAAATAATGCACACACCAGCACACCCAGTATTGCGCGCGCCTGCCCAGCCACTCCTTCAGTGTGTTGTCCGACCCTGGAGTTCACCAAATAATGCACACACCAGCACACCCAGCACTGCACACGCCTGCCCAGCCACTCCTTCAATGTGTTGTACGACCCTGAAGTTCACCAAATAATGCACACACCAGCACACTCAGCACTGCACGCGCCTCTGTGCCACGCACAGGCCATGATTCTTGTTCAAGACCCGTACGACAATGAGCCTGTGCAAGACCTGTACTACAACTTTTGGGGGGGGCATGCTCAGTAGCTTTTCAGTAAATTAAAAAAAGTGGCTACACTCTTTTTCAGCAAAAAACACCCTGTGCAGCCAGTTGGCTACACACCCAAGAACCTGTATAGAACAAAATCCCGTAATAGAAACACTGCACTGCTCCCACCTCTGTGCCACGCACAGGCCATGATCCTTGTTCAAGACCCGTACTACAATGAGCCCGCCCACGAAGCCGCGCGTGGGACTGACACCGGACGCTCTTCTGCAGCAAGCTACGACGCAGAGCTGACCCTGAATGTGAGTGCGAGGTTTATCGAAAATTTGAGTGCAAGATTTATCATAAACGGGTATACAACGCAGAGCTGACCCTGAATGTGAGTGCGAGGTTTTTTCATAAACGGGTATACAACGCAGAGCTGACCCTGAATGTGAGTGCGAGGTTTATCGTAGATTTGAGTGCAAGTTTTATCATAAACGGGTCTACAATGCAGAGCTGACCCTGAATGTGAGTGCAGGTTTTACCCTGGATGTGAGTGCAAGTTTTATCATAAACAGGTCTACAATGCAGAGCTGACCCTGAATGTGAGTGCGAGGTTTATCGTAGATTTGAGTGCAAGTTTTACCCTGAATGTGAGTGCAAGTTTTTATCATAAACGGGTCTACAACGCAGAGCTGACCCTGAATGTGAGTGCGAGGTTTATCATAGATTTGAGTGCAAGTTTTACCCTGGATGTGAGTGCAAGTTTTATCATAAACGGGTGTACAACGCAGAGCTGACCCTGAATGTGAGTGCGAGGTTTATCGTAGATTTGAGTGCAAGTTTAACCCTGAATGTGAGTGCGAGGTTTTATCATAAACGGGTCTACAACGCAGAGCTGACCCTGAATGTGAGTGCGAGGTTTATCGTAGATTTGAGTGCAAGTATTACCCTGAATGTGAGTTTCGTCATGAATGGGTGAGAGTCTGATGTGGTTAAAAAACTAGTCGCCACAGCAGATGTAAGTCTGAACATGCCCTTTTAGCGCAGAAAGGTGGTTAAGGGTCCATAATGAGTCTGCATAATGAGTCAGGCAGGATTTAAAGCATCTGCCTTCCTTCATTTTCCACACCATTATCATAATAATGTGAAATCTGAGTTTTTCCACTCTCTGCTTGTTCATGTGCAGACCAATCAGTCCATGTGTTTTTTTTGTGTGACCAGTGTGTCCTTGTGCACACCAGTGTGATCTCCACATGTGCTGTTGTGTGTGGCCAGTGTGTCCTTATGCACACCAGTATGATATTCCACGTGCTTTTTTGTGTGGCCAGTGTGTCCTTGTGCACACCAGTATGATTTCCACATGTGCTGTTTTATTTGTGTGACCAGTGTGTCCTTGTGCACACCAGTATGGTACTTCACATGTGCTTTTTTGTGTGACCAGTGTGTCCTTGTGCACACCAGTATGGTACTTAACATGTGCTGTTTTGTGTGACCAGTGTGTCCTTGTGCACACCAGTTTGATTTCCACATGTGCTTTTTGTGTGACCAGTGTGTCCTTGTGCACACCAGTATGGTACTTCACATGTGCTTTTTTGTGTGACCAGTGTGTCCTTGTGCACACCAGTGTGATATTCCACATGTGCTGTTTTGTGTGACCAGTGTGTCCTTGTGCACACCAGTATGATACTTCACATGTGCTTTTTTGTTTGACCAGTGTGTCCTTGTGCACACCAGTTTGATAATAACATGTGCTTTTTTGTGGGACCAGTGTGTCCATGTGCACACCAGTATGATTTCCACATGTGCTTTTTTGTGGGACCAGTGTGTCCTTGTGCACACCAGCGTGTCATGCCTTTTGTCTAATGTAAAACCTTTACCCTTTTTCCTTGCAGACAATGCGATATGCCTGCATTGACAAGATCAAGAACCCACCCCCAGGATTTGAGGAGGTGGTGTTGACCCACTTCCGTCTGGTCAGGCATAAACTCAGCGCAGCCGCACGGGCCTGGGCAAGAGCAGCAGCAGAAACAGGCGACGAGCTGCTCACCAAGCGCTCCTACGCAGCTGCCAGGGAGTTGCTGAGCCTTCTAGCTTCCCTGTAAGAACAAAGAAAAGACTCCGCTGGTGGTGGTGACACAGCCAGCATGATTAAGGGAGGGGTTGCGCCTTGTATTGTACTACGGACAGCTTGCACGCATCAGCAGCAGCAGCAGCAGCAGAGACGGGCGACGAGCTGCACTCCAAAAGCTCTGAATCTGCAGCCAAACAACTGCTGAGCCTGCCTTACTGCTTTGTATATTATATATTACTGAAGAAAAGTAGACACGTACAAATAAGAAACACCGTTGCCTGTGCTTTTGATGCGAAGCTCTATATATATCAATGAGAAGTGTTTGCAAGATATACTTCCATCACCAGCCATTGCAGAGTGGCATGGGCTTTGCCTTTACAGCAGGAACAGGCCTTTTATTACTGCCTTCTGCTTTCCCTTATTGCTTTGGGTTTTAATAACTACTACTATCGTTTCTAATGCAAGGATGTTTTTTTGGACAATTGGTCTGAACTACCTATACATGTCACTTAAGGTTACATCTCTATATATGCCTCTGGGGGGCATCTGAGCGGAAGCTTGGAAAAGGCCTGTAACCAAACCAAGGGAAAAGGGCTAGGTACTCAGCCATAAAAGAGGCCACACCATACATATCTGGCTGGTTAAAAAGATCCTCAAACGAGTTGGGCTATCCTCATACTGAGGTGGGAAGACCAGTTGGTGGTGCTGTGTGCGAAGGCTAACAAGATGTTCATGCGAACAGTCCAGCAAAATGTGTGTTCCTCATCCTGAACAGTGTGCCAGTCACACTTGTCACGGATCAAAAAGAACATCTACGCAGGCAGTGAAAACCACTCCTCACATTTATTAAGGAAACGGAGACACTTTGGTACCGGGTACCGTAAAACTCCTTCACCGGGTGGGTTGCAGGCTCGATGACCTGGTACCCCCTCCTGATGAGAGTTGAATAGTGCTGGAAAGGGCACGTCTGGTATGGACAAGTTTGGCAGCGTAATTGACAGAATGAACATGAAGCTCGGAAGCAAGTTTCTTAACCCTTTTTAGAATCAAGACCCAGCTCCTTAAAGGCTCCAGCGTGTGGTTGTTGTAGATGGTGCCACCCACTCCCAAAAGGATGGTGTGGAGAGTAACAGAAGCTTCTTAAAGGGTTGAGCAGAGGGTGGAGGCCTTTGTGCTGTTCCTGCGCGGCGCTCAGCTGGTTCTGCGGTCTAGTGTCCTCACAGTACTTGATCTCGATGGGGTGAATGTCACGTTGTAGAATGCTGAGATCTTTGGGCCGGTGCTGTCTGGGGAAGGTGGATCTTCTAGTGGCTGGCGGTGCTGCTGAGATGCTCCTAGTCCCCCTCATCAGTTGCCCCTTGGCACTTCTAATAACCCACCCTCTTTTTTTGCTAGTCTGTTGCTTTTTTGTATTCGTGGAGATGGGAGAAACCAGTACAGCATCCGGACGGCTAGAGGTAAACCTACTTTTGTCTGAGAAGCGTTTGCTGCTACCTACATCCATGCAGACAAAGCAGGATCCTAGGAAGCCTGTCTTGCTGATGGCTTTGAAGATCGTGCTGCATGCTACGTTGTGCTCTCAGTTATCATATTTCTTATTTGCGTGTGCTGGCATCCAGAAAGGATATGCAAGGCACTGTCTAGTTGAGGTCAGAGGGGGCAAGTTAAGCTTATAAAATGCTTAGACCATACTGCATGCTTTTGGGTTGTACAGGGTTCCTGTTGTGCACTTCATAATGATGCACTTGGTTTTTTAACAGGAACATAGGATAAGTATCGCTAGCGGCTCCATTGGCAGTGCCATTTTTGATAAGGGTCTGGTAATTTTCACGGTAATTTGCTACGGTATTGGCATTTCTTAGTTCGTGGAGGGGGTGCATGTGTGCTTGCAAGGCGTCATGGTAAATTAATAAGTATCACAGCCTTGAGGTAGGTGACTGGGCCGTGTGTTTGCGCGATTTTGCATATTTCGGTGTTCTTCATATTCTTTTGCGAGCCAGTAGATGTTGTAGAATGGATTTCTCTCAGGGCCAGCTGTTTCGATGGAGGTATCTGCAACGTCAGGAGAGTAGGTTGTGACTGATTTTCTAGCAAGAGCGTCAACATATGATTCGTTGCCAATAACCACCTGCATGGGATTTGACACTGTGGAAATGAATGGGCGATGGTGACTGGTGGATTGCTTTGGCAATGGATTGGAGTACATTTCCCCAGATGTGGTGGCGATGGAGGTTGGGTGTGAGAGTTACTTTTCAATTTGGAGCATTGAGGTTAGGCCATCTGTGGCTATTGGCTATATGGGAGTATCCGTGAATGACTGTGGCTGCTATAGCTGCTAGCTCTGCACGTGAGATACATTTGGTTATACCTACGCCTCTTGGGTTTACGTATTAGGATACGTTTAAGCAAGGGTGGTATACAGCTGAGCATTGTCCAGAGCAAAATGGCAAGAAACGTTGCAGGGAAGGAGGATGGAGTTGGAAAGGATGGCACAACAAATGGCAATTTTTTTATGTTTGGTAGTAGAAACGTAGAAGGTGCTGACTAAACTTTTGTTGCCATGTTGTTGCTTGTGGATATATTGTGGGTTAATGCATTCTGCAAAGTTCTGTAGCGTGATAGTTTTCTATAAGCTGGACTGGCAGTCTATATTTTATAATGTATGACTGCTTTTTAAACCCTAAAAGACATCTATTGTTGAGAACCGTGCCTGACGTAACGATCACTCACCCACTGTGCTGGAGTGGGCAGAGATTGCAGGTTCAGGTCACGTGCAACATGCACGTTTTCATGCGCAATAGCCATCCAGGCTACACCTCGCTACGCCTCATTCGCTGTAGGCCTTGTTGGCTGCTGCCTTCCAGTCAACCAGTTGAGCTGGTGGCAGGGCTTTATCAGGGGGCCTAACACTGCAGGCTCGAGCTGTGGGAGGCCGGGGACGGGGCTGGGGACGGGGAGGCCTACAGCCACAAGGTGCAGGAGAGAAAGGAGCACGGTTTTAGTTAGCGTAAAAGTAAAAAGGGTGGCTACTAGTTGTAGCTCTCCTAATTACAGCTATCTTAATCCAGGTCTATCTTAACATCCTCTCAGAATCCCAGCTTCCTGAATACCAATGCTTCCAATTACAGCTCCACTAGCCCAGTTCTTAATTTCATTCCTTATGTACGGATGTAGGTAACAATGAACGTTTGATTGGCTATGCTACATCACCATCGATTTTCCCCCTTATGTAGGATGACTTTTGCAATACCTAGCACCATAGTGGTCCTAATTCAGTTCTCTTTATTCATCTTTCACTTTCGACTATCTTAGGTGTAGCTCAGATTCAGATCAGGTTCACCATCTTACCTTTTTTGACCAAAACTGTAAATTCCACCGCATTCTGAATTTACCTCAGTTCAGTTTTCAATTCCCGTTGCTCACGTTTTTTGTTGCAAAATAAGTTTGTAGCCTTCCCCTACCCTGCCTCTCATTTCATGCCCACCGCCTCCTCTCCCCCTTCTTCACACAAACCTTCCATTTGCTGGAGTGAGTTGAAAACTGACCAGCACGGCCAGTAGCACAGAGGTACCACAGCCAGCTGATCTACAATGTCGCTCGGGCCCTTGAGGTCCAACACAATTGTGCATGTGTTGGTATTGCATCGGACCTCGTGCTCCATGTAGAAGGGCATGTCAGATACATGACATACCCTTTCACATGTAGCACGAGGTCCGGCAGATTGTACCGTATCACGACCCGAGGCAGTGCGGCTAAGGATGTAGGTTGTGCCCTCTGGCACATGCCAGGTGTGGGTGGCCCCTGCATCGTCAATCGTAGAAAGGGAACGGTAGCAATAGCACAAATACGGTAAACAGCAGTGATGACACATCCAGCATGATTAAGGGAGGGGTTTCCATGAATGCCCGCAGCAGGCAACCCCCACACACGCAAGAAAACAAATTAGTGTGGGTCAGGAGGGTTGTGTGCAGTGGCACACAGACCGATGCCTTGATTGTTGTTGTTTAAGTTGTATTGCAGTGCATATCTTGTTTTTATGAGTGTGGATGCATGCCTGATGCAGTTTCATTCAGTCAGATGTTCATGATGCGCGGAAGTTTGCTAGTCAGTCACATGGCCTGTCGCTGTCAACCCTTCACAACTTCACTTCGTGCTGGTTTAACAGCGACAGGCCATGTGACTGACAATTGCCGGCAATTCGGGCACCTCTTGTAACCCTGCATCTCTGACACTGGATTCCAGTGCCGTCCCTTTCTGCAATAAGCCAGCTCCTGCGGGCGACCCAGAATAGATGCAAGATTGGTTTTTCACAGCGTGATGACTATAGATGGAGTAGGACTGTGGCCTGGTGCTGATTTGAAGAAGATGACAGCTCGCACCCAGGTGGCCACCTCTGGCATTGGATTTTCTGCAACATCTCAGCACAGGGCTGAGCTGCATGCAGCTTTGCGAGGCCCCTGTATGTGCATCATCTGTAGTGGCAAAAATGTCGGACAATACACCCTACATGCAAAAGCGCCGGCGGAAAGGTCAGGTTCAGTGGTTCATTGGTTAATGAAAAGTGATAGGTTTGCGTATTAATTGGAGATCTTATGTCTAGGTATGTGTACTTGCTTCAAGGTGAGGAGCAAAGGAGAAACACTCATATTTGGCCCTTTTCCCCTAGCTCCTTTATGCTTAACCGTAAGACCTTCTCACCTCACAAGTCCGTTTATAGTGGCCTACCTTGCCACAGCTGCTGCAGGCATGTGTATCAATCATAAGCACATCCTGCATGCATGCAAGGGAATCGTGAGATACGTTTGGTTGTGTGGAAGAAAGAGAAATGGACGAAAACAATGCAAGCTGGCACTACATGTGACAATTGCCCAATGTAAGTATCAATGAAAAGAATAAGAACCGAGGTGTCGATCTGAAGATGGGTAGTAGGTACATGCGTCAATCATGGATTCCAGACAACTTGGTATTTTCAAATAAGCATGTCCGGATGTGGTTGGTTGCATTTCAGGCTGGTGCTGACGTGCGGTTGCTTGAGGACATACAGTGGCAACAACATTGGGATTCAATACTCAAACAAGTTTAAGTTTTGCCTGGAAAGTTTTGCAGCTCACGTTTCCCAAAAAGAGCTAAACACTGTTCATGGAGCGACAGCTCACGCCCAAAAAGGTCGCCCCAGAAGGGGACACAAGCCACCCCCCTTGTGTCACCTTTACAGGCTGGCATGACAAACTTGCCTGGAAAGTTTTGCAGCTCACGTTTCCCAAAAAGAGCTAAACACTGTTCATGGAGCGACAGCTCACGCCCAAAAAGGTCGCCCCAGAAGGGGAAACAAGCCACACCCCTTGTGTCACTTATACTGGCTGGCATGACAAACCTGCCTGGAAAGTTTTGCAGCTCACGTTTCCCAAAAAGAGCTAAACACTGCTCATGGAGCGACAGCTTACGCCCAAAAAGGTCGCCCCAGAAGGGGACACAAGCCACACCCCTTGTGTCACTTATACTGGCCACCAACATCAATCCATGACATCCCCCCCTCCTCCACTCAAGCACACAGAGCACCACCACCACCACCGACACTGCACTTCTGCAGCGGTGTGCCTCGGCAGCACGCATGCCCAGCAGCACTTCTCGGCAGCAGCTTTTTTGGTGATCTGAGAGGGTCTATCATTTGGAACTTGCTGCCAGTGTGTTGCCTCGTGGTTGCGTGCGTGCGTGCGTGTGTGCGCTGTGTGAGTGGAAGGGGGTGGACTAATGGACTGCCTTTGATCAACCGGTGGTGTGCGAGTACAACCCATCGAACAGATACGAGGCTGTCATTTCAGACCAGCGGGTTCCAGATCAGACTTTGCCTACGCTCAGCTCTTGCATTCTGTTTTGAAGGACGTGGTGTTCTGTCATACGATTAGTACAGAACGTGGTTCGATGTCAGAGAACATTTTACATACAACGTCGGTGTGCTTGTTTAAATTGTGCTGATATCTGGCTGCCACCTCTATGCCTACGCTTGTCTTAACTGCATAAACATGCGGTCCTGGTCAACCTCATGCGTACTTCAATGCAATGCAATGCCTACGTTGGATTGCAATCGCATGCACGAAGCACACCCACGTCTTTTGGCAAGGAAGTTTCAAGATGACCATTACTTCTTACAAGTCATCTTGCAATTATACATACCATATCATTTCATTAAATATAAGTACATCTTATAATCATAAATACAGCTTTAGATCGCGCACGGCCATCCTGCACGTGCGCAAATAAAATCACATCTGGATGTACGAATGCCAACCAAAACTGAAATCATAAACGTACATCTCAAACATTAACATGCATCGCAAATATATAGGGTTGACCCAAACCGTATATGGGATTTCCGTCTACGTATATATACGGCGTATAAACCGTATATATATGTATATTCCGTATAAACCGTATGTCTTCCGTATAAACCAAATATTTGAAATATAAACTGCACGCTTATCCCTTTCTCTGAAGGCTCAAAGGTTGAAGGCAGATCTTAACCAAACCTTGATCTGTCCTGCAGGCTCATCATATGTTTAATGAATATGTGTGTGTGTGTGTGTGTGTGTGTGTGTGTGTGTGTGTGTGTGTGTGTGTGTGTGTGTGTGTGTGTGTGTGTGTGTGTGTGTGTGTGTGTGTGGATAGTGA
>Ga0307942_1004720_pt1 | contig 10754 bp, 12 predicted proteins | sample OrgLakmetagen175_FD_201846 | JGI IMG/M metagenome (GOLD analysis project Ga0307942, IMG submission 201846) | Saline water microbial communities from Organic Lake, Antarctica - #175 | ecosystem: Environmental > Aquatic > Non-marine Saline and Alkaline > Saline | place: Antarctica: Organic Lake...
TGTGTTCCCATTGGTAATAACACACCATTGGGTACACACCATTGGTAACGCACCATTGGGAACACACCATTGGTAACACACCATTTGTAACACACTATTGGTAACACACACTTGGTAACGCACCTGATGTATTGCACTACAAGAAAGCGCAGCTTGTAAGACATGTTTTATCCTGCCTGCACTTAGGTGCTGAGTAAAACACACACACACACACACACACATTTGCATGCATACACACACGCACAGACATACACACATATACACACATACACACACCGCAGTGGCAGTAGCAGAGGAAAGAGCTTGTAGTGTGTGTGCGTGTGTGTGTGGGTGCGTGCATGTGTATGTGTGTCCGTGTGCATGTGTGCATGTGTGTGCGTGCGTGCGTGTATGTGCATGCGTGTGTGTTGTGTGTGTGCATGTGTTTGTGTGTGAGCATTTGCATATCACCAACAGAGAACATTGAAATTTGTGTTCTTCAATTCGTGTAGGTGGCATAGACCTGAGTGACGTTATGTCTTATGCTGGCAAAGCTTTTAACAGGACCAATTAATCCATCAAGTGAAGTGTGCGCTTTGCAAATGCACATCATTAAAGCTTTTTACAGGACCATTTTGTGTATCGAGTGAAGTGTGCTTTTTGCAGATGCGTAGGGTTGGCCAGAACCATATATATATACAATGTGTACACGGCATTCTTGGCAGGGAAATCACCATATATACGATCATATACGTTGTATATATATGGTTCTGGCCAACCCTACAAATGCGACATTGGCAAAGTTTTGAACAGGACCAATTCATGTATCAAAAGAAGTGTGTTCTTTTCAAATATGTAGGTTGCAGCTGATCTGAGCGACATCTATATGGGCCACGCCACATGGGACAGTTACACACAGGTGGGGGTTGCGCTTTGTGGTTGTTTTTTTGAACAAATCATCAGTGCATGCATGCAATCACCGTTGGAGCCAAAACCCTGCAGTTATTGCCATTCACTAGTTGCATATTTGGTTTGCGTTTCTACTCGAAATAGTGTTGTGTGCGTGTGCATGTAGGCACCGTTGAAGCCAAATTCATGTTGCCATTTACTAGTTGCATATTTGGTTTGCTTTCCTACTCGAAGTGATGTTGTGTGTGTATGCATGCAGTCACCGTTGAAGCCAAAATCATGTTGCCATTTACTTGTTGCATATTTGGTTTGCGTTTCTACTCGAAGTCGGGTGTTGTGTGCGTGTGCATGCAGCTACCGTTGAAGCCAAAATCATGTTGCCATTTACTTGTTGCATACTTGGTTTGCTTTTCTACTCGAAATGGTGTTGTGTGTGTATGCACGCAATTACCGTTGTAGCAAAAACCCTGCAGTTTTTGCCATTCACTTGTTGCATTTTTGGTTTGCTTTTCTACTCGAAGTGATGTTGTGTACGTGTGCATGCAATCACCGTTGAAGCCCAAACCCTGCAGTTTTTTCCATTCACTAGCTACATATTTGATTTGCTTTGCTACTTAAAATGGTGTCGTCGTTTACTTGTTGCATACTTCGAAATGCTTCTCTGCATGAAAGGGTGTCGTTTATTACTTGAGCTGCTTTTTTCAACTTTGCAATCTTTACGTCACCAGTTGTGCTCTTTTGTCACAGTGCAATAAAATCGAGCACGACACGTGCATACATACAACACACACAACAATGCACACATACGCACACAAATAAACATGCACATAAACGCATACGTATAAACACAATCTTTAGTACATACGCATGTGCAAACACCTGCTTACACACATGCAATGCACGCTCATGCACTGCGCATCTAACACCTGCTTGCACACATTCAATGCACGCCCAGGCACTGCGCATCTACAAGCACTACGACTTTGGAAGCCCTGGCTTTGGCCGTCTTTCCTTTTCATCTTACCCAGGGGAAACCTTTTCTGACGGTGAGAACAGTCTGTGAAGTACGCATAATTTCATGAAGAGTAGGAAAAAATCCCATAAGAAGAAGAAGAGTCTGGGTTAGCAATGTTGAGATCTCATGAACATCCTCTCATCACCCCTGGTTAAAGTGTTTGACGGTTACCTATAGCAGGAACCCTGAGCATTGATTTGCACTACATTTCATCCTCCCATTAGTTTGTGACGGTAAGAGGAGTTTGTGACATTTGCACTGCACCTTAATGCGGTACACACACACACACACACACACACACACACACACACACACACACACAAACAATCAAACAAACACACAGTGGCTAGTATTTGTTGTACTAGACACACTCATGCTGGGAATGTGTATGTGTGTGTATGTGTGTGTGAAAATGGTACTGACCAAGCCATTAAACATCCAATGTGCTATGGTCACATTGCAATCCTTCACAAGGCCAATGCACATCATCATTTTGTTGCAGGCGTGCTTCTTATTTATTGGATCATATATAATACAACACAAGTCCTTCCCTCATTCCTAAAGATGCCTTGTACTTAGCAAATATCTGGCCTGGTCATACTTCATAAGCTGCTTGATCTGCTGCACCTTTTTTCTTCTAGAATACTCCGCATACAGTAAATACATGTACCCTTTCCTTATTCCTACAGATGATTTCTACCTCAGCGAGTCTGGCCTGGTTGTGCTCGAGACCACTGACCACATTTTCGACGAGACCATCTTTGCCGCGCTCTCGCCACACACGCTGTTGAGCTGGCAGCGTGTGCGCACAGCCCTGCTGCTGGCGAACAGCGGAGAGGAGTGGACGAACATTTTCAAGTGTGTGTAACCAAATATTACATGGGATATCTTGAATAACAATAATGTGCCTTGGAGCTGGTCTCAATTGAGTAGGCTCTTTGTGCAAGGGGCGTGCTTGTTGTGCTTGAAATGCCTGATCTGGGTGTGATTGGTACATGTGTAGGGTCGGCCAGAACCGTTTATATGCACCGTATATGACCGTATGTATGGTGATTTCCTTGCTAAAAATACCGTATGTACACCGCATATAGTTACGTACAAATATACGGTTCTGGCCAACCCTATACAAGTACCAACCCTATACATTTAACATGTGTATGCAGCCCTGCTGCTGGTCAAGAGTGGGTTGGGGTGGATAGCAATTTGCAAGTGTGTCTGCGTGTATATTTGTCTGTGTGCGTATTTATGTGTGTATGTGTGTGTATGTGTGTGTGCCCTTGTCAGGAAATAATGTGGCAGAAGGCTTATAGAAGCTATTTGTTTGTGTGCATATGTGTGTGTGTGTCTGTGTGTTTGTGTGCCCTTCTTGGGAAATAATGTGGCAGAAGGCTGATAGAAGCTATTTGCTTGTGTGCGCATGTGTGTGTGCATGTGTGTGTGTGTGCCCTTGTCAGGAAATAATGTGGCAGAAGGCTGATAGAAGCTATTTGTGTACGTACGTGTGTGTGTGTCTGTGTGTGTGTGCCCTTGTCAGAAAATAATGTGGCAGGAGGGATAGAAGCGAGCCCCAGCGTGTCCTTTGCCGATAAGCAGATAAATGTTGGTTGTGTGCAAGAGGCTGATGATTGGAATGTAGGGACAAACCACAGAGGATCTTGCAGCACTTAAGTTGGGTGCATGAAATCATATATAAGGCCTGTGCCTGTAGAAATATCTCCCTTAACGGATAAGTCGGATGCTCTTCAAAGAACCTCAAAAATAATAGGGGTCTAATCCTTACTTGCATACTGCCTTTAAACATGCACAGAACAGCAATTTCATAATTACTTCTCACCCAGGTACAAGAACAGCGGCACCTACAACAACCAGTACATGGTGGTTGATCTGAAGCGTTTCCAGCCCAAGCAGCAATTGGCTCCAGGCTTGCTGTGGGTGGTGGAACAGGTAAATGTGTGTGCTTGAGTCGTGATAGTAAGGCAAATTAGTGTAGATGCAGAGCAGAGTAGTTCGAAGCATTGCACGGAGGGTCAAGGCGCCCTCGTCATGTTATTAATTTATCACATTATATATCGTATTATACCAATAATGATATTATACATCATATTATGCAGGGTAGTCCGAAGCATGACACAGCAAGGGAGCAAAGCAGAGGGCTGTGCATGCTATGGCGACTATGGTAAAATAGTAGGGTTCGCCATACATGTATACGAATATACGGTGTATATACGGTATTTTCAGCAGAGAGATCACCATACATATGGTCATATACGGTGTGCGTATACACGTATACGATTCTGGCCAACCCTATAGATTAGGTGCTGCGCGGAAAATTGAGTGTTGTCTGCATTCCCATTTGTAAAACGAGGCGGTCGTAACCAGCAGGAGGAATACCTCCTTTCCTGGTTAAACACTTTGTTTAAATACTTAAGTCACTGTTTCCTATGACTTCTACCAACAGAGGGGGGGGGGGGGGAGAGCATACTGCGCTTTTATTACACTCATGTCTTTTTGTGACTTATTTTCTCCTTCCAGTACTCTGTTGGACCTCTCTGACCGGGCCTTTTTTGTCTGCTGGTAAAGAAGGTACTCGGTACCAAAGTGGCTTTCTTTTCCTAAATCGATGTGGGGAGTGGTTTTCGCTACCTGCGTAGTTCGCAACCTGCATAGTTCACTACCTGCGTAGTTTCTCTTTTCTTACACTCAAGCTCCTTTTTAACTGCATCAGGAAGCTGCAAATGAGACTTGTATGTGCGTATTGTCCTGTATAGTTGGAAGTCTGCAGTGTATGGTGTTTTAGAGCACGGTAGTATGTGACCCATTTGTGGCATGGACCACCTTATTGGCGGTTGGTTTATAATGTTCAGATCTATCTGTTGAGGATGCAGTGTTGCAGTGTTTCAGAGCAAAGTAGTGTGACCCATTTGTGGCATGGGCCACCTTATTGGCGGTTGGTTAATAATGTTCAGATCTATCTGTTGATGATGCAGTGTTGCAGTGTTTCAGAGCAAAGTAATGTGACCCATTTGTGACATGGGCCACCTTATTGGCGGTTGGTTTATAATGTTTACATTGATCTGTTGAGGATGCAGTGTTGCAGTGTGTTTCAGAGCAAAGTAATGTGACCCATTTGTGGCATGGGCCACCTTATTGGCGGTTGGTTTATAATGTTCAGATCTATCTGTTGATGATGCAGTGTTGCAGTGTTTTAGAGCAAAGTAATGTGATTCACTTGTGGCATGGGCCACCTTATTGGCGGTTAGTTTATAATGTTCAGATCTATCTGTTGAGGATGCAGTGTTGCAGTGTGTTTCAGGGCAAAATAATGTGACCCATTTGTGGCATGGGCCACCTTATTGGCGGTTGGTTTATAATGTTCAGATCTATCTGTTGAGGATGCAGTGTTGCAGTGTTTCAGAGCAAAATAGTGTGACCCATTTGTGGCATGGACCACCTTATTGGCGGTTGGTTTATAATGTTCAGATCTATCTGTTGACGATGCAGTGTTGCAGTGTGTTTCAGAGCAAAGTAATGTGACCCATTTGTGGCATGGACCACCTTATTGGCGGTTGGTTTATAATGTTCAGATCTATCTGTTGAGGATGCAGTGTTGCAGTGTGTTTCAGAGCAAAGTAATGTGACCCATTTGTGACATGGGCCACCTTATTGGCAGTTGGTTTATAATGTTCAGATCTATCTGTTGAGGATGCAGTGATGTAGTGTTTCAGAGCAAAGTTATGTCACCCATTTTTGGCATGGGCCACCTTATCGACAGCTGTTTTTGTAATATAGTGTTTAGATTATGCAGTGTCGCTAGAACAGGTGGTGCTGTACACAGATGTAGTACCCACCATGCAAACCTACTGTACCGCCCTGAAAATGCAGGATGCTGGTTTTGGAAGACCCTGGAACAATTCGGAAGGTGTTCCGGGTCTTCCCAAACAAATCGGGCTCAATTGGGTACTTAAGTCCTGTTACACGTGTGCCTTAAGTCTCATTCCTAAATGCTGCTGTCCTTTTCTTGCAGCTGCCAGGCATGATTGAGTCTGGCGATATGACGGATATGCTTTCTAGAGGGCATTGGGGGTCCTACAATGTGCCTTCGTTCCCTAAGGTATGTTCCAATCAGTGTTCCTTCTCTCCCACACTTACCTAGCATATGTGGCATGGCAATCTTGCTGCCTATAGAACACTGGGGGTCCCACAACGGGCCTTCGTTCCCTCAGGTATGTTTCAGATCAGTGTTCCTTTTCTCCCACACTAAGCTAGCATATGTGGCATGGCAATCTTGCTGCCTAGAGGGCACTGGGGGTCCCACAATGTTCCCTCATTCCATCAGGTATGTTCCAGATCAGTGTTCTTTTTCTCCCACACTTAGCTAGCATCTGTGGTATGGCAATCTTGCTGCCTAGAGGGCACTGGGGGTCCCACAATGTTCCCTCATTCCATCAGGTATGTTCCAGATCAGGGTGCCTTTGCTCCTTTGCCTTCCGCTCTTTGCGAGGTGCCACGATGGATGCCTGATCTGGAGGGCAACAGTGCGGGAACTGCTTCTTTCATTTTTCTGCACAGGCCTTTCCTTTCCTTAGGGATGATATGACCAGGTTTGCATGGGTTTCACTTTAAAAAATTTTGCATGGGTTTCACTGCAACCTGTTGCATGGGTTTCACTGTAAGCTGTTGTTGCATGGGTTTCACTGTAAGCTGTAAGCTATCTTTTCCCACGTAAATACTGTATCGAAGTAACAGAGCATAATGCGGTTTAATCAGGGCGCAGGGTGGATGACCACGTTTGCAGAGAGCGACATTGTTTTTTTCATTCTAGGGAGCCACTCTATCCCTCTTCGAGCTGAAGAGCATCATTTGCGCCAGCTGAAGAGCATCGTTTTCGCCAAGTTTGCTTCAGGCAAAAGCCAGCAATTCATACAGCAACGCGGCATGGTCAATTGGAACAAGAGCAGGAAAACGAGGGGAAGGTTGCACAGTCTGATATTCTTACATTATATTTCCGTATATGGCCTTTACTGCGTGTTTTTGAACTTGGAGCATCTCACTAGGGTTGGCCAGAAATCATCAGTTCCCTGCTTCAGCTGTAGAACTGGAGTTCTTGCGTAGGCTGAGATCTGGCAGGCACTTTGCATAAAGTGCTGTGTACTCTCGTTTTAGGCATTTTTTTTATGCCTTGGTGTAATGACAAAGCCTACAGCGTCCTGTAGCATAGAACTGTATATGCGCATCGTATACGATTGTATACACAAACATGCTAATAATACCGTGAATGCACCGTAAATGTTTACGTATGTATGGTTCTAGCCAACCCTACACATCACCAAATCTCTGAATTCTATGCAAGGCCGGAAAAATGAAGCCTTTTATGGCCCGATGAATCAAAAGTTCCACTCTCTCTGCAAGCAAATGTCTGGCTTCTTCTGCCTACGTCTTCAACATACGTCTTTGAGCAACGTCCCCAAAGGTCACTTTGTGGTGGAAGGGCTTGTGATGTGTTTTCGATGGTTGTCCACCTCTGTCTTTCCTCTTTCCTCGTCATGTCAGCAGTAAAAGGTTTTGCTTCATCATGTTGCTGTGTCTTAGTACTTCTAAGCCTGCTCGCAGTGGTCACATCAACTGGTAAATATGCATACATTCATTTTCATGCACATCATAATGCCAGCGGCTGTTCACACACATTAACTGACAAATACGCATACATTCATTTTCATGCAGATTACAGCACTAGGGGCTGTCCACAAGCACTGACCAAAAAACGTGCACATATTCACATGCATGCAGATCTACAATAATAGGGGCTGCCGACTAGCATTGACTGAAAACGTGCACACATTCACATTCATGCAGTATATTACGCCAGCGGCTATCCACAAGGATTGACTGAAACGTGCACACATTCACATTTATGCAGATTTATAATGCCAGCGGATACCCACACACATTAACTTAGCAACGTGCATGCGTTCCTTTTCACGCAGATCTATAACGCTAGCGGCTATCCACAAGCCCTGGCTGCCATCAACCACGACCCACAAGAATCGACTGAAAACGTGTACACATCCATTCATGCAGATCTATAATGCTAGTGGCTATCCACAAGCCCTGGCTGCCATCAACCACGACCAGAGCCAGGCTACCGATGAGGACACCCGTGAGAAGTATGAGGTATCCAAACGCTGGCTGATGTACCAGGTGCGTGTTGCAGGCAACTAGAGCTTGGTGCTGCTGGAGTCTGGTGCTGCTGACTACCGGTAGAGGTTGGTGTTGCTAGAGATCAGCAGGGGTTGGTGCTGATAGAAATGGGTGCAGCTAGAGACCGGTAGAGGTTGGTGCTGCTAGAGATGGTTGCAGCTAGAGATTGGCAGGAGTTGGTGTTGCTAGAGATGGGTGCGGCTAAAAACCATTTGAGGTTGGTGTTGCTAGATATGGGTGCAGCTGCAGACTGGCAGAGATTGGTGCTGATAGAGATGGGTGCTGCTAGAAAGTATTTGAGGTTGGTGTTGCTAGAGATGGGTGCTGCTAGAGATCGGCAGAGGTTGGTGCTGATAGAGATGGGTGCAGCTAGAGATCGGCAGAGGTTGGTGCAGCCAGAAACCATTTGAGGTTGGTTTTGCTGAGATGGGTGCAGCTAAAAACCGTTTGAGGTTGGTGCTGATAAAGATGGGTGCAGCTACAGATCGGCAGAGGTTGGTGCTGATAGAGATGAGTGCAGCCAGAAACCATTTGAGGTTGGGGATGCTAGAGATGGGTGCAGCTAGAGACCGGCAGAGGTTGGTGCTGATAGAGATGGGTGTTTCTAGAAACCATTAGAGGTTGGTGTTGCTAGAGAATGGTGCAGCTAAAAGCCATTTGAGGCTGGTGTTGCTAGAGATGGGTGCAGCTGCAGACCGGCAGAGGTTGGTGTTGCTAGAGATGGGTGCAGCTAGAGATCGGCAGAGGTTGGTGCTGATAGAGATGGGTGCTGCTAGAAACCGGCAGAGGTTGGTGCTGATAGAAATGGGTGCAGCAAGAGATCGGCAGAGGTTGGTGCTGATAGAGATGGGTGCTGCAAGAAACCGGTAGAGGTTGGGACAGCTAGATTGGTGCTGCTAGAGTTTGATGCAGCTTGAGTGCCTGAAAGCACCTTATATGCTGTAGTTGCATGCCAGGAAAGTGTCTATATGCTGTAGTTGCATGCCAGGAGTGTGCCTATATGCTGTAGTTGCATGCCAGGAGTGTGTCTATATGCTGTAGTTGCATGCCAGGAAAGTGTCTATATGCTGTAGTTGCATGCCAGGAGTGTGTCTATATGCTGTAGTTGCATGCCAGGAAAGTGTCTATATGCTGTAGTTGCATGCCAGGTGTGTGTCTATATGCTGTAGTTGCATGCCAGGAGTGTCTCTATATGCTGTAGTTGCATGCCAGGAGTGTGTCTATATGCTGTAGTTGCATGCCAGGAAAGTGTCTATATGCTGTAGTTGCATGCCAGGAGAGTGTCCATCTACCTTACAACTGCCTTTTACATACAAGATGTGGGTCGAAGGGACAAGGGCGTAAGTGTAAGCTGTGCCATCTACAAACATACTTATCTAGGGTTGGCCAGAACTATGTGTATTGCACCTATAACTGGCCATAACTACTTGGTATACAATATACATATGTACATCAAGTAGTTATTGCATGAATGGCATATATATCCGATCCTGGTCAGTCCTATATATTTATTTATACTGTATTTCTGGCAGGGATATCGCCAAACATGCAGTCTATAGTAAGCGGTGTTTATTTACGGTTCTGGCTAATCCTAAATATATCACACACGTCACACATGCACACACACAACATAACACACGTACACTCGTTTCATTTGTCTGGTATCTCTAGCATCGTATGTTGTCAACACCAAACAAGCATTGTATGCTGTCAACACCAAAAAAATTCCACACACCTGCACACACGCGCACACTCGTGTGCAAACGCCTATACACACACACACACACACACACACATACACACACAAACACATACACACACATACATAGAGATACACACATCTTGCGCACAGTCTGCCCCTTGCACCAACATGCCATGCAAGCATCGTGAATGGTACGTCCAAACACACATAACAGACGAATCTAAACCACAGATACTCGTATATACACACCTCACACATCTCGCACACAGATACTGTTATATACACACCTCACACATCTTGCACACAGGCCGCTCCTCGTGCCAACATTTACCGACGCAACCAGAACTCTGTGGATGTGCACTTTTCTTCTTCCTTGGGTGGTGGAGCAGCAGGGCCTGATTTGGGCACTTCCTCTACTCCTGCTGCTTCTGCTGCTGCTGCTGGGCTGGACAAGCACCACGGATCTGATTTGGATGGAATGAAAGCACTGATGCGCTTCAACAACTATAAGGGGGATGAGGTGAGACGTGGGTGTGCTCGCTGCAAGGATTGCTCATTCTTTCTATCAGAAGGGGGACGAAGTCAGGAGCACGCTTTTGTCACCTATAAGGGGGAGATGAGGTGAGGCGTGTGTGTGTTTCTGCAACAAAGGCACGCTTTTGTCACTAAGGTGAGGTGTGTGTACTTGCTGCGATGTTAGCACGCTTTGTCATTGAGGTAATGCGTCTGTGTGTGCTTGCTGCAATATTAGCACGCTTTGTCATTGAGGTAAGGCGTCTGTGTGTGCTTGCTGCGATATTAGCACGCTTTGTCATTGAGGTAAGGCGTCTGTGTGTGCTTGCTGCAATATTAGCACGCTTTGTCATTGAGGTAAGGCGTCTGTGTGTGCTTGCTGCGATATTAGCACGCTTTGTCATTGAGGTAAGGCGTCTGTGTGTGCTTGCTGCAATA
>Ga0307942_1004721_pt1 | contig 10747 bp, 9 predicted proteins | sample OrgLakmetagen175_FD_201846 | JGI IMG/M metagenome (GOLD analysis project Ga0307942, IMG submission 201846) | Saline water microbial communities from Organic Lake, Antarctica - #175 | ecosystem: Environmental > Aquatic > Non-marine Saline and Alkaline > Saline | place: Antarctica: Organic Lake...
TTATTTGTGGCTGGCCGAGACCAGTCAGCAGCCGATCAGCCAAACTACCTGGCTGAAGGTCACCCCCCATTGTAACCATTGTAACCATTGTAACCATTGCATCCCTTGGGGTTATCACGAATTGCCCATGACACTGATTTAGTATGACAGCTCAGAAAGTCTAGACCTATCATATGTACATACAACTCAGTTGCCGTTTAATAATTGGTCCTACGCGCTAGGGCCAAGTTAAAAAACAAGCACCAAAAGCTCTGTACCAATTTCAATAAGCTTGGGTTTCAGCTGTGAGCAATGTGTTCCTTGAGGTTATAAGCGCTAGCGTTGTGTGTCTCACGCCCATCCAACCAATGGCAGCAACGAGTTGTGTGACAAGCAGTTAGTTGGTTTACAGTTGGCAATTGCCGTGTGTCTTGTTCAATAAGCTGGAACATACAATAATACAAGAATACAAAACCATAGTAGCTACGAAGGCGCCACCGATTAGTTATAGTGGGTCTTATATTTTGCAGTGATTGAACTGATAGCTGGTTCTTACCAGCACAGCAGTCTGATGCTGTGCTGGTAATCTGTACTTAAGCTCTGAGGCATTAATCTTTTGAGAGCAACCCAGAGCTCATACAAAAAGGATGCTAGCAAAGCTTAGGCTGATGCAACAGGCCAACAAGTCAAACGCCACAATCTCTTCAACATTGCTCCTCATTTCTTAATTAACACTGGATGGTGAAATTCCTTTGTCAACTCCAAGTAAGCTGCAGAGGCACGGCGTGCTGCCACCTCCACACCATTAACAATTTTGATTAAGCCTTGAGTGGTGAGAAGCTGCTCTTCCTTCACGTCCTCATCAAGGTCTTGAGTCGTCATTGGTTTGACAAACTCCATGAGCCTCCGGCGTTCAATTTTGTCCTCATCTCGAGTTGCGACACGCAGCACGCGTTCCTGTGGAAACGTTTGTGTCGATCTGCACAGTGATGGCTTCGTGGCATATTCTAAGTTGAACAAAACATTGCAGCGCGCGTTTCTGTGGAAACGTTTGATGTCAATTTACACAGTGATGGCATTGTGGCATTCTCTAGGCAAATCAACTAAAGTGTAGCACAATGCAGTCAGGCACACCACATCCAAACACTGAAGGAAGCCGAATGGGTATCGTAGAGCACCACTTCTATCACCAGACATTTTGCAGGCCAGACAGAGGTGTCTTGTGCACTCGAAATTGCAAAGACGCACGCGAATTCATCGTTTTCATTTGACCAACCGAGCACAAGAGTAAGCAGCAGTACCGTGCCCTCGCCCACACGCACAAGTGCACAGTCTCAAATGAAACTTTTACCTTGGGCACCTTTGTCTGGGCATGCTTGAACGTACATAAACTCCAGGGATCATCTAAAACAATGCATAAACTCCAGGGATCATTTACAACAATGCACAAGTGCACGGACATCAATCGCACCAGCTTCAAGCCACAAGCGCGCGCAGTAGCAATGAAGGAATCGGCTTCGCCTTGCGGGGTGGGAAGGATGAGGCAGAGGCGCCCCCCAGGGGCCTGAGAGGCAAGAGAGGCACGGACTCGGCTAGTTATGATAAGTGAGCAGTAGCAATGAAGGAATCGGCTTTGCCTTGCGGGGTGGGCAGGATGAGGCCTTAGAAGCAAAAGCAGCAGCAGCAGAGGGAGCAAGATTTACCTTGCTCTTGTATATAAGTTGTATTAATCGGCGGATGCATGCACCAGTGGCAAACACTGAATGGCTTGGCCGTGCAAAACGTATTGACTCGACCAACACAGGTGCACTTACCAGCAGGGTTACAAGGGGTTACAAGGATGGCCTACAGCCCGAGACTCTGGCTGATGGCTTACCAGCAGTAGCTGTTGTGTTAGATATGCAACAATGTGACACTGACACAAGTGCATTCACCAGTAGTAGACACCCTCAGGCTTGATTGTGCACAAGGTGCTGACTCAACGGACACAGGTGCACTTACCAGCAGTAGCTACACTATTGTAGGTAGATTAGTATTGTAGGTAGATGGATAGGGTTGGCCACAACCAAGCATAAACACCGACACAGGTGCACTGACCATTAACTCTTCTGTCTCAGGTTGTAAAATGTGTGGCCTCAAACGACACAGCTACACCACTCACCAGTAGAGCACGTGTGCACCACAGGCCAAGTCTCAGGTTGTAAAATGTGTGGCCTCAAATGACACAGCTACACCACTCACCAGTAGAGCACGTGTGCACCACAGGCCAAGTCTCAGGTTGTAAAATGTGTGGCCTCAAATGACACAGCTACACCACTCACCAGTAGAGCACGTGTGCACCACGGGCCAAGTCTCAGGTTGTAAAATGTGTGGCCTTAAACAACACAGCTACACCTCTCACCAGTAGAGCACGTGAGCACCACGGGCCAAATCGCAGGTTGTAAAATGTGTGGCCTCAAACGACACAGCTACACCACTCACCAGCAGCACGTGTGCACCACGGGCCAAGTCTTGAAATGAAAGCCCCTGCAAGGCAAGCAATGCAACAAGCAGCTATCAACACCTCACACGTCTGCACAGCTTCCTGATCACATTAAAATCACGTCTGCACAGCTTACTGGTCACATTAACACCTCTCACGTCTGCACAGTTTACTGGTCACATAAAAATTGTGTCTGCACGGCTCATGTACGATTGGTGCAGTAGGTGAGTTGTTATGAAGGTATGGCAGCAAAAAGTGGGGGAAGGTCCCAAAGCACGGCTCAGATACACAGCTACCTTAGGCCAGGGGCTAAAAACACCCACACGTACATACGTATCAATGACGTGTTATTAAACCCCTGTAGAGGCAGGTGTTTAAAACATCCAGATGTACATACGTATCATTGACGTGTTAGTAAACCCCTGTAGACACACTGCAACTTATCAGGCATGTTACCCCGAAGTACCAAAATCTAAACAATAGTGCTTTGGAAGCATTTACATTTACATTTTGATGCATAGATTGAAGCTCGCCAATTCGGGGAGTCATATGCAGGGAGCATGAAAAAAGAAAATCACTTCTTTTTGGGTCTCAGTCCACCTCATCTGTTAGAAATATTACTTCCCCAATCAATTCCTGAAGTAAAAACCAGAGCGCGAATTACGGCACCTTTCCTCCGAAGGCTAACATACCTCCAATACACACGACTTATCCTCCAAGCAAAATTCTCTCACCCATCCTGAGGCACATTTGCCATTGCGCTCCCTTGTGACCAATCAGACACTCCCTTGTGACCAATCAGACACTCCTCACTTGCAGCTGCTTCAAAACCATCACAGCTTCAGCTCCGCACTTAAAAACAATGATCTGTGCATCACTCAATTATCGCAAATTTTACGTGTTTTACATACGCAGCCTAGCAGTCGCACGTTTTGACTGATGGCTTACTCTGTAAACTCTGTACTTCACTCATGAAACGAGCACAGTACATTTCACTCACACTGATCAGCACCTCAGTGCTCACTGATCAGCACATCAGTGCTTTACTCACACTGATCCTAATTCACAGATGATCAGTCAGCACCTCAAAAAGCGTCAGCAAATTTGTTGTGGCACCTCTCTTGCGCACACACACACACACAAACACATTCTCACACGCATACGCACACACATACACACCTCTCATTCACCAAAACTCGGCGCCTTGCAAGCACTGCTTACAAATGTCCACTCATGATACACCCACCTGGTCAGCATGCCTTGCAAGCACTCGCCGCTCCCCTCTGACTTTCTCTGTTCCCTCAAAACCTACTTCCCCACATTCATCTCCTGCATGCATAGGCTTATCTGCTGCTACTGTCACTGCATCGTCCGCCGCCATGCCCGCTGTCGTTGTTGACACTGTTGATGCTTGAGGGGGGTTCAAAGACGTCTTGGGCATCTTAGGTTCCGCCCAACCGCCTTGCCTTTTCTTCCTCGCTATCCTATCCTCACGTGCTTGCTCGTGGGTCTGCATTCTCATGTGTGCAGAAGTATTATGAGTTAAGGGTCGGCAGATATCAGAGAGTGGTGTTGAACTTGAGTGCTTGCCCTTGGGTCTGCATTTGTATGTGTGCAGAAGTGTAGTGCGTTAAGGGACGGCTGGCATTAGAGAGCAGCACTGAACCTTTTGCCTCACGACGTGCTTGCTCTTGGGTCTGCATTTTCATGCGTGCAGAAGTGTTATGAGCTAAGGGTCGGCCAGAACCATAAATATACGGTGTATATACGGTATTTTTGGCAGGGAAATCACCAAATATACGGTCATGTACGGTGTATATATACGGTTCTGGCCAACCCTAGTTATGAGTTAAGGGTCGGCTGGCAATAGAAAACAGAAGCGGTGTTGAACTGATGTGCTTGCCCTTGGGTCTGCATTTTCATGTGTGCAGAAGTGTTTTGAGTTAAGGGTCGGCTGGCAATAGAAGCAGTGTTGAACTTTTTGCCTCATGACGTGCTTGCCCTTGGGGCTATTCGCTCGGATGGTCGCAAAATTCTGACGTAGGTCGCACCCCTGACGGGTTTGCGTCCCTCACGGGGCAAACACGTTTGCAGTTGATGCAGATGTGTATTAGATGGGGATTAGGGAGCGAGTTGCTGGAATGAGTTGCTGGCAAAACTCAGAAAATTGGCACGCTTCCTTACGCGTTGGTATTATGTGTGTGTCTTAGGCGTTGCAACTAAGATCTAAAACATATGACTTTTTACCGGCCACTACGTTTTGGCTAACCCTTTACTCGTGCTCTCGCTCTTGGGTCCGCAGACGCGTAAAGATTTGGCTAGAATGTAATGACCGAATGCTATATGCAGCTTCGCATTCAAAGAAAAACAACTTAACAGGGTAATTTGGAAAGTGACCTTGCTTCAGCTTCTGGATGCAGAGGCAGAAGCTTGCAGGGTAAATGTCAAACACGCAGAAATGCACGCAGTGGCCACTCACACATACACATATACACATACAAATGCACGTGCCCCCGGTTAAAACCTTCCCAATAAGGCAAAATACTGAGCAAATGCTAAACATCAAACTTGAGTGAGTGTGTTGGCATGCGTATATACATGAATACCTATACCCCCCGCCCCCCCCCCTGTTCACTCTCAACACACGCAGCAACCATAGCATACACACATACTTGCACGCACACACTTGGCGTATGCGCACACTTGCACACACGCATGCAACAGAGTAAAAGACATGCTTTAGATTTAAAACATAGGCACTCATCCTCCCTCAGCGGTGTGCCAGTTGGGTGAACATATACGCATACTTGCACGCACACACACAACAGAGTAAAAAGCATATTTCAGATTTAGTACATAAGCACTCATCCTCCCTCAGCAGTGTGTGTTAACCTACTTAGGGCTTAGGGAGGGCTAATTGCCCGGCTTTTAGGCTATGCGCTTACAATTTGGCTTATGTACTAAATCTAAGGGGTAGCAATTGCCAGTGTGGGATATGAAGCATAAAGCAAGAGAGGCCACACGATGCAAACACGCAAGGGGCGCGTGCTGTACGGTCACATTGTCACATTGGAACAACACGCAAGGGGCGAGCGACGGTGGGTCACATTGGAACAACACGCAAGGGGGCACGTCTACCGGTGTGGTATCTGAAAGGCGAGTCAGAGTGCAGTGAAGCCACAATGGGACAACACGCAAGGGGGCATGTCTGCGAGCGTGGTTTATGAAAGGCGAGTGCAGGGTGGCCACCATGAAGCAAGCACAAAGGGGGGGCATCTGCAGTGCATCAGAGAAGCACGCGATGCATATTGACAGATTCCATGGGTCAATTGCAGCTTACAACCTCAGAGCCAAGCTCCTCATCTGTCAGGTTGTTGACCAGAACTGTATGTCTACACACACATACACGTCCTCAGCCATAACTTATCTGTAGGGATAGGGATGTTGGCCAGAACCGTATGTCTACACACACATACACGTCCTCAGCCATAACTTTTCTGTTGGGATGTTGGACAGAACCGTATGTCTACACACACATACACGTCCTCAGCCATAACTTATCTGTAGGGATGTTGGCCAAAACCGTATGTCTACACACACATACACGTCCTCAGCCATAACTTATCTGTAGGGATGTTGGCCAGGACCGTACATTTACACACACATACAGGTCCTCAGCCATAACTTATCTGTAGGGTTGTTGGCCAGAACCGTATGTTTACACACACATACACGTCCTCAGCCATAAATTACCTGTAGGGATGTTGGCCAGAACTGTATGTCTACACGCACACCCTTCTTGACTTGGATACTTGAAGCACTCCCTGCTTAGAGTACCGCAAAGACACTGTACATAGACGGGTCAGGCCAGCCCTACTTCTTGCCTTTGTCACACACCAAAGCAGATCACGGGCTAAGACACCAATAAAGGCGGTCCTCATAGAAACTTGTGTGTGCGTGTTAGTGTATGTGTGTGTGTGTGTGTGTGTGTGTGTGTGTGTGTGTGTGTGCAGAGCCTCCACTTAACCAAGCGCTTTGCAGAGGTCGCAAAGTCCACTTAACAGAGCGTTTCGCTGCGGTCATGAGGTCCACTTAACCGAGCGTCTCGTAGAGATTGCTTATTATGCTAGAGCGTAATAGTGCTAAAACGTAATAAGCGCTCAGATGTTTGTAGGTCCTATGTACACCGTGCATACATGTGTCGTATGTCTGTATGGTTTAGGCCAACCCCTCCGCCGTGCCACCACATACCTTTTAGTTGTCCTGGAAGATAGGGGGGTTTGAGGTCTTATATACACCGTGTTTACGTATGTCTGATTGGTTTTGGCCAACCCCTCCGCCGTGCCACCACGTACCTTGTAGCTGTCCTGGAAGTAAGGGGGGTTTGAGGTCTTATATACACCGTGTTTACGTATGATTGGTTTTGGCCAACCCCTCCGCCGTGCCACCACGTACCTTGTAGCTATCCTGGAAGTAAGGGGGGTTTGAGATGAGCAGATCGTAGCCGCTTGCCGGAGGCTGCCACCTTTGACCACTACAACTACCATTCCTGCTGCTGGCTTCTGAACTAGAGGAGCCACCAAAAAATCTGCTGCCGCCGCTGCTGCTGCTGCTACCGGTATCTAATAAACGAGAGGCGCCACCATTAAGTCCCTGACTGCTGCCGCTGCTGCTGCTGCTGCTGCTGCTGCTGGCATCTAAATAAGAGGAGCCACCATTCGATCTCTGACTGCTGCTGCTTCTGCTGCTGTTCTTGCTACCGCTGTTGCTGGATTCTAGACAAGAGGAGCCACCATTCGGTCCTTGATTCCTGTCGCTGCTACTGCTGCTGTCATCATAATCTATCTGTCTTCCAAATTCCAACCCACCGCTCCCACTATCTTCAACACCACTGTCGCTACTGCTGCTGTCATCATAATCTATCTGTCTTCCAGATGCCAACCCACCGCTGCCCCTATCCTCAACACCACTGCTGCTACTGCTGCTGCCACTCGTGCTGCTGCTGCTTCCAGAGCTTCTGCCAGTCACCCGAACAATTTGGTGTGCCACCTGCGCGTCACTGTGTGTCCACGCATCGCTCCCCCTGCCACTTCCCACCCCTTTCGCGCCACTAGCACCCTTGCCACTTTCAATGGCACAAGGGTCAGCATCAACACCTGCACTGACACAAGGGTCAGCATCAACACCTGCACTGACACAAGGGTCAGCATCAACACCTGCACTGAAGCTGCCTCCAACAGCACCACCGCCGTCACTGCCATCGCAAGCAGGGCTGGCAGTGGGTCCACTTTGCCTTCCAGCACTGTCGTCCGCATCGTCGTCGTCGTCATGGGCGTGCTTGCGGGCCTCTGCCACCAGGTTTTGGAGGCTGCAGTGGTACACGTGAATGCGCTCTGACCAGGGAGAAGCCTCGCCGTTCAACGCTGCCTGGTAAGTGGGATTGTGTGTGTGTGTGTGGTGTATGTATGTGCGTATTTGTGTGTGTGTATATATGTGTGTATGTGTGTGTGTATATGTGCGTGTGTGTATATATGTGCGTGTATGTGTGTTAAGCTACCCAGTGCTTGTCAGCAAGGGGAAAGTGGGCACCACTTCCTCGCTGAAGTGCTGAAAGCACGTTTCAGTGATGGTCACTATTCCGAATGAGTAATCAGCCAAGCACGAAGGGTGGCAAGCAATTAAGGCAGGTTTTACAATATCTGTGGTCTACATGCAATATCTGTGGCCTACATGCAGCATCTGTGGCCTACATGCAACATCTGTGGCCTACATGCAACATCTGTGGCCTACATGCAATATCTGTGGCCTACATGCAATACCTGTGGCCTACATGCAACATCTACAATATAATATTCTACAATATCTGTGGCCTACATGCAATATCTGTGGCCTACATGCAATATCTGTGGCCTACATGCAATATATGTGGCCTACATGCAACATCTGTGGCCTACATGCAGCATATGTGGCCTACATGCAATATATGTGGCCTACATGCAATATATGTGGCCTACATGCAATATATGTGGCCTACATGCAATATCTGTGGCCTACATGCAATATATGTGGCCTACATGCAATATCTGTGGCATACATGCAATATCTGTGGCATACATGCAATATATGTGGCCTACATGCAACATCTGTGGCCTACATGCAACATCTGTGGCCTACATGCAATATATGTGGCCTACATGCAACATGTGTGGCCAACATTCAATTGTGCACTGAAGCGTGTGTATAGCCTATAGGCACGTGTGAGCTCACATTGGGAGATGCAGCAAGCCTTTGAATGCAAATCAGTGCCACAAACTTCGTTAAGTCTTGCAATTGCATGCACCGATCCAGATCTGTTAAATGCGTTCATTGTGCGTGTGTGTGTGTGTGTGTGTGTGTGCGCGATTTGCTTGGCAGGAAAAAACTGAGTTGTGCTTGCTCATGGCCAGCCCTGCAAATTTGCAGACTGGTACATTTACCAAAAACCCTTTTCCGTAGTGGCACTCCAAAACAACATGACTAGAGTTGGCCAGAACTATACATACACGGAGTATATAGCATACATGGTACTTTTGGCAGGGAAATCACCAGAATTTCGGCCATATTCGGTGTATACGTTTCTGGCCAACCCTATACAGGCGTGTTTGGGTGACCAAATCAATACTGGCATGCACGTGCAAAGCAACCACAGGACCGCTTCCTGCATGCAATGATGCCAATGCACTTTCTGGCATGCCAAGCGCTGCTTATACATACATGTGTAGGGTTGGCCAAATCCATATATATTCGGTGTGTATACGGTGTATATACGGAATTTTTGGCAGGGAAGTCATTAAATATATGGTCATATACGGTGTATATATACGGTTCTGGCCAACCCTGTACACGTGCAATGATCTATGGACGGAGGGGCAGATAAAGTCTCCTCACATCTTAAGTACATTACTCTCTGTTGGACCTCTCTGACTGGGCCTTTCTTGTCTGCTGGTAAAGGAGTATTACAGTACTCGGTACCAAAGTGGCTTTCTTTTCCTTAACTTCATATGGGAAGCGGTTTTCACTGCCTACGTAGTTTTTCTTTTCTTTTCTTTTCTTACAAACCGTGACTATATTCAGCCCACATTCTATAGTTCCAGCCTGCACCTTGCAATGCGGAAGGATGATATGACACCTAAACGACTCGCCTGTCTACATCAAACATAAGTAGGGATGGTCAAAACTGCTACATATACACTGCATATTTCAGATATATAATATTTGGTAATTTCCCTGCCAAGAGTACCATATAACCACCGTATATGTAATATGTATGGTTCTGGCCAACCCTAAACGTATGGATGCCATAACTCACAAGCTTGAAACCTGTGTGCATCAAACATAAAAGCTTTTCTTTTCTACATACATCTGTTTCGTGTTTCCTCTAGCTTCTGTTTCTTTTGTTTAGCCAGGTGTAATTTCAGGCTTTTTCCAAACTTCCGCTGAGATGCCCTTGAGGCATATATAGTGATGTAACCTTACCTTACCTTACCAAACATAAAAGCTGTCGTATCGTAGCTTGGAAAATGTCAACTCACCCTAGTGATGTAACCTTACCTTACCTAACCAAACATAAAAGCGTCGTATCGTAGCTTTGAAAATGTTGGCTCACCCTAGTGCAAGCTGCTGCGTCCACATCAATCGCGTCAACAATGGCATTTGCGTGTGCCCTCTGGGCAGACATCAAAGCGAGCACACCTGCCGGGCAACAGGAATCAGTACTGAAGGGAGAAAAAACAGTGCTGAGCACCGAAAAGTCGATGCATGTGAACATTTGGGCAGACATCAAAGCGAGCACACCTGCCGGGCAACAGGAATCAGTACTGAAGGGAGAAAAAACAGTGCTGAGCACCGAAAAGTCGATGCATGTGAACATTTGGGCAGACATCAAAGCGAGCACACCTGCCGGGCAGAGGGAACACACTTCTGAAAGGGATCTGGCAAGCCGAAGACTGATAGCTCGCACTGGACTCTATCAGTGTACGCCAAGAAAAGGCTCCAAAATTACTACCCACACCAGCAGGAGCCCAAGTGCAAAAAGCAAAGATTGCTCACTTGGACCCAAAAACCTCGATTTATTAAATGAACTGGGACTTTCAAGAAACAACAAAGACTAATTGCAGGAGCACACCTGTCCCTCCCGACTTGAGCACACCGACTAACCGGTTTATCCACATAAATAAAGCCGTGCGTGTGTGTTTTTGTGTGTATGTATGTGTGTGTGTGTGTGTGGGGGGGGGGGGGGGGCGTCCA
>Ga0307942_1004722_pt1 | contig 10746 bp, 10 predicted proteins | sample OrgLakmetagen175_FD_201846 | JGI IMG/M metagenome (GOLD analysis project Ga0307942, IMG submission 201846) | Saline water microbial communities from Organic Lake, Antarctica - #175 | ecosystem: Environmental > Aquatic > Non-marine Saline and Alkaline > Saline | place: Antarctica: Organic Lake...
GTAAAAAAGGAAAGGAGCAATTAGGCACCAGCACCTGAAAGCCCCTCTCTGCCGTCCTGGTGCAGATGCATCATTAATGTTGTCAAACTCTTTAGACCTCGCGCTTTAGACCTTGTTGTAACACCGCTAAATCTGCAGCTCGCTGCCATGAAGAAAGGGAGGTGATGAGGAGGGCGTGCTGCAGCTACACCTTTTGAGGCGCACCAGCTGTGAAGAAGTCAGAAGGTGCACCTTTTGAGGCGCACCAGCAGTGAAGAGGTCAGAAGGTTCACCTTTTGAGGCGCACCAGCTGTGAAGAGGTCAGAAGGTATACCTTTTGAGGCGCACCAGCTGTGAAGAAGTCAGAAGGTGCACCTTTTGAGGCGCACCAGCTGTGAAGAGGTCAGAAGGTACACCTTTTGAGGCGCACCAGCGGTGAAGAGGTCAGAAGGTACACCTTTTGAGGCGCACCAGCAGTGAAGGGGTCAGAAGGTACACCTTTTGAGGCGCACCAGCAGTGAAGAGGTCAGAAGGTACACCTTTTGAGGCGCACCAGCAGTGAAGAAGTCAGAAGGTTCACCTTTTGAGGCACACTAGCAGTGAAGAGTTTGGAGGTTACGCTTATTGAAGTATGCCATGCCACAGGTTATGCTTATTGAAGTATGTCACAGGTTTGGCTTATTGAAGTGTTCCACAGGTTGCGCTTATTGAAGTGTGCCACAGGTTATGCTTATTGTAGTATGCCACAGGTTATGCTTATTGAAGTATGTCACAGTTTATGCTCATTGAAGTATGCCGCAACCGCTGTGTTGGGAGTGTGGCAGAGTTGTGCAGAGGAGGTGTGCCAAATATGCACATCGAGGGTGAGGTAGAGATGCGCAGATGCGCAGAGGTGTGCCGAATGAATGTGCACATCGAGGATGAGGCAGATTTGAGCAGAGGACGCGCGCCTAATGTGCACGTCGAGAGTGAGGCAGAGCTGTGCAGAGGAAGTTTACTGAATATGCACATTTAGGGTGAGGCAGAGCTGTGCAGAGGCTTTCTTAATATGTAGGGTTGGCCTGGACCTTTATTTATACGATGTATATAAGGTTATTTTTGGCAGGGAAATCACCAAATGTACGATCATAAATGGTGTATATATATACGGTTCTGGTCAACCCTACTAACGTGCAACCTGCACATCGAGTGTGAGGTAGAGCTGTGCAGAGAAGGTGTGCCTAGTATGCACATGGAGGGTGAGGTAGAGCCGTGCAGAAGTAGACTGGCGCTCTGGCTTATTGAACAAGACAGAAACTTTCAACTGATTGTCAACCAACTGACTGCTTGCTGCACGCGCTTTGTCGCTGCCATTGATTGGGCGTGACAAGAGGGCACGCTTATTGGAAATGAGGCAGAGCTGTGCAGAGAGAGGTTAAGGGTATTCTGATTGAGGTGTGCCAGAGCCATGAAAGTGTATGCGGCGCCTATTTGGGGTCTGCCTAATGCGCGAGACATTTCGGGGTGCTATTGATTTCTCGTAATTTGATGGGCTGGTTTACACCTCAAGTGGTTCAACACGACCAACTGGAATCCGTTGCACTTTCAGCATTTCCTGCCTCAATAATCATTGGTTCCCTTATTCATGCTGGCTGTGTTATCACTACCAGCGGAGTCTTTTCTTTTCTCTTTCTTTAATCATTTGTTTTTTGATCTGTGTGGTGCTGGACCGATTGTAGCTGTATATATTCCCCTATGTCTTCAAATGCCGTGCCTGATGCTGGCGCTGGCCTTTTTATGGCACAGGAGCGATTAGGTTTCAATTATGTAATGGTAAACTATTCAGGCTGGAGTTATTGCCGGCAATTCCAAGGTTGAATGGATAAGCAAAGGCTAGCTGCGCTGTTAGTATTCACACATCCAAGATGATTAAGGGAGGAGCACTTCAACACCAGCACCGAAAATCCACCTGCCAAAATGAAGCCACTTGATGAGGTCCATTGGGGTTGTATAGAGGGATTGAGCACCCACCTCTGACTTGCCCGCTATCTTGTGTTGTTTGCACAGTACATCTTTTTGGATTAGTGATTAGTGAAGAGGCATGCCTGTTAGAGCATTCACAGACTATTTTTCTGAAGTGTGTATGAGGTTACAAGGGATACAAGGATGGCCTACAGCACGAGACTCTGGCTGATGGCAATTGGCTGGTGAAACAAAATCAATTAGTGTCGAGAATTGAAACTTAAATCTGACACAAACTTGAGGAGTCTGTATGAGTCTTGATTCAGGAATGCATTGATCTCAAAATCAGTGATACTGTGATGACAAGCCAAGAAAGGTAAGGGAGCTCGAAGGATCAGACGCACGCACGATCTGTATGAGGTTAACAAAACAAGCTTGCACACCACCAAAAAAACAACACCTAGTAGTAGGTAGTTTAAATCGGAATCGCCTTGATTGCCTCTCCTGGCATGTATGGTTTGCAAACTAACAACACAAATTGAGACAGCCAGGTTCGGGACGACATGCCAAGCAAAATGGAGTTTATCCTGTAGGTACAATATCATGTGTCTCTGCATCCATTGGGTGGTGCAGAGGAACAAGAGTTTACAAAGGGTTTACAAAGGGGGTAACCGGCAGCCACATACCTTGGGCTGATAGGCATTGCTGGATCAGCCAGCGTATAAAAAATAAGGTTGTAAAAAAGAACTGGTCTCAGTCAGTGCCATATTGTTCTCTTAGAAAATGAGTAAGAGGTAATGAATGAATGGTGAAAGGCAAAACCTGAGACAATAAAAAGAGCCTGATGGAGGGCCACAACAAGCAGGTCAGGCGTGTTAACTGAACACTAGAATGTATAACCCAAGGGGAGGAAGGGAGCGCCACATTTGAGACCCATGACTGTTCATGCAAACAATTTTGGAAGCTAAGTTCAAATTTAACATTTGACTTACAACAGTGCACCAGCATGTACGTTCTAAGAAAAGCACAGAACAGTGTTGGAAGGAAATAACCTTCGCCTCAAATTGTTAGGTGCAGAGAACAAACAACACCCTTTCCTAATCCATGCCGAAAGAGCCTTCCTTTTCTTTTCATACTAGATGTAGTAATGGCATTCAGGAAGAGCAGCTCCTAGAGGCTGTAGAGTGCGTTTCTCGTTTGGCTGCTTTAACTAATAGCGTCTGTTGCTCCTTAGGATAGCTATCCTACTAAAGTGAAGAGTTTGTTGCGTTTAAGTTGGCCTACATCAGTACATCTTGGCTGTAAGGTGCTGTTGGTTTTAAGGCAGATATAAAGGGTCAAAATACACTGTTTCAAATGAACAAGTCTTTGGTTCTGATTGTGCTTTGCTGTGTGTAAGGCGACACAAAGCACGGGAAGTGCCTGCTAATCTGCTTTATATCTGATTTCAACTTGGCGCTTTATACACGATTTTACAGTCTTATTAGCCAGGCAAGTGCTGGTTCAGAGTTCATCTAGCAGCAGGGCCCGCAGCAAAAGAGTGCGTGATGAATCAGACCATGTTTGATGTTCAGACCCTCTCGTTGTGCATGTGTTGCTCCTCACACATGAGTTTATGTATAATGTTATTTGCCTCCCTCATTATTGGTATCCTCAGTGTGACGGATCAGCAACATGAAGTTCATGTGCCCAAAACACACAGATGATGATCCTCCTTCTTTGATTTAATGCGGTCGGCTGGTCTTGGCAGATGCTTGATTGTTTTTACTGACTTAGTGCTGCCTTTTTCCCTTTCCAAGACTTTTTTGCAGGTGCCACAAGTCTGGTGCTACAGCAACAAATATCACAATTTTGTACATGTTTCACTTACGCAGTCGCCCAGCCTAGCAGTCGCACGTTTTGAGTGATGGCCTACTGTAAACTCTGTAAACTCCTGAGTTCAACGGCCTACAAGTGAGCATGCTGCAAGTCATAAGCAGGTTAAGTTTTTGTGCCATGCATTTCTGCTTGTCAAAACGGTTGGGCACTGTAGGTGTCCAGAGCAACAACAAACTCTATTATTTTCTGCATGAACTGATTGTTTTGTTTTGTATGAGCAGGCTAGCAGTCGCACGCTTTGACTGAAGGCCTTTCCTTGTAAACCTGGAGGTGTCCATGCTGCTCACGTTTGCTTTGTTGCTGCTGGCCGAGCCCAGCAAATAAAGCCCAGCAGCATTACGTATGGCCAAGCCGTTCTTCAATCGCTTGTAAACCCAATTGCCCTTAAGGATTGTGTGGATAATATTGTCGCGTTGACCTACTAACGAGTGATGGGGTTAGTGACCTGATTTGTTAATCGATGTGCTGAGTCTTGTACTTAGCTGTCACACTGACTCGATCCAACAGATTGGTATTTGTACTTTGCTGTCACACTGACTCGATCAAACAGACTGGTATGTAGTAATTCTCCTGTTTCATGGCAAGAAGCTTTTCCTTGAGCTATCTGGGACAAATGAAAGCCGTTCCCCCAAGTTGTTACAATTTGAAGTTTCCATGCATGTATCGCTCGCAAAGACATCCCACTAGGGAAAAACATCTACATTCACTGATGCAGCAAAAATAGCTAGAAAAGTAAAAAGTAAACGTCTACGCTGGAAGTCACCAGCGTGCATTAAGGAAAGGCTCTCAACTAGTGCTCACACTAGCCAGAGCCCCACCAAAAACATCCACTGATGCAGCAAAAAGAGCTAAAACATGGCTCACTGCCAGCGACGGGACCAGCACTCAATGAGTTGCGCATACTGCAAGCATACCAGGATCCATTCCAGCAAAAACGAACTCCAGCATGAAAACAATTCCAGCATTAAAAGAACAACTACGCAGGCAGTGAAAAACCACTCCCCACGTTGATCAAAGCCAGCATCAAACAAGTATGCATTAATTCACCAAAGACAGCACATGAGCACCTTTGAAACGAGCGACCACCGGAACATTCTTAATCTTTAGCGACCATACATCGTTTGAGGCATCTAGTCAAGTTTAGTGGAGGGTTCTCTCTTTATCCATTGCTCCCATCATAACACACCCCAATTCTTTCACAATGCAACACAGCGCTTTCGCTGCTGACGTCCTCTGATCACTGTTTCCATAAACATACCTCTGAGCTACAATTCAAAGCGCCAGCGTGAAGCCGGTCAGTACTTGAGTGCCAAAAGCATGTCTGCACTTCTACATGCATCATTCCCTTAAATCAAAATAAGGCACAGCAGCTACGCTGGCTATTTCCTTCAGCGCACGCAAATATTACTATTGAGGAAACGCAAGTAACGATCAAGAACACTCAAGCTCAGATCAAAAATCTGGCCTAACCACACGGCAAACCACTAAGCCTCCAGGGCAACTCCCCTTCAACACGCACTGCACGCGACTCATGGAATGATGTTTCAATCATTTTACTGTGCTGGACAACACAGCATCCAGTTTGCCGTGCTGGAGTCAGCACGGCATCCAGTTTGCTGTGCTGGACAACACAGCATGCTTTCAATCCTACTAAAGCTAGCACAGCATTCAAACCCTGTGTTTCTGCTTCCCGGTGCTCTACTCTACTTTAATCATGTTCGTCTGACCATAGCCAGCCTCGCTTTCAATCCAAACACGTAGCGCTGTATCAGACAGCAGAGCAGCAGTGCAGGCATCCTGCCTGCGGTTGTACGTGGCTGTAAGGCAGAAATAGCCTACCAGCGAATCGCACGTAACAACCTTTTAACCAAGTGAGGCGCAAAGGCAGCAGTGAGGGCGTTTCCGCACTGTGTTGTCCAGCACAGTGCAGAAATAGCCTACCAGCGTGTCGCACGTAATAACCTTTTAACCAAGTGAGGCGCATCGGCGGCAGTGAGGGTCTTCCTGCACCGGCTTACGTTTTGAGGGCAGCTGGGCTGGTGGTGTAGCCCCAGACCTTGCCTGCAGACGAGTGAGTGCGCACGAGTGCATGCTTGTGCGTGTGTGTGCGTGTGTGTGTGTGAGTGGGTGCATACGTACATGTTTGTGCGTGCGTGCGTGCGTGCATGTGTGTGTGTGTGTGTGTTTGTGTCAGGGAACTTTATCCCGTGCGGCCGCCACACTTGCACTGTATATGTATATGTATGTTTGTGCGTGCATGAGTGCATGTTTGTGCGTATATATATGTGTGTGCGTGAGTGCACGTTTGTGTGTGTATGTGTGTGCATGTCTGTGTATTTGTGTCCAAGCGCTCCATACAAAGCCTACCAAACCCAGCAACACTTAACATATTTCAAATGGCTAGGGATGGCCAGGACCCCCCTATGTAAGATTTCTGCATACGTATAGTACGGCGTATATACAAACGTTAACTGTAGAAATACACAAGCTGTAAGAAACAAAAAAACGTACAGCCGTATGTGTACTTTTTGCCAACCCTACAAATGGCCCATAGGCATGTAACTCAAGGGCACTGCAATGATCTGTCGCGCTCCACTTTGCTAGCTAGTAAGAAAACCACAAATGCCCCATAGATTTGTGACTTAAAAACCCTACAAATGGCCCATGGACTTGTGACTCAAAACCCTACAAATGGCCCATGGACTTGTGACTTAAAACCCTACAAATGGCCCATGGACTTGTGACTCAAAACCCTATAAATGGCCCTTAGATCTGTAACTCAAGGGCGCTGCAACAATCTGTCGCACTCCACTTTGCTAGCTAGTAAGAAAACCACAAATGCCCCATAGATTTGTGACTCCAGGGCGCTGCTATCTGCAATGATCTGTCGCGCTCCACTTTGCTAGCTAGTAAGAAAACCACAAATGCCCCATAGATTTGTGACTCAAGGGCGTCGCAATCTGCAATGATCTGTCGCACTCCACTTTGCTAGCTAGTAAGAAAACCACAAATGGCCCTTAGACTTGTGACTCAAAGGCGCTGCAACGATCTGTCGCGCTCCACTTTGCTAGTAAGAAAACCACCTGTCGACTGTGCACCTTTTGGAGAGAGCACACTTGAACATGAACGAAACTCAGACAGACACACTCACTCATGCACTACTAACACACCCACATCCACACCCACACCACCCACACTCTCATCCATACACCCACCGGCTGGGTCAAGGGGGCCCCACACTGCCTCAGCAGCTGGCTCCTGCCATGCCTCCTACATCTACCTGTATGACTAACCTACCCAAACACACACCCACTCACTCATCCACCCACACCCACACCCACACCACCCACACTCCCATCCATACACCCACCGGCTGGGTCAAGGGGGCCCCACACTGCCTCAGCAGCTGGCTCCTGCCATGCTTCCTACATCTACCTGTATGACTAACCTACCCAAACACACACCCACTCACTCATCCACCCACACCCACACCCACACCCACACCCACACCACCCACACACCCATCCATACACCCACCGGCTGGGTCAAGGGGGCCCCACACTGCCTCAGCAGCTGGCTCCTGCCACGCCTCCTTTACTCCCCCTGGGATACCTGAAGAACGATCAAACCCAAAGGAGAATGCAAGATAAGACTCGTTCATGGCAATTTGATACTCATTCTTGGCTGTACAGCCGTGCATATATTTTGAGGTGTTCTTCTTGACAGGGTCGCAGTTCTAAGGAGGCCGTAATTTGTGACAGGCTAAATTGGTGAGGTTGCCCCAATATGAAAGGGCAAAGTGCAGAAGACACGTTTTGTTGCTCTGTGTGTGTTTGTTTGTCTGAGTGTGTGTGCATGTGTTTGTACGTGTGTGTGTGTGTATGTGTGTGTGCGTGTGCGTGTATCTCTGTGTGTGTGCGTGTGTGTATGTTGTGTGTGTGCGTGTGTGCTAGCCAGAGTAGCCAGACTAGACTCTGTGTATGGCTCGCAGTGCATGCAGCCAGGGTGACCCACAGATTTAGTTGGGCAGGTTTATTTCGACCTTGAAATGTTTCAAACAAGATTATTCTAGCGAGGAGGGCAGGGTCTTCATGTTGTAATAAACAAGTTTGTCACGGCTTTGAAATGGGTTGAACTAGATGAGTCGAGCGAGGAGGGCAGGGTTTTAGCATGATGCCTAATAAAAGGAGTGGGTTCAGACTTGTTCAAGAGGAGGAGGACAGAAGCCAATGCACAGGTGGAGGTGTAGATGCAGGCACGGCGGAGGCGTCTGGTGCGTTTGAGAGAAAGATTTAAGAGGAGGAGGACAGAAGCCAATGCACAGGTGGAGGTGTAGATGCAGGCACGGAGGAGGCATCTGGTGCGTTTGAGGAAAGGTTCAAGAGGAGGACAGAAGTCATTGCACAGGTGGAGGTGAAGATGCAGGCACGGAGGAGGCGTCTGGTGCGTTTGAGAGAAAGATTTAAGAGGAGGACAGAAGCCAATGCACAGGTGGAGGTGAAGTTGCAGGCACGGAGGAGGCGTCTGGTGCGTTCAAGAGAAAGGTGCAAGTGGAGGAGGACAGAAGTCAATGCACAGGTGGAGGTGTAGATGCAGGCACGGCGGAGGCGTCTGGTGCGTTTGAGAGAAAGATTTAAGAGGAGGAGAACAGAAGCCAATGCACAGGTGGAGGTGTAGATGCAGGTACGGAGGAGGCGTCTGGTGCGTTCAAGAGAAAGAGTGAGACTGAATAGAAATACTTTACTAAGAAGACTTCTTGTTCGAGAGGACAGAAGTCAATGCACAGGTCAAGGTGTAGATGCAGGCACGGAGGAGGCGTCTGGTTTCTTCATGAGAAAGAAAATGAAGATCATACTGAAAAGTGGAGGGACCGAGTGTGAAGACTTGAACAGGGATGAGAGGTGCGGCCAAAGAGAAGGTAGAGGTTACATTAAGCCATCAGTCAAAAAGTGCGACGGCTAGGCTGCGCATGTAATCAATGTTGGAGTGAATACAGATGAGAGGTGCAGCCGAAGAGAAGGTAGAGGTTACAGATTAAGCCATCAGTCAAAAAGTGCGACGGCTAGGCTGCGCATGTAATCAATGTTGGAAAGAATACAGATGAGAGGTGCAGCCGAAGAGAGGTGTAGCCAAAGAGAGGTGCAGCCAAAGAGAGGTGCAGCCAGAGAAGGTAGAAAGGTCCATTGGAGAGTATTTAGTCGCAACCTAACTGAAGGAAGACTCAAAATGAAGGGGTGCGGAAGGTGATCGAATCAAGGTGAATAAGAGCGGAAGGTTATCGAAGCGGAAGGTGATCGAATAAAGGTAAAAAAGTGCGGAAGGCGGAAGGTTATCGAAGCGGAAGGTGATCGAATCAAGGTGAAGAAGTGCGGAAGGTTATCGAAGCCAAGGTGATCGAATAATGGTGAAAAAGTGCGGAAGGTTATAAAAGCGGAAGGTGATCGAATCGAGGTGCGGAAGGTGATGGATAAAAGAATGACTGAAGGAGAAAGATACTGAAGGAGTGAAGGTGAATAGTACTGAAGGTCAAAATCACTGACGGTGAATAGTGAAGGTCAAAATTACTGATGGTGAGGACTTGGAGCTCAGAGAGATTCACTAAATTGGAGGTTTCTGGAGGCGAGACTCGTGCAGTCACTAATTCTTTCACACCTGCTTTGTGTATGGCTCGCAGTGCATGCAGCCAGGGTGTTCCACAGATTTAGTTGGGCAGGTTTATTTCGACCTTGAAATGGTTCAAACAAGATTATTCAGCGAGGAGGGCAGGGTCTTTATGTTGTAATGAACAAGTTTGTCACGGCTTTGAAATGGGTTGAACTAGATGAGTCGAGCGAGGAGGGCAGGGTTTTAGCATGATGCCTAGTAAAAGGAGAAGAGAACGAGGCGAGAGACTCGTGCAGTCACTAAGTCTTTCACACCTGCCTTCACAGCAGACTGGACTTTTTACACCCACTTGTTTACACTTTTTTACACCCTACTTGTTTACACTCGTACCTCAGAGGCACGCCTACCGTATGGTTAGGGTTGGCCAGGACCGTATATATACACCGTATATATATACCGTATATGACCGTATATATATACACCGTATATGACCGTATATTTGATGATTCCCTGCCAAAAGTACCGTATATACACCGTATGTATATGGTTCTGGCCAACCCTACCATAAAGTTGCACTCACAATAGACAGTCTGATGCAGTGATGGGGGTAAATCTTATCTAATACCCTGGGTATGTAGAATCGTACCCTGTATATACCCCGGGTGCGTAGAATCAAGATCATAGAAAGACATTAGGGTTTATTAAAACCTGATGCAGGGAGTGTTTTGTTGCCTGCGTAGTTCATCTTTTTCCTTTCTTTTTCATAGAAAGACATTACCTGATGCAGTGTTTTGCTGCCTGCGTAGTTTTTCTTTTTCTGTTCTTTTTCATAGAAAGATATTACCTGATGCAGTGTTTTGCTGCCTGCGTAGCTTTTCTTTTTTTTCTTTTTCATAAAGACATTACCTGATGCAGGGAGTGTTTTGCTGCCTGCGTAGTTTTTGTGTTTTTGTTTTTTCATAGAAAGACATTACCTGATGCAGTGTTTTGCTGCCTGCGTAGTTTATCTTTTTCCTTTCTTTTTCATAGAAAGACATTACCTGATGCAGGGAGTGTTTTGCTGCCTGCGTAGTTTATCTTTTTCGTATCTTTTTCATAGAAAGACATTACCTGACAACCCTTCCGGCACAGGCTCCGGGCCCTCCACCATTTTGAACTGGAAGATGCCCCAATCCTTGCCACCCGCGCTGCACACCTGTCAAACAAGAGTGTGTGTGTGTGAGTGTGCCCCTGTCCTTGCCACCCGCGCTGCACACCTGTCAAACAAGTGTGTGTGTGTGTGTGTGAGTGTGTGTGTGTGTGTGTGTGTGTGTGAGAGTGTGTGTGCGTGTGGGGGGGGGAGAG
>Ga0307942_1004723_pt1 | contig 10744 bp, 8 predicted proteins | sample OrgLakmetagen175_FD_201846 | JGI IMG/M metagenome (GOLD analysis project Ga0307942, IMG submission 201846) | Saline water microbial communities from Organic Lake, Antarctica - #175 | ecosystem: Environmental > Aquatic > Non-marine Saline and Alkaline > Saline | place: Antarctica: Organic Lake...
CCCCCCAATTTACGCGCTCCCCATATGACCACCCACCAACCGACCCCTCAGAATTGATTCATGTATATACCAATCGATAGCTCTCAACGTCAGGATTCCGAATGTGTAATTTATGTTTCAATTGACACATGACGTCAAATATTTATGATAACTACAGCCTCTTGCCGTAACTCAACCTTTTTGACCCCTTGCAGAGTATAGCAAGCAATGTAATATTTAAGTTACAAGGGCCTCGCAAAGCTTGCTTTGGGGTTTATCAAAATTTAAGCATGAACGGGGACAGGACGGGAGGGCCTCCCAAGCCGTACCCCAAAGGAAATTACGCAGCTTGGGATTGCAGACAAAAAACCTCCAAGCCTAGTATTTGGACAGCAAGTGAGAAGGAGGCAGAAGAGGGGGAGGCAGCACAGGCACATGCAGAGCGTGTTATAGGGGACAGGGCAGTACAGGTAGCAGCAGCAGCAGCAGCAAAGAAGAGGTTATTGGCAGGCCTAGGCCGACTTCAGCAGCAGAGGGAACCTTTTTTGGGGTACAAGGACACCAAGAGGAAGAGGACCGTGTTAAGCGACAAGGGGAAGCCCAAGAGCAATTGGGTGGAGGAGGAGTACAAGATGATGGCAAGCTATTTGGGATGGCGGCAGGCTGGGTTTTGGAAAAAGCAACGTTTCCAACTGACCCCCTTTTGATTGAAATAGCCAGGCTATGACAAATGGGAGCAGCAATGTTGAGTGCAACACCCTCAGGAGGGTGCCAGGGTGCCTTTGTGCCTTTTCTATTCAGTAAGACATCCACCTGATCAAGCTCATCAGAGCATCGCAACAAAAAACGGTGGTATCAAAATCAACCTTCCAGGAGCCTCCACCATTCCTCTACACCATCCTGGGTGAGGGGGGCACCATCTACAACATCCACATCATCTAAAGCCTTTGACTAAGTTTGTATCCTTGGGGACCCAGAAGCTTGCCCTGACACCTTATGTGCCTGTAATTTGGCTGCTCCATTTGTCCTTGCCCACCAGATGTGCTCAATGCAAACACAATTCCATATCAGAAATAACGTTCTAACCAAGCCTACATCACTCCTCCTCCAATTGTTTTGCGGAGGTGGGTGCCTGTCTGGCTCCTTTTCTATATACAACGTGGAGAGCTGTGTTCACTACCTGAGTATTGCTCCATCTCTTCCCTTTCTATACGTACTGTACTGCTCTTGGAACAAGAAGAGCGGAATCTGCGCTCTGCAAACAAGCTACACTAGGGCTAGCACATCCCTACCCATATTTGAGCCACGTGGAGAAAAAACGTGGAAGAGAACACACAGTTACTCTGCAGCATAGAGTCACACCTGCTTGTCAGCTTTGGCCCTTCTTCGCTCGTCAAAGATGGCATAATTTTGTGTAGAACGGAGCTCATCAGCCTGTCACGACGCAGCAACAAATTATGATGTTTATTGCAGCTAGGCATTATATAATGTATTCACAATTTAAAGTAGGGAAGGAGGAGTGTGTCCATCATTTAAATGCGCTCCAATGAGCCAGAGGGCTTTTGCAGGTCAATATCAATGAGATGCACGAGCTGAACAGCCCAAAGTGTCAATTGACACACGCCCATTCCGTGCTCACGCTCATTTTTGTGGGTGCGTGCATGTGTGCATGCATACATGTATGTGTATTTGTGAGTGTGTATGATCGTGCATACATGTAGGTTTATGCATGCACATGCTTGTGCTAATATCAAGTGCTTTTATATCTGGATGTTACAGTCAAGAAACTGGACTCTAGGAGTGTGATTGGCAGGTTTTAGCGTGCCTGTTTCGGGCAAAGCACTGTGTTTGCTGTAAACAGAGAAGCAAAGTTAGCTGGAACAAAGAGACTCACTGTGATTGGATTCCTTGCAAGATCTAGGCACCAGAGGCTTGGGCACTGATGCGAGAGTAAGTTGGGGGGGACTGAGGAGATCCTGAAAAGGTAGAGCAGAAAGAAATGACAGGTTGTTACACGAAAAGCAAGCCCCACCCAACATGTCGTGAAAATGATTCACCCAACTATTTTAACAATAGATACATGACAACCACTACGCACATGTTCCGGTTGAGCTTTAGCGCTTGCAGAGCCGCACACAAAGCGAGGGACTCTGGGATGAATTCTATGGAGTTGCCACACGCAGATAGTTCCTGAAGATTTTTGCAGCCACCTGCTTGCAAAGCAATGGATGATTACTTTTGGGAAAGTTGTGAGTTTGAACGCTCTAGTCACACCACCACATCGCTGTAGTACACATTGTTACGTGAATTGAGGGACATGGAGTTATGCACACACACACGCGCGCACACACACACACACACACACACACACACACACACACACACACACACACACACACACCCAAGGCATTAGGAAGCCCAGTAAGCCGGTTGCTGTCTAAGATCAGCGCTTGCAAACATATAAGTCCCCCAATTTCTTCGGGAATAGTGGCAATCTTATTAGACGACACCGAGAGGCGCTGCAGCGTGGTGAATTTCAGAAGCTGAGGACCTGGCAAGATCTGCAGAAAGGGGGAGAGGGAAGAAAATGTGCGTTCTGCGATTAAGATGTTGCAAACATGAATGAGGTGGAGAATGCTTAAGCAGGTGACTCCCATACTACCGTTGAAAAGCTTCTTTTTGTGCTCTGGTAATGTTCATATATTGCATGACACACACCTTGGAAACCATTCAGGCTGCTTCCAGTAATCAATCGAATGATAACAGCAATTGCGATGACATACGCTCTGGGTACCCACAGTGAGTTTGTTTGCATCAAGCTCTAAGACGGTTAAACTTCCCCCACACGCATCAGCCAGCAGCTCCCAGGGCATGCCTGTTTGCATGAGAAGAAGGTGTTCAAATTCAGATTGAGGGGGCGAGGAAAAAAAAAGCCCATGCTCGAGCATTATCCGTCCGTCAACCATGAACACCCAATTGATGCAAGCATGTGCACACCTTGGTCTGTGAGCTGATTATAGCTGAGGCGCAGGGTTGCCAAGCTACTGAATGCTTTGATGGAGCGTGGCAGGCATTGCAGCAGATTGTGGCAGCAATCTACTGTGCGAATCAGCACGCCTCCGCTGCTTTGCCCCCTGCTGCTTGTGGTGTCTGCACAGGGCTGTGGGAACTGGTTTACTCCATGGGCCCTTTCTTGCTGCCGCTCCTGCTGCTGCTGTAAAAATATGTCATCTGGGAGGTCCTGCAGCTGCAGATCTCTGTATGGAACAGTATGGAGATGGAAATCAAATGATGCACACATAGTTAATTTGATTGGCAAAGGCCCAGCGTTTTTGACAAGCCCTCGCAAAACTCTTAAAAACTGACAAATACACAAGCGCTTGTATTGCAGGGGCTCGTGCAGAGTGCCGCTCACCTTTTAAACAGGCTTTAACACTGTTATGGTGAATGTGCTTAATTTAGTTGAGAGTCGCAGGGAATCGCTGCCTCTACCTTTTACATGATGACACGGAATCTTGTCACCACTACTTTGTGCACTTCTACAGGGATGTTCAAAGGAAAACAAACCTGAGAGACACAATCCCCGTCCGTGACCAATTTCGCCGCCTCTCGGGCAGGCTGTTAATGCTGCCACTACTTCCAGCTGGCAGATTTGGTGGCCCAGTTGGTGACTGCAAGCCTTTTGCGCTTGCAAACGCTTGGCTGAGACGCGCCTGAGCATCCAAAGCTTTCTGCTGGGAAGCCTTGCTCACTGCCTGTTGGCCCTGTCGGTCAAGCGCTGAAGTGCAGTTCAATCAAACAAGGACTTTACGAAGCTAGGAGCTGGCATGCAAAAATCCTGTTCAACACCACAGTCTGTGTAGTGTTAAGTAAAGTCACCTTGGTCATGTTCGACTGTTCTGCGCCGTTTCCAGAGGGTGCTGCAACAACTTTTTGGCCCAAAAGCATAAGCTTTGCCCCGGTAGAAATGCCTTGGCTGTGGTAGAGCATCGGCGGAGCGTACTTGTTAAGTTCGTTCGTTGAAAGGAAGTTTGAAAGTAACGCACGCACCTTGCAAGTGTCTTGCTTGGGTCAACCACCTTGCCCTGCAAAGATCAGTTGCTGACTCTTGTTTTCATGCGCACCAGTTCAGGCAGGTGCACTGTAATTGCAGGATGCTGTACACACGCGCACAACCACACGCGCACCATCTCTCTGCGCCTACCTTGTATATAAATTTCATTTGCCTCGCAAATACGCCAGTCCTCTCTTGTAGCTGTACTGCGAGGTTTTTGGACTCCTCATTCACATTGACAAGAAAGGACTGGGCTCCCCACTTCACCGTGACTTCTAAACTCATCTTTTTTTATCGCGACTATTTTTTATTTCAATTTAGATAGGCAATTGAATCGCAAAAACAACCAATGCTTCAAAGGACGTGTATTTCGCCCCAATTTTCTGCCACCCCCAAACTTACACGGGTTGGGGGGCTTCAAAAACCCAGGTGAACTCTATATTCAAATGGGACTGCGACTGCCGGATGTGTGAGGGGCAAGATGTCATTAGATACAGATTTCATCATCAACAGAACAGGAGCAGCAAAGCCCGAAGGTGCCCATCAACATCAAGTGCCCTTTCAACATCAACACACACAACCAACACACGCAGGCGTGTTGTGCGTGCTGCAGCCGGTGAAGATTTTAAGCTGCCCAAATGGTGCGTAATACAAAGCGTACATACTCGTGCACATGCGCACACAGCACAATCGCCTTTGGCATGCACGCTTAACTTGAACGTAGGTCACAGATGTCTCACTCTGTCAATTTACAGGGACCAGTGCTACAAGTACTTGGTAGAGGAGAAGCGGATGAGGAGTATTAGTCCAACGGATGCCAAGGTGCAAGCAAGCACAGCACGCAGATTAACTTGCGCAAAACATCTAATTAATTGCAGTGCATGACATGAGCAAGAACGCAAAGACTGCCACTAAAGCACGTCCGGTGCGTATCCTGCAGGCCATGACAGAAACGGAAGGCCTTGCCCTCGTGGATGTGAGAAAGCCAGATGTATACGCTCAAAGTCACCCAGCAGGCTCCGTCAATGTGCCAATGTACCAGCCTCTGGATTGGAGCAAACCCACATTAGGCAAGGTACGAACGAGCCCCTTCCCTTCTCTTGGTTGCCCGGATTGTTGTGCAATTGAAAATTGGTGAATTTCCAGGAAGCGCGAGTCACGTATAAAACAATGACGGATCATTGCTGTTTTCCATGTTGACAAAAAATTGAGGCGGGTAGAGGCAAGCATAATGAGGCGCTACTAAGCTGTGAATTACGATCTAAAATTTGCAAGGGCTGAGGGCAACGTGATTTTTAAGGGAGCAAAGAGAAAGAGGAAAGCAACCCACAATACTGTGCTTACCGCCCTCTGGTTTGAACAAAGTACAGCATAAAATAACTTATTTAGAGCATCTATTTTTAAAACTATCCCTAACTGTAGCTTTCATTTGCTACAAGGTGGCCTGTGTTCAGGGTCAGAAGCTTTTTAATGAACGGGGTAGTGTTGTTACTACTTATGCTGCACAAGTAATAACACTGCCCTGTTTGTCTGTTTCTTCAACTCATCAGCCTGATGGTTAGTCGGGGGCGGCCTCTATTCGTACAACTTCATCGCAAGCAAGTAGTCAGATGATCCATCACATTCGTTTCCAGCCTCAGCGTGGTCACAAACAAAGAGCCTTCTTCAAACACGTTAGGGAGTCTTTGATGTGTGAGGGTTCATAGGACCTCCGTTTAGGTGCATTATGCGGAATGGAGTGTACAATGTAAGCGACTGTTGAAGTTGGAGCAAATTGTTGACTTTGCTTTAATCTATGATGGCGTTGTAACTGCCCTGTTCCTGTCTACATGCACCTTGCTGGCCCTTGGGTTGTAGTGCTGAAAACCTGAGTGAGATTTGTGAGACCATACCTTGCAAAAACCTCCATGCATTGTCGCTCCTATTCTCTATGTCTGTGGCGTGAGCTGCTGACTGTGATGCCTCTTGTCTTTAGAATACTGACAAGGGAGGCCAATACCATGCACTGGTATGGCATGGAAGCTATTAAACATTGGTCATGTACATTGATATTCTTGGTTCTGGCCGACTTGAGCTTAAGATCTCATCTCATTTTCTGCGTTATCCTTTAGCGCAGCCTGAAGGCTCGTTGTCACTCTCTTCCTTAAAAGTATCTTGTGTTTCAAAAAAAATGTAAATATTGGAGCTGGCTAAAAATGTTTATATCGTAATTTTTGGGCAGGAGAAATGTTCTGTGATATTACAGTAATAAACGGTGTGCAATACGGTTAGCGCCAGCCGCACAAGCAACACTTGCAATTCTCAACTTGAATAGGAGAAGCTCAAGCCATTCAGAAGAGCAGGCCACTTGTACAAAAACAGGTAACAAAAGTGTTATTGCCCACGTGTAACCCACAGTCAATTGGGTTGGTCGCAACTTTACAAAACTAATGAGTGTCTTGTGTGCGTCTCTGGATTAGTGTCACCTGTGCACCTCTCCATGGGCCTCTCCCTTTAGCTGTAACTGCAGCCTACGTAGTGGGATGTGGCACCCAGCTTAGGTCTTGTAAGATTGAGTGGCTTCCTTTATTTGATGCGTGGATTCATGTGTAAAAGTTCAAAGCATACCCTTAATTGGCCTAACAACCGTGGCGCCCAACTTCGTAGTGTAGAGTATTTTTGTAGCAGTTCTTTTCCGTCCTCGTATTTTCAGTTATTCTTGGACGCTCATTGCAAGCGTAGAATCAAGCACCCTCCTTTTCCACACTCGTGTATCCAGGGCTTCAAATGTATCGTATACTCCTTTCACTGCATGGCAGCCGTCGCTACCAACTATACAGCTATATGTGAAGCAAGTTTCAGGTGGCCTTTCTCATAATACTCATGTATCCAGGTGTTTAAGTTTATTGCGTACTCCTCAAATGGCGTGGCAGCCGTGGAGCCCAACCCTGAATTCATCAGCCAAATGAAGCAGGTGCGTATGGATTGCCTATCTATGAAACTGGCCGCCGTCCTTTTCTGCTTGTAGTGTGACAAAATGCACGTGAAAGGGGACAGTTGAGCCCCCCCCCCCCTTGGTGCTTCACCGCTTGTGGTGAGATCTGACTTAGTTTTGTGATGTGACCACATAGCACGTGCTCCACCACCTTTGATTTGACCTGGCATGAATCTGCGACGTGATTATGCTTGTGCTCTGAAGCCAGCTTGCCTTCAACACGTATGCCGTTCCTTGTGCCAGACACTATGCCTTCTCCTTGCTGTGTACAGGTTGCATGGGTTTTTGTGCTTGGCAGTGGGGGAGAGGAATGCGCAGACAGATTAAAATCTTAGATGAGCACACTGACTGCATGCAGCAAAGCACACATCAGTGCACGTGTCTGTACGAATCTGAGAGCAAAGCAGGCTTGTGAGTTTTCATGCCAAAGCATGTCTTCATGCACATCTCATAGGCTGCTGCCAACGGTGGAGGCATCATCACACTGTGCGAAGCAGGAGGCACCTTAAAGCCCTCTGTGGTAAGCAAATTGGGCACATGCTGCGTACGGACATACACACATGCCGTACAGGCTTAAATACAACTGTTAAAGAAAATGCATGCATATACATGTATACACACGCGCACGCACACACACACACACACACAAACACACAAACACACAAACACACACACAAACACACGCACTTACATACACACACATGCACGTACGCACACAAGCTTGCACACATGCACGCATGCACGCACCCAACCGCCCAAACACCCACAAGCACACAAGCTCTCGTATGTCTACATACACACATGCATGTACTCACACGTGCACACCCATTTACACATGCACACAGAATTTCCCGTTTGGCAAGGCCAGCAGGTCTCTTCAAGCAGCGTACAAGTGAGTGAGGCGGGAAAAGAAAAGTGAAAAGAATGCAAGTCTACAGGTTACAATATGCAAAAAATGCACATCCTGATTCTTCAACTCGCGAGCACTATGCTGCGCACCTATTGCGGTCTCAAGCTGGTGACACGCTTTTGTGCTCTTTGTCTCGCTGGGCATTGTCGTGAATTTATAACCTGGATCTTTGTGCACTGTTGCAACCTCCGTCACGTGCACACTTGCTCAAACATCATGATCACACTCCTCAACTGAGCAGGGCACTCTCCCTGGGTGTGTGTGACAAAGTCTACCACATGGACCGAGGCGTGTATGGGTGGTACCAGGTGTGTTGTAACAAGCCAAGTTTTGGGGGTGTATGCGGCAGGCTTTGCTGTCTGGGAAGAGGGCTTGGTCAGGATCTATCAAAACAGGGAGCAGTGTCTTTCATGCAGCTTGTCTGCTTTGTGGCAACATTGTTATTGCGCTGAGAAAAGTATGTAAGTCTGGCTTTTATATGCAAGCAACGGTGGCGTACCTGCCTTGTAAAGAAGATGCACCGGCCATGTGTTTGCTTCTCAGGCGTGTGGGAAGCAACATCTGCTCCTATCGGGTTGCAGAACCCGATTTAGGATAATCTGCTCTGACCCCCTCTGTACCACACTTAGTTGAGCAGGCTGACCTGCGATTTCAAGCATAGGTGCAATGTATAGATACTGTACGAACTTGCTTTGTGCGCATCTCTGAGTTAATTCGTTTGGCCAAACCGAGCAGGCTGACCTGCCATTTGAAGGCGCTGGCGAGTACAAGCCTCAAATAGGTAGAACTCCGATGGCCGCCCCAGAACCTACGTTGGGTGCAATCCGGTAAGGGCGACGTTTGAGGCCTTTGGATACCAAACTCATTGATGTATTGGGGCATTCGGTTCGATTATTTGTGCAGTTTTATGTGTTCAGTTTGGGCTGCCCAGGCAATTGGTTTTACTTATTGAGAAACCGCGTAGATTCCGCGCTGAGGGGCTATTTGATGTTAGTCGTGAGGTTGAAATTGAGAGGCTTCATGACGCACATTGTCTGAAGCCCAGGATGTGTTAGGTACATGGATCCAATGTACACAAACACATGCACTCACATGCGTGCTAACACACTTATATACACAAAGACACATCCCTGTAAGGTTGACCTGCACCAACCTTGCTCTGCTTCGCCTTAGCTGCAGCAGTCTGCGATAAATATATGGCTTACCTTAGAGGTATATAAAAGTATAGTGAGATGTCACGCGTGAGTGTAGGGTGCATGTTTGATGTAGGCATGGCGCAATGAAGCAAGACACGGAGGAACTGGACCATCATCAGTTGGCTCTTTGAGATCCCTTGTTTCCAAATTTCTGAAGGATTTTATCTCAATGTGAAGCCCTCAGTAGTGCATTGTTTGGGGTAGGTAGGCAATAATAAAAGTTTGTAAGCAGAGAAGCAGAGGGGTTAAAACGTACCGAGCAGGAACAATTACCTGTCTCACTGGAAGTGTCTTGCTACTTGCTCTTTCTTCCCCGTCTTCACCCCATGTTCTCATTCCATGTACCTGTTCGTTGTGCTGTCCAGGGAGTCAACAAATTACGAGCAAAGGAATGTGGATAAGAAGTAAAGTGAAGGAGGTGCCTGGTCTCCTCTCTGCTGGAAGGAGCATGGGCTTCTTTTTCGGGATGAATTGTTTGTTCAGACACGTAGTCCTGGTTGTTGCTTTGAGTGTGAGGTCAAGGTGTGTGGTACATCTCATTGCCTTGGTTCGCAAACAGCGGTTGGTTTGCTTACACTATTGTATTTAATACGGGTGGGGATGGAAAAATGTTCTCGTCTCATTGATAAAGTGCAGCACCTTTGCAAATCCTTGCTCTTGGTTTTTCCTGCCACATACGTATATACCATCAACATGAATTGCTGTTGAGCCTAGAAATTTAAACACGACTTTTCAAATGGGCAATGTGTCTCTTATCCGTTTCTGCTGCCCCAATTGTTTTGGTTTGTCACTTTGCTTTTTGAGTGGCTGATGACGATCACACCCCTAATTTAGATGGGTATGTTGTAAAAGGCGGTGTACCTTGTACCTACTTCCTCCTTTGGAGAACGTGTTGGCCGCATCTTTACCAACACGGGTTCCTTCTTGCAGGAAACTTAGGTCTACACAGGATCTTAGTTGGTTACACATGATAACAATAACCACCAGAACCTCGTGTTTGCAATAGCTGCCAGCCTGAGACCCGCATAGCTACTAGAGGCGCTTGACATAACAATAACAATGTAAACAGCTGACGTGCAGGGACCTCAGCTGTCGAGTATCTCAGCTGACGTACGAGTATCTTACATTTCGCCAGAAGCGTGACATTTCCTTAGCTCACAAAGAACCTGATGGTCTTGGCAAAATACCAGAGGGGGCTGACTGAGCCAAAAAAGTGGTGTTTTTAAAATGTGGATTGAGCATGGGCGCCAAAGTTTGCTATGTTTAAGCTTAGCACCCAGAGGTAGCCCTTGCTCTAAACTTTTGACAGCACCTGAGCTTGAATATAGCAACTTAGGACGCACGTGTCTGATTTTCTGCGGCGGCGACCCCACTTTTCACCACAAAGTCTTCACAGCAGATCACCCACTCCACCAAATGGCATATTTTCGAGTGGTATGGAGTTGTTGTAATAAACGAATATGATTGCAAAAAATCAAGTGAAAAGATGAAGTGCGTGGTGATGTGGCTCAACATGTGCTGTTTTCCCATAGAAAGGCCCAAATTAGGGTTTGGGCAGTCAAGGTGAGCTTTGGCCCCCGTCAATTTGCGCACACTGTGACTTACATGGATATAAGCACATCCTCGTGCAG
>Ga0307942_1004724_pt1 | contig 10743 bp, 7 predicted proteins | sample OrgLakmetagen175_FD_201846 | JGI IMG/M metagenome (GOLD analysis project Ga0307942, IMG submission 201846) | Saline water microbial communities from Organic Lake, Antarctica - #175 | ecosystem: Environmental > Aquatic > Non-marine Saline and Alkaline > Saline | place: Antarctica: Organic Lake...
CTCAGGTGGCCCGCCCCCCCTCCCCCCCCTCCCTCCCCGGCACCTCAGGTGGGCTCAGGTGGGCAACTAGGACTTTACAACACACCACCTATAGGTGGACAGGTGCCTTGTTTGTACCCCAAGTGGCTACACAAGGAAATTGACACCCTATAGGGGGGATCTGCCCTATAGCGTCACTTTCTCACTCTGTGCTTCTCTCACATCTCAAAAAGGTTCCTGTATATCCTTAGTAAATCCTGGTGGTAGGACTGCCAGGAGGATTTACTAAGGATATACAGGAACCTTCTGTAGGTGTGGGAGAGGCAGAACTGTATTTGTACAGCCGTGCATGTGTATTCAATTAATGTACATATCTTTTGGTAGAACTGCCTGGAGGATTTACTAAGACAGTCCGGTTACACCTTAAGCGGTCTTCTGAATGCAAAATGCACATTTTCAGGCATTTCCTCCGTTGACCCCTTCTGCAAATTTACACATAAGGCAAGGCTTCCCACCTGTAGTAGCCCTCTGTCTGCACAGGCTTTAATTCCACCGGTAATGATGCCTGCAATGAGCCACAGTGGTTTCATTGGCTATTCAAAAATGTTTGGGCGCTACAAGGAGCCTAAATACCCATTCCTCTGTATAAATCTGCAAGCCGCAAGACCAAGTAATTTCCCACAAGTTCATGTACGACTAGCTGAGAAATTTCAGAAGCAGATGCCATGTCTTACCCGTTGCTGCCAGACCTGCTCCTGTCATCCTGAGTGGAAAGAGTAAGGTCATCGTGTGCGGAAAATTACAATCTACGTACATACATACGCACGTGCTTACATGCATACATACATAGATGAATCCAGCCTATAGTTTGCTGCATGCATTCATAGTGTGTTAAAAGTGTTATGACCCAAGCACAGTACTGCTTCGTTATGGCATTTTATCATTACCTTGCAGAGTAGATTTCTAGGGACGAGACAAAAGGCGGTGTTCCAAGAAGGGGATTCATTGCGTCTGGGTTTGCGCGCATGAGCATTGCTCCAATGCCTGCACACATTCAAGAGGGCGGACTGAGCGCTGCATGTTGCCTTCATTTGTTGAGCACAAAAAAATAGTAGCAGCCCCGCACCCTGACCCTACACTGCATTGGTATGAATTGTCTTTGCTGGGATTTATTAGAGAAGGCTTTTACTTTTAATGTAGTACTAGCCTAAGAACTCTGATTATTATTCATTTTTGTATGCAGGAGACGGCAAAGTTTCATGGCAAAGTTTCATGATGTGCGACAGTAAGATCTGCTCTTTTCTACAATCGAGTGCTAAACCCCAACAGCACAGATCTACAAAACAGCATTCCACACAGGTTTTAGGCAGTTCCTTCCAACAGATTTGAAGGACTGCCTGAAATCTGTATTCAGCACATGTAAACAAAAAGATTGGCTGAAGTACAAAACCAGAATAGCTATTCAAAATAGAACCCTGATAAGCTGATGTCCTGAGTTAAGTCCAGGAGTAGGGTTGGCAAATCCGAAGTAACAACAATAAGCCACCCAAGCAGGTCTGTACTCACCCATCAGAGCAATGCTGATTGCTGCATACGTGATTGACACCACACCAGGAGGGGACTCAAATAGGGTTTTCGCTCCGAGAACAGCTCCCCTGCTAGAAGTGCAGTTATCAGTGAGAAGCTGATTGCTGCAAAGATCGCCATTTGGCACAAAAAACCTAGCTGCAATGATTCTGTGTTTTCAGCGAGCAGTCTGTTGTGCATAAACTCCTCGCTAATCCCCGCCTCTTGTGCATAAACTCAAGTAGAAGTGTTTTGCACAACTTTAAAATAACTGATGGAGAACAAACTAGCACGTTAGCTGCAAGCAAGTATGCAAGCTTGTCTTCCTACAGGTGTCATCTCAGTGAGCAACGCCTTGGCAGTTGTACTCAAAAACACATTGTATTGTGATAAGCAATGTTTGAAGAGCTGTAACGTTGTGGTTCTATCAAGGTGTCACCGTGCTTAGCAATGCTTGAAGGATTGCAAGGTCGCACGCTTAACAGTCATACTGAAGTAGGTGGCGACTTTCCCAACCTTGTAGCAAAAGGAGTTTGCTAGCTCCATTTATTTCCTGTAACTTTCCACTTGTGCGTAGATGGACAGAGAGCAGGGGCCTAGGACTACTAGCGTGAGGGCTAATTTGAAGTCCTTCTGTAATGCACTCTAATCCTTTTTTGTAGCAGACTTTTGCAAACATAAAATAGTGAGTTTTCTTGCTGGTTCCCCCACCTTGTACTTTGAGCAGCAGAAGAGATCAGCGGCACGGCTAGGTCCCATTCACTGAGCTGTCCTCGTTGCTGTGTGGCAACACACGCATGTGAGCATGAGTCTAGGAACGCCTCTACAGAAGTTTGGATATTCCCATGCATAAAGCGTGTCAATCTGCTGAGCTACCTTCCTCAAAAAGCTTCAAGACAACCACAAAAGTAACACAAAGTACATAAATCACAACAGAGATCTGATGGGACACCAACAACAACAACAACAACAATACCACCACCACCACCACCACCACCAACAACAACAACAACAACAACAACAACAACAACAACAACAACAACAACAACAACAACAACAACAACAACAACAACAACAACAACAACAACAACAACAACAACAACAACAACAACAACAACAACACCACCACCACCACCACCACCACCACCACCAACACCACCAACCCAACACCAACACCAACAGCACCAACACCAACAACACCAACACCAAAAGCAGATAAGAACAACCATAACATACAGTGCTGATGGGGAGGTCACTGGTAGAGCAATTGAATAGAGTCCCTTCATAATGCACGCTGCTTTTATTAAACAACGCGGACTCAAACCAAAATTGGGAACGAGTTAACTACATGAATAGCTAACAGCAAAAAAATTCATACGTGTAATGTGATGGTGGCAGCAACAGACCGGCTTGTAAGTGCAATATGTGCAACATGCAGCAAACAACAGCGACACCTTCAAGCTGCATGCTCTGCAGGGCATGAACAATCAAAACAATTGCCGACCAAGACCCGCAGAAACAGCTGTACACATCAAATGACTGACCTGCACACGTCTAGCTGTGTAGCCATTCACGAGGGCTGCTAGGGCTAGTAGCGTTCCGACCACAGCTAAAGACAGTACAAATCAAAGGGCAACATGTGAATTTTATGACCACAGTTCATATAGGCAGTCGTATACACAATTAAGCATACATGCGGCAACGTGATCTGCAGGGCGCTGCGTATAATCATTAAATGCATCTGCATGAATGCGCACTTTACCTAGTGCTTCCAACGGCCAATAATTGAATATCAAACAAATTATGCTCACGCCCACGCCATGACATAATATTCCCAGGCACCAGCAGCAGGCGCGACATACCGGTAAATGGAGGCTTGCGCAAGCTGGCTGCCTGGAAGTATTTTTTTGTGCGTGAGCGTATGGAATCAGATTAAACACTAGTTCTGCAAATTAGCATGACATGCGAGCAGCTTGACAGGCATCTGTAACCACAAGAATACCCACTGTTTTCAGGGTTTTGTTTGCGTTTTTACCCTACAGGGTGACTGAGTGCCACAAAACACGAAACAGCAGAGAACAAAGTACACCGCACCATATATCAGGCGCACAGTGCTGTTTATTCCCACTGTTCTCGAAATGAAACGCAGTGTATTAAAGCACGGAACTAGGTCATCCCCACGCCAAAATCACCCCAAATTTGGGTGTTTAAACAGTGCCAATGCTAATCACCCAATTCAAAGCCCCATTTACCTCATCTGAATGCAAAATACTTGATTTTATATCTGACTATTAATATTTGCTGAAAGTTTGGCATTCTGGGGGGCTGCGTGGGGCCCACTTATTTGGCAGAGAAAAGGTGCAATTATGAACTTGCACCGATCAACCCCTGTAGGCTTTTTAAAACTCATATAACAATGCAGTGTCAAATTCGGGGCAGGGGTACTGGGAATCAGGCCAGCCATCCCTGTGAGAGTTCTTGCCCCAAAGCACAAAAGTACATTTAAGTATGTAGGAACCTTATTCAGATACATCTAAACACCCCTGTACACTCATCTGTGGCGGGAGGTTCCCAGGTGGGCAGGGTGGAAATGGGTGGAAATCCCTGCCAGTAGAAAGTGGATTTCCAAAAGCTCCTCCCTGGTACCATTAACTTACCAGGGGTGTTTGCAATATTATGGGGACATTTTGGTGAAGGTTCGGGGGCCCAAGGTGAAGGTCCGGTTTTGGATCCCCTTTTGGCAGGGAATTATGCAAATACAATCAGGCAACAACTGCTGAACCGTTTGGGGTCGCATTTGTTTGCTGGGATCTATAAAACTTATTAATAATGTCCGGCTATTAAAGTATAAGTCTCCCCATAATGCTGGACAGGGCATGCCTTGGGAGCATACTGAAGGGCTCGCAACACTCAGGTGGTAGTGACCAGAAAGCGTGTTTCCAGGGTTTCCGGAAATGCACCATTTTTGCCCAGCAAACCGGCCCACGCACAAAGTCCTTTAGGGGCAAATTCTCAACCCCCCCTTTTTTGCTTTGATGGGTATGGTTTGACCCTAAACCTATCTGGTAACAAAACCAATGGTGAAATGTGGACCAAAACCCGCATTTCTACACCCATGCCATCTATTTGGCAGGAAAGTGGTACAGCCACTCACACCCTTGACCCCACTCATTAATTTTTATGCAAAAGTCTTCATTTATGTATAGAAACCATTGGGTGACCTCAGATGAGCAATATAGGAAAGGGGCAATAATTCCACCTTTTTGGGTGGGGCTTGGCTGGGCTGACTGGGAATGCCTGCAAGTGGGAGGCACGCACAACAAGGGACACAAGGGGGGGGGGGGAATTCTGTCGCTCCACACTTGCTACAAGTTCAAGTCCGGTTTTTGTTACCAGAGTTGCGGGGTGAATTATCAAGAATGGTGAATGGTGGATGGGGAAATGTGGCTAATGTAGGCTTGTTGGCACTTGTTGGCCGGGGAGGAATGGGGGGGTTGCATGGGGACGACCATTAGTGGTAGACTTCGCTGATAAACATTAGCAGTTTGTGTACCGGGGAAAGAAAAAGAATGCTCAGACTAGCCAGAGCCTCAGCACAAAAAAACAGTGCATAACAGTATGAAGAGAATATTGACTGTTCACCTGTGCAAGGATCACGAGACCAAGGACGCTGTGCAGTCCCGCAGCCCCGTTTAGGCTATCTGACAAAGGGGTGCCAAAGCACCGCGTAACCGCAGCCTCCTGCGAGCGCAATGTCGTTTTAAGTTACAGGCAGGTTGTGTGAGCAAGCGCCAGTTGATCTACAATATGAGCATGTCAAACGTAGGCAAGTAGATGTCAAAAACTGGAAAGAAACAGCAAGGACAAGCGTTAAGTTTTTAGGTTTGCGGCTGAAAGGACATGTGTTAAGTTTTACCTTTAGAAAGAAGTAGGAACATGAGACAGGGAGCAGAGTCGCAGCAGCACAAATCACGGATGTGTTCGCTTGAAGCGACGGGGCCATGTTCAGGGCCTGAACCATTTGAAAAGAGGCACGCACTGGGTGATGGAGGGCTCTTTGTTGGTGGCTCTCAGTCAAAATGGTTGCGGGGCTGGAAACATTTCAAACACCTTTCTAGAATGCAAGCCGGTATTATTGAACGTCTGATTTCATCTCATCTGTGTTAATGTGCTAAAACACTGGTCTAACAATCAAGTGGTCTTGCCTTGGTGATTGATTGTAGGAACAAAACACTCGCCACGGCTGCTGCGGCGGTGCTGGCGGAAAGGAGAAGGAACAAGGGAGCTGCTGCAAAGCCCACTGGAACACCCTCTGGGATCTGCAAAAAAATGAAAGTGAAATAACAAGCAGGCAATTATGCCAACCACAACACGGGAACATAAAGTAGAAAAAGGAGGCACTGAAGACCGTGAAAGTCCGTCACTACAGCAGACAAAGAAGGCCCAGAAAATCCAAAAAGGTATTTGCAATTTAAACCGATCCCTACTGATCGTCAGGAAAATCAACCCCTACACTTATTCCTCTCTTAGATATCATAAGGACCTTTGATCCCCTGTCTCAGATAGCACACTATACAAGGGCACAAAAGGCGTTGGGAGGGCACAACAGATAATGGGCACGAAATGCGCCCCCCCCCCTTTGCCTTTTGCTGTAAGTACTTTTCGTAATATCTTGCACCTTTTTCCTGTGCCTCGGAAACCGGTGCATGGGCCAAACAATTTTGATCAAGCTCTAAGACAACATTGCAAGGAATCACAACCTGTAGAGCATAAGGGCCGGGTACATCAACTGGAGGTTTTGTGGAGGGATAATTAGGTGAAGATGGCTGAGTTGTACTGTCAGCAACCCCGCTTGGCTGTTCCTCGTCCCTTGCAGAGGGCCCATTGGAAGCTGGTCCTGTCGGGCACAAGTTACAACATTATGGGTCTGCAGCTTGCATCAAATACGATATTCAGTTTGGGCACAGCACCTGTATTATAGATTATAGGCAAGCAAACCTTGCGAGCTGAATTCTGTGCTCGCATGCGATGTGACGCATTTGTGCGTGTCACCAAATTCAGTGATCAGTGGATGTAAATGAGCCTCTCTTACCTTACAGAGATGCCAAGCACCGCCATGCGACCACGTATACTTGCTTTTCGCAGTGTGCAGCATGACGGGCAAGTAATCTCACCTCCACTACTCTTGAACCGCACAGCGAGCGCACGCTTTGTAATGAATTGACCCTGCTTCCCTTGCTTTATGGGAGGATTCACGCAACTGCGGGTACTCAGTTGCTTGATCATTTTTGAGGAAGGCGAGATCGCTTTTGAGTATAACGGTATGAGTAAATTGACACTCGAAGTGAAGCTTTAAATTCTTTTCCTTTCGGTGTTTGTAAAAAGATGGGAGCGGTGTGTTTGTAATTAGGTATGTATTCAAAATTTTACCATTTTACCACCTTTTGTAGGCTAACAAATAAATGAAATTTCATTTTGCGTCACATTCTTAAACATGCAGACCTTATCTCACGATCACAGGCATGCCATGTGCTCACGCGCACATTCCCGAGGTGTGGTCATAAAGCATTTGGGTGGAACAGTAGCTCTATATTGCGTTCCACTAAGGGGACTTGCATGCGCTTGCCATATGTAGCACGGTATCAATACCTGGTTATTCAGTAAGAACTTTTTGCTGATTGATGGTTTCACAGGAAGGTACAATGTGCAAATGGTGAAGGCCTCTCCACACAACAACAATCAAGCGGAACCTCATTTGGACAACAAGCGACGCCAGTTGAAAGAATTACGCTTGTCAGACATAAGGCGCCCATTAGGAGGGACACGAAAAAATGGTGAGAATTTGCTATACCACTGTGAACTTCCCACAGTTGCAACCATTTTACGAAGGGAAGTGTTTTCAAAAAGGCCTTCCTGTGATGCGTAAGTATGTGATTCGTGAGCATGTTGCATGCTCTCTACTGCGCTGATAGGCCAAACTGGAGTGATTGCCTGTTTCTGTGCAAAAAGTTCTGTATGGTAGCTTGAAGCTGCTGCCATGTGCAGATATGGTCCTGGAATCTGAACTTTGCCACTCATTTTGGACAGCGCAGTGTGTGTGAGTGTGTGTCTTGATTTAGTTCACAAATACGTGTGCTGCTTGCATACGCGCGCAGACCAAGCTAAAGTGGAGGCACTTGCGAAATCCATATCAGAAATTGGTTTGCAGGAACCGGTAAGTGGAAGAGGGACAGAATAGTGTGCAAGTGCTAATCAGTGTGTAGTCCACAAGTGTGCCCCATTGAGCGACCTAGTTAGAGGTAGAAGAGGCCCAGCCTGCAAAGAAACGCCAACATGTTGAGCACCCCGAATGTACATGCAAAGGTTGCTACAGTCGCGATTAAACACATTGTTGTTATTACATTAGTAATTGAGTATATGAAGTAATTCAGTCATGTATGAGTTCTTGAGTGTAACAGGGTTTTGAGCCCCTCCAGACAGCAGGCATGATAGGACATGAAAATCTCTTACTACTTGCCATAGATTCATCACTTCCACCAATTAGGCATGGCGCCCAAACGCAAACTCGAGAAAAAAGCCCTGACGTTGGCTTTTTATAACCTACCAGGTGGCCCTCAGCTTGCCCTTTAGGCCTACCGACTTGTCCAGACTACTGCATTCAGTCTCTCGTGTGCTCATGTGTATAGAATGTCAAATATATAGCAAAGCTTTAGGGGCTCAGCGGAAAGGACGCTTAAAATCCGCCTCTGCAGCCTCCCCATCCGCTCACATCAGCCTATCCATCTCAAATAATAATATCAAAAAGATTTCTCACCCGAAACACAGATCGACGTGCTTGAGCTTTCTACCGATGGCAGCTACTGGGGCTTCTCAGGGTGCCACAGGTGCGTACCCAGTGCTTGATGGATGAATGTTGTTCATACCAAAGTAGACGACACTGTTGCACAAGAAAATGCTACGATCGGACATGTTTGTAAGAGGCAGACATTGTATCGATGTCCTTTTGCTGGTATTAATCCATGTCATAGATGCCGGTTGTATAAAGAGAGTTTAACTTTCTAACCACCTGCAGACTGAGTATGTTGTCTCGTTACCACTACCAGTAAGTCGATTTCCCTTTTTGTCACTCCTTGCGGCCACTTCATCGACTTTTCCTGTTTTTGATTTGTTGTTCGTCACTTCTGTCTGTTAAAGGCTGCCCATTGAATTCAGTCTCATCTGCCGGAAATGGCTATTTTAGATGGTGACTCTACTGTTCATGACAGCTGCATGGTCACGCAAACCACCAGCCTATGACCTGCAGGTATGAGGCACATCAGAGACTGGGCTTGGAGACCATTAAGTGCCGCGTACGTAAGGCCACGCCACAAACATTGAAGATGCACATGGTGTAGGTGTGAGGTGAAGGTACGGGTGCTTCTGCACTCAGCCAAAGTCGTCCTCACCGAGCGATTCCTCTTCTGTTCTAGGTGGAGGAGCCCTTAGGTGCTGGCACGTATGCGGCTAATAAACACTCTGTCTTGCTGGATATCAAGATAGCACTATCAGCGTAACTTCTCATCTTTTGGGGGGTTTGGAAGAAAACATTTGGCAAATTACGATATTTGTTCAAAGGGCAATGAAGGTGCTGGAAAAGGTGCCAGACATTTCCAGGAGGAGTGAGTTATAGAAGCATGTTGATTGCAGCTGGCATAATTAAGGTAGGAGCAGTGTTCAAGGCGTACTAGATTGCGTGAGTCCTCAATTTATCATCCATTTGCTGGCTGGACAATCAGCGTGTGTCTACGTCAGTGTGTGTCAGTGTGTGTTTGAACGGGAGTTGAAGCAAGTGGTTGTCAAGAGAGTTTTCGCAAATGGGTAGGAGTTCAACTGTTCTTGTGTGAGAAGCGAGTAGAGCCAATATTGCTGTGTTATTTTTGAACATTGTGTGCAACACACATCATGTATCATAGATCATCCTTATACTGTTGCTGCATTAAATCCATGGTTGCTAAAGCAGGATCCTGCCAGGAAGCAGAAACACTTCTAATCCTTCAACAACTTCAATAACTTTATTGCGTATGATATATGCTGATGTTCAGAGTACTGTTGAGGGCTATCATAATCAGGGTGCCAGCCAAAGTAAGACACATCAAACAAGCCAAGTAATACCAATTGTTTGTGATTCAGAAAGAAGCTGACACCCGCCTAAGTTGCCAATGCAAGCAATCAATAGCCCCTAGGGTAGGGTGCTGGCACCCTAATGCTCCTCCGCCCCTCAATTACACTGGATGTGTCACCAACCAAATCGTTCATAATCTCCTGTCTCAGCAGAACGCTATACTTTTTCCCTTTTTCCTGAACTTATGGATTTATTTGTGGCTGGCCGAGACCAGTCAGCAGCCGATCAGCCAAACAACCTGGCTGAAGGTCACCCCCCATTGTAATCATAACACTATCAGCAAAGTATTTCCCCCCCCTCTACCCTAAGTCACAAAACGGTGGTAGTGATGCCCTCTTGAAGGCCAACCCCCATTATATCCATTGTAACTAGCTACTTAAAGCCTTCTTGTGTTGTGCTAATAGAATTCAAAGTTTAAAAGATACTCAAAAGCTGTGCTTAGGTAAGGTAAGGTAAGGTTACATCACTATATATGCCTCAAAGGGCATCTCAGCGGAAGTTTGGAAAAAGCCTGAAACTAAACCTGGCTAAACAAAAGAAATAGAGGAAACTGATGTATGAAGAAAAGAAAAGTGCATAGAGAAAGAGAACGTTTGTTTTGAAGAGGAAACTGATGTATGAAGAAGAGAAAAGTGTATAGAGAAAGAGAACGTTTGTTTTGAAGAAGCGCTAAGAGAAAGCATCAAGGAGAACGAGAACAAAGCTGTCGATAAGTCTCAGGATATGTGTGTATAAGAAGCCTCAGTCAGAAATAGGAAACAAGAGGCTGAGAGAGCCTCACAAAACCAGGAGTGCCAAGAGAACAAGTGCAGCGGAGCAGAAGAGAGAACTAAGGACTCATGCAAACCCCCAAAAACAGCTCCTCTCTCTCCTCTCTAGCTGCCCACCCCACCAGCTCACCCAACTACAGCAGATGCTGTCCTCCACAACTTGCCAATTGAAACCGTGAGCCAGGGCATGCCTGGCCGCGAAGGGAGCCGGTGCCTAACTCGCCAGGAGCAGGTCGCAAGCTACAGCCGGGCCCTGGTTATGACTGC
>Ga0307942_1004726_pt1 | contig 10742 bp, 7 predicted proteins | sample OrgLakmetagen175_FD_201846 | JGI IMG/M metagenome (GOLD analysis project Ga0307942, IMG submission 201846) | Saline water microbial communities from Organic Lake, Antarctica - #175 | ecosystem: Environmental > Aquatic > Non-marine Saline and Alkaline > Saline | place: Antarctica: Organic Lake...
TGCCGCCCACACCCAAAAGGATGATGTGGAGAGTAACGGAGGCTCCTTGGAGAATGTTGCAAAGGTCTTTGTGCTGTTCCTTTGCGGCGTTCAGCTGGTTCTGAGGTCTGGTGTCCTCACAGTACTTATTCTCGGCAAGGTGGATGTCGCGCCGAGTTTTGTTGAGGTCTTTAGGTTGGTGCTGTCTGGGGTTGGTGGCTGTACTATTAGTGGCTGGCGCTGCTGCTGAGGTGCTCCCAGTCTCCCTCAATTGCCCCCTGCCACTTCGAAGAACCCACCCCCCTACATTAGTTTGTTGTTTTTGTGTTTTTGCAGCGACAAGAGTAACCAGCACAAAATCTGGGCGGCTGGAGGTATATCTGTCTATATCTGGGAAGCGGGGTGGGAAGAGCCATTTGGGAACTATTCTACTTTCAGCTGTTTCAGGAATCTGGAGATTCTGCATGGTCATCCGTTCGTTGCTGCCTATATCCATGGAGACAATGCATGATCCTAAGGAGCCTGTTTTTCTGATAGCCTTAAGGATCATGCGACATGCTATGTTGTGTCTTTCGGTGATCATGTTCCTTATTTGCGTGTGTTGGCACCCAGAAAGGATGTGCAGGGCACTGTCTACTTGTGGCAGAGGGGGCAAGTTTGACTTGTTGAGAGTTTAAACAATACCGCATGTTTTTGGTTATATAGGGTGCCTGTTCTGTATTTCATAGGTATTGTACATTTGGTCTTAAAGGGGACATTGGATGTTAGGTAAGCATTGCTAGTAGCTCCATTGGCAGTGCCGTCCTTTATGAGGGTCTGATAGTACGCATGGTAGTTCGCTTCAGTTTTGGCATTTCCCAATTTATGGAGAAGATGCATATGTGCTTAAAGGGCGTCACGGTGGTTTGGTAGGTACCAAAGCTTTGGGGGAGGAGAATGGGCCATGTTTGTTGTATGGGTATGATTATGGGTTTGTGTTTGGTTTTCTATGCCTTCTTTTGCAAGCCAGTGGATGTTGTAATAGAAGGGATTTCCCTCAGGGCCTGCTATTCTGATGGAGGTGTCAGCAATGTCGGAGTAGGTGGTGGCTGACTTTTTAGTAAGGGCGTTGGCATGTTCATTACCGATAATACCGGCATGGGACTTTACTTTGAAGCAGTGGATGGGCGATGGTGATTGGCGGATTGCTTTAGCAATGGATTGAAGGACATCTCCTTGGATGTGGTGGCGATGGAGATTCGGGTGTGAGAGCTGCTTTTTGATTTGGTGCAGTGATGTAAGGCTGTCTGTGGCTATATGTGAGTAGCCGTGTATGACTGCAGCTGCTATAGCTGCTAGCTCTGCACGTGAGATGGTGTTGGTTATACCCATGTTTTTTGGGTTTACATAGTGGGAAACATTTAAGTGAGGGTGGTAAACGCCTGATCCGGTGTCTTGCCCTACTTCATTCTTTTGGAGGCAGCCATCAGTGTAGGTCCAATCCCGCCAATCTTTTACTTTACGGGTTAGGTTTTGGCTGGAGCTGTTTTGGGGTGTTTTGTCGATTTTGCAATTATGAGGCTGGTCAGTGCTAATCAGGGCATTTGTTTTATCTGGGCCTTCTGGGGCTTGAGGGTGGTCATTGGGTAGCTTATTAAATTTGTTGAGTCCTGAGTGTTGTCTGGAACCTAAGGCTGTTTGGTAGGGATGGTTATGTATGTTTTGTATTTCCCATTTGCCTCAGGGATTTCTTTGGCAAGTTCTTTTAACCAGTCTTTGTTGTGAGCATTAAGGCAACGAAACCAAGAGACATACAGCCAAACAAACGCGATATACATTTAATCGAAATTAAGTACTGTGTAGTAGACATTGTTCCTACTCAACAAGCAGAAAAGGCACGAGAACGACATAAGCTGCTAATGCCTTGCTTACTCGGACTCCGTAAAATGCTTCACACCATCCTGCTAGGAGCAACAGGCACCATCTACAGCAGCCACACAAGGAACCCACTCCAAAGCCTCGGAGTTACTGGTCTACATGCCACAGCACGCATGAAAAAAGCAAACGATCAGATCCGTAACAAAAAGTAATCGAGACAAAATTTGAATACAACCCCCACAATATCTGAGCAACACTCATGGTGGTGTGTAGGCTTCTGCCTTCCAATCACCTGATCCCCACTGAAAACCTTCTACCATAAATTCACGATCACTTCAAAAATTTAACACAAAAACGAAAGCAGGCACCAGTGACAAATAGCAGCTCCCCTGAGGCGGCCAGCCGTGAGCAAGTTGCGGCGGATTTTTGATCCCTTGAGACCTACATGGATACGTTTTTGGTACATGTAGATAACAAGTTTGACTCTCTGCGAGCGCTGAAATAGAGCCTGCCTGGTCATCTCGTACTGCCTGTTCATGATGCCCAACTCATGATGCTTCTTGTTAGGACCCGCCTGCTGCCTTGCTTCGGTTTCTAGATCTGGCTTGAAATCCCAGGAGGTGTCTTCTGTGGAGCACTAGCACTGCTTCCTTCAGAACTCTCTGTGCTCAGATCAAATCTTTTTTCTGCTAGATCTTACGCCATACTTGTAAACCTTGTAAGTCTTATCACAGGCGCTTCCCCTTTTGTTTAGCTAGGTGTGGTTACAGGCTTTTCTCCAAGCCTCCGCTCAGATGCCCCTGAGGCATATATAGCAATGTAAACTTACCTTTGATGACTGAAGGCCTTTCCTTGTAAACCTTGCAATCTGCTGTGAGTTGCACCTCTAGGGTGAAAAAACGCTGTGGTGTTTGTTGGCTAGCTTGCTGTGGCTTGAACATCACGGGAGTGTGGACTGAGATGGTTGAGTTTCTATGTATGTGCAGCAACCTAGGCCAGGATGGGGCTCAAATAACCTAACAACTTGAGGCGAAGGTATTTTTCTTCCAACACTTTTCTCGTGCTTTTCTTAGAACGTACATGCTGGTGCACTGTTGTAAGTCAAATGTTATATTTGAACTCAGCTTCCAATTTGTTTGCATGAACAGTTATGGGTCTCTAATGTGTCTGTAAGGTTAGCATTTTCCCTGGCATTTTCCAGTTGCGTCACAGCCCTTTTTTTACTTGGTTTGTTTTGAGGTTTACCTCGTTCTCATAGGTTAGTTGAGCAGCCATTCCAGGTTGAATGCCTTTAACATCCAAACTTAACTTCAAACTTAATGTGGCCCTTCCTCCCCTTGGGTTGTACATTCTGGTGCTCAGTTAACACGCCTGATCTGCTTGTTGTGGCTCTCCATCAGGCTCCTTAATTGTCTCAGGTTTTTGCCTTTCTTTCATCATTCATTCATCACCTCTTACTCATTTTCCTAAGAGAACAATGTGGCACTGGCTGAGACCAGTTTTTCTTTACAACCTTACGTTTACTTTACGCTGGCTGGCTGATCCAGCAATGCCTATCAGCCCACCATATGTGGCTGCCAATTACCCCCCTTTGTAGACCCTTTGCAATCTGCTGTTTGTATGCCTGTCCAGGCAACGCACCATGAGAGGTTCTCCAAGCACTTGTGCCAATTTTCCAGTCCGGTCTCTTTACGATAACCATTTATTAATTATAAATAAAAGGAAAATCCCCGACTCAATCCGCGCAAGTTTCAGAAAGCGGTTTTTTAACAGTTATACACCAAACACACTAGGGCCTATATCGACGAGCGATGAGTTATATAGATGTAGCTTTTATCTAGGTATTAGCACAAAAAATAATTCAAAGTATTAGAACAAAATGAGAGCACCAACAGTGCTGTTAATTACATTCACACATCAACAGGTTCATGGGGAACTACATGGAGCTGCATGGTAACCCCTAGCAGTCACACTTTTTGACTTAAAGCCTTTTTTATAAACCTTGTAAAACTTGTAAACCCTATAATCCTCCCTCCCCATCAACAGAGGCATGAGATTGTCTGTGGTGGCTACCTCCGAAGCTTATCCTGCGCTGAAAAGAGGGAGAGGCAAGCATGGTAAGGGCAGGTGCTTGGTGCCCTGCTGGCCCCCTGCTGTCTTTGTGGGTAGGGTTGACAGCAGTTTCGAGGCGTTGTGGCAGTCCAATTTTGGCCATGTGTACTAAGTTGCTCAATGTGGTTTTAGGAGCGCCTGCACTGCCTGCTCGGCCCATGTTGGTTGAGGAGGCAGCAACATCTGTGTCCTCAGGGGCTACGCTAATAGACTTCCTTCGTGAGCTTGTACTTCCTGCAGTATACGTGGTGCATGTGTGGTGATACATGTGTGTAACTATGTGTGTATCTGTGTACATTTCATGCTTCATGTACCGTACCTTACCGTACTCACCCCGGTGCCCAAATTTCAAAAATATTCAAGGTAACCCCGGGAACCCCAGACCCTGTAAATAAATATTTTAGCCTTACCTGCACCAACCCCGGTGGGCATTTAGCCCAGCCAGTGCCTGTACAGGTGTGTGTGTATGCGCGCACATGCGCGTTTGTGCGTGTGCATGTGTGTTGGTGCGCTTGTGCCTGCACATGTATGTGTGCGTCAGTTGTGTGCGTCACTGTTGTGTGCGTCACTGTTTTGTGCGTCACTATGCCTGCCCAAGTATGTGTGTGCCACCCACCAAATTTTATTTTGCCGACCCCGGAAACCCCGGAGCCTCTGGATGAATATATATTTTACGATACTGATATCACGCCGGAGGGCCAAAAAACGTCATTTACCCGGGGCGAGTACGGTAAGGTATGGTACTCTGCCGTGTATGAATGCATCAGGCTAGTCGAGATATGAAGTACTTAGGCTTTCTTAACCGTAATTACGGTACCGTACCGTAATACGCCGTACAATAAGGTGCAAGTACGGTCAGATTGAAAATATGGTGTCCGATCGTACAGAACGGTCTGACCGTAATTTTGCTGTTTGGCTCCAATTTTGGCCCAAAACACTTCTTTTCTTTTTGCACCAATTTAACAACCAAAAATCAAATACTGCGTCCAATTTTTATGTTCCATGCAAGCCACCGCTGGGCCCTTCCCCCAAGCTGATGCAGCCTTAACCCAGCCCCAAGGTCGTTCAGGGAAGCATTGTGTGGCATCATCACATGGGAGGAGCACACTGGGGAGCGAAAATGGGAGGTTTTGGGGTGGAGAGGCCTTTCTGAGGCCATTTTTGCACTGGCAGTGCCAGCATGGTACTGTACCATACACCGTACCGTATTGTACCGTAATTACAGTAAAATACGGTGTGACAATTACGGTAGTACGCCGTATTACAACAAGTACGGTCCGTATCGTACAAACCAGAATCGTACCGTACCGTACCATACAACTCAACAAGCCTGTTGTGCATACATGATTGCTACATGTGCGCTCCCTTTGCTTGACTCTGTGCACATGTACACCTTCCGTTGCTTTACTCCGATTTCTCACGGTTATTGGCACAAGCAAAAGCAAGGAGGTCCAAATGCTTCCCTACTTTCACGCAAAATTTGCTGTACACATGGCAATACTTTTACAGACGTGGCATGAACAGCTCGGGGCGATTTTAAGGTGTTCCATACGAGTGCACAACACCGATAGGCCCAATAACAGGTTATAGTAGAAGCCTAAGTAAGAGGGCTTCTGTGCACACCTGATGCTCCATCTTCACCGAGCTGCAAGGGTCCGCCTAATGACTTGCGACGGGCCATATGGTTCAGTGAGCTACTGCCCCCCTTGTCTAGGAAGCTGTCAGCAAATTGAATGTTTGCCAGCCTCTTTGCAGGGCCGTTTCCATCTGCATTACCAAAAACAGAGGGAGCGATTGTGAGCCAGGGCAGTGCCAAAAGGCTTGAGGGCCGCAATTAAGGATTCCACGGAATTTGTTCCTTTTTTAAAATCATTTGGTGTGAGCTCATCCTGACTTACATTTCCAAAATCACACTGTCACTTGGTACATTTCTTCAGAAGCAGGCAGAGTTGTAGGCAAAACACACACACTGATAGCAACATTCACCAGGTTTGTCACGGTCCTCTTGTGCACAAAGAGTAAAGGGGAGAGACTGTTGTTCAAATGCACCTATTCGCGCCGACAGGCTTTTGCGTCCTGACTCAAATTTGGGAGCAGCATCAGTGGCCGGGCCAGTCCCTGCATCAAGCATCTTGCTCCCTGCCACAGACCTCCTATGTAGCCGTGTGCCCTGCGTGTATATGTGTATACTTACTGTGTCGTGTTGCACTACGTGTGTGCTTGCTGATATGCGTGTGCGTGTGCGTGTGTTAGTGTATGTGTGTGTTTGTGCGTGCGAGTTTGTGTGTGCGTATGTGTGCGAGTTTGTGTGTGTGGTACTATTTGCTTGTGCAGCAGGGAATGCAAGTGTGCTGACCACTTGCTTGCCTGATCCCAAGGCAAGGGGGCACTTGCACAGACATTCACACACATACACCACACAACACCCACACTGACTTATGCCTGATTGCTAGCAAAAGTGATGCACACACATACACACCTGGCTACTTTTCCGCGGGCCTGAGTGAGGGTAGGGGTTCTTAGGCGATGTTGCTGTGGCACTGGCTTGACCTTGAGAGCTTTCAGGGATCTGATCAGAGCTGTGGAGAAAAAAGTGCAGGAGTCAGGGTAGTGGAAAAGACGCCACATAAGAAAAGAAAAATCCAAGAATTAGCCAGCACTGTAATTCCATCAGCATGGAAGGACACAGGGGATGAGATAGGGCGAAGGAAGCAAACTGTGGCGGTCTTGCTGACGCTTAGTCTCTTGAGGTGCAGACCAAGGGAAGGGAAGGGGGTGCAACTGGCTGGTTTGGGTTCAACTTCAGATCCCTATTTGGCATTCAGGCGCCCTCCATCTACCTGCATACGAGTGGATGCTAGCCGCTGCTTAGCACACATCCAACATCTCCTACCTGGGTTTGCTGCTTCTCTGGTGCTCCCCCTCTGCATGGCCTGAGCTTGACGCACTGCGAGACCTTCTGCTGCTGCTCTGGTGGCAATCCGTGGTAACCGGGGTGGTGGTTCCAGCAGTAGGAGACAGATGGGGCACAGGAGGAGGACCGGTGTCAGGGGGGTCAGGGTTGGGATGAGGATGGGAAGGATAGGCATCGTACATCGGATTGGGGGGTTGAAGTAAGGTGTACGCCATTTGCTCCAATGATGAGGCTTCACCACTAGAGACGCAGCCACCATCTTCCAAGCTGGGTTGGTTGCTCGGTGTCGAATGCTGCTGCTGCTGCTGCTGCTGCTGCTGCTGCTGTACAGGATCGTAAGAGGAGTGAGGTTGGAAAAGCGAACTAGCAGGAGCATCCTGCCGGACCTGCAGGGCGGGGACTCGTGTAACGTAGTCAACTGACCCCCGTTGGGACCTCCTCGGCTGCAGCTTTGGCGGCTCACTTTGACTGCAGCTGCCCTGTCTTCGCCTTGAAGGTGCATTTAGCAGAGTGTTTAAGGCCCCCACGGTGGTACTCGGGTAGGTGCTGCCTGAGAGGTCTGTGGCTGAGGAGGTCTGATCGTTAGGTCCACCGTCTGCAGCCAGGGAGTGCCTGCCTGAAGCCTCATGGAAGGGCCCACGCGTGTGCGCGTGTGCTGCCTGTAGGTGCTGAAGTGGAACAGCAAATGCGCTGAAGTCCATGGACCCCCGACGTGCCTTGCCGGTGGGTGGCTGCAGGTAAGGGGGGGGTAAGGACCACGAGGGTGGGCAGTGGGAGGGTTGCTGCTGCTGCTGCTGCTGCTGCTGCTGCTGCTGGAGATTGTGTTGAAGAGGTGGGGAGGCAGTGAGGTCTAAAGAGCCCCTGCGTGCTCTACCCCTGGCTGCTTGTTGAAAGGCAGGGCTGGGAATGGAGCCGCTGGTGTCTGCAGAGAAGCGTGCAGTTCGGAGCACCCCACCTGCCTGAGGCTGCTGCTGCTGTTGGACAGGCGAATAGGCTGCCACTAAGTCAACAGATCCCCTGAAAGAGGGGTATGTATAAGTACAGTGTGCGAAGCGTGTTAAGAGAAGGACACAGGATTGCTGTGTGATTGTGAATTGATTGTGTGAAATTGATTGTGTGAATTGATTGTGTGAACTGATTGTGTAAATAGATTGTGTGAAAGTGTGAAGCGACAAACAAAAATGCCACCTTCTGTCACACAACCGTGCCTGCTTGCTCAAACTTGCTAGCATACAGACATGCACACCACACACTGTTCACTTTCCACGTATACGGTACTGATGATACTATAGCATGGAAAGCACTACTTATTGTAAGGCGCCCAAATAAGCATAAAACAATTGCAAGTATTTGGATTTTGCAGGGCAGCCAAATTATAACATCATTCGCGAGCTTTTGTGGATGTTAGGCACTTCTGTGTGCTCTATTTTCAGTTTAAATGTTTAAATCAACAACTACAAGGGGTTTGCAATTGCGTTGTTCGCTTTAATCAAAGTAGCATAAAGTTCGAGGCATATAGGGTGCATTATGACAGGAATTCACACTATGACTTGCAGCTCCAGCCAAAAATCACAGTATAAAAATTTTAAGGTTCACGTTTTCTTAATTAATTTATATACCCAACATTGCAAAACAATCAACTCGTTTGACGCAACATTCCCAGTAAAAGTGCAGTACTCTGGGAAATTTCACACACCAGGCAAGGCAGGAGGGCCGCAGGGACCCTCCAAAGCATGCCAGCAATCCCTGCAACCCATCTAGAAAACACACCTGCGGGGCCGTCGCGGCTTAGCCGTAGACAGAGAGTTAACCCCAGTCTCAGCCTGCTGCTGCTGCTGCTGTAGCTGTGGGAGTCGACCTGCCAAACTATGCTGGCGTGAGCTTTTCATGCCTGCTGTCTGAGCCTCAGAGGATTCAAACTGGTCGCTTGCATTAAGAATGCGCTGCTGCAGGCAAGCACGCACGTTTGGGACACTGATTTTGTTAGACAAGTCTTATGCAGGGTACTTCGAATTTTTTTAAGAGTGACTGAACTTACAGAACGTGCTTGCATGGTAGGAGAAAGTTGGTCCGAGGATTATCACCACCCCTAAAGCCTGCTGTGCACCATATGTTAAATATACTCGCCTGCTCTCCCTTAACCTAATTGGAGTGCATACCTTGCCTTTAAAGAAATAATTCATAACTCCTTCTCCACCATACAGGAAGGGGGTGATCTCCTGTGCCTACCCTTCAGGGCAGTACGATTTTCCCTCAACAGTGAACGAGAGGATGAGAGCTGGCGCACCAGGTTGCCAGAGGAAAAATTTGGCAGGGGATATGCCTGAGCTTGAGATACTGGCTATATGTTGTGCGCGATCAGGCAATCATGCAGAAAACATGTCACATATCAGGGCGCAAAAAAGCGTAATTAAGGTGTACTTCCTGCCCTCCAAATATTTCCCCATAAAAACGCAAGTAATGACCTAGGGAAAAATAATTATTTTTCTCCAATACTGTCCATAAATCGCTGGGATATGAACACTTGTCAAGCATTTTTGGCCTGGGACAAAAGGCCATGCTCCCTCTTCTTCCAATTGATGTAGGAAAATTTATATAAGGACGCCTTGACGAACGTGAATGGGCTGTTCTTACAGCTTTACAGAAAAAGGGTACACCCTTACTCTGCCTTACGCACCCCACTACACACACATGAGCCCCTCCCTGTCCCCACTATTATGGGGTTTGTGAGTAGCCTGGACATTATAAAACAGGGCAGTGGTACAAAAGATTTGAGTGGCTACAAATCATACTCCCAATTCCAGGGAACTACCCCCCCCCCCAAAAAAATTTAATAGTTCTACATATACAGGCCGGTTGGCAATCCAGATTTTGATCATTTGCATTCATACGCACATACACCTACAAACACACCTGCTCCTCGTTTGAACCGGTACTATACAGGCTGCTGCGTCGACGGCACGCTTGCCCGATGGCCTTCAGCGCACCCAACCCTTGAAAGCCCTGGAATGGTAGCATCGACAGCGTCATGCTGCTCATCCTCGAAAGCTTTTCGCTACTCTCCCGCGAGGCTGCACCCCCACTGAAAACAGGCGCTATGTCGTTTAAACCGCCAGGGCTGCTGGCGCCTGTGCCTGCGCGGAGAAGAGATGTGTCTGGCTGCGGCTGCAGAGCGACGCAGCTGGACCTGCGATCTGAGGCAGCTGTAGGAGGGGGTAGCCCCCCGCTTGCAGATGCCATGACACGCAAACTGCGGCCTTCTCGTGGGCGGTCAAGGTTAACAGCGCATAGCGGCATTCTCTTGGTGGGAGAAGAGCATCTATCCTCCTCTCCTTCTTCCTTGCCTTCATCAATGGGTTGTGGATGGGGCATGCCTATACTGTGCTGCTGCTCAGAAGGATGGTATGGTGCACAAGGAGCGGCTCCTGCCTGCAGCATTGGCAAATTTTCAACATCTGCAGCCCCCCCATTAGCTCCCTGCTGTGTTGAAGGGCCAGGTTCGATCAAGCTGCCCCCCCAATGGTTCTCTGACAGCCATTGTGAAAGGCCTTCGTTGTTACTGACGCGGGAGGAGAGATGGGGTAAAGATGATGACGAGGTGGCGCAAGTCCCAACCTCCAGTGAAGGGGGCTGCTGGCTTGCACTGTTGTCTCTGCTGATCCTGAACCTGCTGCTTACGGGGCCAGAGAAGGAAGCGGAGGAGCGGTTTTGGATGAGGGGGCCTGTGGCAGAGTGGTGCTGCAGGTGATGGCTGGAAGGGGAGTCAGAAATAGCGGCTTTAGGTCCGGAGGAGGGGCTTAGGGGCAATTGATGCTCAGAGCTGGTGCGCTTTGAAAGGGTGGAGGGTGGGCCGCCTCCCACAGCTGCGGCAGAGAGCTGG
>Ga0307942_1004727_pt1:2500-10742 | contig 10742 bp, 7 predicted proteins | sample OrgLakmetagen175_FD_201846 | JGI IMG/M metagenome (GOLD analysis project Ga0307942, IMG submission 201846) | Saline water microbial communities from Organic Lake, Antarctica - #175 | ecosystem: Environmental > Aquatic > Non-marine Saline and Alkaline > Saline | place: Antarctica...
GAGGGGTGTTTGGCCCCTTTAACTCTGTTGTGAGTCAACTGCTGCTGCTGCTGCTGCTGCTGGAACAACGCACGCGTAAACAGCAGGGCCTCGTGCGCGGTGGCCATGGAGTGTAAGTGTAAGGGCTTGAGGGAGGGGGAGGAGGCCGGAGCAGCAAGGAAGAGGGCTACCTGTGCACAGGTTCTATGGTGTGAAATGTGTGCGTGCGGGTAAGCATGGCGTGCACGTGCGCGCCATCAAATGCGCACGCTTTGTGTAGAAAATGATAAATGCGTATTGACTGAGCAGGGACAGATGAATGCGTGCCTTCAGATGCATCACACTTTACAGTTACCTGTTTAGAAAATGATGAATGTGCACCGACTGAGCAGTGACGGGTGAAAGTGTGCCATCAGATGCATCGCACTTTACAGTTGCTTGTTTAGAAAATGATGAATGTGCACCGACTGAGCAGTGACGGGTGAATGTGTGCCATCAGATGCATTGCATTTTACAGTTGCTTGTTTAGAAAATGATAATGAGCACCGACTGAGCAGTGACGGGTGAATGTGTGACATGAGATGTATCGCATTTTACGTGAATTTTATTCAAACAAGGAGTAGGAACATCTCCTCCTAACAAGAAGGGGACAAATGAACCACATCACCCTTGCACGACCTAAGAGTGCCAAATGTAGGGTTGGCCAGAACCGTATATATGCACTGTATATGACCGTATGTATGGTGATATCCCTGCTAAATTTTCCGTTTATACACCGCATATATAGGGTTGGCCAGAAGCATACATATACGGTGTATATACCGTATTTTTGGCAGGGAAATCATCATATATACGGTCATATACGGTGTATATATACGGTTCTGGCCAACCCTAGCCTAGGCATATGATATTAGACTATTCGTCTAATGTTAAGAAATCGAAATAAATACACAAAAAACGCGTCAAATGCATCACACTTCAAGCACGCATCAGTGCACAGCATTCCAACAATAAGCCAAGGGGGGGCCACAAGTTGTGAAGGGTACCTGTAGTACCCTAATAGAGAAGGGCACCTGTGTATAAGTACACCAGATCAACAGCATCGGGTGTATGCACTTTCTATTCAAGCTTGCTATCCATTATAAAGCTTGCTATCTATTATACCAACATACTTTTTTGTTCATTGTGTGCCTCATCAGTAATTGTTCCTTGCTGTATTTTGCTTAGTCTAAAATGTTATCCTGTGATGGTCTGACACGCACGCACACACACATACACACACGTACACAAAAAAACGCTCTCTCTCACACACACACACACACACACACACACACACACACACGCTTCTGTGCGTTAAGTGGCGCAACTAGGTACACGCACCTGTTGGTGTATCAAAGCTTTTTGGTGTTCGCTGACGCCTTCGGGGCTACCAGTGTTGAGGAAGTGGCTTTTCTGCTGCGGTGAGCCCCCCCCCAGTTGTTGCTGGAGGTCTCTCACTTGGCTGCAAAGGGTTGTGTGTGTATGTGTGTGTGCGTGTGTGTGCGTATGTATATGTGTGTGGTGCGTGTGTGTGTGTGTTTGTGTGTTTGTGTGTGTGTGAAAGGATGGTAAAAAGCCTTTCTGCACAGATCTTGCTGCAATGCAAAGTAGGCGCTGCACATTTCTAGGGTTGGCCAGAACCATGTATATATACGGTGCATATATGGTATTCTTGGCAGGGAAGACACCAAAGATACAGTCATATACGGTGTATATATACGGTTCTAATCAAATCCTACACATATTATGCTGCACACACCCTGCTGTGCAACTTCATCAAGAATTGCTTTGGCAGCCAAAGAGATTTTGCTCACCAAAACCCATCCTGAATTGTCGTGTCAATTCATAACATATGCTTTATACACAAACAGCAATCAACAGCGACTGCAAAGTTTTCAAGCTCACGTTTTTTCTAACGCACTGTCATTTGCACGCTGTTGCAAAGTTATCACTCTTTATACCTCAACCTGCAACCACATGCAGTCTGACACAAAGCTGCACTCACACACATACGCACACAAACACACACAACAAACACAGTAGTAGCGAACTCATAATTGGGAACCTAAACCTACAGCCATATGCAGTCTGACAGGGTTTTGCACACACACTTGCGCACTCACACACACACACACACACACACACACACACACACACGCACACACACACACAAATGCACACACACACACACACACACACACACACACACACGCACACACACACACACACACACACACACACACACAAATACACACGCGCGCGTTCACACACACATGCACACACGCACACAAATATGAAAATGATGATGTCTGCAGGACGCCTGCCTGCGTCTGCAAAGCTCACTTAGAAGGATTCCGTGCAGCTGCCGCTACCAGCCTTGTGACTGCTTCCCTATTGCTTTCTCCAGGTGCTGGTAGTAAACGCCGTGCTTCTCTTTTAGCTTTAAGCACGTTATTTTCTGAACCATCTGCTTAAGCTTAAAACTCTTTGCACCCTCTCCCACCATAAAATATACTATTTTATGCGGCATGAAGTGCACTCCTCTGCATGGCAATGGTCGACGTTTGTGACTTTTACCTTGTGCACAGGAGGCGTCAGTGCGATCCCAGAAACTTCTCTGCCAGGGAGCAATGCAGGTACGCTTGCATACATGGCAGATTGGACTTCTTGCTTCTAAACAAGCAAAGATATTTGCTTTGTAGCCACAGCACACGGCTTTCAGTTTGCATGCCGCTGGTATTAAGTGTGGCTTGACAGCAAAATCTTTTGTTTCTTATTACTCCATCATAACGCTTGCCCAGGGTTTTTGTCAGACGTTGAGATTCAGCAGAGGAGGCAATCCATGAACTTCGTCCGGGCTTTTGACGGGAAGGTCAGTGTGTGAAGCAAAGTGCAATATCCAATATCCAATCAAAATTAGATCCAATATCAAAGGTAAGATCTCCGATGACGGAGCCCACGATGTGTGCTACTTTTTCGTGTTTATTTTTATCCCCTGAAACTAAAAAATTCCAAAAAACTCATCAACACACAATGACTTGAATTGAGAGCTTTCGCCTAAGAGAGAGACGCTGGTCCAAAGCTCCAACTGACAACTCCCAGTTTTGACCCCAGTCGCTGTCTAAACAATTAAAATGAAACTGGGGTTGGAAACTGAAGTTTTGAACATCCAAACTACCGTAGGGACATGTACTCGTTCCGCACCCCTCAAAAAAGAGTTATTTTTACCCTGTCCGCACCAATCCGCACCCCTCTCAATATATAAATTAGTGCTTGCCGCACCAATCCGCAGGGGCAAAATGCCCTCAGAACCGCACCAAGGGTTGCTGCTCACGCTGCTCGGCGGTTGGGGGGGGCTTGCAGAGGCTGGCCATCCCTGTCTGGACACGCCCCACAGGGGCTCTCGGGGGCTCTTTCCCACTCATGACCCGTCAAAAACTTGAAAGTAATTATTTAAATTCAATCCGCACCAATCCGCACCCCCTCAACTATTTATATATTTCAGGGGGTGTGAGCTCGCCACACCCCCCAAAAACAATATTTTTGCGGCGTGATATATTGTTCGTACGGTATGCCAACTTTGCCAACTTTACAATGCCAGTTTATTTTAAAAACTGGTGGATCTAGGAACGCCTAGGTTCAACTTTGCCAGCTGAGTTGCCAAAGTTGCAACTGGCAACTCCCAGTTTCTAAACTGTCAACTGGACAATCACTCCTCTATTTCCCTCCGGGGCCTCAAAAACTGCCAACTTCACCAATATCACCAACTTCGCCAACTCAGTTGCCAAAGTTGCAACTGGCAACTCCCAGTCTCTAAACTGTCAACTGGGCAATCACTCCTCTATTTCCCTCCCGGGGCCTAGAAACTGCCAACTTCACCAACTTCACCAACTTCGCCAACTCAGGTGCCAAAGTTGCAACTGGCAATTCCCAATTTTTAAACTGTTAACTTAAACCTCTGAGGAAAAGCACTCTTGTTAATTCCGCACACAAGTACTTATTGCAACTGCGAAGCGGTTGCTTAGGAAAAGCACCCTTGTGCGCTCCGCACTCAGTTAGCTCGCTAGGGTCTAGGGTTAGGGTTTAGGGCTAGGGATAGGGATAGGGATAGGGATAGGGATAGGGTTAGGGTTAGGGTTAGGGTTAGGGTTAGGGTTTAGGGTTTAGGTATGCATGTTTATTTAGGTATGCTGGCTTTTGGAGGAGACATAAGAACCTCACTTGTCGTATTTGTCAAAGGCACCATGCCGCTAGTTTGTACCCATTGTACCAAATTTTCAGGTTTGATAAAGAACGTCTATAAGATGGTAAGCCATACAAATTATCCTGCCAATTGCAACTTTGGCAAACTTAGTTGGCAAAGTTGGTAGTGAGGAGTCAGCTCAGTTGTCAGTTTGGAAACTGGGAGTTGCCAGTTGCAACTTCACCACCTCAGTTGGTGAAGTTGGCGAAGTTGGCAGTTTTGAGGGCCGCCTAGGGAGGGAAACGGAAGAAGCATCCCAGTTGTTAGTTTGGAAACTGGGAGTTGCCAGTTGCAACTTCACCACCTCAATTGGTGAAGTTGGCGAAGTTGGCAAAATTGGCAGTTTTGAGGGCCTAGGGAGGGAAACAGAAGAAGTATCCCAGTTGTCAGTTTGGAAACTATTGAGTTTTCTGCAGCATGCAGAAGAACTCGAGTTCTTGTAGGCGAGTGACATGTGTGATGCACTTTTGCATTAAGTGCATGCTCCCCTTTCTGTACCATCTTTCTTTTATCTGTGCGATTTAAGGGGCATTAAGTTTGTTCGTTGCCCTCAGCCTGTCCGCCTTTGCTTTTTGCTGTTTCTTGCAGAGTTCTCTCTTTTCCCTCTTCGTTTCCGTTGCCCCTAGTGTCTAGCCCGCTATTTATTTCTCTTTGTTTTCGTTTTTGCGCTAAGCTTGCGCCCGCAGACTGAAGTGCGTGTCTATTAGAGCTCGCCTCTTAGGCTGGTATAGCGGTATTTCTGTGTTTTGTTTCTGGGTTTCCCTTCAGTTTTTGGTGTTGATGCCCCTTTCCTGCCCTGTAATTCTCCCTGCCTTCAACGAGCCGTAATAGAACTGGGAGTTGCCAGTTGCAATTTCACCACCTACTCAGTTGGTGAAGTTGGCGATGTTGGCAGTTTTGAGGGCCGCCTAGGGAGGGAAACGGAAGAAGTATCCCAGTTGTCAGTTTGGAAACTGGGAGTTTGTCCCTTACTTTACACACCAACTGAGAAAGCCTCAATTTCAAAACTGATGCACTCCTTTTCACACCAACTGGGTAAGAAACTGTAGTATTAATGGCCAACTCAGTTGAGTGTGCTAGGCAGCGTCACTTTCTCTTTCGCCTGGGGTGACGCTTTTGCAAAATGTGCGCTTGATAAGAAGCGATAGATAAGAAGTGTGTACTTTGTACTTGATATACAGCACGACAAGCTTCAACCAAGTGTGTACTTTGTACTTGATATACAGCACGACGAGCTTCAACCAAGTGTGTACTTTGTACTTGATATACAGCACGACGAGCTTCAACCAAGTGTGTACTTTGTACTTAATATACAGCACGACGAGCTTCAACCAAGTGTGTACTTTGTACTTGATATACAGCAAGACGAGCTTCAACCAAGCGTGTATTTTGTACTTAATATACAGCACGGCGAGCTTCAATGGAGTGTGTACTTTGTACTTGATTTACAGCACGACGAGCTTCAACCAAGTGTGTACTTTGTACTTGATATACAGCACGACAAGCTTCAACCAAGTGTGTACTTTGTACTTGATATACAGCACGACGAGCTTCAACCAAGCGTGTATTTTGTACTTGATATACGGCACGACGAGCTTCAACCAAGTGTGTACTTTGTACTTGATATACGACACGACGAGCTTCAACCAAGCGGGGGAATCTGATAGTTCTATTGTAGCTGTTGCTAGGGAAAAAGGTAGACCTTAGGGGGAAAAGGAACACATTCTACCAGTGTGTGCCTGTCCCTAGCGATTTTGCTGTATGTCCTCACCACACCTACTGCTGCCACCCCCCTCACAGGTAGCTCTTAAGGACCACGATGGAAAGATGTGGTAGGTGCTCGCCTCTCAACTTTTTGCAGCACTCTCCTGAGTGTGCTAGCTAATGACGTGTTTTGCACCAAACCAAGCTAGCTAATGATGCACTGACAGTTACTGTCGTCAAAATTCAGCAACGTCTGTTGTTGGCCACTTCGTAGACTTGACGCTTTGTTACTTCTCTGTTGTAAACTTAGGGATGCGAAGCTAGATTTGAAATCGCCCGGCACGATTTTGCTGCGTGAGCCCACTGGCTTGGTACATTATTTGGCCTTCTCCTCCCTCAGCCAGATAGGTATGTGTTTGTGCTTTTTTGGGGGATGGTCAACTGGTAATTGTAGATAAAGCATTTGTTACGCGTACATTTGTCCACTCATACAAACACTTTCCCTCTCACACACACACACATACACACACACGCACGCACACACACACGCTCATACACATACACGCACATACACGCACATACACACACATACACTCAACACGCCGGTGCATGTAGACCTGAGTGACGATGAGGTTGTGGGAGCAGTGGCTGTGAGCGGCTGGTGAGTAGAGATTGTTTCTGATGAGCTTTATTCCATTTCCTGCTTATGTCTAATTCCAACTTTTAATGCTGGTAATACGAAAGCACCCTGGCTGTTCTGTGAACTCATTGGAAATTTGTCACTGGTGCCACCAGCTCCTGATGTACGTACGGCAAATAAAATCACGACTGTATCTTAAACATGCACAATGCTTAGGGAGGAGGGCGCACAGCCGGTTCAAGACACAGATGATGCTAAACAGGTGGGCATCAAGGTGTCCTGTTTATGCTTGTAGTTCTCTGTTGCTGTTGTTTCAGCAAGTGCAGTTCAGCCTACTGGCACAATATCCTGTTTATCTCCACAAGTCCTATGGGCAACCATCCTTAATTCAACTACTCGGCCCAGAAATGGGTGGCATGTTTCTCAACTTTGATATTGTGAGAAAAGTTGCATCACATGAGGCTTGTAGGCGTTACTAGCAACAGCAAATCCGCGACCAGTAACAGATCACTTGGCTGGATGCTACATCTGTGTACGTTCCATCAGTATGCTGTTGTCAGCAGGCAATGCGTTTCATTAGAGAATCCGACACACTCATCGTTTCCATATCATATCATTCACATCACCAGGTGCAAAAGCTGGAGCTTACGCGTGAAGGGTTCTTTAATTTAGTGAGCATCGTCTCCCCCTAAATAGCCTCTAAATAGCCCTGGATCTTCTATGGCGAATGTCTCAAAATGGGGACAGCTGCTGTATTGATGTGAAGCCATTATTCCCCTCCCGGACCTCTGTTTTGATTTACGACCATGTAATCTTTGGTGTGCTTGACCCTTGACATTTCGAGTCTGTCTAGCCTGCTCTACCGACTGGTTCCATGGGCTTTTGTGCTGGTCTCAGCCAGCACTCAAGTCTTCTTATGAGGGGAACTGGTTCGACCAATGTCTTAGCCAGTGCAAAGTTAAAATTAAGGGTTAAACAAGAACTGGTCTCAGCCAGTGCGAATTGTACCAAGTTGAAAAGATAGAATGGCCTTGCTGCAATCAGCCTATTAAACTTATTCTAAGAAATGTTTGTCACGACGAATCATGGTACTAGCTTAAGCATGGATTGCAAGTATGGGCTATATCCGCCAAGTCCCCCCATGGCTATAAAGGTCTGTCTGTCAGGTGTGCAGCATCCTGCGCCCAAGGAAAAGAAAAGAAGCTTCAAAGTGATTTTTGTGCAAAAATTGCTTGAGCGCAAAGCCTAAAAATCACCGGTGTGATCACAATTCAATAAAATTATGCAGCTTTGCGCCTCCTACGTAGGCGCAATCATACGCTGTAAGGGTAAGGGTAAGGTTACATCGCTATATATGCCTCTGGTGGGCATCTGAGCGGAAGCTTGGAAAAAAGCCTGTAACCAAACCAAAAAACGCTAGAAAAATCAAGGGAACAGGGCTAGGCACTTAGCTAGAAAAGAGGCAACACCAAAAATATCAGGTTGGTTCATAAAGGTCCTCAAACGAGCTGGGCCATCCTCAAACTGAGGTGGGAAGATAAGCTGTTGCTGTGTGCGAAGTCTGACTAGATGTTCATGCGGACAGTCCAACAAAATATGTTCCTCATCCTGAATAGTGTGCCAGTCACATCTGTCAC
>Ga0307942_1004728_pt1 | contig 10741 bp, 15 predicted proteins | sample OrgLakmetagen175_FD_201846 | JGI IMG/M metagenome (GOLD analysis project Ga0307942, IMG submission 201846) | Saline water microbial communities from Organic Lake, Antarctica - #175 | ecosystem: Environmental > Aquatic > Non-marine Saline and Alkaline > Saline | place: Antarctica: Organic Lake...
TTCAACCCCACTCACACCCACACACACCTGATGCTTTACACTGATCTCTCCCCCAACCTGCAACCCCACCCACACCCACACACCTGATGCTTTAAACTGATCTCTCCCACACCATGGCTCTCTCTGTGACCGATGTGACGACGCACCAATCCAGCACCAGCACCAGCACCAGCACCCCCGGAAGCACCACCCTCGTCGCCCTGTACTGCCGTGTCCTTTGCGACAGAGCACGTTGTCTCACTGTGCTGGCTGCTGCTCTCGCTAGCCCCGGCGTCCCAGCCCCTCCCAGTGCTGACCTACAAAGGAGTGGAAGCAAGAGTGCTGTACACACGTTTGCAAGACGTGTGGGCTTCTGAGTGCAAATACAAGCACTGCGAGTTGGTGCCAACTGAGGTGGATCAATTTTGTTTGGTGCACGCCAAACCACACTGCAATGGCAAGCACAGCAGGCTGTTTCCAAAACTTCCTTTTTGCCGTTTCCAACTTCTCCTCCCCTCCTCCGCCAGGAACGGGGAGCCCCCTTTCAAAAAGAAGCCATACCTGTTGAGCATCAGCAGCTTTCATGTTGTTAAGATCCTGCTGTGCTGAACTGCCCTCCAGCACAAAGCTGCTTTCCAGGCCTAGAGGCACTGGGTCTGTGCGCAGATAAAGGAATTGGTGGACAGAGCAGTTGATGTGCGCAGGTCAAGATAGTGGTGGGTTAGTGAGTAGAAAGAAGTCTGCGTGTAGGTGGAGGTGGGCCTGTGCACTAACAAAGAAACTGGTGGGCATGGGGCTGTGTGAAAAGTGTGAGGATTCAGGAGGTCTCTGCAACACCGTGCATGGCTTGCACGCTTAGTGCAAAAGTACAAAGCTGCCCATTTTAGAAACGTGTGCGGTGGGTCTGGGTATTCAGGGAAAGTAGGAAGGCAAATGTCCCATAACTGCAATTCCATCAGTAGAACCATTTCCCCAGAAGGTCTGCTACCAACGTTGCTAGCAGGGCGTTGCAAAAGACGCAAATCCTATTTGTTACGAGACGCATGTGTCTCCCTTGAAAAGCACTTGTTAAACGTCACATATAAACGTCACACGTTCTACCCGTACTCCTCTGTAACTAGGCTGTTTTGCAGCTGTGTGTGTATGTGTGTGAGTATTTGCATTTGCATTTGTGTGTGTATGTGTGTGTGAGGGGAGGCAAAAAGGGGGGGCACAGCAGAGGCTTTCAGAACAAAACGACCCTCACCTTCTCCCCTTTGCACAGACCCTTCTTCAGCTGAGGACCCTTGGCCTGCATCATCCTCCAGCAGCTGCTGCAGTGCATCAGCAAGGGGGGTCCCGGCTTGGTAGGCCTTGGACCTGTTGGTGCTGTTCCTTGAGAGGCCAACCTCTTTGCCCTCTGTCTGGCTGCCCTCCTCCTTGTCCACTTGACCAACCCCCTTGATAGCTTGAGTTGTGGCAGGGGCCCCTGGCAGAGGATCTGTGTACGCGTGTATGTGTGTGTATGCGCGTGTGCGCCCGTGCGTGCATACTTGCGTACACAAATGCGGATGTGCGTGCTTCATGCATGTATGTCCACACTAGTGCACATGATTATCACGGATTTCAGTGTGTCCACATGCGCATGTGTGTCCACACTAGTGCACATGTTTATTACGGATTTTCTCCCTCACCTGTGTCTTCTGCTTGGGCCTGCTGCTGATTGTGGAGTTTCTCCTGGTGCTGTACGTGCTTCTCCCCCTCTTTCTCTCCTCTTTCGGCTTCCTGGTCGTCGCTGAGTTTTCTTTCAGCTTGCTGCTGCTGCTGTTGCTGTTCCTCCTGCTCCTGGCGCTGCTGCGCTAGTAGCTCCAGCTGCGCCTTCAAGCAAATGCAAAAAGGCACAAGTAGTTGTGGTTGCAGTTTTGACAGGTAAAAAGACATCATATGGTATACCAAACAATGGGACAGCAAAGGCAGCGCATCAAGTACATATAGTATAACAAATAATGGGGCAAGAGGTACAGCACAGGCAGCGCATCAAGTTACACAACCCAATCTGTGGCCTTGCACAGGCCCCGGATATGCTAGCTGCACATGCCAATGAACAAAACGCCATGCGCACATGCAGGGGAGTGGCCAGAACAAATATTAACATTGACTACGACTGCACAGGTGATCAATTCCTCCCCTGCCCGGACTACTGTACGTAGGTTATATTGTAAGCACATCATACATATTACATCTTTAACATGAATATAACGTACAAGAAAGCCTACTATGTCGTTACTTGGTGCTCACCACAGAAATGCCCTAAATGCGACATATGACCGCATTTACTGCCTCCCTGTATGTACTGCCCTCCCCATGAGTACTGCCTAAACAGCCATCAGGTTCTAAGGAAGAAACACAGAGGGACGAAGCAGAGTCTGCATTCAAGAGGGCATCTTAAGCACAGTCAGATGTCAAGCATGTGTTACAACAACCCAAACGACGACCACATGATTTACTGCAAGCTACCCAACCAAGCACTGTGCTGCCAGTTGCCCAGGGAGCAACTCAAAAAAAAACTACGCAGGCAGTGAAAATCACTCCCCACGTGAAGTTACGGAAAAGTAAGCCACTTTGGTACTAAGTACCGTAAAACTCCTTTACCGGCAGACAAAAAAGGCCCAGTCAGAGAGGTCCAACAGAGTACCAGAAGGAGGAAAGAAGTCACAAAGAGACTGGAATATCAGCCTCAAACAAGCAAGAGCACCAGGCACAGACATTGCAGAGCTAAGCTAAGGGTCTACAGGGATGACCACCCATCTCGGCCACGCACTGCCAATCCACAAAAACTACCGAGTCTCACAGACAGCTCTACAGCACGTGCACTGAACCTGCCGTGCTACTCTACCAACACAGTCACTCGGTGCAAGCCTATAGAAAGGTCTACTAAGCAAACACTGCTTGCATTACCTCAGCATTACACCGCTCCCACTGCAACTCACCCAGAAGTTTTTCACCTACACCTGACATTATTATAACCATACCTGACACTGTTCGGCACTTATAATGGGCAGCAACATCCTGCCTGCGCACTTTTCCCTGCCCTCTTCTTTAGTTTCCTTGGCCGCATGCCTTCAGCACAAGCAACATAATAATGTAAACACCCAACCCACACACCTGGTTGGCCCGTGCCTCTTCAGCAAGGGCCTCAGGAGAAAGACTAAAGAAAGGATTGAGTGTTGAAGGGTGTGTTACAGGCTCCCTTTCTTCATCAGTTGTCTCGGCGTGGCTGGTACTGTCCATCCAATGGTGCTTTTGCACAGTCTGCATTTGTGTGTGCGTGTGTGTATATGTTTGCTTGGGGGGGGTGTTTGGGCGTATGTGTTTACGCGTGTGTGTGTGTTTGAGTGTATGAGTTGGTGGGTTGTGTGTGAATGTAAGTGCATTAACTGGCAGGCAGATGGCTGATGGCTGATGGATGATTGGTGAATGCATGTGTGCACAGTCTAGATGCTCTGCAAGACGCCACTTGCCACTACTCAAAGCAAGACGCCAGCAACATGTTGGCAAAAACATGCAGATGCTACTTTAAACTGTGATGTGCTAAAGCACACGCACAAACAAAGTTTTGTGTGTGTGTGTGTGTGCAAAGTGATGTAATATGTAATTCGTCTCATCTCATTGCCGCTGTACCCCACCCCACCCCTGCTTCTAAGGTATCGAAACGGCTGAGCTGCCTCCTATGATTCGATTTTCAATTCCAATGATTAAGTTGATCATGCTGCTTCCAACAGTGAAGAGATGACAAACAGCACAAACACGCACTTTTCCGCCCCAAATAGAATGCCATTTTCCCTCGCCTCTTCCATATGGGCAAAGCTCTCATACACACACGTACACATGCATACACATGCACACACACAAACAACCACAATCACACACAGAAAAAGCCTCACACACACACACCTCTGGAGCATCACTTGGCAGGTACACTGCTGACGGATCAAGCACGGAGCTTGTGGCACTGGCACAGGAGTCCTCGCCCTCGCTTTCCTCTGGCTGCTGCTCCTCCTCTATTGAGGACTGCTCAGCTGAGGCGTCTTGGTGGCTGAGGTGCCTTGGGTGCAGAGGTGTCCTGGTGGCTGAGGCGTCTTGATGGTAGTCCTCTGTTGAGGACTGCTCAACTGAGGCGTCTCGGTGGCTGCCTGAGGGAGCATTTTGATAACCGAAAGCAGGAGGAGTGACGTGTCTGAGTACGGTAGACAGGAAGGTCAGGGAGCGCACAACCTTGAAACATGCTGCAGGTTGAGTTGTACACATACATAGACGCAAGTGCATACCCTGCGCAAAGTTAGACTGAAGTATCCCTCTGTCCAGAGCCATGAAGCTTGACCGTCAACAATGGTTGGGCCGCCGACACAAATTTGGGCTCGTTGAGCGGGGTGAAATGTCCACTGCCCTTTTATGTCTACACACCTTTGATATGCGTGTGAACATATTTGGGATGTGAGTGTGAACATATTTCGGAGGGTTGGCCAGCATCCTTCCGTGAGCGCGACTGACTTCAAGTGCATGACAAGTTCCCTTCAGTATGGACTTGGGTTACAAACGACCATTGGGTATTAGCTAGCTATTCATTTCCACACTCGTGTGCTCTAAAATTTACTTGTTCCTTGTTCCCATTCCAAAAGAGGTGTAGGCGGCATACGCCTTGCAAGTTTAGATCAGGGAAAGCTACGGTACTCGTGACTGCACATGCATTCGTTTCACACGTTTGGTGAACAAGAAGTCCGTGAATGACCCACCGATGACCGGTGAACACAAGAAGCCTACCCTGAAAAACTCTGTTTACCACTCCAGCCACTCAAAAAACGCATGCACGACACACAGGATGTTCTTCCTGTGCGTAACACCATGCCAGGTAGCATAACAGAAGCACTAGGCCAAAAGGACCCCATCCTAATGGACTCTTCGAGCACTCTGCACACTTGCAACCCTAATGCTGCAAGGCCTACCTTGTTCTGGTTCCTCCTGGCCTTGCAAATCAGGCTCTTTGATTGATGAATTCTCTCTCTCCTCCTCCTCCGCCTGTGCTTGGACCAATTTGGGTTGCCGCTGCGTGCTGCTGCTGCTGCTGTTGCTGCTGCTGCTGCTGCTGCTGCTGTGGTGGTGGTGCGTCATGGACTCTTTGGATGGATGGATTGAGGAGGCTATGACAGCTTGGAAATCCAGCAGGCCGCTCTTGTCACTTGCCATCGGCTGCTCACGCTGTGAGGAGCGTCTGCTGTCAGTAGCTGCCACTGCTACCTGCTCAGCTGCCTCAGAGCGGGTGGATACTGAGGATCCCCAGTGTAGAATTTTGCCCCTGTCTTCTTCCAGGTTTAAGTTGGGGGTTGTTGATGGAGGGGCTGCGCGTCTGCCGTGCCGCACGCCATAATTTCCGGTGGAGGCGCGGTCAAGGGCATGTTGGTGCTCTTGGGCGTGGTGGGGCAAGGCGGGCAGACTGCTACTGCGTCCTGTGTGAGTTTTTGAGTGTGTGTGGGTGGGTGGGTGGGTGGGTAGGTGGGTGCGTGTATAAGTGTGTGCGTGCAAGTGTGTGCACAAGTGTGTGTGTATTAGCACGTGTATGTGTTTGTATGTTTGTGTGCCCATGTGTGCATTTGTATGTTTGCGTGCATGTGTGTGTTTGTATATGTCTGTATATGTGCGCGCGTGGGTGTGGGTGTGGATGTGGGTGTGTGTGCAAGTGTATATGTCTGTGTGTGTATCTGTCCGTTTGTGTGAGTGGGTGAGTGGGTGTATATGTGTATGTTTGTGTATGTGTGCATCTGTGTATATGTGTGCATGTGTGTGTTTGTGTGTGTCTGCGTGTGTGCGTACGTGTGCGTGTGAGTATGTGTGCATACGTGTGTGTGTGTGTGTGTGTGTGTGTGTGTGTGTGCGCGTGTGTGTGTGTGTGTGTGTTTGTGTGTGTGTGTGTGTGTGTGTGTGTGTGTGTGTGTGTGTGTGTGTGTGAAGGGAGAAAACAAGCCACCTGATGCATCTAAAATGCTGTCGATGCCCTCCATACAACTTGTTTAGGATTGCTCTTTCGTATTGCAAGCTTGGTGATTGACCGAGTTGATCAATTGACCGACGGCATATTTAATTTATATAGGTTTACCCACGACGTTACAGAAAAAGCCAACATTGACCGAGGTTAGAGGCCAAATGGCCATGCCTGATTCGACGCCCATGCCGTGGGCCAAACCAAAGCAAGTTTGAGACTACCATATGTAGGTAATTACCTATGATATGATGTATCCATGATGATGTTTTTTTGCAGGCATGTGCGTGTGCATGTGTGTGCTTGGCGTGTGGACACTGTGTCTTGCATGTATGTGTATATACATCATTGTGCGGGTCGCTAGGGGCATGCATGCTCGCGCGTGAGCGTGTGCGCGTACGTGTATGTGTGTGTGTGTGTGTGTGTGTGTGTGTGTGTGTGTGTGTGTGTGTGTGTGTGTGTGTGTGTGTGTGTGTGTTTGTGTGTGTGTTTGTGTGTGTGTGTGTGTCAGCGCTTGCACGTCAGCGTGTTGCAGCAAACAACCATCATTCTTGAACTATGTGCAGGTATAAAATGGAACCCCGCTTGCAACCATAAGCTATCCAAGTAATCCAGCAACGCATTAGCAGGTCTGCAGCGGAGCTCTGACACGACTGTGGCGTAGGCTGGAAAGGTACTTCAATTTCCCATCGCATCGTCTGCCCTGCTCTTTCTACCAACCCATCTACCTGTGGGGAGTGATAGTGAATTTACTTCCCTGTGATTACGCTCAACTTCAGTAACTCAGGAGCTCTCCAGCAGTCTGTAAACACAGAAAGTAGTCACGCAGCGAAATTTAGGATGCCAAGTAACAGAGTTTTCTTACACTACACCACGATGCCCGTGCTTCAATCTGCAGCTTCGCACTTAATGTCAACCGAGCAAGCAGCTGCACAATCTGGATTCGTCGTGATCAGCTATGACGCCTTGTTTGAAGATCAGACCGGCCAGGAGGTGGCACTTGCCTTCGCAGAGGTGGAAAGACTGGTGAGGAAGGCAGTCCAGGAGTGGGCTGGAGAGAGTGGTCTCCCGCATCTTAACCAGGAGGAGATATCTGTTCAGGTATGTGGTTGCAGCTGTTGTGGAGCCGTGTCTCATTGTGGCTGCTTGGAAATGGTCAGGGTGTGAGCTGCTTTTGGCACAGGAGCATCAGGATATCCGTGTCATAGCCGCAAGTGTGAAAGCAACTTAGTTGCTTTACCCCAGCGCTAGCTATGTGCGAGGGGGGCGATACCTTGTTTGTTTACTTAATGCAGGCCTCTGCGAGGTCTTTTTCCCCCTTTTATGACTAGCAGAGGAAGACCCAAGCCTGGTCATTTTAAACAGCATACGTTACCTGTAAGGCCAATCAAGAAACAGCCTGTTCACAATCACTGTGCACAACAATTTCTCGTAATGTCAGCAAGTTGCTTCATTGGCGTAGGAGGCTACCGAGCTTGCTCTAGCGCTCTGTATTGGTCTAGTAGTCAGGTGGTCTTGGCCAGCAGGTCCAACAGCCTGTTGCTCTCGTTCTAGCAATAATGCTTCGTCCTGTACCCTTCCTCTTGGCCTTTGATTTCCAGGTTTCCAGCAGCTCTCGTGGGGGCCACGGTATTATCCAAAGTCGAGAGCAGCAGGATGAGCAGCACAACCTGTGCAGCATTGTTTTGCACGCGCCCTTTTTCCTCGTCGATCATTCCGTAAGGGAGGGAGCAGTGGAGGCACACACAGTGCTTGGTATCACCCTCTCCACCCTTAAACTTAGCCACCTTGAGCTGCGTGGCTGGAAGAGCCAAGCCGACAACCCGGAGGGTTTGCCGGGTGGAGTCAAGGAGCACATGTGCTTACTGGCTTGCATGGACAGCTGCTTCCTGCCCGTCGGTCTCCAGGAATGCAGCAAGGACGGAGATGGCGAGTGTACCGTAAAGGTGACGGCTGTGTAAATGCACTGCTTGCTTGAGCTTGCTCAGAGAACGGAATATCCAGCACACAGGTCTGTTTGAGAACAGTCTTGTGTTGAACAAAACCACAGCTCCGACTTCCTGTTTCCGCCCAGATGTCCCATACTAATTTTTCGCCTGCAGCCTTGCTCTTGTGACGACGATCACTGTAAATTTCTTACTTGCGTTTGCAACGTCTGCTCACACACAGGCACGTGTCAGCTTGCCTGCCGGCACCGCCACCATGAGTGCCACCTCTCCCAAGACGCTGGTCCTTGAGCTCTGGGCAGCTGGCTCCCTGCTGTGCAGCTACTCCTCCCCGTTGCTTCCCAGCTCTTGCTCACCTGTGCTGGAGGAGTTAGCAGGTTGGGCTGCGGGTCTAGCTGGGACGGAGCAAGAAGGCTCAGCTGATGGCCGTGCATCTCACCCTGAATATGATCTTGAGGGTGTGGCATTTGTTCGTGATTTGAGGAGCTGGATGCGCTTCCAAGGCTCTAGCATCCCAATCCAAGAAATGCATCAGCATCAGCAGCAGCAACGAGGGCAGGTGGCAGAAGATGGTGGCGCGTTTGAAGAGCAGTATGAAGATCAGCTTGCGTTGATGGTCGATGTGGGGAGAGACCTTCTGTTCTACAGCGTGCGCTGTGGAATGGTGGCGTTGTCAGGTAAGAAGGAGGCTTTTAAATCACTACCCTAGGACTGCTGGGACTCAGAGCTGTTTTCAAACACACTGGCAAATTAAAAGAACGCGCGTATGTCAGCAGCAATTGGTAAATGTCAGGGATGGGAACTACGATTCTTAGAGATGTTCAATACAATGTATAACTGTATAATACATAATACAAAGTACTCGTATGATACGAGAAAATCGTATTACCCATCCCTGGTATATGTCAGCGGTGAGCAAATGTTGCTGCAGACCTGCGTCCTTTGACTGGCACAGAAGGAAGGCTTACTGAGATGATTGGATCAAGTCAAGAGTGGACTCGGCAAATGGATAGGGGTACCGGCATGCATTTGGAAACAGCAAGGGAGGCATTACGTTCAGCGAGTGCTCCGCTCCCGTGCAATGTTTGCAGTTTTTTTTTTGCGGTTTGCGTTTGCCATCCTCCTCGTGGCCTTTGCTACCGTAGCATGTAATAATGAACAACAGCCTCTATCTGACGCGGTTTTTCTAAACGTGCAGGTCTCATTCTGGATGGGCTCCTGTCCCCCCCCTTCCACCTCCCGTTTGCTGCCCTTGCCTATGCTGAGGATTTGCCTGAGGGTGAGCAGCTCACTGATCAGGAGCGACCCGCTGCTCAGCCTTCGTCAGCTGGGTCTATGGAGCTGCTGCTCACCGAAGCGCTGCGCAGCGGCAGCAGTACGATGCTGGAAGAGTGCCAAGCCTGGGGACGGAAACACTGTGCCTCCACCCAGTGTTCGCCAGAGACTGCATCGCACTTGGAAGCCGCCGCAGCAGCAGCGACGTCATTGGCAGCAGCGGCTTCAGCAGCAGCAAAAGAAACAGTGACAAGGGCAGCCTCGTCGCAGTCGCTCTTGTGTTTAGAGGAAAGGTCTGACGGTAGTGCGCCGGCAGATTTGCCACTTATTCCTACTGTGGGTCTGCATGGGCACCAGGATGAGCTTCCAGGAGGCGTGTCGAAGAGGCGTACTCATATACCCGTCAACCCACAACTGGCACAGAGCAAAGAGAAGGGGGCGTCCTCTAGCACTTCGTCACCGGCACTGCCACAAGCATCGCCACAGACTGTGGGGGAGGGAGCAGAGGACGAGTTCAAGGCGTGGGCTGCCGGCTTTATGAGCAGGTGGGGTTGGGGAAGGTAGTTTGCACCCCCCTCTCTCTTGGCTCAGAGCCAAGGCGACCTTATCCACCATCAAATTGGGACAATGTTTGTCGGCAAGGGCTCGTTTCTCCTTCCCTCTTCTTCTTCCTGGCCGTTGCTGCAACCCCACCAAACCCCTCAAAACAGGCAATCTGGCACACTCATAGATGCAGAAACACCAGCGGTCATGAGAGGTGACCTCCCTGACCCAACTCTCTGGTGGTTGCCCACACATCTTATGGCAATCTATAAACCTGAATGTCGCTGCAAACAAGCCTATCGCCCTCACTTTCTTGCACCTGCTCATATGTACATCTGCTCACCTGCACACACACACACACACACACCAACACACACACACAAATGTATTACACAGACACTCATACACACACTTGCGCATCTGCACAACCACGTGTGCATTGGTTGACTTGACATCATCTGAACCTGCCCCACAGTTGGGTGCCAACCCACTTAATCCTGGTGGCTGCTGGCACATTTGTGGGCGCAACCCGCAGCTTGCTCAGGGGGGAGGTCTTGGATGGGTTGCTTATAGCACAAGTGGGTGGAGCTTACATTCCAGGGCTCTGGAGTTTGGGGCAGCCAAACGCAGCTGGGCTGCAAAAGGTGTGGTGTGGTTGCTGCATTCTTGCACTTGTGTGTGTGAATGCTAAGTATTTTTAGAGGCTGGTCTGCAGCTCAAGAACATTGATGTGGACAGCGTAGAATGGAGGAGAGAAATGGAATGCGAGGAAGGAGGAAGGGGGGGATGGAAGGGAAGAAGGGAAGGAAGGGGGGGAAAAGAGGGGAAAAGAAACGCTGGAACTCTTGCACCTGCACTCAATCACACGCTCATCCTTACTTATAACTGTGTATTTAGAAACGCAGCACACACATATGTGCACGTGTACATCCTCCCCCCCCTTCCCCTTCCCCCCCCAAACACCCCCCTACACACACACACACGC
>Ga0307942_1004731_pt1 | contig 10739 bp, 11 predicted proteins | sample OrgLakmetagen175_FD_201846 | JGI IMG/M metagenome (GOLD analysis project Ga0307942, IMG submission 201846) | Saline water microbial communities from Organic Lake, Antarctica - #175 | ecosystem: Environmental > Aquatic > Non-marine Saline and Alkaline > Saline | place: Antarctica: Organic Lake...
TCCACTCATGGGGCCCCTCGCCCCCCGCGCATGGTACATGTACCTCCCTGTGTGTGAGGAGGTGGGCTCACAGGTGAGAATGGTCAGGTGGAATTCTGGCGAGGAGGAATTGTGGTTGTGGCAATAATGGCGTGAGCTTGTGTGTCTGTTTGGAAGATGGGTGTTTCTGCAATCCAATGCAAAGTTTGGCAAGGCCTGGGAAGAGACATGCCGTTATCTAGGCGAGCCTCAGCCAGGAATGTTACTCTGGTGGTCTCACGCGATGACCATCCTCCCCATGCATGAGGAAGAGAAGAGCGTTATACTCCATAAGTTCCTGCAAAGGGTCCGTAGAATTCGCCCCACTTGAACTCCAAACAATTCACTACACTTTTGCTCATGTCCCAGGGCTTGGGGACATCACTTCCAAACAACTGCAGCTCGCACCTTCTGTCGCACCTTCTGTCGAAAAGCAGGCTGGCCGAGCCAACAAAGCATGTACTACCATCGGTGGCCTTGCTCTTGTGTGTTCCCAGATATAGCCAAGAAAAAACTACGCATAGGCGGGCAATTAAAAATCACTCCCCACAATAATGAAGGAAAAGGAGCCACTTGGTACCAGGTACCGTAAAACTCCCTCACCAAGAAAAGGAGAAAAGTGTCAATGAGTATTAGGAGGGTTGCAAATCATTTAAGCCCTGCTGCCGTCGTCACTGTCTTTCTTCTTTCATTATTTGTAGATCCGTAAAACAACTCGCCCTTGCAGTTTGGGTATGCTGTGTGCTATTGCTGCTTATCGCAGTGTGCACAGATATGGTTCGCTGTTGATCTGCATGCTAGACCGGCATGTCTCGCCCAGAATATCAAACGTTATTGGCAAGTACAAGGCTATTTCACTCAGGGGCAGATGCCTTAAATAGAAAGAAAGGGAAAAAAAACAAGATAGTGCAAAGTGCACTGCAAACACTAGTAACGGCATGGATCAGGAAAGGATGCTGTTTTGTGTCCTGCACCACCCAATGGACGCAGAGCCACACAATTTCCCACCTCCTGGTGGCATGCAGACCTCTGCCTCCCAACCACCTGATCCCCATTGAAAGCTTCCTCTTTTTGTTCTCCAGGTGGGATGTTGTGTGGCTCTGCATCTATTTCTTTCTCTTTACAAATGGAGATGTCACCCATGCAGCTGCGTCATGGAATGTTTTCCGGGCTGATTGAATCTACAGCCTCGTCACTACAACAAGAGAGATGCTGCAAAACGGCACTCCACACATAATATAAGGAGTTGCTTCGGTACCACGTAAAGCTCCTCCACCACAGAAAAGAAACAGAAAATTTACGAGGGCCACCAGGGGGGTTGCAAGCTAAGCCTGGAAACGGCTATCATAAATAATAAAGATTGCCAAGAGTAAGCAAGCAATAAATCCTAACAGCACTGGAAAAGAAGGCACGTCTAGTGCGGACAGGTTTAGCAGTTAACAGAGTGCTCGTGAAGCTTGGAGGCGAGAGTCTTGATTTTTTGGCATGCAGTTCCAATTACTTAAAAGGCTAAAATGTGAGTAGATGGCGCCACACACGTCAATAATGCTGGTGTGGAGAGTAGTAGAAGTAGCTCCTTAAAGGATTTTCGCCGCTTCTTTGCGGTTCTTCTTAGTTGGGCAGCCTGCCTGGGGTCCTTATGTCCCTCATAATATTTGGCCTCAATAAGTGCCACTGGCAGGTCTGGATGTTACGCTGAAGTTTGCCAAAACCTTCCTCCGCAGTGACCGCAGTAATTGTAAATCCCCCCAGGAGGCTCCAGAAAAAAAAATTGTATAGGCACGTGTGATTTTCGGGCTGGATCCCCCTCCCCCCCCTAAAACCCCCTTCCGGTGCCCCCACCCGGACAAAAAGGGTACCAATCTGCTCCTTTCTCAAATAGGCATCCATCTGCATACTCATCAAGACCTGAAACTGATGTGTTGCAGAGTTGTGGGGCAAAAACTGAGATACGGACGCCCATGCACACATGACCTGCCAGGCACCCATAACTGGCTTGCACAGTCCCATATTGCTTCCATTTCTTCAAAATTCCACTGACTATCTCATGCTGGCACAATCCTGTAAATTTGGGGTAAATTGCTGCTTCATTGGCTTGACTCACCCCGCGGCCTGCACCCAAGCACGTGTGCCTCTGACTTTTGGACATGTCCACCCTCCCCCCCCTCTGATTGGACCCATACATATATCGATCCACATCTCTCGACGAGAAGATTCTGAGTATCTAATTTTTAATGGGATTTGGGCATGACGTCCAAAATTTGTGCATCCTGGCGCCTCCTGGCGCCAAGATGTAAAATTCAAAGCACAAACGCATAGAAGGCTACAAAGTGAGAAACGGGGCACGGCCAATGCGTAAAACTTAAGGCACACAAAATCAGGCGCCGAATAGTACACACGTATAGGAGGAAAAGGCAGGCAGCACAGAATAAGTACAAGGTTGAAAGTAAGAAATAGTGAGGCAGGCGACAGGTAGTGTCCTTATTTAAAGTAAGACACAGAGGGACGGGCAACAGGTGGTGTCCTTGTTAAAGGTAAGACACAGAGAGGCGGGCAACAGGTGGTGTAATTGTTAAAAGTAAAAGTAAAAAATAGTGAGGCGGGCAACAGGTGGTGTCCTTGTTAAAAGTATGACACAGTGAGGCAAGCAACAGGTGGTGTCCTTGTTAAAAGTAAAAGTAAGAAATAGTGAGGCGGGCAACAGGTGGTGTCCTTGTTAAAAGTATGACACAGTGAGGCAAGCAACAGGTGGTGTCCTTGTTGAAAAGTAAAGTAAGAAATAGTGAGGCGGGCAACAGGTGGTGTCCTTGTTAATAATAAGACACAGAGGGACGGGCAACAGGTGGTGTCCTTGTTAAAAGTAAGACACAGTGAGGCGGGCAACAGGTGGTGTCCTTGTTAAAAGTAAAAGTAAGAAATAGTGAGGCAGGCAACAGGTGGTGTCCTTGTTAAAAATAAGACACAGTGAGGCGGGCAACAGGTGGTGTCCTTGTTAAAAGTAAAAGTAAAAGTAAGAAATAGTGAGGCGGGCAACAGGTGCTGCATCTCTGAGCATCCCTCCAGCTGGCGGAACATAGTAAAACGACTAGGGTTGGCCAAAACCATACATAAAGGTGTATACCTATACAATATTATAAGCAGGGAAAATATCTTACATACGGTCATATACGGTGTGCATATACGGTTCTGGCCAACTCTAAAATGATGACGGAGATCCACAAAATACAATAGAGGGCATCGCAGCCAGCGTACTGTCTGCCGGCGCAGCTAGCAGTCAGCGCACGTCAACCGGTCGTGATCTGGAATGCCAGTGAAGCTTGTGAGAGCATTTTACAGGTGAGCCACGTGTCTACGTGGCTTTCCCTTGGTAGGCATTAAGCATTCCCCTTAATTACGGCATATACACGTTCACGACATCACATGAGTTTCACAAAATCACATGGGGCTCAGCATTTCCCTTAATTACGGCATATACACGTTCACCACATCACATGAGTTTCACAAAATCACATGAGGCTCAGCATTTCCCTTAATTACGGCATATACGCATATACGCGTTCACCACATCACATGAGTTTCACAAAATCACATGAGGCTCCACACCTGGACTTACGCACGTGGCTTCTCCCTAGAAGAGCCGTGTCAGGCAGGCATTCACCATGCGGGGCATGCACTCACAACACCACAAAAGGCTTGACACATACATGGCTCTTCCTGGCAGGCCACACCAAGCATCCGCATATCCGCATGCACCTTCAAGTGCGTGCAAACACTCACACCCTCACCAAGCGTGCTTTCCTCCCATCATATCCTTATGATACTGAAAGTGAAACTTGCACCAAACTCGCTGCATCAATCTTGGAATCTTTGTTATACCTTGTGATCCAGTGTGTATGAATGGTTTGACATACCTTGTGATATTGAAAGCGAGACTTGTACTGAATTCGCTTCTTCCTCAGGTGATACCTCAACTGCTCAAGCTGCCCTGCTGTGGTTGCACTTGGTATTGAAGCCTGCACAGGCAGGAGACGTGCGCGTGTAAATTATTGGGTGCCGGGCTGTGATTGGCTGCTGGGCAGTGTTGAGGCTAAAAAGGCAGCACGCAGCCACGACAAACCATGTTGTCCACGCACACAGCCACAACGATCGATGTTGTCCATGCACAAAACCATAACAAACCATGTTTGACCATGCACACAGCCACAACGATCCATGTTGTCCATGTTGCTTGCTTTTGCTTGTTTTGCAAGCTCGCTCTCAAAATGTAGGTGACAGGCTGATATGCGGCAGGTGGCGACTGCACGTCAAAAGACTTCAAAACCCCTTTCTAAGGGGTTGTTTGCAATTTGCAAAACTGCGCTCATAAAAAATCAAAGCGCCACGACACACAACCAAACACTCACACACATATCTACTCAATCCCATACACATACACACACAAAACAAACAAGCACGCTTATACATATTTACTCACTCCAATAAGCCCCTGTGGTTCTCGCTCCAGATGGTACTGTAGCTGTTCATGTCCGCTGCTCTGACTGTGCTGCTGCTCTTGCCTGACGCTCTCGCACCCCCCCTCTTTCCCCTGTTCAAGGTGTTGCTGCCCACCTCCGCTGCGCTGACTGTGCTGCTGCTCTTGCCTGACGCTCTCACACACCCCCTCTTGCCCCTGTTCAAGCTGTTGCTGCCCACTTCCACTGCGCTGACTGTGCTGCTGCTCTTGCCTGACGCTCTCGCACCCCCCCTCTTGCCCCTGTTCAAGCTGTTGCTGCACACCCCCACTGCACTGACTGTGCTGCTGCACCCGCTCAATGTTCTCACACCCCTCCTCTTGCTGATCTGAGCGCGCACAGAGATGATCTTGACCCAGGAGCGTGAGGCGCCCTGTGCGTGTTGTGATATTTAATGCAGAGTCAAACACTTGCTCGTGTCGAAGTGACACTGGTAAAACCCATGGGTAGGGCGCCTGAAACTGACCTACCACTGACCTAATATTGACCTGACACCGACCTTACACTGGCCAACTAAGGGCTGGTTGGCCAGGAGTATTAAACGTAAGGAAAAAACAGGCAGGCAGTCAACGACCACCCTCCGCCATGGTACACAGACGGTACTGTTGGCATTCAAACAGGCAGTGTGCATATTTGCAGTTCTAGTGAACGCTAGCCGTGGGCCAACGCTAGCCGTGGGCCACGCTAGCCATGGGCCAGTGTGCATTTGGGCAGTGTGCATTTGGGCAGTGTGCATTTGCAGTTCTAGTCAGCGCTAGCCGTGGGCCAACGCTAGCCGCGGGCCAACGCTAGCCGTGGGCCAAAACGCCATAGCCGTGGGCCAAAACGCTATAGCCGTGGGCCAAAACGTTATAGCCGTGGGCCAAAACGCTATAGCGGTGGGCCAAAACGCTATAGCGGTGGGCCAAAACGCTATAGCCGTGGGCCAAAACGCTATAGCCGTGGGCCAAATCACTATAGCCGTGGGCCACCGTCCTGCCTTGAACGTCACCATCAGTGATGTGCTGTTGTGGCGCGTGCTGTCGTGATGCGCTGCCGCCTATTGAGGAGTTGATGTTACCGCCTCACGCCTACTGAGTCAGTCAGGCTCAGGTACAAAAACTGCTGGCAAAAGTTGCTGATTTTAAGAGACAAAAACAGGTGCAGATTGAGGTCAGCCAAGACTTTGATAGTGATTAAACGCCACTTATTAGTACTCCTCATGTACGTGCCTGTTCCAACACAGATGACCTGGTGCTGTGCTCTGGCGACGTTTCCCGCACACGTTTGCATGTCAGCAGTCATGGGCGTAGGAGCACACTATATAGGAAGTGTATCAAGTGCGCACCTGCTGCTGCTTTGAGTGCACTTGCCGATTCCCGCTCTTTTTCTGCAATGGCCTGAAGATGGTCTTTGAAAGCGAGCAGGCATTTGCGCTCCACTAGGACATATGCAGAGTAGGAGATGGACTGGACAGCAATGCTCTGCAGGTATGTGCGTGTGTACATGTGTATGTGCGTAGGTGGAGGGTGGGGTTAGAAGCGTGCCTGCGCAAGCGTGCAGGCACTCACTTTTTTCAGGCACGTATCCTGAATAATGCCTCATCAAGCATTAGGCATCAAGCATAACATGAAGTGCCTCCTCTCAGGGCACGTGCCTCACTTAGGCATCAAGCATAACATGAAGTGGGAAGGACAAGAACAGCAATGCCTATAAGTCAACATGCAGGGTCATGTGTGTGTGTGAGTGTGTGTGCGTGTGTATGTGTGTGTGCATGTGTGTGTATGTATGTGTGCGCACGCAAAGTAAAGGCACAGAGATGCGTAAATTGTCTACGGGCTTAGGAGAAGAATCCAGCTGAAAGCTGTGCTAAATCTGGGCTAGTCCACACTCCAGGTGTGGCTATGTATGGGTAAAGGGTTGACCAAAATTGTGTACGCATTATGGTAACTTTCGAGGTTGTGGTGGCCAACCCTGAATGGCCTGTACCGTTAAAAAGTGCAATCTTTTCATTGCTATGATTGACGCACAAGTTATCGGCACAAGGATGCAGTGCCAAACGAGCATGAATGTACTGTTCCGAGCCAGCCACTTTTTGAGCTGCTTTGTGTATGGGATGTAAATACAGGTGTGTCTAAACGCTGTGGATCAAACACACTGGTGTCTGGCACAAGGATACAGTGGCAAATATGCCTGGAGACACAAATCTGAGACGCGAGCTTGTGTCCCTTCATCCCGACCTCCTTTTTACTTCATACAGCTGAAGAGCTTTGCTTCCTACTTTTACTTGCTAAGATCCAGAGAAAGAGAACACAGAAGTCTGCACAGGAGCCTGAGCACACTTGCACGAGTCAGTGCAACGACCACTAACCATCCCAACTTTCAACACAGGCACACAGGCACACAGGCACACACACATACATTGCACATACATACACACGCACACACAGACATACATACATCACACGCACACATACACAAACATACATACACATAAACATGCACACGTACACACACAGACACGTTTACACACACACTCACCTGAGCCAGCGCGTAGGCCCAAGGCAAGCCAGCAGTGTGGACATTGACCACAAAACATGCTGCCCCGTGCATGATCACAAAAATGACTGGCATGTACGCAGGCAGCTCTGCCATACCAATGACCTGTGATCAGTACAAATGTGTTTCAGATGAGCAAGAGCCAAACAAGAGAATAGTTGGTCACCATCAGGCCCCAATCGTAAGAAGAAGGTACTCCACGCACTATAGCGATCTGGATCAAAGTGACATGCATATGCGCAAAGACACATGCGCACCATACACACATACATACACACACGTGCACACCATCTTCCTCCCTTTACCACAATAAAAGGATCTCACAAGCGCATCATTCAGGCACGCACGCTTATCTTTAAAAGGTCTTGCTGAACAAAATGGTCACAAGGGCTTACTCAGGAGTGTGCAGAAAGTAAGGTATGTGGCACACAACAAACAACACGGCTCACAGTAAAGGTAGCACCTGATGATGGAAGATGTGACAGAGCTGTAAAATGTGTTGCATTATGTACATGAAGAGTTTAGGCATTGCAAAGGCGCACCATTTGAGGCACGCAAGCAAACAGGTTGGTGAACAGGTCCCCTTGGTATATTATGCGTGGCGTTACAATGGCACCGCTAAGGAAGTTCTGCATGGGTAAAAGAAGTGGCAGGCATGAGTGGTGAGCACGGTAGGTGCTAGTTGGAAAGTCACTTGTTTTACAGATCTGAGCAAAGAACTCAAGGTTCAAGCGCTCGTTTACCATGCATTGTTGTGTCAAAAGTTAGGTCGAGGGCTTTTGCTAGGGAGTACTACTAGTTTTGTAGGGCTGTCACTTTTATACGGAATTCAAAACAGGTCGAAGCAAGGAACATTGGTCGACAAAGTGCAAGTCTCGTCAGCAATTATAACCATCCACGTACACTACCGCTGTGCACTTTCTACATATATCTTGATACAACAAGACATCAACGTGCCGCACATTGCCGCGCAATATCACCACTGATCCCTGCAACGACAAACACGTACCGCATTTGCCCGAAACTGAATAATTGCGTACATCAAGAAACAGTGGCGGACCTGTGGTGATGCAGACAGGTTGCGGCTTGGTTCTCGGTTCACAATTAGTGACTACTGGTAGAAGCAAAATTGAGCAACGCTGCTGTTCAGGTGCATATGTATGTACAGGCTACGGACGGGCAGCATTTGTAGAAAACGTGCGTTTGCCGTCCTAAATGTGTTTTGTGTTTGTGCTTGAGTGTGTGTGTGTGTGTTTGTTTGTGTGTGTGTGTGTGTGTGTGTGTGTGTGTGTGTGTGTGTGTGTGTGTGTGCATGAGTGTGCATGAGTGTGTGTTTATGTGTGCGTGTGTGTGTGCGTGTGTGTGTGTGTGTGCACGTGTATTTGTGTCTGTATGTGAGTGCGTGTACTTGTGTGTATGTACTTGTATACGAGAGAGTGTGCGTGTGTGTGAGTTGCACACAAGCTTGTGCATATATATATACGTGAATATTTGTGTGCGTGTGAGTGCATAAGTGTGCGCATGCTCGTGCACATAAGTATCCGTGTGTGTGCAGTTGCGCGTGTCTCTTCGTCTTTCCAGATTTGACATGTGTATGTCTATGCGTAGCATATGTGTGCATGTGTGTATGTGCGTGTGTGTATGTGTGTGTATTTGTGTGTGTGTGCGCGCGCGTGCGTGTGTGTGTATTTGCGTGTGTGCGTGTGCGTGCGTGCGTGCGTGCGTGCGTGCGTGTGTGTGTGTGTGTGTATGTGTGTGTGTGTGTGTGCGCGTGCGAATGTGTGTGCGAGTGCGTGTGCGAGTGCGTGTGTGTGTGTTTATGTGTGGTTTACTCACCATGGCAAGGGTGTGGTTTTGGTTGAAGCGAACAAGAAGCCAACACAGGAGGAGAGCTGAGACAGACTGCGGATGCGGGGGTAATCGAGAGCAGGCACGTGAAACGCACTCAATTGACACTGAACGAAGCCGTTCATCTTGGGTCCCTACCATTAAAGTGCATGATGTCTCTTCCTGAGAGTCCTGGAGGAATAGCATACAAAAGAGCACCCCAATCAAAAGTGCCCACAGATTGATGAGTTGCGTGGCACATAAGACCTTGTACTGGCTGTACTCTGGATTCATCCGTTCATTTGTTCCTCAATCTGCGTCCGTTTGCATTTCAAATTATGTGTGGTGAAATAATCCGAACAGTGAATTAGGGCCATGTTGTTGGCCCATTGGTGCGATTTTGGGGCCAAAGTGCGTTGTTTGAGATTGCGGGTAAATTTGCAGGTACGTTTTTCTGCACTCACGCGTGCGCACTGCCTTTGCGACTCGTCGCCCGACCGTTCATCACGTGGATCTGCTAGAACAGGCCACAGAATGCACCTTGAAGGTAATTTGTTTATTGCAACATGTAAAGGAGTATTATTTAACGTAGCGCCTGTTGGCAGGCCGATGCCCAAAGGAAGGCCCCGGCCCTGTATGCGGGGCTCCGTAATAAGGTGAAGTTCTATACTTACAATGGGAAAGGCTTCAGCACAGAGGAAAGAGGTTGTAAGGACCCTCCAAGCAGGCCCACTGTGCAGGGCCTCTTCCCAGAGCACCCCATAAGTCAGTGAGGTGGATGAGCTATGACAACTCTGCTGGGCATGGTTAACAGAAAGGCGCACACACACATGTTGAGGTTTACCTATATTGGAGTTCTTACACACCATTGGCAAGCCAACGCGTTTGGTGTGTAAGACCTCCGATAGAAACCTCAACAACACACGCACACACAACACACTCACTCACACACACACACACACACACACACACACACACACACACACACACACACACACACACACACACACACACACACACACACACACAATATGTCCTTATTGAGACTTCCGACCAACTCATTGACTGTTTCCTTCCGTGCTCCGTGCTTGCACACAGCATTGCCAAGACTTTATGGCTCGATGGTCTTTATGCTTTTCACTTTGTCTCCCTAAGAAAGAGGCTCAACTTGAAAGCTCAGTGTCATGCTCTTGGGATGGGACTATGAATGGCCGTTACACATGTTGTTTGCCTGAAATAAGTAGTTCTATGCTACAGTTCGCTGTAGGCTTCGTCATTACACCAAGCTGCCGTGGAGGGAGATCAAGACCAAAAATGGGCTGCAGGCCCTCACAAAGCAAAACAACGCAAAGAAGCAAGTGCCAATCCGTAAGGCCAGCAAGGCCCTTACAACTGTTCGGCCAGCAAGGCCTCTACAATGCCCGGCCACCAAGGATACAACCAAAAATGGGCTGCGGGCCCTCAAAAAAGCAACACAACGCAAAGAAGCAAGCGGCAAGTCCATATGTCAGATCCAAGCGAGCTCAGATGGGAACACCCACAAGTCAAAGCACAAGCTGAGGGGGGGGGGCGGGAAAACAACCCGAGCAAAAGCAAGGCATAAAAAGAATGCCTAAAACGAGAGTACACAGCACTTTATGCAAAGTGCCTGCCAGATCTCAGCCTACGCTCACTACGCAAGAACTCCAGTTCTACGGCTGAAGCAGAGAACTGATGATTTCTATGCTACAGTTCGCTGTAGGCTTCGTCATTACACCAAGGCCAGACTACAGTGGGTGAGTGCAAAGCGAACGTTGAGAGCGAGAGAGCACTTGCAGTGTGCGTGCCACTTATCGAATCAGGGAA
>Ga0307942_1004732_pt1 | contig 10738 bp, 10 predicted proteins | sample OrgLakmetagen175_FD_201846 | JGI IMG/M metagenome (GOLD analysis project Ga0307942, IMG submission 201846) | Saline water microbial communities from Organic Lake, Antarctica - #175 | ecosystem: Environmental > Aquatic > Non-marine Saline and Alkaline > Saline | place: Antarctica: Organic Lake...
GACCTGGGTAAAAACCATATTGGGTGTCAGGGATCTGACCAGTTGCCACACACCACTCAGTAAGCAACGAGCGAATAACATTGGCATACATACGGTACATAGTGCCACTGACAGCCAACATGCGGTGATTGTTGGGGTCCAGAAGGGGGCCTTTCATACAGAGGGCTAAGCTTCGCTTGCTTCCAGCACGTAGGGATGCAGGCCTTGTCATACAGCAGATTGAACAACTGAGCAATGTAAGGCGCTAAGACGTTAACACGCTCAGTACCACGCCCATCAGGCTTTGGCCGAACCACTACAGCATTCTTAATGAAGGAAGCAGCCACGCAATCAAATTCACAAGAAGTTAGGTTGAAGAATAATGAATCAAATTGAGTAATAACTACCCAGTTCGGAACAGGAGGGGTGTTCTTATTGAACTAATTGCATTCTATGTGGTACTAGCCCACCTTAGTCATTCCACCACATTCATGCAGAGGGGGTTATCTGGGCAAAAGCCCAAACATGCTCATTTTTGCATGAAAGGTGCAACTACTCACACGTCACTTCATCAAATTGGACCCAACCAAGCTTCAACTGATGCTGGCTTTATAAGCTACCCGAGCAGCTATGTGCTCAGATTTAGACAAGTTAGCCCTGCGTACAGAATGACAGGACTAAAAGCACACGTTGTGCACCTGTACCCTGGATGGGTGCTTTCCAGGGGGAATGGCACATTAATTTACATATCTCGCCAACCACTTCGTCTTTTTGCCCCATTTCTCTTGCAATGATCTTAATTTACTCAAAAAAATTCCAAAACACTAAAAATTACTCAGTTTGGTGCGCTGGCTGGTCAGATACAGCATATGGCTGCTCAAAAAGTAGGATTCACGCCACGGCTGTTGAGGCAGGTGGCTCTAAATTTCCCGTTTTAAGTTCAGCTGCACTAAATCTACATAGCAGAGCTGAGCTTGAAACGTGCAAATTAGGAGGCTCATACCCTAGGAGCATGCCAAAACCGTCCCATTTTTGTCCTCAGATCACCCCCTCTGACATTCTTGTGCTAAAATTGAGTGGATTTGCACATTTATATTCTTATAAATGATTCATTTGCTAAAAATGTAGATTGGGCAGTCTGATTAATCTAGGCAATCAATGTCACGATTTAAATTGTCACATGGTCCTAGGCTAGCAGTCGCCCTTCTTGACTGAAGGCCTTTCTTTGTGAACCTTGTTAACCTTGTCAAATGGTCCTGTGCATTGCTTTTTGGCATCTTGAGTTCATCAAAGAGATTAGCGGTCTATGCCAATAGGATGAGGAACACATTTTGTTGGACTGTCCGCATGAACATCTAGTCAGACTTCGCACACAGCAACAGCTTATCTTCCCACCTCAGTTTGAGGATGGCCCAGCTCGTTTGAGGACCTTTATGAACCAACCTGATATTTTTGGTGTTGCCTCTTTTGTAGCTAAGTGCCTAGCCCTGTTCCCTTGATTTTTCTAGCGTTTTTTGGTTTGGTTACAGGCTTTTTTCCAAGCTTCCGCTCAGATGCCCACCAGAGGCATATATAGCGATGTAACCTTACATGTAGATTAATTTTGTGGCTGACTGAGGCCAGTCAGCAGCTGATCAACCAAGCAATTTGTGGTTTGGCTGAAGGTCAAGCAACCCCCATCATAACTATAATGGTTCAGGCAATGTCCCCAGGTTCCTACCATTACAAGCGACCAGTGACCAGGGGTAGGGCTTCCAGACCAAATTTGTGAGGTTAAACAGGCGATGGGGTTTGTAAGGCCAACCAGACAATACAAATGTACAATTACACTTGCTCATTGAGCACAAAGCCATGCATGATTCAGGTTTGTTAGCTTAAATAAAAGTGAACAGCTCCCGAGGGCACTTGAAACCCGGCGGCATAGATAAAGACAACTGAAACTTCCATTCTGACCTACAAGGCACTTCCAGGAAGAGCACCCTGCAAGTCTCGTACACTACACTTTGCAATGTCTTGCACCCCTAACTGCCACTGCAACGCAGTTGCATCATCAAGGTAGCCAAACACAGAAAAAAATACATTTTCACTCACTACTTTCTCTCTTTTTCTTTCTCTCTCTCTCCCTCTCGTGTCACTCTCATCTCTCAATTCTCGCAATCCTCTCCACTCCTAATCCTCTTCAAGCCCCACACCCCTCCTCTAATGCTCGTCGTCTGCGACAGGACCAATCAGTTTTCATCGCCAATGTGTGAGAACACAAGCGACTTGACTGAACAGGACCCTGCCAGCACAAGTAGGAACGCCTGCCCCATTGCACCTTGATATGGCGAACAATGGAAGAGAAAAGGGGCTTCATCTTATCCCGCATGCACGCTTATGAGATGCCGGCGGGGGTGTTGTCAATGACGCTGCGCATCTTCTTGTCGCCCGCCAACACAGCAATGGCACCATCAGGGTCCACATCCATGATGACCACATCACCCTCCTGTAGCGGCACAAATGAAATACAACTTGACATTTTGACGCTTAAAACAAATTCAGATCAGAACAAAAGTATCCAGTCAGGGCAAGGCTTTGCGCTAAAACAATTTGCACCAACAAAAATAATTAATTTTAGAGTAAGACTAGAGGCAACGTTGTGTGAGCCAATTCGTACCAACATAACGTAACCTAAAACCAGCTCTTGAGGCACCCTTGCTGGCTTGCGAAGTATGCATTGGTGCAAAATAACAGGTTGGGTTATTTTACACCTGGGTTCAAATCCGGGTCACGACACCCCAAAAATGCTCCAATTCGCAATTTACCCCAATTGCTTGGGTTTTTATTACCATGCATTGGTTCGCATGGCAGTACGCTTTTTAGCCAAGAGCTCCTGTTCTTGCCCAGGTTGATGATGCAGTAATGTCTTGAAAAGTTCAATTTGCACAACCATTCTGCGTCTCATGCACGGTTGAATAGAGGCACTGACCTTGATCTCTCCTGTGAGGATGCGCTCCGCCAAACAATCCTCAATCAATCGCATGATGGCACGACGCAGGGGGCGAGCACCGTAAGCAGGGTTGAAACCCTCAGTGACCAGCCTGCAGGGGAGAGAGTGTGCCACCCAACATTGATGCAAGAGCCAGGAGCTCCAATGTAGCCATCGCCAATAACGCTAAAATGCTTCCTGCACCCACCAATCTAACTTACTTGATCAGGACCAAACCTTTATAGAAACAAAACAGCATCTATATAATGACCCCACACACCTGTCCTTGAACTTTTCTGTGACCTCAATCTTAATGCCCTTCTCGTCAGCACGCTTGAACACGTCCTTGAGAAAGATGTCGGCAATCTGCTTCACTTCCTTCTTGGTAAGCTGCGAGGTGAAAAACAGGGGGTTGATGTTTGTGTATGTACGTGTGCGTGTTGTGCACATAAAAATGTATAATGAGGAGGAGTCGGAGCTCAGCAGCACGAAGTAGAGCACAGACAGGTCTGCAGGCGACCTTTTGAGGATGCTTATTAGGTGAGTAGTATGCTCAAGACTGCTGCCTAAAGACAGGGCTCTCTATTTAAATTGATGATTGTCACTCCTCAACGAGCGAGCGCACAGTTTAAGGTAATATCAATTTAACAGACTTGCCCAAATTATTTACTAACATGTGACTCCTTCTGTGATCTTGCTTTTTGTGACTGTTTAAACAAAACGCGAACCCTAGGACAGAATTATTGAACATGCGACTCCTTATCTTTCAGTGATCTTGCTTTTTGTGACTGTCTAAACAAAAAGCAATACCTAGCACACGCAGGCATGCACACAACAAGTACTAAAATCTTTTCCCTCTGCAATCAATCGCCCATTCACCACGGACCTGTCGGAACACGATGGTCTCATCTAGACGGTTAAGGAACTCAGGTCGGAAGTAACTCTTGAGCTCCTCACCCACGAGCGACTTGATACGGTTGTAGGTCATGTCCTGTGAAGGTCAGGCGTTTAAAAAGGTTCCAGAGTGGGTCCTTGGATAATTTCAAGTCTGTTAATTTTAAGTCTGTGCTGAAAAAAGAGAGAAGACAGCGACCAAGCCTTGTCTAAATAGTCAGGATGGACTAAAAGGGGAAGTTTCAATTAACTTAAAAAGAAGGAGAATAGACAAAAATATTTAAAAGGCCCCCTGCTCAGATCAAGCAGGTGCCCCCAGCATTACGTCTGACATGTCTGGAAATGGAAGTTGCCCTAAACTGGCCGGAAGGGGTTTGAGGCCTGGTTGGCTAACAATGCATCGTCCTCTATTTCTAATCCCCTACAGCACATTGCTTCGCCCTCATTATGGTACCTGGTGAGACTGAAGCCACCATAAAGAGGACAGCCAGCAAAGAAAGAAGCCATGCAAGCCCGACTTGCCTTAAAAATTCATAGCTGTCACGATAAGCAGGATCGTAAAAGGTGCAGCCCCACCATAAAGCTCACGTTGCACAACAGCAAGTCGGCAACTCACATTCTCTTGGTCCTCGTCGTCTGGTCGCAGGAAGAAGCCGAAGTTGCGGCCGCCCTTCTCAATGACGGAGGCACCCACGTTGGAGGTCATGATGAGTAGGGTGTTTTTGAAATCCACAGTGCGGCCCTTGCTGTCTGTCAAGCGACCATCCTCAAGGATCTGTGCAGGAAAGGATTGCGGGACCGATTTGAACACGCTTCAGGCGTATACCTTCGGTTTGGGCATTTAACAGGGCTTCATGCAACAGGAAAGAGGCACTGGGACATCTTATGGATCTATTAAGCACATAACAGGTAAAAATTATTTACTGGATGTCTCCTTTCCCATCAAATCTGCTCAACAAGGTCTTGCAGCCGTCATTAAACCGGCAGAATTCAATTATGCTCTTGTATTTCTTCTACCATACACAGAGTGTGCAAACGCATTGAGCTACCCTGAGACCTCTCGGTTCAGACATAAGTGATTGAGCCAGACGTAAGGTATGGGGATTGGGATTAGTGCTTCATTGGGAGGCACGCTTGAGGGTTGGCACGAAAAGCCACGCTGCTACCACCACCACAAAAGAAGCCTCAAAAATAGCAGTTTCCTAAAAAAAGCATGGAGCGGTCAGAGACCGCCTCCAGGATGCCTCTCATTCAAGCGGTCTTGCAAAGACATGTCATAGTCTTACCATTATTGTTTCACCGGCAATGGAAACCTCAAGACGTCAGACAAGTTCACACACAAACACACACACACACACCTGAAGCATCATGTTGAACACATCTGGGTGGGCTTTCTCAATCTCGTCAAACAGCACCACAGTGTACGGTCGTCGGCGGACGGCCTCAGTAAGTTGACCACCCTCAGAGTAGCCAACGTAGCCTGCAATCGAGATATCACAGGTGTACATTTGAGCCTGCCATTAAGTCAACCTGTACATGTTGTAGAGGAGATTTCAAAGTAAGGTCGGGCTAGGTAATTCCTTTTGTACCAACTCCACCAATATCTGATGATGTGACGGTGACCAGGCCAAATCAGCAGATGCAGTAAGCGGCGGTGTGTTGCGTCCGAACAAAACATTTGGCACGAATCAGGGTAAAAACACCCCAACAGTAGCGTTCCACGATCAAATGCATCACTAACGCAATTCCAAACCTCATTTTTAATCAAGACCACAACAAACAATTAGGCCACACAGACCAAGTCACAGCTAAGAGTAGGCCAGAGAAAGCGTGCAACTAACCGAGATATCAGGCAGGACTTGCAAGGTGAGACTAGAATACACTATTCAAACAGCAGAATCAGCCTCACCTGGAGGTGATCCAATAAGCTTGGACACAGTGTGGCGCTCCATGAACTCAGACATATCCAAGCGCACCTGCAAAGAGGGCATTGGATCTTTTGAGTGTTCACGTTGTGCACGCATACATGCAAGGGCACCAATGAAGCATTGATTGAATCACTAATCCTCATGTCCTGTACCCTATTGGCCTCCCCACACACTGCAGGTTCTGACTCGTTTTATGTCAGAATCAAAACAAGCCTCTAGAATGCACTCAAGTGATCTTAAGTGGAGACCACCAACCATAACTTGGTTCAAACTGCTTCAAAGAGGAGCTGAGGCCCTGGCCAGATTGGCATACATCTATGATAAAAACAGCTTGACATACAAGCATCTTCACCAGAAGAGAAGACAATTAAAAACATCCTTTCTTAATTGAAACACGCCCTTATTTTGCAGCTGCTTTACCAATGCAGGTGCAACTCTTGGTAACCATGTTTTTCTTCCTGCTCCTCTATTTTGGCACCCACCATGGCCTCCTCGCTGCCAAAGTAGTAGCTGGCTAGCGTCTTGGCCAGCTCACTCTTGCCGACACCGGTAGGGCCAGCGAAAATGAAGGATGCGATGGGACGGTTAGGGTTCTTCAGGCCCACACGAGCGCGGCGAATGGCACGTGCGATAGCACTGACGGCCTCCTCTTGGCCAATCACACGCCCGTGCAGCACCTCCTCCATCTTGATCAAGCGCTCAGTCTCATCAGATGACACCTGTGTGTGTATGTGTATGTGTTTCAACGAATCAAAACCTGCATTAACCACACACATGAGCTAAAGAACATATCACCTTACTCTTTTCCCGCTGTAGCATGCCAAACCCTGAGTCTCAAGACAACTCTATCTCAGCATCACGATTATTCTGTCTTGAGTCATAAAACCGAATCACTTGTGCGTGGTGTACAATTCAGTAAGCGGCGTGCACACGTATGTTGATTGAGTAGCACTCACTCACCTTCTCGATCGGGATGCCAGTCCACTGAGCAGTGATGTTGGCGATGTCACCCTCAGTGACAGTGGGCCCTCCACCCTCCACGCTCTCAGCCTCAGCCTGCACCAAACAAAACAAAACGATGCACAATATGAAAGCTTAATCCGTATGAAGCCAATTCCAGCAAACGCCTGCTCAAATGGTACCTGGTGCAACGAATATGTTGTCCCCCCTGGCAGTGAAATGAACTGGCTGTGAAATGAAAGCCTGATGACAATGTATCAGTGCAGCACGCTGCCTGTGGCAATTTGTCGGACGGCAAGAAGCCCAGCTGGCATTCATAATGCATCACGGGGTTATATTGTTGCCACGGCGTTATTTATGCCTGCCAAAGCGCGGTGCACGAGGTACAGCAAGGCAAAAATAACCCAAGAGAGGGGAAGCATACCTTGGCTTGCTCCTTGGAGCCGGCAATGATGGCTTGGATCTTGGCCTTTAGCTCCATCTCACGGTCGCGCAGGCTGCCGGCCTTCTCAAAGTCCTGTCCCCGCACTGAGGCGTCCTTGTCCTTGGTGACCTGTGTGCGTGCGTGGATAGTAGCAATTCAACTGAGCTTATGCACAACTGGCTTTACACAGTTTACTTTGAACATTCTGGTCCTACTGAGCCAGGTGCTGTCCATTCATCATACTGTGTTTGGCACAGGTAAATGAGCGTAAACAACTGAATTCGTCAGGGGACATAGTAGGGTACATGGTACAGGTAACCAGAGCACACACACCTTAAAAAGGGGGACCAGCAATTTGTCATCACTACGACCGAGGTGTCCCCTAGCACACCACGTCCACAATACGCAGGCATGGATCTTTGAAAGGAACTGACGTGAATGATGATGGCGTGCAATTTATCAGAGGGGGTCAACTGAGTAAATGTCTGGACATGTGACTTTTTTGATGCACACCATAATGAATTAACATAAGAACATGGTTCACAAAGTTTGGGGCCAAACGACCCCCCAGTGGTCTGGGCAGAATATCAGTTCATTTCTTGGTACTGGATATTTACGTAATGAGCCACCACGCTCTACCCAGGGTCTCTTTTCACCTCAAAACACGACAGGAGTACTTCTTTTATGATGAGGAATCGTTTGGGATGCTGAAAACCGGATTTGGTGGAACTTGGTATTCCACCCTTTTCGGCACCCCTTTTGCTGATTTTTAAAGGGAAATGGGCCAAAATGGGGTACCTGGCCAACTACTGCTCCGTTTTGCCCCATGATTGTTGCAATGATATTCTTTAATAAAACCTGGACTGTTCATTCAAAATGACACAAATCGGGTCAGTTGGTGGTGAGATATGACAAATTGGCGGTGAAAAGTGGGGTTCACGCCGCGGGCAAATTAGGAATATGCGCCGCAACTGGCTGTTTTCAAGCTCAGGTGTAGCCAAAAGCTCTAGGTACCAAGTTAAGAAACTGCCAGCTGGGGCGCACATACTCAATTCACATTTCAGAAGTAATCCTGATAAAAGCCTCAGTTGACCCCCTCTAGCAATTTACCTGCATTCCTCAACTTTTTAACTAAAAACGCATGCGAGTACAAGCAATATCAAGTTCCACATCACCTCCTGCTCCACACCTGCTTCAGCTCCTTGTCTAGGTCGCGAGCTTCCTCAGGCAGCTGAATGTGGCGGAGGCGCACACGTGAGCCAGCCTCATCAATGAGATCAATGGCCTTGTCAGGCAGGAATCTGTGTATGCGTGTGCATGAGTGAATGTTTGTGTGAACATGTTGGATGTTAAAGTGCTGGACCCCACGAAAGAAAGCAAGAGTCTTGTCAGGCAGGAATCTGTGTGTGTGTTTGTGTGCGTGCGTGAGTGTTTGTGTGTGAGAACATGTTGGATGTCAAGTGCTGGCCCCCAAGACACTAAGTAACCATCTAAAGGAAAGTATGTCTCGTAGGTCTGCGATCGCTTTGTGACACCAAATAAAAAATATTAATTACATTATTAACTTGTAGGGGCTTGCGGGTTAAATTCAAAGTTCGTTCCAAATTTGTGAGGGCCTCTGCTAGGTTAACCTCTCACTCCTTGGGCGTGTGTTTAGCTGGCTGATGTTGATTCAATTAACATTTCAATCTTTTAACAGAAACTCATGCGTTTCAGACAAAAACACCTCCCTGCTCTGTGCTGCAGCTGCCCATCTAAATGCATCTGGCGCTAGTGCACTCACCGGTCACTGATGTACTGGCTGCTGTACTTGGCTGCAGCCATGAGGGCCTCATCTGTGTAGCGCAGCTTGTGGTGCACCTGTGTGTGTTTTGTGGGAAGTGTGTACGCAAGGCTGTTGTACCGCGAGGACAAGACGCTGCTTTCAAGTAATGTCTTAAGAACCTGTCAGCTTCGTGGTGAGAATAGTCTCGTGGCAGGAAGACAATGGGATGAATGTTAAATTTAGAAGAAACAGCGGCGTGCAGCATGCTTGCATCGTGTAAACAGGTCGAGAGAATTTACGTGACACATTATTATATGTTTTTCTGTTTGCTGCAAGCATGAGCAAGTTTTGTGAGCTCAAAAGCGCGAGCATGCTGGAAGCAGCAGCAGCATAGCATGCATTTATAAGAATGGTACAACATCATTATTTGAGCAACTGCATCAAAAGCTGCTGACCAATAATCCCTCCCTGTAGGTCGTTGCTTATGAGAGGATATAATTATTACAATATGAGCTGCTTGTAAAGAAGCCCTTTGCTTGCAGACTGACATGTACAGGCGATAGCAGTTTCGCCCGTGAGTTAACAAGATATGAACCTGCATGAACAAACAAATACCACACTATTATATGCAGATAAGTCACAGGACCAGGAAATTTGGGCAGGCCCCCCCGGGCCCCTTTATCATTTCTAACAGAAAAAAACTTGAGTCCTTCGGACGATGGTTCCAAAACAGGATATTGAGCTAGAAATTGTGTGTGTGTGTGTGTGTGTGTGTGTGTGTGTGTGTGTGTGTGTGTGTGTGTGTGCAGGAGATCGCGTTGTTCAGAAACCAAAAGTATTGTGCCCAGATGATAGCATTGCTCGCAAATTTGCATGTGTTTCATTAATGTGCCTGAAGACTTTGCTTAAAATCCAACCCCCTCCCACGTCTTCACATTCCACCAGTCATAATAATAGGCTATTCTACAGCAATCTCATGACCAGATAGTTAGCAGGGCAAAAAGTACAACTATGTTAGCCCCTCTCATAACCCAATTTTGCATGCAGCGTGCTTTAGCAATATGAGACATTCGCATTCACACATCACTTGATCACCTGCAGCCAACGGCCTCCTACCTCCTTGTTGTGCGCTACAAACGAAAGAAACTACATCAGTGAGCTTGCACCAAGGAAACTGCCATTCCTTTGAATCTTGAATACTGCGCCACACACGAAAACAGAAGCAGCGTACCTCATAGCGCTCCCGCAGACCTTGCAAGATCTCAAAGGTCTCCTCAATGGTGGGCTCAGGCACCACCACAGGCTGGAAACGGCTGCAAAAAAAATCCAGGAAGAGAGCGGTACGTGTAAGACAAAGGTTATACCTTTTTAGAGTGCGAAAAGATAAAGCAAGTGCCTATTGTCCCACATTTTCAGTTACCCTTTCTTTCTTGCTGACTGACTCATTTTTGTCGCGCTTCAGCATTTTCTTCAGTCTTATTTTTAGTCTTATCATCTAAGTGTACCAAAATAAAAAAGGGTGCACCTGTAGGAGCCAAATCTGGCTACAAACCAAGCAAAAACAGACAGCTGCTTCCTTGGTCAGCTGTCGAGCAAGAGCTCTAGGTCTAATTTTAATAATCTTTAGTGTAGAGTCAGGAGGCTGCAGAAAGCATCAATTTTGGACGACACGTGTCAAATCAATAAAAATTTATATACCGTACAACCCTGGATTCAATCCGCACCCCCCAAAAAATATTTAATTATGGCCAACCCCGCACATAACGCACCCCAAAATTAAATATTTTTGGCGACCCCGCACAACCACGCACCCCCCAAAA
>Ga0307942_1004736_pt1 | contig 10734 bp, 12 predicted proteins | sample OrgLakmetagen175_FD_201846 | JGI IMG/M metagenome (GOLD analysis project Ga0307942, IMG submission 201846) | Saline water microbial communities from Organic Lake, Antarctica - #175 | ecosystem: Environmental > Aquatic > Non-marine Saline and Alkaline > Saline | place: Antarctica: Organic Lake...
CGCGTGCGTGAGCTCCCCTGTGTTGTTGCTTTACCATCAAGATCACACGCATTATTCATTTGATGTTATGGCACGCGACACACCATCCACAGGTGGCAGCTGCGTGCGTGAGCTCCCCTGTGTTGTTGCTCTACCATCAAGATCACACGTATTATTTATTTTTGATGTTATGGCACGCGACACACGACACACCATCCGCAGGTGGCAGCGGCGTGCGTGAGCTCCCCTGTTTGCCTTACCAACAACTCCATCCATCTAGGCAAACCTTGGACCACCGGCTTTCTGTACAACCTTGCTGTGGCGTTGAAGTGAGTAAAGCAAGTGCTGTGAGTGCGTAGTGAGTACTGCAAGCGTGCGGTTCTACAGCGGGAAGTGCTGAGGTGTTGGAGTGAGTAGTGAGTGTTGCGAGTGCGTAGGGAGTGCTGCAAGCGTGCGGTTCTATAGCGGGAAGTGCTGAGGCGTTGGAGTGAGTAGTGAGTGTTGCGAGTGCGTAGGGAGTACTGCAAGCGTGCGGTTCTATAGCGGGGAGTGCTGAGGCGTTGGAGTGAGTAGTGAGTGTTGCGAGTGCGTAGTGAGTGCTGCAAGCGTGCGGTTCTATAGCGGGAAGTGCTGAGGCGTTGGAGTGAGTAGTGAGTGTTGTGAGTGCGTAGGGAGTGCTGCATGTGTGAATTGTGTGGTTCTAAAATAGGCAGTGCCGTGGCATCAAAGTGGGTGGCCAAAGGATGTACTGCACACTCACTTGAGTTTTGTGTTGTGTGTCTGTCCTAAGTCTTTAGTGTGGTGGTGATGCCAAAGACAAGCACGGTGAGAAGCGCTGAGGGGCTTATAGAAGGTGCAAACATCGTACTCATACACACACACATACACACACGCATACACACACATGCACACACACGCACACACGCACGCACACATGCACACTCACATGTACACACGCACGCATGCACGCACGCATACACGCACCACACATGCACGCACAAGTACACACGCATACACATACATGCACACACACACACACATGCACGCACGCATACACGCACAAACGTATGTACGCCCACACCCACCCACCCACCCACACACACACACACACACACACGCGCACAACACACACACATGTGTACACGCATGCCCGCAAAATGCACGCAGGGTTCGTGAGTTCATGAATGAGCATCGTGATTCCATTGTGGCTGGAGGCAATTTCGATGTTGACAAGTAAGTATTGTGAGGCATGGGATGCCTGTACATGTGCGCCCTGCTTTGTCCTGTGCGTGTGAGCGCAATAGTGCTTCTGTAACGATTGCTTGATTTGCTGAGTAGGTTGAATTTAAGTATAAAATGGATCACGGCATTTAAACCGGTGGACGGTTATAAAAACATTGGCATGCCTGACAGGCACCATGTTATTATAAAAATGCCGGCATGTCTTGTTATAAAACACCAATATTATGTCTCGTTATAAGAACACCGGCATGCCTTGTTATAAAACACCAATATTATGTCTCGTTATAAAAAACACCGGCATGCCTGACAGGCACCATATGTTGTTATAAAACCACCGGCATATCTTGATATAAAACACCAATATTATGTCTCGTTATTAAAACACCGGCATGCCTGACAGGCACCATATGTTGTTATAAAAACACCGGCATGTCTCGTTATAAAACACCAATATTATGTCTCGTTATAAAAACACCGGCATGTCTTGTTATAAAACACCAATATTATGTCTCGTTATAAAAAACACCGGCATGCCTGACAGGCACCATATGTTGTTATAAAAATACCGGCATGTCTTGTTATAAAACACCAATATTATGTCTCGTTATAAAAACACCGGCATGCCTGACAGGCACCATATGTTGTTATAAAAACACCGACATATCTTGTCATAAAACACCAATATTATGTCTCGTTATTAAAACACCGGCATGCCTGACCGGCACCATATGTTGTTATAAAACACCGGCATGTCTTGTTAAAAAACACCAACAATATGTCTTGTTATAAAACACCGGCATGCCTGACAGGCACCATATGTTGTTATAAAACACCGGCATGTCTTGTTAAAAAACACCAACAATATGTCTTGTTATAAAAACACCGGCATGCCTGACAGGCACCATATGTTGTTATAAAACACCGGCATGTCTTGTTAAAAAACACCAACAATATGTCTTGTCATAAAAACACCGGCATGCCTGACAGGCAACATATGTTGTTTTAAAACACCGGCATGTCTTGTTAAAAAACACCAACAATATGTCTTGTTATAAAAACACCGGCAGGCCTGACAGGCACCATATGTTGTTTGCAACTGTACTTCACTTTCTCTGCTTTATTGGCCCAAGGACCATAACCTGCTAAACGACTGACGTCATCCAACGCCTGTAATGTGCACAAGCTCATAAGACCCTCGTAACTCATAATATTGTGCACAAGCTCATAAGACCCTCGTAACTCATTATATTGTGCACAAGCTCATAAGACCCTCGTAACTCATAACATTGTGCACAAGCTCATAAGACCCTCGTAGCTCATAAGACCCTCGTAATGTGCACAAGCTCATAAGACAACGTCTGTAATGTGCACAAGCTCATAAGACCCTCTTCGTTTCCTTTCTCTCGATTTTGTTCCAGGGCCATGGCCTGCCGGACAATTGAAGTCATCCATTGCCCATGGTCCATAGTGTGTGTGTGTGTGTATGTGTGTGTGTGTGCGTGTGTGTGTGCACGCTCATAAGACCACATCATTTCCTTTCTTCTGACCAATTGTATTCTGTTGTCTCACAGCAGAGTTCAATCGACCATGGGACAGCCATCGTGGCCAACCAATACTCACGATGCAGATGATACAAGAGCCGAGACATGTCACACAAGCGTGAACTTTCATCGAAACTCGTTTCTGTCGTTGTTTTTTAATTTCGTTTTAACACCTTGAACCGTTTCAGGGCCATGGCCTGCTGGACGGTGGGCGCCATTGAAGACACCGGTGTGCCCAACACGCTGGGCTTCAACAACCGTTACGAGTACTACGAGGAGTGCTCCAGTTTGCAGTACATTCCCCACATCCGCACCCCCACACTGTTTCTGAATGCCAAGGACGACCCATTTCTGGGGTGAGTGGGGATGATGCGCGTGTGTGTGTGTGTGTGTGTGTGTAGGAAATTTCGAATGGATTTTAGAATAGCTACGTAACATAGTTGATGGTAATGTTGCACATGTTTGGGAGGTGCTAGGCAAATTTCGCAATGTGTGTGGGAGGGGTGTGCTCGTGAGAAGCTGCAATATTTATTGGGTGCTGCATACACAGCACTGAACAGCGCAAGCATACAATTCCATCTTTATTCAGCACTGAACAGCGCATGCACACGATTCCATTTTTTTTCAGCACTGAACAGCGTACGCACACGATTCCATCTTAATACAGCACTTAACAGCGTACGCACACGATTCCATCTTTATTCAGCACTGAACAGCGCATGCACACCATTCCATCTTATTACAGCACTGAACAGCGTACGCACACGATTCCATCTTTATACAGCACTGAACAGCGTACGCACACGATTCCATCTTTATTCAGCTCTGAACAGCGCATGCACACGATTCCATCTTTATACAGCACTGAACAGCGTACGCACACGATTCCATCTTTATACAGCACTGAACGGCGTACGCACACAATTCCATCTTTATAATTGTATTGCTATGTATGGGGTGTTATCCATCTTTATAATTGTATTGCTATGTATGGGGTGTTATCCATCTTAATAATTTGTATTGCTGTGTATGGGGTGTTACTGCACGGCAGGAATTTTCTCGGCAAAGCTCAAGCCAGTTTTGCCTGTTCGTGTCAAGCCATGTTGGACGCTTCTTTTCGTTGTTTGGAATTGGATGTGTCGTGCAGTTCACTTTCCAGTGGCATTGCCCTTCATTCTTATCAAACACGTCACTTCTCTCAATTTCGCGTGCATGTCATTGATCGGCCCAAAACAAAGCTCCAATGCGACACATCGCTATCGTGCATCATGACGTGTTTGATTTCGTCTGGCCTTGCCTCTGCAAATGCTACTCTTGTTATAAACCAGAAAAATCAAGTATCCAAAGATATCTGATGTTTGTTATTTTGTGCAGTGTGCTGCCTGACATGGAGTAACCAACCTTCTGTCCAGCAATGAGTATCCAACCTTCTGACCAGCAGTAAGAGCAAGCTGCTTCCATTGTGCACTCATACTGCCAACAGTCAGCAGACGTGCTGACTGCCGTTGTGTGCAGTGTGCTGCCTGCTGAAGAGTGTGTCCATGCAACTTGCTTTCCAGCAATGATTGCAGACTGCTGCCATCATGTGCATTCACAATTCCAACGTGTGCTGTTTGCCGTTGTGTGCAGTGTGCTGCCTGATGAAGAGCGTGTCCTTGCAACCCGCTATCCAGCAATGATTGCAGGCTGCTGCCATCATGTGCATTCAAAATTCCAACGTTTGCTGTTTGCCGTTGTGTGCAGTGTGCTGCCTGATGAAGAGCGTGTCCATGCAACCTGCTATCCAGCAATGATTGCAGGCTGCTGCCATCATGTGCATTCAAAATTCCAACGTTTGCTGTTTGCCGTTGTGTGCAGTGTGCTGCCTGATGAAGAGCGTGTCCATGCAACCTGCTATCCAGCAATGATTGCAGACTGCTGCCATTATGTGCTGAAATCTCCAACATTTGTTGTTTGCCGTCGTGTGCAGTGTGCTGCCTGATGAAGAGCGTGTCCTTGCAACCCGCTATCCAGCAATGATTGCAGGCTGCTGCCATCATGTGCATTCACAATTCCAACGTGTGCTGTTTGCCGTTGTGTGCAGTGTGCTGCCTGATGAAGAGTGCTCACGCAACCCCTACACCGTCCTGGCAGCAACCACTCATGGCGGGCATGTTGCGTTTCTGCAGGTACGCACTGTGTGTGCGCGTGTGTGTGTGTGCACTGTGTGTGTGCAGGCATGTCGCGTTTCTGCAGGTGCGCACTGTGTGTATGTGCGTGTGTGCGTATGTGTGTGTGCGCACTGTGTATGTGTGCAGGCATGTTGCGTTCTGCAGGTACGCACTGTGTGTGTGTGCGGGCATGTTGCGTTTCTGTGTGTGTGCGTGTGTGTGCGCACGCGAGCTAAACTGCTCCGGCCAAAACTGCATGCATACATTATATACTATCATATGATTGTATATGTAAAGGGTAAGCCAGAACTATATATATACGGTGTATATACGGTATTTTTGGCAGCACCAAATATATGGGCATATACGGTGTTATATACGGTTCTGGCCAACCCTATATATATAACATATATATATATATATATATATAAGGTTCTGGCCAACCCTATATTATATATGTAGAAATGCTACTGCACAACATTGAGGGTAGCACACCGTAAATACGGCCCTAGTCAAACCTACAGGTTTAAAAAAGGAAGGCGTCCTACGTACAAGTTTGAACCCGGCTTCTTGTTTCTTATTTGCGCTGGGAGCTTCTCTTGCTGAATCCGGGTGGGGCCAGGGAAAGAAACCTTTTGCGGCAGAAAAAGAAACGACCTGCAGTCAGGTGAGCCATCCCTGTGAGAGTTCTTGCCCCAGTTGCTGAAACGTACATTTAAGTATTCAGGACCCTTAACTAGATATATGTAAGCACCCCTGCACACTCAGTTTGTGGCGGGAGGTGCCCAGGTGGGCAGGGTGGAAATCCCTGTCAGAAAGTGGATTTTCAAAAGCTCCCCTCTGGTGCCAGCAACTTACCAGGGGTGTTAGCAATAAAATTGGGGACATTTTGGTGAAGGTCCGGGGGTCTGGGGTGAAGGTCCGGTTTTGGACCCCCCTTTTGGCAGGGAATAGTGCGATTTAAAATCAGGCATCAACCACTGAACCGTTTGGGGTCGCGATTGTTTTGCTGTGCTCTATTAATAAAATAAACAAGGTTCAATCACTCAAATATTTGTCTACATAGCTGACAGCCTTCCCGCGTAAGTCTGATTGGCTGAGTTTTGTTGAATAGTTCATCTGGCATTGTTTGTCGGATCAGTTTGTGCTCGGAGGCGCTGACCAGAGCCTGGTGTTTTTTTGAAGCTGTCGCTGCCCACCACGGCCCAACCCCACCATTCCAGTCCATAAAACTTGACAGGGCATGCCTTGGGAGCACATTGAAGGGCTCCCGACACTCAGGTGGTGGCCAGAAAGCTTGTTTCCAGGGTTTCCAGAAATGCACCATTTTTGCCCAGCAAACAGGCCCACACACTAAGTCCTTTAGGGGCAAATTACCGTCCCCCTTTTTTTTGCTTTAATGGGTATGGTTTGACCCTAAACCTATCTGAGAACAAATTAATTGGTGAAATTCGGACCAAAACCTGCATTTCTACACCCATACCACTTTTCTGGCAGGGAAATGGCACAAATCCAGCCCCCCACTCTCACCCTTGACCCCAAACTCGTTAACTTTAATGCAGAAGTGTTATATTTATGTATAGAAACCATTGGGCGACCTCAGATGTGCAGTTCAGGAAAGGGGCATGAAATCCCCCTATTTTGGGTTGACAATGGCTATCCTGACCTACAGGGACATGAGCTAACTCCCTAGGTAGGATTATTAATTAATAAATGGATTAACAACAGAATTAATATACCCCTAAGAAAAAGAAACGACCTACAGGGACATGAGCTAGCTCCCTAGGTAGGATTATTAATAGATAAATGGATTAATAAACAGAATTAATATATCCCTAAGAAAAAGAAACGACCTGGGACATGAGCTAACTCCCTATGTAGGATTATCGATTACCGTAGGTTCACGATCACTTCGGGACCACACACTTCAAAAATTAATTAAATTTTCGATTTTTGTTCGTGAGGGGGTCTGGGGATTAAATTTCGAGTTCGAATCCAGTTCGGGCAGGCCCTGTCAAGAATTAATTTGTGAATTCGAAAGACCCCCACTGTTGGCTGCTGCTGCTGCTGCTGCTGTGCAGGCTGATGGGCAGACTGCCCATTGGCTGCATGGGGAGAACCACTGCTGAGTGCTTGCACAGGTGCTTCCCTCAATCAAAGAAGCAACCCTCTTACCCACTTGTCATCTTCACTAACTCTGTGTGGATGCCCCAAGGGAAGGGCCTGGAGGGCCTGTGAGAGGAGGAGGCTTGTTCTTGGAGCAGCATGCATGGACGCCCCACGGGCCTCTTCACAGCCGCGCCCCTTGCCTTTGCCTCTGCCTCTGCCAGCTCCCTGAGCTGCCTCTCCCTCTGCAGCTTTTCATGGTCCCTCTGCTGAGCGGCCAGCCTCTCAGCTGGGGACAGGGGTTCGAAGAACGGGTTCACAACCAGGGAACGCTGGGAGCTAATTCTTAAAACCTCCCTGAAAACCACTTTAAATATATAATTATTTATCACTTCAAATTCAGTTCGGAGAGAGCCCTGAGGATTAAAAATTTTCATTTTCTTGCCAAATAATTATTTAATTTCCAAAGTGATCGTGAACCTACGGTATGTGCAAGAGAGGCTCAAATTGCAAGGTAATGACTTGAGTCGCATTGCCAGATTTCCCTCAAGCTGTTTGATGATTCTGTTCAGGCCATTCCTGGCCAGACAAAACGCTGCCAAAGGGCCATGAATTTGCGCAGCAGGATACCAGGATGATCTACTTATCAACTGGGGGCACTTGATAGCATTGGCCACAATGATTGTGCCTAATAAGTTCACAGGTTTTACAGGAGGGTTTCCCAACCACAATGGATGTTGTCGTAGGGTACGGGCCCTGAGTACAGTACTGTGCAAGTAGCAAGCACACAGGAGTGCGTGTCACCCAGGTGAATTTGCAGCATGCATGCAGTGCTCCTGCGTCCTGGCAAAGATCCAGGAAATGCGTCCAGGTCGACCTGAGCATGCTTTTATGCTTTTGCATATGCGAAATACCTGCGTCCAGGCAAAGATCCAGGGAATGGCCCTCAAGGTCTCGATGCCTCCTTGCTTGCCACGTGCGGCAGGTCGGCTACCGATGTTCAGACGCCCAAGCTCACTGTGTGGAAAAGGTATCAAGCCATAGCACCCACCGTCACGGTGAGAAGATTGCGCTTGCGCTACAAACTCAAAGCTGAGTGGGCAAGTGCTGGGAGAGCAACGCACTTAACAGCTGGTAGCTGTAGGTGCACAAGCGTTGAGCATTAAGGAATGAGGGTGCTCAGGAATGCAGTGCGTACAATAATAAAGTACTTGTTTATGTTGCATGCATGGTTTTTGAATGAGCTCCTAACTTGAAATAGCATTGCCCATAACAGGTGCAGAAGCGGTGCAGCTGCATACTACTTGAAAGAGGCGGGCATGTACCTTACGGGCGTGGCCTTGTAAAAGTATTCCACAAAGTCAGGACGCCTGCAGGTTCAGTGCAAACAGACTGAAATCAGCATAAAAAGAGTTACAGTGCCTGTGCAGCAAGACATGCCAAGTTTACGACAAAAGGTCATACACACATCTGCAAGCACACCTCATCCACTCCCTTATGACTGGAGTGCACAAGAACAGGCGATAGAGGCGTAGGCGTTGCAGGCCAGCTTAGTGCAGACAAAGAAAACAGGGCAAAGCACCAGGATCTTGTAATTTGAAATGTAAAAAAAGCACTTAAGCGGACGCTGCCAAGTTTCTTATTAAAACAACGGAGACCACTTAACACTGCACACAAGCCACAAGCGAGTAGCAGCTACACTTACTGGAACACACAGGCACGGTATTCCTTGCAGGAAATGCGCGTCAGTTGGACCATCATGTCACGCCACTCCTGCATGACAGTAGCATGAGGTATATTATTTATACAGGCTAAGGCACGCTCCATAGGTGTGCTGAATGCTGTACATCTGTGTATGATCACACTCTACCAGGAGGCGGATTTTCAGGTCGTTGTGCGCTGTCTGAAGCATGCTAGCAAAGCTCAGCATGGATACACAATTCCACATGGATGCACACAAACACATTAACACACGCATATGCATGAACATGCGTGCACAACTCTTACGCGCACACACGTACACGCTACTGCACATCCAAACACACGACTTGCACACCTTTTTTGGTGCAGGGGGAGGGTCCAGGCAAGCCTCCAGTACAGCACTTGTGTACAGGTCCAACGCCCGGAAGCACACCTCACGCTCTCCAAACTGCTGCTCGATAATCTCTCCCTGGACAGTGACCCTCAGAGAACCCTGCGTGAAGAAGTGTGAGAGCTTATGATGTGTGTACCGTGCTAACATGTACTCATTCCGCACGCCTCTCAAAATATATTTTAGTGCTTGCCGCACCAACTCGCAGGGGCAAATTGCCCTCTGAACTGCACCAAGAGACTAGAAAGGCACCAAGAGACTCAGAGGTGCATTTTATAATACAGTTAACATTGTTTTTGTCCAAGAGCATTACAAATTAAAATGAGCCTTTCTGCTCTACTCAGTCATCCATTGTGTATCAGCTGCAGTGTTGTGCACTTTACGGTCGGCTTTACAGTTATTTACAGTGGGAATCCGTCAGGAATTAGTTATTTACGGTGGGAAACCGTCAGGAATTAGTTATTTACGGTGGGAAACCGTCAGCAGCTGGCCAGGCTGGGCCAGGCTCGACTGACTCAGGGCCACACGAGCCCTCTTGGCCTGATTTCCGGAAGACATTTTATATTTATACCGCAAATTGTTTGTGGGGAAATTGGGGCGCTGAGAGCGCCCCTTGAGCTTGAGCTTGAGTTGGCACTCTGAGCCACTGAGTACCTGACGCCGCACCGTTACTTACGATTTCCCACTGTCAGTATGAATTTCACCGTTAATTACGATTATGTGACGTAGACGTCATTTAAGCACCGTAATTAACGGTGCCATTTCTGATTGACGCCGTATATGCACAACACTGATCAGCTGGCAACTAGTTTTGCCTTCTAGTCTATCCTAACTCAAGCCCACATCATCATCTTCCCCATCCCTCTGCTGGCTTCATCGCTCTCCTCACTGCCCCCCTCCCAGCTTGCGCTCGTGCTTGGCTGCCTCCGCTGCACGCTCTTGCTTGTCTGCACGCTGCTTCCGCACCTGCTGCTTGAACTTCTGCCCATCCTCTCGCTGTTGCTGCTCAAGCTGCTCGGCGGTTGGGGGGGCCTTGCAGAAGCTAACCATCCCTGTTTTGACACTACGCCCAACAGGAGCTCTCGGGGGCTCTCTCCCACTCATGACCCGTCAAAAACTCGAAAGTAATTATTTTTACCTGATTTGCAGTAACCCGCACCCCCTCAAATATTTGTTTATTTCACGAGGGGTGAGTTGGCCGCACCCCCTTGAAACAATATTTTTGCGGCTTGATTATGTTTGCGCAGGGTCCATGCTGGTGTATCACCCACACAAAATGGCAGGCATGTACGTGTGTGTGCTTGTATGTGCCACGCACGTCATGGCAGGTAAGCAAATGGCAATGCATCAGTGCTACAAACAACAATTTGACGCGAAGGATGGAAGGCATACCCATGATACGTAATACATAACACCACAGACAGAGGGTGCTCATCTAACAAAAAGGCTTCTCCATCGTGCATACCTGCCTACTCCATGCCCTTACTCTCAGCTTTCTTGACCAAACAGTGCTACGTTCTAACCTAAAACCCCCTGCAATCGCTCCCTTTCAAATACCACACAATTACACACCCTCCCACAGCACCCCCTCTCCCCTCCTTAATCAACCCCCCCCATTCCCCCT
>Ga0307942_1004737_pt1 | contig 10732 bp, 15 predicted proteins | sample OrgLakmetagen175_FD_201846 | JGI IMG/M metagenome (GOLD analysis project Ga0307942, IMG submission 201846) | Saline water microbial communities from Organic Lake, Antarctica - #175 | ecosystem: Environmental > Aquatic > Non-marine Saline and Alkaline > Saline | place: Antarctica: Organic Lake...
TGGTAGGTACGGTTGCAGACGTCACAGATGTACATGTCTTTAAAAGGTGGGGAGAGGTCTGGAGATTCAAGTCCTAGATGGTAGGAGCAAATTTCACAGCTTGCGCACTTAATTTGGCTCCAGGCAATAGTCTTACTGGATTTGGGCACTAGTCCAACTGATTTAAAGAGGGGTAGGGCCCATCTTTCAATATACATAGGGGCATATTGTTTCTGTCTTTGGGGTGCATCATCTGTCTCTTTTCTTGGGGGTGAAGAACCTCCAATTATCTATGTGCTGGATATCCATATCATCATAGTAGAGTGTGTTGATGGCCTCTGTGGGTGTCATTGAAAAAGCCTTATCCTTCTTGTACGTCCAGAGTTCTTGTTGAATATGCGTGGTGCACAGAGGGGTCAGGTTTAGGCTAGGAAGGTTATGGGGTATATCAAGGATCTCACATCTTCTTTTCCTTTGGGGTCTGCGCTGTGATGATGGTGCTGGGTGGTCTGCAGTCTCAAAGGCTGGGTTGTTGTGTATCTGGTAAGTTATCGGGTTGATGATATTGATGCGCTGGGTGGGAGGAGTGATAATTTGTGTGAACGCTTGTGTTGTATGGTGGTTGTTGCTAATGATTTGCGAGCGTGTGGTGCGTTTGTTTGGCTGACTGTTTGCAAGTTGTTCGGTAGGCTGAATTACTACTTGTGAGTTTAATGCAACAGTGTCTATGATTTGAATCACGGGCGTATGTTGCTGACTTTCTATTTGGCTGCGTGTCCTCTTTCTGGTCTACTCGGGAGGGTATCTTGTGTATGCCGTGCACGCTGTGCTTGTTTGTCTTGGGAGAGAGTGGCCAATTGGTTAGTGGGTGCAGGCGCAGAGAGGCAGGTAATAGCTGTAGCTTGTGGCAGTGGTATTGGCGATGTGACTTTTTGTTTAGTTGGATACCCTTTGTGAGTAGCGTTGTGAGCGCGGGGTTTCCGTTCGTGATGGTGGAGGCCCTTCCACCGTTGTGGCGAGGGAGTGTTGTGTTTGGGGAAGCACAGTGCGTGATATGTTGCCATGTGCTGTGTGTTTCCTGGGTCGAGCATTGGACTCTGTACATTGGGGGGTAATTTATTCTTAAAATGAAGGTGTAGGTACGTTGAGTGCAACATGACCTTGAGTTTCTGCTTGAGGTTCGGTTGTGATTATAGAGGAGGTAGGGGATGTTTGCGGCTCTATGTTTGTTGTGTCAAAAACAGAGGATTGGTTGGGGTGTTACTTGTTGATGGATCTGTGTGTGTAGGTGGTGGGCCTCTGATTAAGATGTTTGTAATGGGGTGCCTATGGTGCGTTGCTGAGCGTGGCTGTGGTGTGGATGTTGTGTAGATGGGCAAAGTTTGTTGGGTTTGGGTGTTTGCGAAATTTGGGGGCATCTCTTCGTGAGCCGATGTGTTAATGTGTGTACCTAGGAGACCTGTGAAGGAGGAGTTGTTTATTTTGCGGTAATTAAGTAGGATAGACTGTTCTGGATTCCTTTCTTGGAGTATTTGTGCAATTGATGTTGGGCTTAGCTCTTGTGTATCAGGCAGGTTAGCAATGGCAGCAAAGCCTATTTAGGGCTATGATGTGCTTTTTGATGAATGAATTTATTTCTGAGTTGTTTCGGTCCCAGAGACAATGTATTTTTCGTTGGCTGATGTGAGGTCATGGAAGCCAGTTATGCCTAGGTCCATAAGCGGTTTGGTAATGCAATCGATGAGGGTGGTTAATGTTGGGGGGGGGGGGGGCTTGAGATCATCTAAGAACATGCTGTTTCCTTTTAAGGCTAAGTGGAGCTTGCTGGCACGGATGCATGCGAGTTGACATGCTTGCATATGCAGGTTGAGTTGCCGTTTTATTGGTAGCGGCGTTCCTTCTCTTGTGGAAAGGAATGTAGTGGCAAGGGCCTTGAGTTGGGCGACCTGGTGGGTCAGGAGATGCATGGTCACAGATTGGTAGCGCTTAGAAGGGTCTTCTAAGTTTGTTACGAGTGCTACTGCTGAGCGCCTGTGGTATTCTACGTAGATGGAGGGGGCACCCAATCCAAAACTAAGGACATCTTCACGGATCATGGCAGTCAGTGTGCTTCGCCATAAGTTGTGCTTGCTTTTGATCACCCTTCCAATCATTGCATCCCACTTATCCAGGTCTGGGTAGGAGCATGGTGTGACCGCAAAGGCATGGGCCAGACTAGGGATGATTGCTGTGCGTATATGTTTAGTGTTTGCCGTGGTGAGGCATAAGAGCCTTCAAAGGCGTCAAGCTTTTGCTTCAGGTTTGTGTCCATGCGCCTGTGCTAGTGCTTCCAATTGAGGTCCATCGTTAGTGTGATCCTAGATAGAGGAAGGGGGAGCTGGGTATGATGTATTTTGTTGCCTGGTTTTGAACCAGTTTGTTGTTTTTGAGATGATGTTCGAGTGCTTCAGACGGTGTTAAGCCATTTTGGTCTTTAGAGGGGGACGTATTTAGGCTAATTGTGACTTTGGTTTTACTGCCAGATATAATTAATAATCTGGCCCAGTTAGAGTAAAGGGTGAGTTTATTTGCTTGCAATTTTAGGTTATTCAGGTTACCCGTGGGGCAGAGAAAATCGTCTGCAAAGGAGGCACTGCTGATGTTGTTGTTGGCCAGATGTGTCTGAAGCTCGTTTTCTTTGGGGATGCAGGTGTGGACGTAGCCGCGTCCTCCTACATGCAGCCATCGCAGGAGGGGTTCCATATAGAAAAGGAAAAGAAATGGAGAGAGGGTGTCTGTCTGGATCGTGCCTCTCTCTACTGGTATTTGACCTGTGCAGACCCCTGAAGGAAGCTTGACTTGGGTGTTGGCATCCTCATAGAGCCTTTTGACAACATCTATGGCGTCAGTTGGGAAACCGAGGTCATACATTATCCAGAGCATGCGATCGTAGTCAGTGGTATTATTGAAAGCTGAGGTAAAATCCACAATAAGGGCATAGATGTCTTTGTGAAAGAGTTTGGCATCTTATAGTGCCATAATCACGTTTCTGAGCTGGTGAATGGGGTCTTTTTGTTTGCAAAAACCAGCGTGTGTGGTGCTGAGTATGGAGTATTTTCTGAAAATTTGCGACCTGCGTCATTACAGTTATGGTGAATCGCACTAGGTGGGCGGGCAGTTAACCCCGCTGGTGTAAGGATGACCGAATTCCCTGCAAGGTGGAGGCCTTTAACTTGCCGTGAAAAGGGTAAACTCCGGATAAAAAAAACTTTTGGGAGTCTGGTGGTTCACCTCCTCCTCAGGCACCTGCACTCTTCAGCTGAATATTTCGGCCATCTTCCAAACCTGACCCAGTAATTCAGGGACCGGTAAAAAGAGAAAAGGCCAGAAAAATAATATATTATTACAAAATGCATCTGTTGCGACCAACGTCCGAAAAAGGCCTCCCTCTGCATCCCAAGTTTGTGAACCATATGGGTACCAATTTGTAGCAAATAACAGGCAGCGTACTGGTTCCTCATCTCAGGGCAACCCTCTTGGTGTCCTTGGGGGTAGGGGTGGAAGGGCAGGGGGAAATGCAGGTGCTACTTGCAGCGATGATGATGATCCCTGGCCGGATGATGATTGCTCCGGATGATGATGGCCCCCCTCCTCCACAGAAAGGCAATAGTATCGAGAAGAAGGACGCCAACTGGAGGAAGGCTGGCCCAGATCAGAAAAGTTCTCTTGGTGATGGCCCCACAGTACGCACAGTGGCAGAGGGCAGAAGAGGGCGCACCAGGTGAGCAGAGCAGGGTTGACAGTGCTTACCATTCCACATGAAGTGCGGCTGCCTCCTCAGGTGCGCATTCTGTCACGGTGCCCTCCCTGTTGCTTGCATTGCATGCTTGCATCGCTTGAAATTGGCCCTGAAATTTTCTGGATTCACTCCGTTCCTTGCATCTCAAATATATAATACACATCTATATGTTCATCTCCCCCCTTTGTTTGCAGGCTTTAAAGCCCACCAAAAACGGACGTGCTTGTGAAAAAGCCAAAATTTGAAAATTGCCGGATTCAATCCAGTCCTTGCTCATTTGCCATACAATAAGAAAACATGCCACGTGTTTGCTCATGTCATTGCAGCCAAACAACATCTATTCTCCCTCTCTTCACCCTTGTTTGCAGGCTTTAAATCTCACCAAAACGGACGTGCTTGTGTGCTTGTAAAAAAGCCCAATTTCGAAATTTGCTGGATTCACCTCGCCGTTTCTTGCTCTTTTCATCTTAAATATATTGCAAGCCATATAACATCCCTCCCCCACCCTCCACTGACGGTGCAGAAGTCCCATCATGCAATTACACGATCTCGTCTCTTGCTTGTCCACTTTAGGTAGTGGATGCACTATGTCGGATTTGGCTTCTACTTCAATCTGAAGATCCCTGTTTGGAAGTACTCCAATCTGAAGATCCCTGTTTGGAAGAACTTCAATCTGAAGATCCCTGTTTGGAAGAACTTCAATTTGAAGATCCCTGCTTGGAAGTGCTAGTGCCAAACCTGCAAGATTGAGTACTTGCCGCACGCAGCCCCTACACATTGGCTGCTTTGGCTCCTCTCCAGTCATGCCACACACCTGGTTTGACATCGCACTTCACCTGTGAAGTGCCAATTTGATGCCTGATTTTCCAGCCACGGAACATCTGGAACAGGTGTGCATTTTTTTAATACTTGCATCTACTAACTAAACCCTCAACATTTCACCCCAACAAATGCGGTTTCATTTCTCATAACATTGCAGCCATGCAGAGAGCTTGAATGAACTCAAGCAGTTGTTGCTTTGGTGTTGGTGGAGAGCACACCCTTAATGCTGAAGTATTCCAGGGCTCTTTTATGGCTTGGTAGAGGGTAAATAGTGAGCTGCACAGTCTATATGGCCTCGGCAACTAACTACTAGGTACTATGGGTTTGCAAAACGCATGTTTCTTATCCAAATTATAAAATGTGAAAATGTATATGCTGCGGTGAGGAGAGCTTTTTGAGGCCGTGCTCGCATCTCTCACCAAATAACCCGCCTCTGGGCCCAATCGCTTAATCTGACTGACTGGACTCTTTCTGGATCTTTTGGTCTTTTTTTCGACTTTCTTTTTTTCCGACTTCCTGAACCGCCATAATGATGTGGGGCGGAGGGAGGGCACTTGGCGGGACGAAAGTTCTTGAACCCCTTTGCTGAAATGATGGACTAAAATACAGGTATGCTCGGATTCCTGGAACATCGAAATCATAAGTATTAATTAGTAATCATAAATATTTAAAAAAATTCAATAAGCATGGCTCCAAAAGTGAATTTCAGTGAGGACGCTGCCCCAAAGTCATCAGGCATCCCTGATAAAGCAAAAGCTTCCTCAGATGTAGAGGTGCAACGCAGTAAGAAGTCCTACACTGCTCTTTTGGTGTCTGGTACGTCTAGGGACCTCTAGCTCTTTTCTCTGTTGGAGAGCATGCCGCTCAGCCAGCTGTGTAGATTAGTTGTGTAGATCAGCCAGCACTAGTCAGTGCAAAGGAAAGGGCATATGCAACCAAGCGGGCTGAGTCGGCAAAGGCAATTTGCTACTTGCATGGAGTTCTCCGTGTGAACTTCTGGATTCTGGGCCAAGGCACGTTTTCATTGACTTACCGTACCATGCTCACTCACTGTACGTGCAGCCAAGGACGAGGATGCCGACCTTAAGGCAGTGGGTGCGCCGAAGTCTATCCATGAAGCTGCTGAGAGGGGGAATACAGGGTTCATTGTGCGCGCGATTGAGCGCACCCTTGATTTTGACATCAACCAGAAGGCAAGGGCCTTGGAGGACTCCATTCATGGGCTTGCACCTTCCGCAGCATATGCATGTGCTTAACTAGCTGTAGCCTGGACTAGACCTACAAGATTAAGGCACTCATGCAATCCACCTCTGCTCTTAAGTACTCACTGTTGCCGGTTCATGCTGACAGCTTTGTCCTCAATTTGCTTGCAGGATAACTTCAGTCGCTCAGCCCTGCACTGGTGAGAGAGCCTTGCGTGCTTTGGCCGCCGTGCGGGTTTAATGCTCTGCATATTTAGCAAGATTGAGCTGCTTCAGCTTGCTGTGGCAAGCTCACGACACCCAACCCCTGCTGCTGCTGCAGCTGTCCTTCCCCACCCTCCCCTTCTACACCCCCCAACGTCGCCCATCTGGCCCCGTTGTTGCCAGCAGGGGTACATGCTAGCACTGAACATGCACGTACACACAAAACGCACACAACATAGACTGTACACACATACACGGACACATACACACTCATCCCCCTTCCAGGGCAGCTGAGCTGAACCGCATTCAGGCTGCAGAGGCCCTCCTGGATTATGGCATCGACCCTACGCTACCGGAATGCAGTGGCAGGACTGCGGTGCACCTGGCAGCTAGATCAGGACACGTGGAAATGCTGGAAACTATTATGGTATGTGATCCAATGCATTTATATCTGCCTCCTGTCTATGTGTGTTATTTTGTGTGCATGTGTGTGTATATATGTGTACCTGTTCTCTTTTTTTGTTTGAGGGTTGGGGGGAAGGTTTCGGTGTGTGTACTTCTTCGTCTCTTGTATACCTTAGGGTATGTGCTTTGCTGTGCCTGTATTTTCCTGCTGGCATTTCTGGGTAGCTAGGAACACACACTCCATCATCAACAATTAAGAAGGTGGACACTGTAAGGAAAGCCAACACCTCGTCCTGCACTGTACCTCGAGCATGATGACTGTCAGGTAAGCAGTGCCCTTGCTTGTGTTCAGCTACCCACAGCTGTTGCAAAGGGAGTGGCCTCACGCAGGATGACACACAAAGGGGTGTGTCTGTAGTCTGTACACTCTTAATGTGTGGCATAGGGCAAGGTGTAGACGTGTAGACCCTGTGCCTGTGCAGTGTGCATGACAGCAGCACACACTTGCACCTGGGTGCATGACAAAGACGTAGGGTTGGCCAGATTATACATAGTAACCGCCTACACGGCCCTCACTGCACGGATGCTTTCCTCTGTGTAAAGCATGTTTACACACACAGTACTGGCCGAGCCTGCATATCTGGCAGAGTGCAGCAGTCCCTGGTCTCTGCACACACACACACACACACTAAAACACACAAACACACAAACACACACACACACACTTAAACACGCACACAAACACACACGCACACATACACACACACAACACACACACACGCATGCACACACACGCACACACACAAGAACACATGCATATGCACACAAACACACATGAGCACACACTTTTCTTCTTACTCTGGCCCGCTTGCTTAGGATGGCATTCCGGAAGACAAGAAGCTGTCAATGGTGAACCAGCCTGACCAATTTGGGATCACGCCTGTGTACCTTGCCCTCCAAAAGTGGGTGCGACAAAACTGCATGGAGCTTGGTGCAAAAGACTCAGTTCGGATACAAGTGGCTCAATCTTAACTGAGCGTCTTGTTGCATTACATAAGTGGCGCAAGAGATACCTTGACTAAAGGCCGTCAAACAAGCATTTGATTCACACGTGTGTTTCTTCTCGTTCAAAAATGGAGGGGGCATTTGGGGAGGAATGGAGCAGTGTACACTCAGGATTAAGGAGCTTTCTCTAAGAGAACATGTGTAGGGTTGGCCAGAACCATATATATACGGTGTGTATACGGTATTTTTGGCAGGGAAATTACCATATATACGGTCATATACGGTGTATATATACGGTTCTGGCCAACCCTAAACATGTGGGTCGACCACGGTTGTATATGACTGGTTTTACAGACAGACATGTTTGGCAGGGGAACCTGAATTTGCACACGCATGCGTTTACGTACGTACAAACTTTTTGGTGGGGCTTCAGGAAGTACAAGCACTAGTCGAGAGCCTTTCCCTTGTTCCACGCCAATCATCAACAGGCCCTTATGAGTGTTGCATAGACTTTAAGCTAGTATTCACCGCAAGCTTGAAGATTGCCTGCAAGCATCACCGCATGCACGTTGCTTGTACAGGATTCTGGCAAACAAAAGTATGCCCCCTGCGTAGGTATCAATACCCACCATGGCTGTGTGTGTTTGTGTGTGTGTGTGTGTGTGTGTGAGTGTGAGGTCCCTCAAGTGCCCCCCTTTGAACAGTGACATAAATCAGCAACATTTCCGTTGTTGCACCACGTCACGAGCAGATTGTTTGTTTGTTCGCACAAGTACATGAGCGCTCGGCTATGCTCCTGCCATTCACTGCTTGCACCCCTTCTTCTCGTTCTAGATGTCGCATACGACACTTACTTTATTTCACGTGCCCCCTTGCGAGAGATAAAGGAAAAGAAGATGGGAGAAACGAAATGCCATTGTGTAGCCGCTTTCAGCATGACGTAGGAAAGAACACTGGTCTATGCTGAGTCATACAAGGTTTACAAAGAAAGTCCTTCAGTCAAAGCGTGCGACTGCTAGCCTGCTCATAACAAACAATAAGTTGTCTGGAAAAATGGAGTTTGTTGTTGTTCTGGTGCAAAAAATTAGAAACGTCCTCTGTGCTCTTGCCTCTGAATCATACAGCCCCAACAAGTCGGACAACAAAGAAAAGAAAATCTCAAATCAAAATCGGCAATACCTAAGCAAAAGCGCCCTCCGTGCATGTGCCACGTTCAATTTGAGAGTCGTTCCATTCTGTACTGACCCCTGCGCTTCTTGAACTACTGGGGAAGTAAGGATAGTACGATACGGTGCTGCTGGCTCCTTACCTTTAAGCTATAGCGGTGTTGAGTAGCAGCATGTGCCTTCCTTCCGTCCCTTTTTGTGTGTGTGTGTGTGTGTGTGTGTGTGTGTGTGTGTGTGTGTGTGAAAGAGAGATTGTGTGTTTTAAGACTGCGGACACCTCGCTGCTTGCAGGGGTGGCCACAACAACAAAGCTTTCCAGTGGCTCATGGACAACGGGGGCAAGTACAACTGTTAGCGGGGGCAGGCCTAGCAGTCATAACAAATGGGGCAAAGGCAGGCTTTGACTGGGATATATGAATGTAAGGCTGTAAGTGAGAGTGAGGTGTCCTTGGTGTCTACGGTTTTGTGATTGAGCAAATGCTTCGAGACGCTTCCGTCTGTTCAAGGTGTTGCAAGTGCTTCTAGACGCTTCCGTGTGTTCAAGGTGTTGCAAGTGCTTCTAGACGCTTCCGTGTGTTCAAGGTGTTGCAAGTGCTTCGAGACGCTTCCGTGTGTTCAAGGTGTTGCAAGTGCTTCGAGACGCTTCCGTGTGTTCAAGGTGTTGCAAGTGCTTCGAGACGCTTCCGTGTGTTCAAGGTGTTGCAAGTGCTTCTAGACGCTTCCGTGTGTTCAAGGAGTTACAAAAGGTGAAGAATGCAGCTCTGATGTCCTTTCAGCCATTTATACAAGCCCTTGCTAATGGCTGGGTCCTGTGTTACCACATCCTGCACTCTCCCGGGCCCTGCTTTTGAATGAAAGGAGTGCGCGTACGTGTGTGTGATTATTCCCTCTTTAATACGCTTTTGTCATTACCAGTGTGCAGCTCTTGTTGCCGGGGCTCTGGCCCTCCCGTGCACTCAATTTTAATATTCCAATAACAAATCAGTGGGCGCATTGCATGTCTCTTTGGGCTCATCAGTCAGTGCGTGATATCAAGGTGCAGTAGCAGTGGGCTCATCATGGTGTAGGAGCAGTGGGCTCATCAGTCGCGTGATATCATGGTGTAGTAGCAATTAGGGTGTGGGTATGGGTGCTACTCACACAACCCCTCTGATTTGCTTTCAGTGGCTTTTATTATAATTCTAGTGGTGAGGTACGTGTGGGCACCCGTATGGTCACTTCCTTGACGAGCTGGGTGTGTCACAAGCAGCGTAGGTGTCATCCTTTTTCGTGGCAGCTGCTGCATGTGCTCCACTTCCTCAGAACACATAAGCCCGATGACTCGGTAGAGGAAAAGAGGAGAAGCAGAGAAATGTGAACAGGAACGAACCCCCCTTTACTCCAATTGATTTCAGTTTGTGCAAAGTGCTGTGCTAATAAACATGTGCCAGCAGCTGTAGAGCTAGGGGCTTGATGAGGATGTGTACGTACAGATCACTGTGTATGGATAATACGCAGGTGGCTGTCACACCCAATTGGTGGTAGTGGTGAATCGTGTGGTTTGGTTAGTTTACTGTGACAGTAATTTGATCTGACATGGCGAGACACAAAATGCTTGTTTGTGGTGCTGCAACAGAGGTCAGTGGCACATGCCCTTGCGTGCAATCAAAGTTAGATTCAGCTAGTGAAGTGACTTTTGAAATCGGCATGAATGCGTGCACGATGAGAGTGGGTAAATTAACTTGTCCTGTACTTGTATACATAGTGCAAAGTGGGCACATGTTGCTGGTGTGAGTCTGTGTCCATATGTGTTTAAATTTTACTTTTCTTCTCTCAGTCAAGATCCACGGTTAACACCGTGCGCTCATTGAAAAGAAATGGAAAGAGTTCCTTGCCAGAAGTGATAAAGCTGTCTGCATCCTTGTAAGAGAAAAAAGACAACTCATTGAACTACGCATTTTTAACCGGCAACCAAGTTATTGCACACATTCAAGCCGGCAACCGGCAGCCGGCAGCGGCAACTGGCAACTGACAACCGGCAACAAAGTTCTTGCACAAATTCAAGAAGGGTAAGGGGGTAAGGGGTTACACAGCTATATCCGCCAGCGAGGGCAGTTGAGCTATAGCATATAAAACCAGCTTCAAGAAGAGAAAGAGGCCAGACTGAACAAGACACCAGAAAAAGAAGCTAG
>Ga0307942_1004738_pt1 | contig 10731 bp, 7 predicted proteins | sample OrgLakmetagen175_FD_201846 | JGI IMG/M metagenome (GOLD analysis project Ga0307942, IMG submission 201846) | Saline water microbial communities from Organic Lake, Antarctica - #175 | ecosystem: Environmental > Aquatic > Non-marine Saline and Alkaline > Saline | place: Antarctica: Organic Lake...
TGAATCATTCCGCACTTGCTTTGTTTGCGCAACGCACGCGCATTCCCACTTCTGCCCGCAGCATTGGCTTCTGTGCCATTTGGGTTTGTATTAGTTCGAGTTCGAATGCTGCAACTCTAGCGTGCCCGAGGGGATTTGCCTGAAATTTCACACTATACAATAGCCTCAAGTAACGCATTAGTTAGCTTGCGTTCTCGCGCAAGGCACAAGAAATATAGTCTTTCCGTCCATTTTTAAGCGCAAAAAAGTTCCAGCAAAAAACTTTTGAGACAGGCCCCGAAGGGCCGGAATTAGAAGGCTAACAGGTAGAGAAGAAAAGCAAAGCAGCGCAAACTATACCTTTTGAACGCTCGCACAAATTTTTATTACCGACACGTAAATGGTCATAATAAGAGCCAAATGGCACCTAGAAAGGCCCATAAAGACAGGTTAGTCGGCTAACTAGATGTGTAAAACAAACACAAGGGAGGTCGCGGGCAAAAGGGCGAGCTTCGTGTCTATAATTGTATTATGCCGTGTCCGGATTGTACCAAGATAACACCAATTTTACGTACTCTAGGGATTTCCACTTTTCTTGGGTACAAATGAGGCCGAGCTCCCTAATATTTCGCATGTGGTTTATGCAATATCAAATCTGACTTACATCTTACATTTGCACGAAAGGCATATCAAATAGGTCCTTTTTTTTCATGGCCGGGCGGTGACATTTTTTGGTTAAAATCGACAATGAAAAACCCATAGTTAATTTAAAGTGGCCCCTGTAGTACATTGGCACCTGTAATACAGTAGCGCCTTACGAAGAACCAGAAACTACTGTACAAAATCCCGAACGCCGAACGGCCGAACGGCGAACGCAGACGCCCTTCTGCCTCCTGCCTCCTGAAGCCTTATAGCAGGCGCCTGCACCCTTACAAATGCAGTATACAGGCGAATAAAAAAAAAAAGCCAACTCGGACTCAACCCAGACCCAGGTATCTAATTTCAATTTCAATAAAAGCGGATATTTTTGCCTATAAAATTTTCCGGGTCACAACCGACTAACTCTCAAAAATATATTAATAAGATAAGCGACAGGAAATATAAGATGCCTTAACTCGAATTCATTCGAATGAGATGCACCTGCTTGTACTATTATTAAACTACATCGGCACCCGGCATCCAGTTTGATTGCGACCTATAATGCGAGCTCAGTGCGTTTCGATGCCATGGCTGCGACTTCTGAGGCCAGTTGCTCCGTGAGCCGCCACGGCTGAGGAACGGCGTTCTCGGCGCACACTTCATTGGTCGCCACGTCAGCCATGGCTGCGTCCATCACTACGACCCGCCCGTTCGGCTCAAACTCAAATCGGTGGAAAGCCGGTCGTTCGAAACTACTCGAACCTTCCTCAGATTGGTTATCAAGGTTGTTGTTGCTGTTGCTGTCAGCGTTTGGGCCGTAAAGAAGGGTCTGGAGATGTTTTAAGCTGCGCACTGGCACGCCGTTGCATTTGCGCAATCTCAAATTCTCGAGATGTTCGTAGCCCAAATTCGCCCGGTGAGCAAGCACGCAGGCAAGCACGACTACTTCATCGCCTTCAGCTCTTAATGGCTCCGAGGCTGCACAGCTTACCAAGTAGCTGCATTGGTCACTCACGAACTGTTTGAAAGCCCCCTCCACTTCTAAGTATGGCAAAGACAGCGCTGTAAACACTAATCCTGCCACTACACCATAAGGTGGTAACCGGTTGTCCCAGTGGTATGGCACGAGCCTCTTCGAGACAGACAATGGGAACTTCACAGTGACTTCGGTACCACGCCGCAAGACTCTGCAGGTGACGTCGTCTCCAGCGAAGAGCGTGCTCACATAATACGAGAGGGCAACCTGCAGAGATGTTGGCCAAAGCGAGTAAGCGTAATTAATGCAGGTTAGTGGTGAATGTGATTTCTTCTTGCTTATATTCGAGGATACGACTTATTTGTAAAACCATAACCTCTTATGAGTTCCCCGTGGAAATAATGGTGTAACAGTACTATTAATGCATAAATCGCTAGTCTTACCCGCTCGCCGCGCCGAAAAGGTATAGTGCCGTCATTGGCAATGGTAACGTTGTCCACACTCAAGAGCACGTCATCCGGCAACAAAAATCCATTCGCAGCTGCTGTAGGCAGCACGTCATGAATCATCACGCCCGTGGCTGCACCACTACCACCACCACCGTCCGAATTTAAGTGCATGCCAAGATAAGCCCGAAACTGAGGCGACTCTAGGGTGCAAAACCCAATCCCCAGCGCGCACCAACCCGTGTACTGCGAGTGTCTGGCCACGTCTTCCAGGAAATGTTGCAGCACGGTCACCGGCACGACGTAGCCTATGTTTTCCACGTCTTGTCCGTTGAGGCTCTGAAAAGCCACCCCCACCACTTTCAAATTTGCTGAGTCCACCACTGGCCCACCGCTGTTGCCCGGGTTGATAGCGGCGTCGGTTTGCAGTGCCAAGAGCCGAAAACCTGCTTGGCTGTACTCCTGCATCTCCACTCGGCTCACAACTCCAGAAGTCACCGACATGGACTCACCTCCGACGGGATACCCCAGCACGTCGATCTCGTCTTGGAGCTCGGGCAAGTCCCCTAATTCTAGCCCCATTAAACCTTCGAAAAAAGAGGCTTCATCCTCGGCACGCACCTTTCCAAATTGTTTTGTTATTGTTAAACAGGCAACTTATGAGTGTTTAGATGGCTAGTTCAACAAAGGAATTTATAACACGATGAAAAATAAACTTACTCGGAGCAAAGCAAGGTCGCATTCGTTGCCCACGGCTTCGATTACGGCTTCGACCTTGTCTGCGCCTCCTCGACGCCGCAGCTGAACAATCGACCCATACTCAACGGCGTGCGCGTTGGTAATGACGCGCCATCCAAGGTCCGGCAACTTCAATACGAAGCTGTGCACGCAGATGACGTAAATTACACATGCAGATACCATAACGAGTGAGTGTGTCACGTGCGTAAGGAGAGGTTGCTAGTATGGAGTGAGAGCGCATCTGTTTGCTTCAGTAAAGCTATATGCACTTCCTCCACTTTGGATGAAATCAATTCATCTAGCCTTATTCACGAAACCTTTTCATGACATCTGATTGATTCAATTCACTAGAAATCAAATAGGACAGGGTTCTAGATTAGAAACGTGAAATGGCAGAGTGAAAGCTCACCCGCTCGCCGTGCTCGCAAACTGTCGGTCGCGCTGCCACGGGAGCGTCCAGTCAGGGTCGGCGTGGGTGCAATACACGCGCACTACGCTGTCGTAGACGTCGCTTTCATACTGAGCCCACTCAGTGGCGTACTTTTCGTCCGCCTCGATTGTTTCTTGGCTCCGCTTGTCCATTGCGGTGCGCGGCCGCGCAGAGGATGCTACTGTCGCTGTTGATGGACGGTGCGTTGCCACAGCAACATTTGGAAACCGAGGAACTGGAACCCATGCTGCTGATAGCGCTATCATCTGAGTCCATGCGACTAGCCGGACAATCATTCTAGCCATTGATGGAGTCGCACTACCCGATGGTTGACACGAGGAGTGTCCAAGAGTTTCCATGGTGTTGTTTTGTTGCTACTTTTCACTCTTCACTGGACTTCAACTTTCCATGAATTTTCACAGAGGATTGACCAGTTGTTTGTTGTTTCTGCGATCCAACCTTTCCTTCCTTGATCCAACCTTTCGTTTCTTTCCTTCCTTGCTTGCTTTTTAGCTTTCACAGCTTTGGCAGCTCGTAGCCCTGATGAAACGACGGATCGAGTTGCTATATTCCCTAGGCGCTAGATAATTAATCCCATCATTCACCTTTCGAAACGCTATAACACTCCTTGCGTCGCCATCGACATTCAAAGTCCGTTCTTTAGCAACACAATGCGTCGGATGGAATGGACAGCGAGACACTAAAAGTGCATTCCTACAAGAGGTTCTAGCTAGAAGCAACTATGCCCACGCCAGCACCATTTGCGCTGGCTTTTCTCTTGAACCTCACCGCGGTATCTCAATGTGGAATCATAGACCTCGAGGTAAAACTTAAAGCCAATTCAAGACCTAGCGCGTTGTAGGTTAACAGCTATGGAGGCATATGCCCAGGTGTATTCATACGTTTGTGAAGCAGGAAGCCTGTGGACTAGTGTCAAATCCTGCATATACTTTCACACAATATAATCTTCTCATACATGCTGGTGCGTATTTGCCCCTTTCATACTCTTAACACATACGGCGCTTTGATTCGTCAAATGAATCCTTACTTAGTACTTCGCCAAGGAATTGAATGCTTGCCCACAAGACCGATTTGGAGGCGCCTGCGACCACCGCTATTCCAAAAGCCTCGAGTTTTTGCCAACTTATGTCGACCGTGTGGCGCCAGGTGTAGACATTGTCTCGATGCAGCGGCGGCGCACTTGTTCAGCGGCATGGTTTCAACAGTGGCTCTGTTCTCTGCCGCCGGATGTCAAAGACTTGACGGGCATTACGGTGGGCAAAACTGTGCTTCAGCGTGTGGTCCGTAGCTACGAAGCCACCTTAGACCGGCGGAAAGTTCCACGCCGGCCCGTGTTTGACACCGTAAAGTTGAACAATTGGCCTTGGCGCCCTGCGAACCTGGCACCGATGCCAATGGAGCAGCGCGCTTGCGTGTACGGAGGAGTGGACTGGGGTGGCGAAAATACCGAAGCGTGGCTCCTCAAGGACTCCTGCCCTTCTCAGCAATTTCCATCCGATTTATTCGCCAGTAGCAGCAGCAGTGCCATCTTCACAGCAGGTTTAAAAACCAGCATAGGGGTTGGTAGCAGCGGTACGAGTAGTAGCGCCAGTAGCGCAGCTGATTTCTTGCGCCGAGGAGAAGACGTGTTGAGGTCGGCGGTGCACACTTCCAACTCAGGGAGTGACCAGTGGCCGGGCGGGTATTCTACAGGGAGCATGTGGTGGGCGGGGCAGCTTGCGGTGCAAAGCTTGGCGAGTTTTGGCAAGTGCAGCGTGTTGCGCGCACAGCAGCTGCTCGGTGGAGCCGCGTTTGAAGTGCCCACAGCACCGGAACTCGCGTCGTCAGCGAATGCGGTAGCCAATGGTCAACAACAACGAAGAGGGCGGAACAGTCCAACCTCCAAGGGTAAAGCTGGCCGCAGCGTCAACAACAAAGGTCCAATTGTGTCGATGCACATTCGGCGAGGCGATTCTTGCATGCGGTGGGCGAAGAAGCGAGGTGACAACAGCATGGCTAGTGGGCGCCCCTGCTACCCGACAAGTTTGTACTTGGACGCCGCCAAGGAGCTCAAGCAAAAGTACGGCTGCAAACGCTTGCGGCTCGCCACGGACTCCGCAGGAGCAGCGGCTCAAGTGGTGGAGGTGCTCGAAGCGGACGGGTGGACGGTGACGCGCTTGCAGTACGACCGAGCACTGGTGGGAGGCAAAGAAGGCGTCAACCGCGGGAAAAGAGTGGACAAGGGCACGGTGTACATCGAAGACCGCCTCCGAGCAGGCGACCAAGGCCTAGACCAAGAACTGGTGATCGGCAGTTTGCTGGCCGAGCTTGACTTGCTGAGCGGAGGGCACATGCTCGTAGGCACTTCCAGCAGCTGGGTCACTCGCCTTGCCTTCTTGATGATGATTGGCCGCCGTGGAACTACGCCTCCTTTCATATTCCTTGACGCCCCTTTCGGATGCCTCAACATCAAAAGTTGCACAATCAAGTAAATTAGTAGTGAAGGAAATGAAAACCTTACCTCAATCGAGGTTGGTCGACTACGTGGCACGCCCTTTTAACTAAATCATTTTTTACTTACCTTTAATAGAGTTGTAGAGCCCTCTTATGTCTTTCGGCAAGAAATGAGCTCCCACCCGAATTGTTCCTCTATACTTATGCACAAATTACGTACACAGCCCAGTAGTCAAGTGTCAAATTTTTCATGGAGATAAGAGTTGACGGATTTAAATCAGTGTCTAATTCAATAGTATAACCTACAACTACAATAAATCTAAGTGGTTTAATCACCATCGGTGATATCATTTTAGAAGTTCCAATGCAACATCTTTAATCTAATTAGCCGTGCGGGATGTCACACGGTGGCCGAGGGGATTCAGATTTAGAGAGTAGTATTTGCGAAGCCGCAATGAGCGGGGGCACGAAATTAAGTGACAAACTCAGTTGTGAGTAGAGCGAGTAGCAGCGATTTGTGGAAAGTTCTATAGAAAAACCGGCGACTTACGGTAATATATCGGTGTGTACTGAGATCTCATTTGCATAGCAAGTCGTCGTAGAGGCTAACGAAAGAACTCGGAAGTACAGGGGAGACCCCGGAGTGGGAGAAACCCTGTGCGGCTAATCACAGTCAACATATTCATCACATTAAAAGAATGTTCATTTAATACCTGTTTTTTTCTTTGCATATCAGACAATTCATATTGCTTATATAAATACCGGTATAGATTTCAAGTTAGTTTTTATTACAAGTTTTTGGAGAAAATAACATATTAACCCCACCATGAAATTTTTTTTTTTTACTTTTATTCCATTGGTTTTATACGTACTAAAACTGAATTACTTTTTAAATTCATCAGACCTAACTAAGATGCACCGTGAAAATACATCATCCGTCTTTCTCTTATCACAATTCACCATCTCGTTACGAACATTGAAAATAATGGAAACATCGGTCACCCATTATTTCATGGAGGGATCTTGTAAGTTTACAACATACCTTTAATAATCAGCACGATCTACACGAGCATCTAGATGTTCTTATTCCTGACCCAGGTGATCATGACCAAGAACACGCGTAAAAAAGGAACCACTTGATGTGATCGATAAAATAATTGTGGGCCGCATAGTAAGAGCACTTAACCCGAAATGTTGATGCTATTCATAATATCAAATCCATAGATAACGTGAAAACCGTTGTTCGCATATATTAAAAACCTGGATAGCAAAATCAATCGAATAATGAAGTCTTCTCAATATGAGCACCGGCAGTTTGTCGAACGTCCTTCTTTCGATCCGACCTACCAATACTTGAGATCTGCGATTTCCTTAAACCCCTACTTCCTAATTACGCGCTTGAACTCTCAAGATTTCTCGCCAAGTCTAGTCTAGTTAATACTCTCCCAAAAACAAAGAAAAGAAAGTATACAGCAGTCACAGAGGCACATAAAGAATGCACTTGAGCTGCACATGCGCTAGCAAATTCGCTCCAGAAGGCCAATTGAGGCTCCAACTGGCGCCTTTCCTCCGAACAAGTCGGCGGGACTGAGTGCTCGTTCGTGTGACACGTCCCAGGTCCACGAGGCAATTCTCTGGGCTATTTTTGCCCCAGCAGGGCATCGTTTCAATGTTTTTCTCAAGCGTCGGGCGCCAGCCGATCTCAGCATATTTCTCGCCAGGTGATCTTTACCTCGAGATTGCTTGAGCGCACGTTAATTGCGCCCCGCCAGAGAGTACGAATGATGAAGAAAAAGGGCCTCAACGCCAGAAGCTTTGAAAACAAATAGTGCGGTACCGTAGCTCCGCCGTAAATGAAATCCTGTATATTGAATGGACTTTCGTTCGTGGTTCGTTCGTTGGTGTCCGACGTATATTTTTGGACGGACCCGTATACGGGGAGGGAAGTGTTTTCTGTTCTCTGTTCGCGCTGTCGCACACACACCAACGGGGCGAGGAGGACCACGGGCACGGGCACGGGCACCACGAGAAGGATGCGCGCCGAGATACCAACGACACACCTGTGTGCTGCTGCGAACTCATAGCGCCCTTAGCTAATACGCGCATTGCGCGGGCACCTGAACTTGTTATTCTTCAGTTCTTCCAAGAGTTCTTCAGTGAATTTCGGCTCGCACAAGAGAACATAAGAACAAAAGAACAGTGAAAATGTTCTTCCATCCAGCAAATGCCATGATTATTTTTCACTCCAAATTCCCGTATACCAGTGTAGGACTGGACAAAGGAAGTTGAGGTCCTGTTGGCCTGTTGGTACCTGCACGCTGCGCGGTCTCCGAAGTCTTTACTCATGCATTTTCGTTGATACTTTCTGTAAGTGATGCAAACTTTGCTTTCAAGAAGACTTTTATGGAATGTCGTTTCCTGTTGCGTACTTGGTGTCAATGAGTTACTTGTTGTGACAAAATTTCCAAAATTCCTTCAAACCTCGCTCTAGATGTGGAACCAATAGTTTGAGGTGCTATTTTCGTGCAGCACTGTTCAATCCTTCTGAACTTCGCACTTATGGAACTCAAGCAAACAAAATGTCACCGCGCCCCACTTTAAATTACCACTGACAATGCTTGAGCAATTTTTCACCTAAATTACCGCTGACAATGCTTGAGCAATTTTTTCACCTTTCATCTTAATAAAATCAACAGGGGGTAGAAATGTTTTCAAAGCAGTCATTCAACATGATTGCAGCCGCGCTTAGCTTCATGGCAGCGACCTGGTGCGCGACAGCCACGGCTGAGGATAACGTCTTAAACATTGATTGTGATTTCGACGTAGATGCATGCATGTGGAACTCGAGTCTAGGGTCCTTCCCATGGACTCGCTGGACAGGTTCAACTATAACCTCTGACACGGGTCCCTCAGGAGATCACACGTCTGGATTGGGGTCTTACTTGTACGTAGAATCATCTTATCCGAACAATCCATATGCTGGACCGTACTACTGTCAAACTTCAATCAAAAGCTCAAATGGAATTGCATTCCTAAATTTTGCATATAGCATGTACGGAGCGGATATGGGAACTCTGTCCGTAGAAACCTCGCATGATGATGGTGTTACATGGATTGAGTGCTGGCAAAAGTCAGGTAATCAGGGAAGCGGCTGGAAAGACGCATCCATAGATCTCACTCTCGTAAGTCCTTCTCATGTTCGATTCGTTGGGATCACTGGAGCGGGGGCGAGCAGCGACATGGCAATTGACGACATCGTAGCATCAGGTACACATATTCCGACGCCTGTGCCAACAAATTCGTACGGCATCTCTAACGAAGAAGAGGTAATCGAGGCTATTGCTGATGGTGCGCGGGTTATGATCACTAAGGACATAAGGCTGACATCGTCGACGATTCAGTTGTCAGGAGTCACAAATATAACGATTGATGGTCAAGGCTTTCAAGTTGACGGCCTAAGCGAGCGACGGTGCTTCTACATCGAAGCTGGCTCCGACGTTACAATTGTGAACCTCATCATTACCCAGGGCTACGCGTATCAGGGATCTGGCGCCTACGTCTCAAGCTCCACGTTGACAATTTCAGATTGTGTCATCACAGAGAATCACACTCCAAGCGATATTCACTACGCTACGGCGTCCTACTACGGCGGCGCTGGCATGTACTTCACGGGAGCAACGGCGCATCTTGCGCGATGTATGATCACGTCGAACGAGGGAGCAACCTACTATTTCCGTGCTAAGAACTACGGCACTGGGATTTATGCCACTTCGAGTGAACTGACACTTTCAGATTGCACCGTGTCGAAGAATAAAGCCATGGCAGGGAGCTATGAAGGCGATGCTTCTGGTGGCGGAATGTACATAAGCTCATCTTCCACGGTATCGATGTATGGCTGCAGTATTGTTGACAACTGGGCTGGAGCGAACAGCGGAGGCATCCACGTCACCGGTGCGTCCTCTGTGGTGAGTGCGAACTGTTTGTACTCGGGAAATAGTGGGCTGACTTTCAACGACGTCATTGTGAGTGCAGACTCCGAGTTCACAGTGTTCAGTGGGTGTGGTGAAGACGAATTCGTTTCTCAGAAAGACCCTCCTTTTTTGGACTGCGATGGTTGCGCTTCTAAATACATTGCTGCCAACATGCCTGCGTCGACGTGTACTCCCTGCCCATCTCAAGAGCATTCGTGCTGTGGATCTATTGATTATTGTTATTCGCAAATGCCTCGTTGCAGTGATTCAGAACTGATGTCATGCTCTTTATCGGCAATGCCTACGAGCACGCCTCTCCCCAGCGTCACACCGTCTCCAACTACAATACCGACATTTTCACCATCGAACTTTCCGACTGATACTTCCGCTGTAGACTGTGATTTTGACGTGAATTTCTGTCGTTTTTCAACACCTGCAGGTTACCGTGCATGGACTCGCCGCGCGGAACCAACCCCAACATTTGAAACCGGACCCATTACAGACCACACTACTGGGAATGGCCACTATGTTTTTACTGAGTCGTCACATCCAAACAAAGTCGGCGATCTCTATGCTATTGAGGCAAGTTTCGGCTCTTCCATGGGCGCCTCATCTTTACAATTTGCGTACAGCATGCGCGGAGCGAACATGGGGACAATGTATTTGTATTCATCTAGTGATGGGGGCACTTCGTGGATTGAGCGTTGGCAGAGGTCAGGCAACCAAACAAAACAATGGCTCGAAGCGTCGGCTGAGCTCTTTGACCCTGGGGTGACACACATAAGGTTTGTAGGAGAGATAGGAAGTAATGGGACTAGCGACATGGCGATTGACGATGTCCACATCGGGCAGCCGTCTCCGGCTCCCACGCCCGTGCCCACGGGTAGAGCAGGCGTGTCTGTCGAGGAGGAACTACTCACGGCTATAGCTGATGGTGCACGGGTTATGATCACTAAGGACATAAGGCTGATATCGTCGACGATTCAGTTGTCAGGAGTCACAAATATAACGATTGATGGTCAAGGCTTTCAAGTTGACGGCCTAAGCGAGCGACGGTGCTTCTACATCGAAGCTGGCTCCGACGTTACAATTGTGAAC
>Ga0307942_1004739_pt1:2500-10729 | contig 10729 bp, 5 predicted proteins | sample OrgLakmetagen175_FD_201846 | JGI IMG/M metagenome (GOLD analysis project Ga0307942, IMG submission 201846) | Saline water microbial communities from Organic Lake, Antarctica - #175 | ecosystem: Environmental > Aquatic > Non-marine Saline and Alkaline > Saline | place: Antarctica...
GGTGCGTGCAGCAGCTCATGTATGCCTGTGTTATCCTGGTGCGTGCAGCAGCTCTTGATCTCTGTAAGTGCAAACTATGTATTTGCGTGCTGTAAGTTTTACCAAAGCTGCAATGCGCAGGCAAGCAAAACTAAACTTGCCTCTAATTATCCAGATATAATACTGATGGACAAGAAAGGGAAGCATGCACTTTTGAGCGAAAGTGTATTACACGTCACTCGCCTGCAAGAACCAGAGTTCTTCTGCAAGCAGATGACTCTGCACTTTTACCGTTTTGTGGTGTAGAAGACCTCATCTCTGCCTGGCTTGTGTAGCATAGCTTGATGTATTCAGGTACGCAATAATAGACACGTCAGTATGAAGGCCAAGCACAAAAGACACAGATATACTTTAGCCTTTCTCGTGTCTTGCTTGTATAAACAAATGATACCTGAGGAGCAGGCGGACCATTGTACTGCTGTGGCTGTGGCTGTTGCTGTGGCTGTTGCTGTGGCTGTGGCTGTTGTTGCTGCTGCTGCTGCTGCTGCTGCTGCCCAACATCTCTCGCTGGGAGATTTCCAGCCGCTGCCCTGCCAGTCCCTGTGCGTTTAGAGAGCAAAGCTGCAGCCGTATGTTTTCTTGTGAGCCCTATTAATTCAACTTGCATAATCCCACTCGCGTGCACTTGCATTGACTAACAATTGACACCGCTGCCGCCCAAAAGACCATGAGCAGCCCTATTCACTTGTGAGAAGTTGTGTGCGCCTAAAATTGTGTGATGAATAGTTGACAAACCCCTACTGCATAAATGAACATGAGCAGCCCTATTAACTTGTGAAAATGATGTTTACTGCACTTAATTGTGTGCGCCTAAAATTGTGTGATGAATAGTTGACAAACCCCTACTGCACAAATGAACATGAGCGGCCCTATTAACTTGAGAAAAGGATGTTTACTGTACTTATATTTTGGGTTGGCCAGAACCGTATATCTGCACCGTATATGACCGTATGTATGGTGATTTCACTGATGCTAAAAAAATTGTATCTACACCGTATATACATATAAATGTATGGTTCTGGTCAACCCTAAGATTGTTTGATGAAAAGTTGCCTTGCGAGGGCGGCTAAGGAGGACCATGCATCTCCGTCATTTACATAAAACACAGCAGCACTTTGGTGACATTTGCCTCATAACTTTCCATGTTATAGACCTGTGTGCATTCCCTAAGGGACTACCATCTGCACGCCTGTGGCGCTATTAAAAATCCAGAGATTTCTGCAGGATGCAGAAGAACTTCACATTCTTGTAGGCGAGTGGTTATAGTATGATGCACTTCCGCACAAAGTGCGTGTTTTTATGAAATCTATCATCCATCCCGCCTACTCAACAAGTTGTAACAGAAATACTTTTTTATATTTAAACTTATTCCACCATTTCATACATTCAGCTTACAATAATGGGCTTTTTCATCGGTGATTGGTAAAACCTCGGCCAGCTAGAACTTGTTTAACGAAGCCCCCCTTATGAGGACGTGAGCCCCTAGCGTCGTATCCTTCCGACCAAACTTGACACCGGCATCCCCAGGCCCACCCAGGCCACCCCACAGGCTGAAACTCGACATAGGCTCCTAACCAAAAGGCTGTCCCCATGAACAACCCCCACCCGACCAGTCTCACTTAGCTCTCCACCCATTCACGGTTAACCATGCAAGCAAAATTAAGTAACACTAATTTTGACGGGCTGTTTAATTATAGTATAGCCAAATGCTCATGACGCGCGGAAGTGTGCTTGGACAAGACCCTTCAGGAATGCGGTTCGTGTTGGCTTGGAATTTTCGTGGGGCATGGAGCGCACGGTGCAGGTGCTTGCCGCGCATAGTATGTCGAATTAGAGTTCAGACATCGTGGCCAGCCCGGGCACTATGCTCGCACCTGCCTCTCAACAGACAAGGAAAAGCAGCAGCAGCACATCCTCGCGCCTGCTTCAGCAAAGGCTGTTCCAGCACAGCGTCATGCACACCACTGCAGCATTTGTGGGGCAGCAAGGCACACACAGGCGTGCACACGCACACACGCACAAATACGTACGTACATACACACACACGCATGCGCACGCACACACATACAAACAAAAATGCGCCGTGAATAGACACAGGTGCGCACACGTACATACACATGCAGACGTAGAAACACACGCGCACATACACATGCACAAACACACAGGCACACACACACGTGCACACACACACACGCACACGCGCACACACACACTCTCACACGCACACATGCATATGCACGCACACGTTGTGCGCGTGACGGGCTTCGCCAAATTTTCGGCGTCGCTAGCGACGCACCCTCACATGTCACCACAAAACACCTGTCGTCAGAAACCTACCATCAGCTCGCCTGTGGCTCCGATGGCGACTGGGACCCCCACCTCCTCCTGTCGTCGACCCTTCTTGTCCTCCTTGTCCACCGCAATTGCCCCCCACTTGCGCAGGCCTACAATGGCATAAATGAAAAGACAGACTTGCACTTTAACAGTAGCAAAAGAAAACAAAAAAGCTCAATAATTTAGTTGCCGTGCTGCAAGGGAGTGTGACGGAGGGCAAGGCAGGCAATGATCAAAGCAGAAAAGGATGAATAAATGATGGACACTGCTTCTGCATGCCCCCCCTCTCTCGTTAGCCGGCACATAAACTGGGTACTAAGCCTGCACTTCACCGTGTCAGCAGCATGAAAAGACCACAACAGACAAAAAGCACAAGCAAACACAACTGTGACGCAGCTCCAGGCCCCTCCCTTTTGCAACCTGACAACTGAATAAAGGGCATTTCCATACTTTGCCTTTTATATAAGTAACAGCAATGTTGGCTGCCCACTAATTTTGGATGCATTATTGTGGACCATGAAGCAACAAAACAGCAGGATAGGAACTCACCAACCCGTCATATGGTTTCAAATTAACTTTAACGTCGTTCTTTGTTGAGACATCAATCCTGCTTGCTACGTGCCACACAATTGGTTTAGGGTCTAGCTAAACAAGTAGCAACTGGTCATTGATGTAATTGGTACAAACTTATAAAACATTACAGGCCGCACGAGTCTGGCTCGTCGCTGCACACGCTTTTACCCCCTTTGACGTTTTATCCTGGACCACTTAAATAAAATTACAGGAGGAAGCACTGCCTACTGAAACACCGCACATAACATGTCAGACAATGGTGCTTATTAGCACCTCGCACATGCCTAGCAGTCATGCACCTTGACTGAAGGCCGTGTCTCACAGCAATCCTAATCCTTACTCTATAAAAAAAAATGTCTGGCAAAGTTGCTTATTAGCACCTCGCACGTGCCTAGCAGTCATGCACCTTGACTGAAGGCCGTGTCTCACAGCAAAAATGTCAGGCAAAGCTGCTTACCAGCACGTCGCACATACCTAGCAGGCGGCACCAGTTCTGCCCGACGCTGTATCCGCCTCAAGCTCCTTCGCTCATCTAGATCACGGCTGCGTGTCCAACTCGTGATTGGGCACAGGGGGCAAGGCGCACCCAAACACATGGGACAGGCCTGCATTGAAAGTAGAAGAGCGCTTTAGTTTGTTTGACGACAGCTAGCTGTGCCTCTTTAAATGCCCAACTTGTGTAAGAGCGTGAATAAGAAGCGTCTTTAAGTGCGCGCTTGGTCACTATTGTGCAAGAAGAAAGACAAGGAATCCTGTAGGGTTGGCCAAATCCATACTTAAATGCCGCTCCTTTCCTGTACCTCCAAATAAATAGCTAGCACAAGCTTTTTTCTCCGATATCGCACAAATTCCTGAAGAAAACCCTTGTAGCTACCTGCAGGCCTTTGGGTTGGTATCCCTGCCAAAAACTAAAGAGATTTGCCAAACATGGAAGGATTTGCTTTTTCCTATTCACACCGAGCTGTTCACGCTTACAACAGTGTGTCCCCAAGGATATCGAACCCCACGGGAAGCAAGCATGGTATACTGACAGGCAAACGTAGGGAAACTTACCCACAATACACACAGCTTTTTAAGTTCCTTTTTTTGTGATAGGCCAGGAAGGTTAAAAAAAAAACTATTGGACGGGGGGTCCAAATTTTGGGCTGGATCTCCCTGACGACCCCCCCCCCCCCAAACCCCCCTTCCGGTGCCCCCACCCAGACAAAAAGGGTACCGTTCTGCTCCTTTTTCAAATAGGCATCCATCTGCATACTCACCACACCAAAGATTGACTTGCTGCAGAGTTATGGGGCAAAAACTGAGACGCGGACGCACTTGCATACATGACCTGCCAAGCACCTACAAGTAGCCTGAAACACCCACAGATTGCTTTCCATTCTTCGGCATTCAATTGTGCATCTTGTGTTGATACCGTCCTGCAAGTTTGGAGTGATTAGTTGCTCCTTTGGCTTTACAAACCCCGCGGCCCACACCCATGCGTGCGTGGCTCTGACTTGTAGGCATGCACACAGACCCCCCTGTTTACCCAATTCGCACAAAAAGGGTGCCAATTGACTGGGCTTGAGCTGAGGATTCCGCAGATATACTTAGAATTCCAAGAAAGTTGCCCAGAAAAATTCTGGAGGGGGGGTCCTAAAAAAAATCGGACCCCCTCAACCCCCCCTCCCCTCCGATTGGACCCATATATATACCAATCGTAAGCTCTTGACGTGAGGATTCCAAAAATTTAAATTGTATCGAGATTTGGACGTGACGTCCAAAAGTTTTCTTTCTACACCCTCCTGGATAGGCCTTGCAAAAAAGTAACTGTTCACAACACAGTTTTTCATGGCTCCTTGTATATAGAAAGGAGTCGCAAAACCTTGTGAGCACTCACTGAAGTGTCGCCTGTGCCTGTGCCTAGGCCTTTCGCTGCTTATACATAAGTTTCGACAAAATATTGCGATGCATGGTTGCGACAAGAAAGTGTACAGTACCCTACGTACTTGGGGTAGGAGCTGCTTGATATTGAAGTCCACAGAGCGCACTGCACATGAACGGCAGATAGGATGCCCGCATGCTGACACCACAAAGGCATCTTGTACAGACACCTCATCATCAAAGCACACAGGACCTGAAAAAGTGACCGTGTGACCATGTGTGTGTGCATGCGTGTGTGTGTATGTGTGTGAGTGTGTGTAAATAAAGGTGTGCTATTTTTGATGATATCTGTGGTAACATCCTGCTGATATTTTGTGCAAACACTAAGGCACCTTGCGCAGGCCATTCAGGGTACGCCTCACACACCACATTCATTGTGCATCTTAAAATTGCAGCACCTTGCCTGCATCATAAAAGAGTTCTTGTTGTCCGTCTGCATGAACCCTGCACAGCCTTCGCCCCATCTTGTGCAAGCACTTCTTAGACAATACCCACCCTATTTTCCACCACTTCATCATTTAAAGCCGTGTTGCAGATACTTGCAATACGGCAATACGGCAGTAATTACAAGAAACATTTGAGGGCTATGATGGCGGTCACCGTGGCAATGTCCACCGTATCATTGCAGACATAATTTACAAGACAACTTACTCTCTTTTGCATCCTCGATACACATGTACAGACTCAGAGCGATACGTATGCATGAGGCGGCATGCAACCACTCAAAATCGAGGGCGGGGACGATGCACATACACACGCACACGCACTACACACACTCTTACTATCACATACCCCATGACCTGGCCTCATCAGTAAAGATGAATGACCATGTGGCCCTCAGTCAATTGGCAGCTATGGAGTAGCTAAAACAAGCAAAGCAGTCGACAGGAGCAGCACGTAGCAAAGCATCTACAAGTGAATTCGGCAACAAGGGCAGTCATATGCACGCAACATGCGGTGTGTCAAAAAGCACTTACAAGTGAATTGGGACTGGGAAAAGAAGTCCGGGCGGCCTCCTCCGAGATGCCTTGTGCCGTTGAAAATCTCTGCATTCATTGTTTTGTACAGATTTGGTGTCGTTCATACATGTGCCTGGAGCACAGGTGTGGTTACAAGGCTTTTGCCGAGGGTGAAAGTGATGCGGCTGTAATACCAGGATAACAAATTACAAAGCATGCGGCGACCTCAGAAACAAGGGCTTGTATCACTTTGTTTCTGGACGAATGATGATGGCCTGATGACGTTCTTCTTAGGACGAAACAATCTGAGCATTGGCCTGGTGATCACCTTGAAACAAAATGCGCCTTTCATAAGGAACCTTGTTATCAGCTGTAAACCTGCCTTTACCTAACACCCAGTAAGCGCGGCACCCACCCTGCTCCTCCACAGCATCTTCAAGGTAGGGAAGGACCCTTTCTAACGCAAATGTCAGCACTTGTGCCTGGTCACATCTGTCTTTCAGCTGGGATCTCAGATCCGCTCCAGACAGGCATGCTGCTGGTGCTGGTAGCAGCGAAGGTAGTAAATTCCCTGCTGCTGCTCCTGCTGCGTGTGCTGTGTGTGCCGCTGGCGCGCTCAAGGCCTGCGTAGGTGGGTCCAGCTGCTCGAGGACAGCCTCTAAGGCCTGAACGTCGCGCAGCTTGGTGATGGACGTATCAAGTGCAGTGATGAGTTCTTTTCCGGCTCTAAGGCTTAGTGACCTGGCTCTGCCACTCCCACCCCGGTATGTGGTTTGCCGCTCCCACGAGAGGCCCAAGGAGGCAACACTGGTGGAGGAGAGAGCCTTTTTGAGGGTACCAATGCCAGTGCCTATGGCAAGCACTGCCTGCGTGAGCTGTGCTTGCGCAGCCTGCACGGGATGATAGATGCAATTGCACTAGCAAGGCTTGAGTGCACTTCTTGACAAGCATGACCGCGGGTTTATAAACGCGTGGAACAGTTGCCTGTCCGTGCAGGCTGAGGTCTTGCATTCATAGAGGCTTGGTAGAGTCTATTGCATGCAAAAGCCTAAGAGTGGCTTTACGACCTACCTGCTCATGAGCAGATTGCAAAGGAGAACACAAATTTTCACTGCCAACTGCTGGAACTGCTTGCTCTGGTTCTATACGTGGTGGTGCTTGCTGTAACACTTCCAATAGAGACATTTACACAGCCCTGATTTACACTTACATTTTACATGGCCCATAACCGGGTATTATTATCGTAAATAGAAATTGCGGCATACCGGGTAATAATTGATCAACATATTTGTCGTATATTATCCACAGATTTTGGGTACGGAGTTATATTTGCATAAATATGAACTGCATCCATTTATTTGAAATCGAGAACTGAACCACGAATTGGACCACGAATTGAACCACGAATTGGAAACGCATTTGTGGTTAATTGTGAGAATTTATTATTAAAATCATTCGTGGTTATTTTTTATTCTATTTCTGAATTAACCACGTCCTGTTGGAAACGCACCCTGAAAGTCGCCGTAGTGCAGGGGCACTTTTGTAATTCACTCATACAGGAAAATCAGCTGCAAAGCCTCGAAGGTGCTGAAAAAAGACTTCACCCTAATCCCTTTCTTTTCAAATTTGTGAATTTATTTGCGCGAGACCAGTCAACAGCCGATCAGCCAAACAACCTGGCTGGAAGTCACTCCCATTGTAAGCAAAAGACTTCACTGTGAACTTTTACTGGCTAAGACCAGTTGTCGCTCTACCCAACTCTTTTGCACGGACATGTGAGACTGAGAAAGCAGAGTGCTGTCAGATTAAATCACTGTCTGGACCAAAGTGTCAAACTCAGATCGAAAGTTAATTTGAGAGGCATATCTTTCAGGTCAAATTATTCCTGTCACAGCACAACCACTGACGAGTCATGGGTCCCAGCTCCGGGAAGGAGCAGCAGTGTGGCAGCTACGCAAAGCTGAATAGACACAGATACATGTGTGCAGAGAGCGCAAGGGCATGAGCCAGAGAACTGGTAGAAGCATTAGGGACCAGCGATGCAAAGAACTCACTCCTCTGCTGGATGTTTTTTCCACCTTGGAGGCATTGGTCCGAAGGCGCAACCATTTATCTATAAGACTCGCCATCCAGCTTATTGAACAAGACATAAAGAAACTCTCAACTGTCAACCAATTTAACTGCTCCGTCACACGATTCGTCGCTGCCAACTATTGGGCGTGACAGACCGGTGGACGGCACAACACATTGAACAAGAAGCACAGCAACTCTTAATCTTCAAGGGGGGCGATGTATGAGCACCTCCGCGTGGTGCCCCCTGGAAAACGCCTTCGTGTGCCTTCGTGCACACGCCCGGAAATACTCGGGAGCGGCTAAGACTCATACGGCGGAGCAACACGGC
>Ga0307942_1004742_pt1 | contig 10727 bp, 13 predicted proteins | sample OrgLakmetagen175_FD_201846 | JGI IMG/M metagenome (GOLD analysis project Ga0307942, IMG submission 201846) | Saline water microbial communities from Organic Lake, Antarctica - #175 | ecosystem: Environmental > Aquatic > Non-marine Saline and Alkaline > Saline | place: Antarctica: Organic Lake...
TCCTGTCCTGGTATGTGTGCTGAATCAGGCTGGAGAACTACAAGCACTTGCAAAATAGTGTGCGTGTGTTTTGTGTGTGTGTGTGTGTGTGTGTGTGTGTGTGTGTGTGTGTGTGTGCGTGGGTGGATGTGAGTGTGAGTGTGTGTGTGTGTGTGTGTGTGTGTGTGTGTGTGTGTGTGTGTGTGTGTGTGTGTGTGTGTGTGTGTGTGTGTGTGTGTGTGTGTGTGTGTGTGCAGGTTTATTCTGTTTTCCACGAGCAGTGTACATTGCAAAAACATCTGTGTACCCGAAAAAACAGGTCAAGAGGGCCAAGTTCCAGCGTATGTCCGAGCGCATGTCCACAGCCATCAGTGACGCAGACGCTTCTACAAAGGAAGAGCCAAAGATAAACCAGTAAAGTTTTGAAGGAATCTCTGCAAGTCATTAGCCAGCATTTTCAACGCACATTCCGCCACCTTCCGCTGTGGGAACAATCCCTTCATGTGCGTGGAGCCTCACCACCAGCATCCGGGACATGTGGGCTTCAGACGGCACAAGGGTGCAAAATGAATAACCATTTAGCTGATCCATATTCCTAATTATTGACATTGAACCTAGATTTTCAGGACTTCTTGATTAAAATGCTGGGTCCAAGATGCCCGACCGAGTCGGAAATTATGTCCGCTTTTGGTCAATCGTAAAGACAGTAGATCGGGGCAGTCCTATCAGCCGGACAACAATGTTGCGAAGGCCCCCCACGTTCACAAATGCAAGACAGTAGATCGGCGGTGTCCTGCTGAATTTATAGGGCAGGAAAGAACCATCAAACTTTTTTCTCAATTTATACAGCACTACACAGCATGTAGCAAGGAACCTTCCAACAACCACGTCAAAACAACGTCAAAACAACGCTACCTTCCTGCCAATTGGCCAGTTGTTCCACGAGTGTTATACAACCATACATCTATAGCACTACATCAACACTGCATTTCCAGCTGCTGCCCTGCACTTGAACACTAGACGCCACCAACATGTTCGAAGTTTTGACACAGACTCAGTTCAAAGTGGTGTTTTGCTCTTATTCTTTACCTGCAGGTGCCCCATCTACCAGACTTCGGTCGACACGTCGACACAGTATGTGGGGAGATGGTGGCACCACGATTCAGCAGTTGCAACAATTAATCCATGCTCAGTTCAGTACCAGTGCAGTAGGTTATAGTACAGACCAGTTTCAGTAGTCTCAAACTTGTGTTCAAACTCCAGTTGTCCCTGCGTTTCCAACTTGTCTAACTTATTTATGTGTGTGCAATGTGCGTGGGTTTTGCCCTTTTGAAAGGTCTTAACTATGTTTCAGTATGCGTCTAATTTGATGAACCAACATCTACACTTTGATGCGTTTTTGCCTACTTCTTCTCGTGTCTTTAAGGTTAGCATTTTCCAGTTGCGTCACAGCCCTTTTTTTACTTGGTTTACCTCGTTCTCATAGGTTGAATGCCTTTGTAATCCAAACTAAACTGAACTTATACAACCAGGGGATGATTTTAATGCGCGTAAAACGTCCTAAATGCCTAGATTTTAATCGGTTGTTGGGTGAAAAAAGTACAATAATGCCATGACGGTGCAAACACTTGGAGCTCCGAACATTAGTAATTCTTTAGCACAACTCCCCCCAACCTGCAAGAGGAACATGACCAAGTGGCCTTTAAAACTTCTGTTTCCAGTCAAGAAAACATACAGTAGTGGACTAAGGCTTCGTAGCAAACTAAGTCGCCACGCTTTCCTCGAGCGCGCGCTGATTGCGTTTTACGCACCCAAAATAGCCCCAACATCAATGCTGGCTATGTCTCAACAAAACAGCTTTACTTCAGCTTCTGGACGTTAATAAGAGGATTGAAATTAATATCCCAGCGAGACTAGTTTAGCATCCCAGCAACACTCATCATCTCTGCGTGCACAAGCCTACCTACTATCTGTTCTCCCATGGCTTGCTTGCCCTTGGTTCGCCTGTTCTTTGCTTGTTTGCAGGAGCTCAAGCATCTTTTGAATCGAGGAGACTAGAGAGGTGGGGTGGAAGAGAACGTGGCCATCATCGCTTACTATACTGGGGACCTCAACCACGTGCCTCACCCCCATTGACTCCAATGCCTGAGAGCGTGTATGGATGTAATTTCATGTGTGTGTGTGTGTGTGTGTGTGTGTGTGTGTGTGTGTGTGTGTGTATGTGTGTGTGTGAGTGCATGTCTGTGTGCGTGCTTGTGTGAGGACATGTGCGTGTATAGTATACACTGTATATGTGTATATGTGCGCCTCAAGAGAGGAACGAGCAAATTGCGGATGACGGCAATTGTGCCAGGCTTTGACAGTGCGTGCAGAGGTGAGTGGAATACAATTGTACAGAGGTTAACGCTTAGAGGGACACAACATCCAGCTTCAGGGCCTACAGCAATGTCTATTGTACCATGCTATTATGCCACCACACACTTAAAGAACTTGGTACACTTCAATTCCTTTCAATTGAACTTTAACGACGCTTTCACTGCTCCAAGCGCAGTTTGGTATGCTGGTGCTTTCTGAAAAGTAATTAAGGAACCTTGACCTGCCTCGTCTACAACAGCATCTTACCTCGACACCTATAAAATTAGCATTTTCGAATCGCTGTGAACGCGCGAGCTGCTCCTTTTTCTTGATGACCCACCTCAACCTCCCATGACTAAAGAACAGCAAGCTTAAAAGGTTGGACGGTATAAAGTATGATGCTCCTCCCACCTGCAGGTCCACCTCAATCTCTCCCAGACGTGGGACCAGCAAGCCGGTCACGTAGGCAGAGGGGGGATGGCTAAGACGACGCAGACCCTTGCGGCTATTTCTCCGATTTGAGGCGTCAGATACCTACAGTTCAAAGGATTAGTACGTAAATGAGCCTGTGTTTGCGTGAATAGGCGTATCCCTTTGCGCCTTATCACCTTATGAAGCATCATCATATCATCATGGTTAAATTGGTCACGGGGTTCACATGCATAAGGTTGCGCACGCACAAGTCCCACCCACACTAATTTGCAGCGACGTGTAAAGCAGAGCATGCACCTTTGCACGGGCATTAACAGCCACACAGCCACACCGCCACACACAGCACCAGCACACACCGCTTGCACTATGTCTGCTGCAGTCATCGGACCTCTGTGGGTGCCTGCTCTTGAGGTCTCTCTGTCTTGGTTACCGTTAAGGAGGAGGACCTGGAAGCAAGCGCAGGATCCGTCAGGTGGACAGAAAAGATGTGGGAGTCAGGACAGGCGCATGGATCCAGTAGGGAGGAAAGTTGCAAGACTCGTGCGGAATTTTGAGCTGGCGTGCATTATATGTAACTCCATGCATGCTTCCACAGCTGGAAAAGGTGGTGCTGGCTCGTGACATTACATTCCTATGCGCAAATAGAGGATCTAACTTCGACATTGCCTAGCCAACGCAATCCTTACACACAAACACAGTGCCACACCTTTGGTGCGCAGCAGGCAGCAATGGCCTCTCCCATTCCCTCGAGGCACACAACGGGGCAGATGCTGGTGTACAAGCTGCCCATGCCGTAGATCACAGCATCGGCCTTCTCAAGCTCTGGGGGTACATATAACATATAACATAAGAAGGATGAACACTCTGGGTGTACACACAACATAAGAAGGTTGAACACACACCATAAGAAGCTCTGGGTGTACACACAACATAAGAAGCAGTTGGAAGACCAAAACGAAACAGGTGACTGTCTGTAGATCGTAACCTTACCCTTTTATAAAGCTTAATAGTAGGCGTGAGCTGGTAAAGCCTCACAAATCAGTGGCAATGCTATCACAGCCTCCTTGTACAAAAAGCACACAAATACGCAGATACGCAAAGCACACACAGGACACACACAGGACGCACCCGAGACAACACGAGGGTTAGCGCGTGGCAGCACCTCCCTTTCATGACGATGTTCTCCGTTTCCAACTTCTCCTCCACCACTAGATAGGTAGAACACGCGTCGAAGGGGAGAAGGCAAGGGGGGATGATGGTCAGGGCCTTTGTTCACAGTGTTTGAGCCTGCAAAAATAGAATGGGTTTCAACGTCAAAACTTAGGGACGGGAAGGTTATAGGTAATGTCTTCGGGGGTGTTGAATTCAGAGCTGGTGGCAAACAAGCAACACATTTGAGGCAGTGATGCCACTACCGGCTTGAAAACTGGGAACTTTTAAACTGGTCCGCACAGACCTCAATTGCTCCTGCGCCAAACCACCATATGCTGCCTTGGATTATAAAATCTAATACAACAGTTCCTATGTTTTTTAGAGATGTCATGGCACGCGCCACAAGGACGAGCTCATAGCTTTTGCAATACCTACTAAGTAAACTACTTATCGCATATCTACTAGATGTGCTGTGTACACCGTACACCGTACATACTCGTACTCACCGCCCACCCTTAAAATACATAAATTACAGCGACCGCCCACCGCCCACCTACATCTTTGGGGCCCTTTTCACAGTCTAAAGGATCAAGGGGGTTTCTATCATGCATTCTGCCAAACAGCTACTGTTACAGGCCCAAACCCGCCCCTTCATTCCCTGAAAAACACTCAAATATTAACGCAATATTACGTATAATCTTGAATCTTACTATATTATCCAAACCGCCTATTCCAAAAACGGGCGGTGGTATTTTCTGTGTATGGTAGTGTGCATCATGCACGTGTGCAGCTCAAGATATCAAAGGATAAACATGTCGTGATTGATTCGGTTCTAAATCTTTTCACACAAACAAAAGCTCACCACAGACTGATGGATGGGAAATCTGGTTCTGTCCCTTGATAATGACCCCGTCTTCAAGTTCGGCTCCAAGTCGGATGCGCTCCTGCAACAGTACTCACATGCTTTCAGTCACGACAAGGATTGATAAGACAGCCCAACAGAGAACAAGGACGTCCTCTGTGAGGAATGAGCACGCGACGGGCAGAAGAAATAGTGAACTGCGTATTTAACTGTATGCCTATCTATGCACTACTGCACGCCTGGCATTTTTACATGTTTGTAAGCTTCAGTCGCGCAAGGTTGCATCAACGTCAACGTTCTGCGCCCTAACTGAGCTGTTACGCTGGCATACAGGCAAACTAGCAACGGCTGTATGCTCTGGCGGAAGCTCAGAGATCGCCAATTGCTATAGTTACAGCACCAGGAAGCTAACAACTAGGTGCATGCACATACACACTCAATTACACACACAAATCACACGAACACATACACACCTCAGTGCGGATGGCAGGCAGAACTAGGGAGCCCTCAGGAATGCGTGCCACCCTTGAAAACTGGAATACTGCGGCCTCAAGGGATCCAAAAAACAGACGGGATCCGGCAAAGAAGAAGTTGCCTGCACACATTAACACACATATACACGTACAACTTATAATTTATAATGCAAACTTGCACATAGACTTGACACATCTGCACATCTGCTTGCCGCCAATTGCATTGTGTCTGACGTGTAAGCTACATTGTTTTGGTGTGTGCAAATTGCTAGTAATCTCTTTCTGGTTTATAGATAACACAGTACAAGCATGAAACAGGTTCTATCCTCCTTGCAGGGCAGGTACCACAGCCTCACAACTTGGGAACGCCAAATGCAACACAAAATAAGGGTCGTATAGACAAACCAGACAGTATGAATGTCCATACCTCCCTTAGCACAGTATATGCACACATTTATGAGTGGAAACCGGTACCTATGCTTCCGTTCTGGAAGTTGAAGCCATCCTGTTCGAGCGACCCCCCTTTGCGCTTGCTGTTCTCCTTCCCCCGCTTCTTTCTCTTCTTTTCAAAGTGAATGAGCAGGGAACGGATTACCTATATTTGTGGTTGTGAGTGGGGTAAATGTCAGAAGGGTACGTGATTAGACCAAAAAAGAACATACGCAGACCAAACGGGCAAGCAATACCTCCTGTTTTTTCGAATTTTGATTTCTCTGAGGGAAGAGGCAAGCAGGGAGCAGACGTTGTGGGTCAGCATGTATGTATATTCACTTGTTTCCTAATAATGTGCTTTCCAGCAGGGATTGAAGTGAATTTGACCAAGCGATCCCTTTCTTTCAAAGGGGATACAGCAGGCATTAGGATAAAAGGGGTGACGCACAAATATACCGTACCTTTCCAATAACACCCCGCATAGATATTGTTTTTGCCCTGCGGGGTGACTGCGGGGAGCTTAATTATATATCTAATTTGACCCTGCGGGGTTGTGCGGGATAGGTGTAAACAAATTTTTTTGGGTCGCTGCAAGTCATGAGCGACGAGAGACCTCCCGGCCTCCTCCCTGCCCCAGCAGCAGCAGCAGCAGCAGCAGCAGCAGCAGCAAGTGGAACGGGCTGAGAGACAGGCGCAGGAGGCAGCGATGAAGAGGCCTCCTGGCAGACCAAAGGAAAACCTTGGTTTTGGAGGACCAAGCGTGTAATGCTTGCGCACGCAGAGCAGATTACAGCCCAGCAGCATGCAGCCAAGCAGGTGGAGCAGCCGGTGCGGCAAACAAGGTCACGCACCAAAGCTGCCCGCACCCAAGCCGCGCCATCAACATGCGCAAGCATAAGCACAAGCAGCAGCAGCAGCAATGAGGAGAGCGAGGAGAGCGCCGGCAGCAGTGACAGAGGTCAAATGAAGCAGAAGCAGGGGGAAGGGCAGAAAAGGTGTAGGGCAGGAGAACAAAGAGCGTAAGACTTTCCTTTTCCCTTTTGTGTTGTTCTCTTTCTTTTCAAGCTAGTTGGTGCTGAACAGGGCTAAAAGCCCTGCGGAATGACAGCGACAAGGGCAAAAAATATTTAATTTTGGAGGTGCAGGAAGGTGCGGGATTTAACAAAATATTTCTGGGATTTGGGGTGCGGGATGAGTACGGTAAGGTACGGTACACAGAAAACTAAGCACACTGGTTGTCATTCTTTCAAAACTGCGCATATGTAAGCAACCTAAGAAAGAGTCTAAACCTACAGCTTCACTCAACTCTTTTGAGACCTTGAAGAGAACTAGCTGCTCATTGCGCTTAAACATACACATATACGCTACATTCGCATCTACACACACCTGCTTGTATGGCTCAGATACCCCATCCCACAGAGAGTGCTGGCCGTTCAAGATGCTGTACCATTCAAGCTGAGCGGCCGCAGGGTCGTCAGCAGGGAGGCGGTGTGCAAGGAGGGTCTTGACTGACTGAGCCTGTGACGTGAAGGGGGTCAAGTAGCACAAAGCAAAAGTTCTGTTAGAGCGGGCTTATCATTGGGCCTGTGGTGAAATGTAAGGCAGCTTCCTTTGAATGAACTTGATAAACCTTTGATACCTTCAGTCGCAGTGCAGCGCAAACCTGAAAGCGACTGGTCTCACGTCCAGCTTAAGTTTAATTCGAGCAAGGCGTAACTAATTGGTTCCTTACTGCTCTTTGGGATAAAATTACCCAAGCAATAGAAACCTCTCTCCACATAAAAAGGAACCTGCTTTGATACCGGGTGCCGTAGATGTCCTTGGTTACTTTGGCACTTATTTTAATTCTAACGGCTTAAACTTGAAATGGATAGCTAATATACTGGACAGAATTTACCTTAATTGGCAGATCGATTTGGAACAAAATTACATGCTGCTCAGCATTTCTCAAATTTTGCATTGTCAGCGTGCACTGCATTTTTCATCTTAGCTTAATGCCAGAACAACAAAATTAACGAATTGAGTCAACTGAAAGTGAAAAGGGCAATGTTTTGGTAATTCGTTGATAATACGTGATATGCAGCGAGGTGACAAATTACATGAGGTCACATACATACATGCCGCAGCTCTGATTGCACATCTACAAATGCGTAGGCCATACTTTGGAACGCTTCACAAGTAAAGGCAGCTCACACAGAAATATTTACAAAAAACAATTGAGCAACACATACTTTCACCAGGCAGGTCTGCGTCCATGCACTTGCCTCTTCATTGCTGCTATCTGCCAGCCGCAAGCATCGTGAGCGTATGTCTCCCACAGCAGGTCCCCCCAGCACACGCACAATTTCTGCCGTGGAGCCTCCGTCGTCAGACACAGGCAACACGTGGGCAACGCGGGTGGTGAGCTGCTGCAGCTCCTCTGTGTGTACGTGTGCGTTTGGTCTAGACACATGTGTAAGTTTTTGTGTGTGCTATTTCGTGTGCGCTTTCGTGTATGTATGTACGTATGTTTGTGTTTGTGGGTATTTCTGCATAGCAGCTAATCTGGCTCAAGCATTGCCTGGTTCTGAAATACATCATTCAAGCGAGACGCGCACCATTTTTGATTGAGATGAAATGTTTTTTAGCCAGCGTGCTTTGTGGTTCCACAAGCTTACACTATCACTGCCAACCAAGCTTGATCAGATCTCAAGATGCCTTAACGTAGTGGACATGTGCCCGTAGGCTATTTTGGGACAGATGCTAGAGGTGTGCACGCACCTGCAACGCTGTTAAATGCCGTGCCACCACTGAAGACAACAAGGGCAAGGGGTTGGTGTGCCTGTTGTAGGCTTTCAAGAGGAGGGGTTTGATGCTGGTCGTTGAGCTGATGGGCATTGCTGGCAGCCATTATGATGGTCGGAATGCCATGCGGAGGGGGCAGTAGCGTGTCTACAGAGAGTTGTGAGAGTTGTGTGAGTTGTTTTTGGGTTTGGCGTTGGAGGGCGGATATCACTATTACTACACGCACACACACCAGGAGACCAGCCTGGCTTATAGGTTTGAGCGGTGGTGGCCGCGTCCCCAGCTGTGGTAGCACTCGCAAGTGATACTCTTATCTTGCATCTTGAATGCTGAAAAGCAGTCCTTTTCACAGGAGTTCCACTTGCTGCAGGGATGGACACACAGCCAAAAATACTAGAGCTGGAGGATAGCATTAACTCATAATTGTCACTGCTGACAGGCACGAGGGTCACATTCCCTCTCGGATTATATTGGATAAAACAAAAAAAATATTAGAATTATTTCCTTGCTAAAGCATCACGTCCGCTCCCCATGTCCTCATTCCAATACTACCTGTCCCATGACATCAACCTCCAGGTGTGCTGTTGCAGGTAATCGCAATGCTAAATAGTTGCACACTTGCAGAAAAGCACAAGAATGCTCACAGGTTCGGGTGCGCGTAAACGAGTACCAGGGCCAGCTTCCGTCTCACCAGCATGATGAGGAGCATCTCTCCAGCAGCAGCAGGTCCAGCACGGCAGTGCACGTGGTAGCGAGCCTCACAGCCGGGGGCAACATTCTAGGCCTGGAGACACGCACCACGTACACTGAGTCCAATGCGTGTGGAAGTGAATGGGGGGAGTGGCTGGTGTTTTGTGTCAAGGTAGGTTGTAGGTAAATTTGTTCTACTTTGCAATCCAGCATGCTTTTGTGGCATGCGGACGGGCGCTCTTTTCAGCTCCCACATTGCCTTGCCTCGCTCAACTTTTGAGGCGTGGAGCGAGGCACCGGTTTAGCCAGACGAATAAAATGACTAGCCTAGCACTTTGCATCCCAGAGCATATAATTTTGTACTCTTTCCGCTCTCCAAAAAAGGGGTAAATATGCTGTTAGCGTTAGCTCTGCAACAGTACTCAGCACGCCCCTTGCACCATTCCACACTTCATGCCTAATAGCCAAATAGCAGTACCTGGAATTAAACTTGCAGGAGCAGACCCATGTCTGACGCCTCTGTATGCGCCTGTACATTGCAGCACACACTTACATACACACACACTCGCATGCTTAAACAGTACCGTGACCTGCCTCACGACAGCCAGCTGTCTCTGGTGGTGTGGGAGGTGTCAGAGTGTGCCCAGGCCCTCGTTGGCAGCACAGTGATCCCCTTGTTTAACCGAAAGGGTCGTTTGAAAACGGGGCCTCAGAGGCTTAAGGTAGGTACCAAAAGGGACGCATTTCAGAGTGGCTTTTAACGAAGCCTAGCAAAGAAGTTTTAGACTTGGGTATTATTCCTTCATCAAGGTGAAGGGTTACTCAGAATTACATGAGTGCACTGATATGGTTGGTAATTGTAAATACCTACTATTGGTATGCGGGTACAAAATTACACTCTAACACTTGGCAGTGTACAGGAAACTCCAAAAGGTTGTGGCCAATTTTACTTATACACAGCTGTGGAAGAGGCTGATTGGGAGTCGACTGGAAGAGGGTATGGGTAGGGTCTTTCCCTGCCTTGCCAGGCCGACCTAACACATATCATCATCGCCACCACCCTACTACTTGTTTGACTTGTGAAACCTTACACCTAAACCTTAGGTGTGGGAGAAGCGCCTCCCCAGCCTCACCTGGCCGTCGACAACCCCAGGGAAAGCCCCTCTGCATCAGCGCGGACCTCTGGCAGAGCTTGAGCATTTGCTGAGCTTGTATGACAGGTGAGTGTTGCTGCTTTTAGGTTGTTCATTGCTATTATGTGGCGGGCAGGTGCTACTAGAGTGGTCGTTGCTACTTATGTGGCGGGCAGGCGCTACTAGGGCGTTTGTTGTGCCTATTGTGACAGGCAGGTGTCACAAGGGCAGCTGCTAACCTTTTGTGATGGGCAGGTTGTGATGGGCAGGTGGTGATGGGCAGGTGGTGATGGGCAGGTTGTGTGGACAGGTGTTGTGTGATGGGCAGGTGTTGTGTGATGGGCAGGTGGTTGTGTGATGGGCAGGTGGTGATGGGCAGGTTGTGTGGACAGGTGTTGTGTGATGGGCAGGTGTTGTGTGATGGGCAGGTGTTGT
>Ga0307942_1004748_pt1 | contig 10720 bp, 12 predicted proteins | sample OrgLakmetagen175_FD_201846 | JGI IMG/M metagenome (GOLD analysis project Ga0307942, IMG submission 201846) | Saline water microbial communities from Organic Lake, Antarctica - #175 | ecosystem: Environmental > Aquatic > Non-marine Saline and Alkaline > Saline | place: Antarctica: Organic Lake...
CACCAAGTACGGGTGTGGGTGTGCGGGCAGGTACCGGTGTGTCGTTGTGGGGGTGGAGGGGGTGTGGGGGGTTGCAGGGATTTACAGGCATACATATGGGGGAAGCCACAGATACGACAGCTGTTTTGACACCAAGTACGGGTGTGGGTGTGCGGGCAGGTACCGGTGTGTTGTTGTGGGGGTGGAGGGGGTGTGAGCTCTTGTTTATCAGTGTATTTGCATGCAGACATACATCACACTTACACACACATACACATTCAAACACATACAACACACACAAACACATACACACTTAAACATTTACACACATACACATACGCACACTCGTAAACATGCACATACATTCACACACTCACACACACGCTGCAATGTGCTGCTGATCAGGGCGATTGCGCTAGTCGAGGACGCCATTGGACGCTACACCCTACCTCGTTTTACTGTGGACAAAGACTTTGTGGCAGACCTGCGGGAGATGCCTCCTGCCCTCGCAGAGGTGTATGTCATGACCATTTTTGCTGCGTGGGAGCGACGTGCTGCTCGTGCACGTACCCAGGTGTGTGTGCGCTTGTGCGTGTGTGTCGTGTGTGCATGTGTCTGTTCGTGTACGTGTGTTTGCGTGTGTGTGTTGTGTTCGCATGTGTCTGTTTGTGTGTGTACGTGTGTTTATGTGTGTGTGCCATTAGGTCTTCATGTGGTGATGCTTTGGTGTGATGAGATTGCTTACATGCAACATTTGATCTGCTCCTGTACCATTTGATCTGTACCATTTGATCTGCTCCTGTACCATTTGATCTGCACCATTTATCTGCTCCTGTACCATTTGATCTGTACCATTTGATCTGCTCCTGTACCATTTGATCTGTACCATTTGATCTGCTCATGTACCATTAAATCTGTACCATTGGATCTGCTCCTGGACCATTGGATCTGCCCCTGTACAATTCTATAATGGACTGCTGACCAATGTTCAGGCACGTTTCTAAATTATTCTCCAAATTATTGACGAAACCAAATTATTCCATAAATTATTGACGAATTACTTTCCAAATTATTGACAAAACCCCGGCATTTGCTGCTTTGAGTTGTTTAGGCTCCAGCGCACAGCCTGTACCAAATCATTGGCCGATGTGGATCAGCCTTTCCTGTCTCTCAATGCGCGTGGTCCATTTTATTACCCCCTCACACACACACACACACCCCTTGTGCCTCATGCAGAATGGTCCTTGCCATCGGCCTCTTGGCCCCTTTGAGCCGTGTGCGAAAAGTCCTTGCGGTTCCCCCAACTCTATCCAGCGTACCGTGTGCAGAGTGCAGAGTAATCCTCATGGCTGCCCCCATCTTGCCCCTTGTGCCTATGCAAAACAGAACGGTCCTTGTGGCTGCCCCCATCTTGCCCCTCGTGCCTATGCAAAACAGAGTGATCCTTGTGGCTGCCCCCATCTTGCCCCTCATGCCTTTGCAAAACGTGCTTGGCAAGTCCCCCCCCACGTGTCCTGCTGCGCGCACTACACCACAACTCACTCACGCCCTGCTCCTTCCTCTCGCTACGCAAAACAGGGTGGCACAGGAGGAAATTCAGCGGCTGATAGCACCATAGTCATTGCAGGAGTTTTCCCCACTCCTCGCATTCCCTCTCACGCCTCCTTGTAGAGTTCAATGACCTCACTGATCTCCTGTCCTATGTCCCGCCACTGCTGGCGGGTGTGGACAAATCAGCTGCCAGCAGCACCACGGTCATAGCGTGTGTTTCCTCATCTCACATTTCATTCTGCTCACCTGTTCTCTGTTCCGCCACTGCAGGCGGGTGTGGTCAACGACAATCAGCTGCCGGCAGCACCACGGTCATAGCGTGTGTTTCCTATCTCACATTCCATTCTGCTTCACCTGTCCTATGTTCCGCCACTGCAGGCGGGTGTGGTCAACGACAATCAGCTGCCGGCAGCTCCATGGTCTTTGTGTGTGTCTGTTTCCTCATCTCACATTCCATTCTACTCACCTGTTCTCTGTTCCGCCACTGCAGGCGGGTGTGGTCAACGACAATCAGCTGCCGGCAGCACCACGGTCATAGCGTGTGTTTCCTATCTCACATTCCATTCTGCTTCACCTGTCCTATGTTCCGCCACTGCAGGCGGGTGTGGTCAACGACAATCAGCTGCCGGCAGCTCCATGGTCTTTGTGTGTGTCTGTTTCCTCATCTCACATTCCATTTTGCTCACCTGTTCTCTGTTCCGCCACTGCAGGCGGGTGTGGACCAATCAGCTGCCGGCAGCAGCTCCATGTTCTTCCATCGCCTACGGCTTTTGGTGCCCCCCTTTCCTCTGGAGAGCATCAACTGGCCCAGCTACCTCAACCGCCTGAAGGTGAGAGCGGTGTGTGTTTGTGTGTGTGTGTGTGTGTGTGTAGTCTGTGCTGTTAATGCTTAAAAGCAATAACTGGCTCAGTCACCACGTCTGTATCGACAAAAGTGAGTGTTTTGTATGTGATTGTTTGGGTGGGTGGGGGTAAGGGTGGGGGTGCGTTTGTGTGTTTGTGCGTATGTAGCTTAGGAAACGTGGATGTGCAGCAATGGACTGTTAAAGTTTAAGTAGTGTAGCGGACCAGCGCAGGCATGAACGCGCGCACACGAACGCCTCGTAATATTTCCCACACTGCAGCGAACTGAGCATGTGCCAACAAAGAATCCATTCCATCTGGACGAAATCGAATCGTGTAGCATGAGCAGACGTGCACTCAACGCTGCAAAATTAGCATATGCCCGAGACCAAATCTCCATGCACATACAGACACACACACACACACACACACACACACACAAAAGCACACACTTACAGACACACACAAACACGCACGCACGCACGCACACACAATTACAGACACACACACACACACACACACACACACACACAAACGCGCACACACACACACACATGCAAAAAAAGGTAAACACACACTCATTCACACAGGACCCGTCTTTTAGCAGCGTGGATGATGTGCACATTCGATGGAAGGAGCGAGCAGAGGCTGGTACGTGTCTGTGTGCTCTTCCACATAACTATTACCCCCCTGTTTTAATTCCGTACCGTGCATTAAAGCTTCATCAAATGCACAACTGCATTTGTAATAACTGGAAGCACACTCACACAGACACATGCGCACTCATGCGCGCGGGAAAACACACACACACACACTCGTACGTGTATGCGTATACACACATATACACAGGCTCATCATCAGGCAACCCAGCGTCAGATGGAGAGGGAGCTGAGAGCACACACACGCCAGAAAGCTCCACTGAGCTCAGGGAAGCACTCAGCCCTTACAGTGCCGTGCCTCGCAGCAGGGAGGACTTGAACGCAGCAGAGGCCGCAGCAGCAGACGAACCCTTGAGCGAAAGCAACCAGGGCTCTCACGAGCTACTACATGAAGCGACAGCTGCAACAGCAGACGAACCCCCAAGCGACCCCAACCAGGGCGCCCAATCGCAAGGCCACGTGGCAACAGCTGAGAGCAGGAGTAGTAGCGCTGGCAATAACCCTGGTACGGCAGCCAACAGCACGTCAGGCAGTGAAGCGGCAGCAGCAGCAGCAGCAGCAGCACAGGCTGATGTTGATCAGTACGGCTCCTTGGACCCCTCAGACGCACAGCCGCCGTCGCAAGCCCCGGCTGACCTGGACAGCACCATCACTTTTACTGCTGCTGATCTGGCCGGCGGCGGCTCGGTAGCTGACCTAGCCGCCAGCCTGGCAGAGAGCATTGACGCTAGGAGGAGCATGTCACCCCCGGCAACTGACGTCCCAGATCTGCTTAGATCAGACGTCAGATCTGACAGCTCTGCCTCCGCCACGAGCAGCAGCAGCAGCAGTGGCGGTAGCAGTAGTCCTACAGCATCTCAGAATCCCAGCAAGCAGGGGCCTGACGACCTGCAAGGAAGTGCAACCCACCCCGCCCTCACGCCCCAGCACCAATTAGAAGCAAGCAGCAGTAGGAGCAGCAGTAGGAGTGACAATGCGACAGCGTCCTTCGCACAGCAAAGCAGCCGCGACAGCTCCGACGATACAGTAGAGCAGTCGCAGCAGCAGCAGCAGCAACAACAAGTACACTTAGAACAGCAGCAGCAGCAGCAGCAGCGGGTACCAGGGTGGGGGCTGGATTCAATTCAAGGGGAGGCTTCTAGCACGCAAGGACCTGAAACGAGCAGACATAAGACTAGTAGCCCTAGTAGTAACGACCGGGACAGCCGCAGCAGCAGCAGCAGCGGCAGCAGCAACGATTTTATTAGTAACAACGACGGCGGCAGCAGCAGCAGCAGCAGCGGCAGCAGTGGTAGCAGTAGGAGGATAGAGGGTATACCCGGTGGGAGGGAAAGGGAGGGGGATCCTGGCTTAAGATTTGAAGGTGGGTGGGTTGTGCTGTTTGATTAGTTTGATAAGAGGGGTATTTAAGAGCTAACACATTTCATTTCAGGGGGCTCACGACAGGGGGCTCACAACACACAGTGGGTGGGTGGGTGGGTGGGTGGATTTCAGGGGGCTCACGACACAAGGTGCACACTCCCACCTTTTGCATAATCTGTACCTTGAGCGCATGCATGCACACACACACACACACACACGTGAAACACACACACACACGCACACAAACACGCACAAACACGCACAAACACACACACACACACACACACACACACACACACACACACACACACGCAAACACACACACACACTCTCTCTGCAGTGGATGCTGAGGACGCACCTTTAGCGTCGTCCTCTCCGTCCTCAGCCCGGCCACGCTCCCCGGGCAGCCGGCATCGCTATCCTAAGCACCGCTCTCCCTCCAACAGCAGCAAAACTGGCAGCGCTGTGGCCGCGACATGCCTCAGAATGAAGGTGTGTGCTTGCGCTTGTGGGTTTGTGTGTGAGCGTGTGTGCTTGCGCTTGTGGGTTTGTGTGTGTGTGTGTTGTCGTGTTTGGTCCTCAACAGCAAAGCCAGCAGCACTGTGGCCGCAGCATGCCTCAGAATGAGGGTGTGTGCATGCGCGTGTGTTGCGTGTATAGTGTGCGTGTGTTGCGTGTATAGTGTGTGCATGTGCGTGTATAGTGTGTGCATGTGCGTGTGTTGCGTGTATAGTGTGTGTGAGTGTGTGTGCACAGCACACGGCCCCGACCTTAACCAGAACGATGCAATTCCTTGTGTGTATGTGTGTTATGCAATGCTTTGTTGATCTGTGTGCATGTGTGTGTGTGTATGGCTTGGGTCAGTATGACGGTTAGACGCCAAGGCACACAACACTTGTACAAACTTGAGTTGTGTGCATACACTGTGTGCATACACTGTGTGCATACACTGTGTGCATACATTGTGCATGTGTGCCTCGGCGGTAGGCTTTTGGTGCAGGCCTTATAAACACAACACACACACACACACACACACACACACACACACACACACACACACACACACACACACACACACACACACACACACACACACACACACACACACACACACACACACACACACACACACCTACACACGCGTTTATACACACTCAGGTGTTTGCCAACTTCAACCCTACCGAGGGTGTCATTGACCTCACCCCCACAGAGATCGCCAAGTGAGACGCTGCTTCTTTACTGCTGTGACCTGTTTTGAATGAAAATTGACTTGCTAGTCCATACTCACCATGTTGGAAGAACGCATGTACCTGACTACACACACACACACACTTACAACCATGTGCCTGACTACATACAAAACACTCACACACTCACTCACTCACTCACTCACTCACTCACTTACAAGCATGTACCTGACTACATACAAAACACACACACCAATTCATTTACAGACCTGACGCTGCCTGTCATTGTAGAAATAAAATATGGCCATGCGCACTTTAAAAAAGACCTCAAGAGCTGCATGCTCTGCTCATTGACAAGGTTCTACTACAATGCTCTGCTCATTGACAAGGTTCACTGCAATTGCAAAGCCTGTACGCTAACTTGCCGATTATATCCTGAATCCCAGAAGTACTGCTCGGGTTAGGCATGAACCTGACACACACACGCACACACACACACTCACACACACGCACACACAGTTGGGTACGTGCCCGCCACATTTGGCAGTTGCGCATGCGCGGTATGCTGGGTGTGTCTGGCGCCCCCCAAGGCGCTGTCGCCCAGTCCACAATGCCCACCGCCAGCTGGGAAGTCGGAGCGCCTTCAATAGGTGAGCGCACGCTGGCGCGTTTAGTCTCTCTCTCTCTCTCTCTCTCTCTCTCCCTCTCTCCCTCTCCCTCTCTCTCTCTCTCTCTCTCTCTCTCTCTTTCTCTTTCTCTTTCTCTCGCTCGCGCTCTCTCTCTCTCTCTCTCCCTCTCTCTCTCTCTCTCTCTCTCTCTCTCTCTCTCGCTCTCTCGCTCTCTCGCTCTCTCTCTCTCTCTCTCTCTCTCGCTCTCTCTCTCTCTCTCTCTCTCTCTCGCTCTCTCGCTCTCTCGCTCTCTCTCGCTCTCTCTCTTCTCTCTCTCTCTCTTTCAATTTCTCTTTCTCTCTCTCTCTCTCTCTCTCTCACACACACACACACACACACACACACACACACACACACACACGTACACACAGAAGACGCCGAGCAAGGCAGCTTCACCAGAGGTCATGGGGCTGGACCAGGCACAGCCACACACGGCAGGCCCTTTGTGGTCCCTGGACGAGGTGTGTGAGAGTGTGTGGGTGTGGGTGTCAGTGTGGGTGTGGGTGCATGCCCTACACCTGGGTGTGTCTATACCCCTGTGTGTGTGGATTCCTGTACTTGTGCACACATGCTTGGTGTGCTGAATCTCCAAAGGTAATCTTCGCCCATGCCTCGCTCGTCAATGATTATGTATTAGTGTAACCAAGTACACAGGCACACATGCACAATTACACGCACGTATGCACACACGCACACGCATATACACACATGCAAACGCACCCGTGCATGCATGTGTTCTCAACACACACACACACACACACACACACACACACACACACACACACATACACACACAGGGGGACAGCAAGGTGGCAAACTCAACGATAGGGCAGGAAACAGCTTCCTGTATAATGACGAGCCCTCTTCAGGTGCCCAACTAGGTAGGTGCATGGGTGCCTTGTTGAGGGTTGGCCAGAACCGTATAAATATACGCTGTTTACAGTTACTGTATGTGTATGTGGGAGCATGCACGTGTGTGTGTGTCTTACCATTTATGTGGTGTGTGTGTGCGTGCATGCATGCGTGCATGCGTGTGTTTGTGCATATGTGCGTGCATGTGTGTGCTCTCAGCTTGGCATTGGCAGAGACATCACAGCCAGTGCAGTTATTAGAGTCCAGTGTGAGGGAGTCAGCGCTCGCTGGTCCGGCCTTCCTTACAAAAGCACATCTACCCTCCAACACACCCCACACTCAAACACGTACACATACAAATACTTAAGCACACACACACACACATACAAACACTCAGACACACACACCTACACACACGCACGCACACTCACACACGCACGTACGTACACACACAGTACACTCACATAAACACGTTCACACACACACACACACGCACACACACACCTGCAGGCAAGGACTCTGGTGACAGCGACGCAGAGCGCGATGACTTTGGCACCTGGTCCCCCTTTCAGCAGCAGCAGCATTTGCGTCAAAAGGGGACATCACGATTGCAGCAGCAGCAGCGCAACATTCGACTAGGGATGGGGCCACAGGTGCGTGTTGCAGTTTTGATTTTTTTTGTGGAGTGTATGTGTTATGTGTGTGTGTCCATGTGCGTGTGTGTACATGTCTGTATGTGCTTAGTATGTCTAGTGTGTGGGCCTGTATGTGTTGGGGGGGATGAGGATGCGTGCGTGTGGGTGGGTGGGGAAGTGAAGATGTGGTAAATCTCCTTGTAGGTGTAAATAGCGCATGTAAGGTATGTATCACACGCACACACACATGCACACACTCGCGCACACACACACATATACACACACACACACATACATACATACACCACAGGTACGGCGGCCTCAACCTAGGGAAGGGGACAGTGCCAAAAAAGAGGGGGGAGCGTCGTAGCTGTAAAGGATAGGATTTCCTTGGTTGGTATCAAGTGGCTAGTAATGATTAGACAGGTTCCTGTTGCTGTGTGGTTTCTAGAATACGCAAGTGCATACACGCACTCTCCCAGCGTGTACTGCTTTAGGCCATTATGAGCGAGAGGCGAGCATAGCGAGAGAAGAAGAGAGAGAGAGAGAGAGAGAGAGAGAGAGAGAGAGAGAGAGAGAGAGAGAGAGAGAGAGAGAGAGAGAGGTGATTAGGGAGGGAGCAGGACTGTCGGCATTTTTGGCAGAGAGGCTATCGCCACAATCATTTTATAAGCGTGAAAAGCTTTTAGTATGCAACGCTGTGCGTTTGAAACTAGCTATACCGTGTCGGGTGTCATTCAATGGTTCCTTATTGAGTGTCTGTCCGTAATGCTTGCGGCGCTTGGTAAACTTGGCGCACCCACCACTCGCAAGGCATACCTCTGATGCTCTCCATGCATGCTGGCCGTGCTATCACCACCCGCGGAGCTTCTCCTTTTGTTTTCAAACGCACATGATGTGTGTGTGTGTGCGTGCGTGTGTGTGTGTGTGTGCCCTGTTGCGCGTCACGTCACGAATGTTGGTACGTTGCATGGGTGTAGTCATGGCTTGTGCACTCCTAGCTAGCCCTCGCGACCTTCCGAATTTTCTTTTATATACAGCTGTAATTAGTCCATCCTTATCCATGCCGGTGTAGTTCCAACGTGCCTGCGTCGTTTTTCTCTTCTTTTCTGGTTCTTTTGTTTTGGTTTGTGTCCTTTGTGTAACAAGGTCTCAGCCAGCCAGCTAGCAAATGCTCAGGTACTAAGGAATGAGTTCGTGTTCTGCTGAGGGAGGAAATAAAAAAACGGATCAATTAGCTACTGACAAGATGTAGTAGATAAGGGTCGGGCTGCCGAAAAGTCCTCCAAAAATGTGTCAGGGAAAAGGAGTAGGTAGTTTCCCCTCAGCTCGCAGATGCATAGGAGGCCTTGTCATGTTACAAGTGCGTGCGTCTGAACATGTTTATCTTTGTCAAGGGTTACAAGGATGGCCTACAGCCCGAGTCTCTGGCTGATGGCAATTGGCTGGTGAAACAAAAACAACCAGTGTCAAAAATTGAAACTAAATCTGACACAAACTTGAGAAGTCTGTATGAGTCTTGATTATCTTTGTCATGACACGGAGTGCTCTTTGCGCCAGTATTGCCGGTGGATGGGGTGCGACGCAACATGTTGGCCACTACTACTGAGACAAATAGAAACAAGAGCATTAAGTGTTCTACACTGTTTAGTGAAAACAATCGGCATGGAGAAGGAAAGGATTCGTGTTGTTTTGTGCTTTAAACCAACGAAAAGAGAAAGAACGCAGGTTGTCAGATCAAATTACCGTCACTGCAGTTGTCTAATGAATAAGCTCACCGTACTCCTTCCGTGTCTCCCTAGTAGTATTAAGGGACCGTAATGCTGAGAGTGTCGCGCTGGCGCAGCTGCGTTTCTGGTAGGGAACTATTTTCTCTTGGCCCAAGAGCGACCCAGGGTTGTGCTGGAGTTGGTTTTGACGCACCTGTCATCACAATGGCTAAGCTGCTTTTTTCCTGGCTACTAGCTCTTAGCTTCCCTAGTCTTGAGGTTGAGTGCCTCGCGGTGGTGTAGCTAGACGTGCCCTTTACTAGCCCTGTCTTCCTAAACCTTGTTTTTACATAGGCACCAACGTACGCAGGCTTTCCTTCCTTCATTCGCTCTTTCCCATGCTTGACCTTCTCATACACGTTTTGCCCGTTTTCTCATCAATCTGGTTGCCCCCCCTACTTTCTTTTTTTTCTTCCAGCCGGCAGGCTCTCTTGCTCCCTTTTTAGTTATCAACTTCCAGTTCGTTTCAGCCTCATAGGAGTAGGGAGTTTGCTATCTCCCCTTGACCTAGCTATGTAATATGCCAACAACCCCCCTCCCCCCTGCACAGGATGTGCATGCTGTTCACTTTGAACCTGAGACCATTTTTGTGATTCTTCTTTTCTTTGGTTCTGACATGGTGGGAGGCTGAATCCATAACAGTGTTCTTTCCAATTTTTACTTAGCTGCAAATTTTATCCATATTATCAGGCAGACAGTTTCCGATGCTACTGTCATCAACTCTCTTTGACAGCCAATCCCAGCCAGGCCAAGCCTGCAAACCTCCTGGTCCTAAATCCTAGACGATTTGATGTTTCTTTTCTGCGGTAATGTTCCAAGCTCTCAATGTGGACATGAACCGTTGCAATTCTACTGGTTTCGGTCAGCTGTTAAGCTTTTCAATAGTATGCTTAATATCAATAGTGACATTTTGCGGAGGGTAGTCCAGGCTGATCTCAATTTACAGCCTCGTTTAAGTGCCTGCTGGACAGCTCAATTGCTGAGCGCTTTTCAGGAACTGCGTGGGTGTGAGTTGTATGAACGAGCTGTTCAAACTGGGCATGCTATCACCATGCAAGAGTTTACTGCAGATTTGAAGCATAGGATGAGAGGTGTTTGGAGAGACGCTGAGTTGGTGGACCCCAACACGCACAACAACAAACTGGCCACCTATCATTCTTGGTTTGCCATCCCTTTTTCTAGAAATGAGCGTATGCCGATTAATGTACCACGGTA
>Ga0307942_1004754_pt1 | contig 10713 bp, 13 predicted proteins | sample OrgLakmetagen175_FD_201846 | JGI IMG/M metagenome (GOLD analysis project Ga0307942, IMG submission 201846) | Saline water microbial communities from Organic Lake, Antarctica - #175 | ecosystem: Environmental > Aquatic > Non-marine Saline and Alkaline > Saline | place: Antarctica: Organic Lake...
CTCTCCCTCTCCCTCTCCCTCTCCCTCTCCCTCTCCCTCTCCCTCTTTCAACCTTTTAACAACACTTCCTTGAGCATAGATGGAAAACTTGTGTGGTTGCCTGCAGGTTGGGGAGGAAGATGCAGGGGGGCTGGAAAACGTGGAGAACATCCGAGATATTTTGGGGGAAATGAGCCACTTCATGGTAAGAAAGTGTGACCTAATCAAGATCTCTGCTGGTGTCTTAAAATTGCGTGACCTGCTTATATGTAGGGTTGGCCAGAACCGTGTATCTGCACCGTATATTACCGTACGTATGTATGGTGATTTCCCTATTAAAAATACCGTATGTACGCCATATATACCTATAAATGCATGGTTCTGGTCAACCCTGCTTACGCGTAAACCAAAACTGAGTATAATTCTGAGTATAAGAACAGTAAGGACGCGTGATGTGGAGTCATTGGCTCTAATACTTTTGTATGAGCTACTTGTATGTAAACAGGACATGATCTAAATCTAGGTTCGGCCAGAACCGTATGTAAACACCGTATATGACCGTATATATCAGGATATATTTGGTAATTTTCCTGCCAAAAATACCGTATATGCACCGCATGTAAAAAGAGTTATGATCAACCCTATGTTGAATCTTTGGAAGGAGGCGTGACGCAATGGCCATAAGAACAAATACTCAAGTAGTATGGACTGCTTGTACTTGAACAGGACAACCATATCTAGGGAGCGTGATGATGTTCATAGGTGTAATCAATTTCCTTGAATTGCTCATTACTGTGCATTGCGTGAGCTGAGAGAGGCGCGTGTTTCTGCTGCCAGTGGCGGATCTGCAGGCTCTTAGATGGATACATGGATACGCGATACGAGATATGCGTTAGATGGATGGATAGACACGCAGGTCTTGCAGATTCTGTCAGAAGGACAGATAGAATTGCCCTTCAAGAAATGTATTGGGTCGCCAATCTACCACGCGAGGTCCTGGTAACCTGAGCGTAGGCTTTTTGCAGGCTTCAATTCCGAAGATGCCCCCTGCGGCGTAAATGTATTTATATATATAGTGACGTAACCTTACCTTACCTTTGGCGACCTGAGTGTGAAGCTGTAGCACACTCTCTGAGTACAATATTATTACAAATTAATTATTATTACAATTTATTATTACAATATTATTACAAACCTTATTAATGGTGAGGAACATCCTGGTTTGTATCAACCTGTACTAGATCCTGCCCAAACGTACAGTTTGTGAATGTTCACATCATATCTTTGGACAGAGAGGAGTAAGCAAAAGAGTCATCTTGCAGTTTTGTATGAGAATTTAGGCAAGCCAGTCAATTCGAGCTGCTTATGCATATACTGGGTAACTGGACGTGTGTCTGTGCAGTGTTTCTGTTGTGGTGGATGTTGTGGCTTTGGTGAGCACCATTGAGAGTTTTAGTGCGAGAGTGGGTCTTGGTGTGGGTGTAAGTGGAGTTATTTTGATTTCCATAACTATGGTTAAGTATGTTACTGGTCATGTTTGTTGTGTGTTTCCTGTTGTTAAGAATATGCAGATCGCATGTGCACTCCTGTAGTTCCTCTAGTGGTAAGCTCCAGCTTAGCTGGTCATGTTTGGGATGCACGCTTTCACGCACACAATGATTGGCCGCACCTATCTAACCCACACCTACACCCATACCCACACTCACACCCATACCCACATTTACACCCACACCCACCCACATACACACACAAACCAACTAGCCCACACCCACACCCACACCCACACACACACACACACACGCAATTCCAAGAACTTGTTCAGTCGCGCATGGACGTCAGTGTAGTGCACTCTCACACACACATACATACATACACACACATACGCACTCACACATATGCTCATATGCTTCAAGCACACAGTGACAAGCATTCACACCCTAGTTAAATTTTGTGTATTATGCGTGGCCGTTGATGTAAAGCACACACGCTCCCAAGCACACACACTCCCGAGCACACAGAAACATTTATGCCCAACAACCAACTGAGTTGTGTTTGAGTGCCCATGCAGATTGCGTACAGTCTGCTCCAGGGTGGTGTGCTCTTGCTCCTCATGGCGAGGCTGCTCTCTCAAATATCATTCCAGCCCCAATTGTCCATCATTGCTGGAACGCTTTCAGGTGTGTGCCGCTGCATTGTATTTGTGCTGCATGGGCTCTCAAGTAATTGGGCTCTCGAATAAGGCCGAAACAGAGAGGAACAGATGCTTTCAAAGTTGTCTTCAAGCATACTGCATGCATTCAGCATTCAGCATTCCATTCTTGCAAGCACAACGTCCTGTTACAACCCACTCTTGTTTCCTGCAGCAACAAGCAGCGGCATTCAGCAGCATCTGCTGCTTTTTTTCCCATTCTTGCAACAAGCACGACGTTCTGTTACGACCCCCTTTTGCTTCCTGCAGCAACATGCAGCGACATTTAGCAACATCTGCTGCTTTTTTTCCCATTCTTGCAACAAGCACGACGTCCTGTTACAACCCACTCTTGTTTCCTGCAGCAACATGCAGCGACATTCAGCAACATCTGCTGCTTTTTTTCTTATTCTTGCAACAAGCACAACGTTCTGTTACAACCCCCTCTTGTTTCCTGCAGCAACATGCAGCGACGTTTAGTAATTTCTGCTGCTTTTTCCCCATTCTTGCAGCAAGCACAACGTTCTGTTACAACCCACTCTTGTTTCCTGCAGCAACATTCAGCGACATCTGCTACTTTGTGGTCATCCTGTGTGTGGTGAGTCGGGTGCACAATTCAAAAAGGTGGTATCTGAGTGTTGTCTGCTACTTGTTGTGTTATTTGTAGGGTTGGCCAGAACCATATATATACGGTGTAGTTACGGAGTTTTTGGCAGAGAAATCACCCAAAATACGGTCGTACGGTGCATAAATATGGTTCTGGCCAACCTTAGTTATTTGCTACCCCGTGGTCATCTTGTGTGTGCTGTTATCTGCTACTTGTGTGTTGGCGCTGCCTGCTACTTGTGGGCGTCCTGTGTGTGGTGAGTTGGGTGCACAGTGGTTCAAATGCATCAGCTGGCCCTCAAATCATGTTTGCACAAAGTCAGAACGCCCCGTCACGCGTAAGTAAAGTTAGGCCAGAACCATGTATGTACGGTGTATGCACGGTATATTTGGCAGGGGAATCACCAAATATACGGTCATTCACAGTGTGTATATATATACACGGTTCTGGCCGACCCTACGCAGATGTGGTGGCAGCGCCGACTAGTACATCAGGTTTGTCCGATGTTAACAAGAGGCAAAGGAAATTAAGGTTTGACAGGCTGAGCGTGAGGCTGTTTGGGCAAACAGCAAAAAGCAAAGAAATTTTGAGGTTCAACAGGCTGAGCGTGAGGCTGTTTGGGCAAACCAAAGTTGTGGCTGTTATGATTTATCGATAAGCGGGCAGGGCCGTGAGTCGATGTGCTGAGCCTCATGCTTTTTTGCTTTTCTGTGACAGTGGCTCGATCTAACAGCATCATTTTCCTGTGAGCTCACATGTGCGTGCGCTTACATATGTGTGATTAATAGATTTACCCTGTGTGCCTCTGTGCAGGTCGCCGCCATGATGGGCAGCGCCTTGCACATAGTGTTTGGGCCGGACATCGAGCAACTCATGACGCCCTCGGACGCGATGTACAGTGTGTTCAAGGGAATTGCCAGCGACGCTGCAGCTGACCAGGTGGAAGTAACCACCAGTTTCCTTTTCAAGGAGGGCATGGGGAGGCCCTTATCAAACCCTGCGCGTCAGGGACTGGCTTGGATCCTGCTCATCCTCCGTCCCCTGTTTTTCCGTTTCTTGATGGTGGGTGCCTGCTGCTTTGTGTTGCTTTGTAGCAGGTGAATGTGTGTGCGTGTGATGTGTGTGTGTGCGTGTGTGCTCGTGCTGCTTGTGACAGGTGTGCCCAAATGTGTCAAGGTTCATCATGGTGGGTGTCTTGTCGCTGTGTATCGTTTTGTGGCAAGTGAATGTGTGTGTGCGCATGTGTGTCTGTGTGTGCTCTGTGTAAGTGTGTGCGCCTGTGCATGTGTGTGTGCGTGTGTGTATGTGTGTGTGTGTTCTGTGTCGGTGATGTCTCAGTGTATGATGGTGGGTATCCTGTCGCTTTGCATTGCTTTGTGGCAGGTGAACGTGTGTGCCCTGTGCAGGCGTGTTGTACGCCGTCGTCCTGCAATTGCCTGCGCCTGCTGCTTTGATATGTGCATTCACCGGACAAGGCTGTGCTCCTCCTTGGTCATAACGTACTGCGCAGCTGCCTGTGCCTGTCGCTTTTTTGTGACAAGAGCAGCCTGGCAGGATGTGCTGTTATTAAAAGGCTGGATGTTGTACCCGCCTCATTTCATGCGGCTGTAAGCATCTTGGCATTTTTTTATGAAGCTCAATGTGTGCCACCATCTTGATTCACTCTGTCTGCCATCTGGGTAATAAATGAGTTGACATGATGAAGATCACAAAAAATTTTCTTAAAATACGGGCGGGAGGGGTGGGGATCTCTGCTGGATTGGAATTAAAAATATCCCGTACCTGAGGAGTGCACAAGGGCAAAGTCTGTGCAGGGCTTGAGGGCAGTCTATGCTCAAGTGTTGGGATTAAAAACCCACTGTTTACATTGAGGAATGGTTATCTTGTGTAAGTATGTTGTGTTGTGCCAGTAGCCGTACGACTGCGGGAAATAAGTGATCAGTTTATAATTGCAGATGGCTTGCTTTCAGTGGGTCAAAAACGGTTTGCATATCACGTAGCTTTCCCCACCCCAAAACAGACTTTTCGGGGATGGGTGGGGGAGGCCGAGGCCCACGGAATCTGAATTTGGTGCCATGCCCACTGCCATTCCACTGGTTATGCCAGAAAGGGCCCGGTGAGCATTCCAATGGCAGTGCAAGAAGCTTCCAAGGAACGTTCTGCCGATACTGCTAGGAAGGGGAAATTGACCGTCTTATTGACAGTGCCACAACCCTTCAATGTCAGTTCTACTGGCGTTGACAGAGCCTTGCGATGCCCAGTCCTTCTGACTTTTGTGTACGCTGCTAAACCGCTTCCTGCAGGTCATGGTGATGAGCATCGTTGCGTGGCCGTATGCCGCTTTCTCTTTGGGAGCAAAGTGAGTGGTGCTTGTTGAGTTGAAGGGGCCAGAGCCTTGCATATACATAACACATACCATACATGGCCGTGAGTTTCAAGCATTCCCTGCCAAAATCATACCTTGTACAATATGTAAATGTGGGGTTCTGGGCAACCCTGTTGTTGAGGTGCAGCCGGTGTTGCCTGCAGTAAGGGTTACTGAATTTCACAACTGCGCTACTGCCAAACGAGCCAGCTAGCCTGAATTAAAAGGCTCTCTCACTCGATTCTGCTTAGAACTGGCTTCAGAACCATACACAGCCACGTGCTTTCAATTCCTCTGCCTGGAACACTGAGAGTCTGTACAGTTTATGAACTTGGCCCTGGCCAGCCCTCTGCATCCCCTTATCCCTCTGCATCCCCTTATCCTTCTGCATCCCCTTATCAAGATAAAAGCTGTGATCATGTACGCGAAATACTGGAGGATACTGGACTTTTGTGGAGGATGCAAGCTGCTGGCATATAGGCTTGTAAGCACAAACAATGGTAGGCTTGAATTAAAACGAGGACTGCCGGATGGTATGTGCCATGCAAGGCACCACAGGCATGTTTGGGAGGGCAAGACGTGCACACACACACTCACTCACATACACAGACTTGCACATGTGTGCCCTCACGCACTCCCTCGCTCATACTTCCCACCACTCACACATCCTCTCTCTCTCTCTCTCTCCACAAATGTCTTCTCAAACTCACACGCACCACATGCACTCGCAACCCTCGACAAACGCATGTCTTCTGCGCACTTGCAGAGGCGAGCCTACCATGCTTCAAGATGTCATAGACATGCTGGGATGGAGGAAGCAAGTGAGTGGTGCATATGGCTGCTCCCTTTTGTCGTGCAACTCGCCGCGTGAGATGAGACGCCGCCCCGCACGCATGCAAAATTCCTGCATTTTGCATACGTACCCTTGCCAGGCAATCATGCTTTGCCGCCCAAGCAACCTAGATGGCCACCTGACTATGACTAGACCACACATCCAGGCACACAAGCGTACACATAAACACACACATACACATACGTGTGTGCCGTCACAGACATTCAAGCTCGGCTGCCCTTCCAATTATGAGCTAGATGACATGCTAGAGAGGATGATCAGACCCCCTGGGGGAATTTATGTGCGGAGTCACAACCTGGAAAAGGCTCACCGAAGGGAGCGGAGAGCCTCGTCAGATGTCGAAAGTGTTGCCAGCACGTGAGAGACGACACACACACGCATGCTCCCACGCACACTCACGCACACACACATACACATGCACTCACAGAGGCACACACACACACACCCTAATACACGCATAGACATGCATTGTTTGCATGTGCTAATGTAAGCCTTAGCTGACACAGAAAGCACTGCCCCCCACGGGCAGCATGTGAGGCACAAACCACATGCACATGCATGCATACACACGCACGTGCATACATACACACGCTTTCACACGTGCATACATACACACGCATTTACACATGCATACATGCACACGCATGCGCACATGTCTGCACACAAACTGACATACACGCCCTTGCACGTACGCACACACAGGGAAGCAAACGCTGCCAAACCACCCCCACCCCAGCACCAGCAAAGCGTTGTTTCAAAGGTGCGCATAAAAGGGAGTTAACTCGCAGAAAGCAAACAGTGTGTGTGTGTGCGTGCTCCAGCTCTACCCTGTTTCCAAAGCCTTTACTTGTGTACCTTTGCCAGCAAAGCCTCTGTGCTCTGCTATGAATCTACTTCTGTCCTACACATATCATTACCAGGGTACCCCGCACACTGTGTATGCACCCCCTTCCTCTTGGTCACCTTGGTAGCCCCACCTATAATGCTTGGCTGCAGCTAGTAGTGCACGTTGTGGAGGAGGAGTTTCACGGTACTCAGTACCAAGAGGCTCCCTTTCCTTTTATGATGTAGGGAGTGGTGTTCACTGTCTGCACAGTATTTCCTCCCTTTCCTATTATGATGTGGGGAGTGGTATTCAATGTCTGCACAGTTCTTCCTCCTTTCCTTATATGATGTGGGGAGTGGTTTCCACTGTCTGCACAGTTTTTCCTCCCTTTCCTTTTATGATGTGGGGAGTGGTTTCCACTGTCTGCACAGTTTTCCCTCCCATTCCTATTATGATGTGGGGAGTGGTGTCCACTGCCTGCACACTTCTTCCTCCTTTCCTTATATGATGTGGGGAGTGGTGTTCACTGTCTGCACAGTTTTTCCTCCCTTTCCTATTATGATGTGGGGAGTGGTGTCCACTGCCTGCACAGTTTTCCCTGTTCTTTCCTTTAGCGTCCTGCGGCGACGCCTCCCATGCAGCACACGTGTGCCCAGAGGACAACCCCTTCTCTTTGCCCACACCACTCGCATTTGACGCACTGCCTAGCACATATAATTTCCTTTTTCCGCCCTACCTGCAATTGGTGCATCCTGCAGCAATTGGTGCATCCTGCAGCAGCCCTGGGAACGCTTGAGCCCAGAGGGCACTGGCCAACCCTACCAATGAACTTTTCTTTGCCCGCCCCACCTGCAGTTGGTGCAGCCTGCTGCCAAGCTGACGCGCTCCCCTGCGGTTCACCCCGTCCTGGCCTCACAAGAACGGAGACCAGTGCACATTCCTGAACAGCACCACCTCCGACACCATCAGCACCAGGCCAAGGTTTGTGTGAGCGAATTAATCGTGTACGTGCGTGAGTGCACATGTGTGTGTAGGACATTGTGTGCCTGTGTGTGCGTGTTGTCGGCGTGCCTTTATGGCATGAGAGGGGCGTGGCTAGTGTGGAGAAGCCACCACACACACACACACACACACACACACACACACACAAATGGTGTGGAGAAACCAATGGTGTGGAGAAACCACTCTACACACACTCACACACACCAATAGTGTGGAGAAACCACCACACACACAGACACAGAGGTGCTGCCGTGCGCACAAACACGTACACGCCCTAGACACACCGTCACACTCACACTGGCAACTAAATGCATGCGCATGCGCTTGTGCAGGGGAAACTGGGCGCTGACCCAGATCTGGGCTCTGGAAAGTGCCTCATCCTTTCCCCCTCTGACCACACGCCCTCCAGCGGTAGCAGCAGCCCCCACATCACACGCAGCTCTCCGGAGCAAGGACCGCGTAGCAAAGTAGGGGGGCTGCCCAGAGGCGCATCACAACCTCAAATTCAGCAACATTATCTGCAGCAGCAGCAGCAGCAGCAGCAGCAGCAACTCAGCCCCCTCCACCCCTCCCCCCCTTACCTGCGCCACTCCTCTTCGCACAGCAGCGAATTTCTAGAGGACAGCCCCAAAGGTGGAACACCTACAAATCCTGCCGACCTGCAACAGGTGAGAGCTTGAATCTGGATTGTTATCTCGGGTGTTGAAGTTGGTGCTGGGCCGCACCAAGAAGGGGCCTATGCAAGTATACGTACGCATGTGCATGTGAATGTGTTAATATATGTGTGCGTGGGCCACACCAAGAAGGGCCCTTCTGTATGAAGGCCTTTTATGAAGGTATTGGGCCGTGGTGTTTTCGCTCACATGAAAAGTGTCAGTGACCCGAGATCCGGGTCAAGACTTCCCATGGCGACCTTCCTTCTCAACTGCGACAGACATTGCCCGGCATTCTGTTTCAAGAAAGATGGTTGTAGAACTGAACAGGTCAGCTGCCATCTCAACGAACAGGCTCTCTCAGGAAAGAGGGGGGTGGGGGGTGGGGTAGCTCAAGGCAGGTGCAACTGCCACACACATTGCTACGTACCCTGTGCACATGTTCAAATGTACACACACACACACACGCACACACACACACGCACACACAGACACGCACACACACACACAAGCTGTGCTTACATGCCCTGACAGCTGTGATGCAGTGGCTGTCTCACTGGGCAGCCCTAAGTTTGTCGCAGGGTACCGCCGATGTACCGCCACGGCCATGTCCTGATCCCCACATCCTCTTTCCGTTTCTTTCTGTGCTGAAGGATATTGAATTCGTTGCACCTTGGTGGGACTCAGTCCTTATTAACGTGGACATTGGTTCTATCACGTGTGCATTGTGAGATGGCGGTGGATTATTTACAAGTAAATAAAAAGAGAAACTGGGGAGGAACACACTGAATTATGAGTAAGAGTGATATGAGAGAAAGCACTTTGCTTCACTCCAAGAACTGGTTCAAGTGTTACACACTGAGCTCAGCAGTTTTCACTAACAGCACACCTGCTGTGTCGTGGATGTTGAGACAAGCACAGCACGCTCTCCATCCATGCATGCTTCCCTGACCCGTGCAAGATGTTTATCAGTTCCCCCACTCTTTGCCTTTCCACGTACACACTGGACACCATGCTATGCCTTCCGCACCATGCTACACACTGGTCACTGGACACTGGACACTGGACACTGTATACACTGGACACTGGACACACTGGACACTGTATACACTGTACACACTGGACACTGGACACTGTACACACTGGACACTGTATACATTGGACACTGTATACACTGGACACTGGACACTGGACACACTGGACACTGTATACATTGGACACTGTATACACTGGACACTGTGCACACTGTATACACTGGACACCATGCTATGCCTTCCGCACAAGCTGTTTCCATTTCCTGCTCCCCAAATGCGCTCTGTGTTTGCATTGCGTACATTTCAAACATTGTAACATTCACTAGCATTGTAACGTTTGTAATCATTTTTGCTCCAATTCCACAGAGTGTGTTGGGCGTTTTCCCAGCCCCTTCCAAACCAAAACTCGCCCATACTTCCCCCTCTATCTCTGCCCTCTTACCAGCCCCACACTCATCCCTCTCTTTCTCTCTTTTCTCTTCCACAAGCACGCACTCGCACATACGCACACACACACACACACACACATACACACACACACACACTCTCTCTCAACAAACGTGGTTTTGTGCACACTCACCTGCAGAGCGCGTATAGCTTCGTCTCTGCCCCCCCTGGAGCAGCGCCAGCACCCAGCAGCGCCTGCTTTCCTGCAATCAAGCACCTGACAAGCAGGGTCTCAGGTCCATGGGCTCGAAAGCCTCTGAAGCAGTTGGAGCACTTCCACTCGTGGTCTAGGAGTAGAAGAGGAGAGGGGGCCAGTGAAGATGGGCCCATAGGTTTACAGGTGAGGGACGTTCATATGTTGCACACACCTGTTATTAGTTAATAGTGTTTTGCTTGTGGGCAAGGGGTAGGAGAGGAGAAGGGGCCAGTGAAGATGGGCCCACAGGATAACAGGTGAGGAAATTTTCATGTCGCACACACGTCAATAGTCAATAGTGTTTTGCTTGTGGGCTAGGGGTAGGAGGGGTGGGAGCGGGGCAGTGAAGATGGGCCCACAGAACCACAGGTGAGGGACGTTCAGTTGTTGCACAAACTTGTTATTAGTCAATAGTGTTTTGTTTGTGGGCAAGGGGTAGGAGGGGTGGGATGGGGGCAGTGAAGATGGGCCCACAGAATCACAGGTGAGGGACGTTCAGTTGTTGCACAAACTTGTAATAAGTCAATAGTGTTTTGCTTGTGGGCAAGGGATAGGAGGGGTGG
>Ga0307942_1004756_pt1 | contig 10711 bp, 10 predicted proteins | sample OrgLakmetagen175_FD_201846 | JGI IMG/M metagenome (GOLD analysis project Ga0307942, IMG submission 201846) | Saline water microbial communities from Organic Lake, Antarctica - #175 | ecosystem: Environmental > Aquatic > Non-marine Saline and Alkaline > Saline | place: Antarctica: Organic Lake...
ATACGACTCACACCCACGCAGTCCCTGAAAAGCGCTCAGCAATTGAGCTGTCCAGCAGGCACTTGAACGAGGCTGTAAATTGAAATCAGCCTGGACTACCCTCCGCAAAATGTCACTATTGGTATTGAGCATACTATTGAAAAGCAAGACAGCCGACCGAAACCAGTAGAATTGCAGCGGTTCATGTCCACATTCTCAACCTGGCTGAAGGTCACCCCCATTGTAATTTAACATGATATGAAGCAAGCTCCTCAGCAAAGTTGCTTCCATCCCGGGGCAGGATTAGCTGTCTTTTTTTCAAAATGATCAAGCTGTAATGAAAAGTACATCAATTTCATTACAAAGTATTAATTAAAAAGGTAATCAACTTTGGAAGCATTATATGAGAAAGACAAAAGCAGATCGTTTCATCCAAAGACCCCAAATCGCATCTCATTAAACACAAGATGAGAATCTTGTGACTTCTGACCCTGTTTAATAAGGGGATAGTGTTCCAACAACTGGGTCAGATTATTTAGCAAACAAAAACCACAAAGCTCCAACGAGAATAAGTTCACGGAAACTTCTTCCTGGACATCCCTACCATGCCAAAAGACGGTCAAATACAGCATGTGACGTGCATTTCAAGACAAGACAGCTTTGTTGCCAAATATATATGCAGGAATCCACGATCAGTGTTTCAGGAATTGAGGAACACACATCCATCATATTAAAAGGTTTCCTCCCTATTTATTACTGCTGAAAACGAGCAACGGAAACCGATGTGCACTTGCATCTGTTGCCGCGTCCTTCTATTTTACGGGCAGCCCTCAAGCAGAGGCAATCAGAAAACAACTATATGGTCGCAGTGCAATGGGGGAAAATAAGTTTGACAGTGATCACACTGCTGGCACTACAAAATAGTGTTGAATGGAAAGCACGTCAGCTATCATGCATACTGCCCTTCATCTGGCCCTCGGACTTTGAGGTACCACTGTTCGTCATCACTGCTCATTTCCCTGCGGGTGAAAGTGAATTATAAGTTTAAAATGCGGTCTGAGCAATTGAATTATTGCCGCTCATCCTCTCTGCTCGTTATTTTGTGGGTGAAAGTAAAGTATAAGCTGTGATCAGCAAATAAGGGTATGCTGCTCATCCTCTATATGCTCATTCTCCTGTGAATCAACAAGCGAGAGAAAAATATTCGCAGATGTGTGCACCTGCTGCAAACGCTACGTTCAAGACGTGTTGAATCAGCCACACACAGGCGTACGCACCTGCTGCAATCGAAATCTGGGCAAACGCTACGTTCAAGACGTCTTGAATCAGCCACACACAGGCGTACGCACCTGCTGCAATTGGGATCTGGGCAAACACTACATTCAAGACATCTTGAATCAGCCTTACACAGGCGTCGCACCTGCTGTATTTGCGCTTGTGCACTTGCTCCTCCATCCAACGCTCAAACATGACCTGGCCATAGTATGGGTTGTCATGAGGCACCATGTGGCCTGCAGGTGAGACATGATGTAGCAGTGTGCTTCATTATCCATAAAAGTGTGATTTGTTATCCATAACGGTGTGATTCATTATCCATGTGGCCTGCAGGTGAGACATGATGTAACAGTGTGCCTCATCATCCATAAAAGTGTGATTCGTTATCCATGTGGCCTGCAGGTGAGACATGATGTAGCAGTGTGATTCATTATCCATAAAAGTGTGATTTGTTATCCATAACGGTGTGATTCATTATCCATGTGGCCTGCAGGTGAGACATGATGTAATAATGTGACTCATTATTGTGTGGTGGGACGTGTGGCCTGCAGAGAAGGTAAGGTGTGACAGATGTTCTGACACGTGCGTGATGGGGTGACACAGCAGTGGTTCAGCACATGCGTGATGGGGGTTGTCATGGGGCACCATGTGGCCTGCAGAGAAGGTAAGGTGTGACAGATGTTCTGACACGTGCGTGATGGGGTGACATAGCAGTGGTTTAGCACATGCGTGATGGGGGTTGTATGGCCAGGAAAGAAACAAATAGTGTGTATGGCCAGGAAAGGGTTGTCATGGGGCACCATGTGGCCTGCAGACGAGGGACGACATGACAGATGTTCTGACACGTGCGTGATGGGGTGACACAGCAGTGGTTTAGCGCATGCGTGATGGGGGTTGTCATGGGGCACCATGTGGCCTGCAGACGAGGGACGACATGGCAGATGTTCTGACACGTGCGTGATGGGGTGACACAGCAGTGGTTTAGCGCATGCGTGATGGGGGTTGTATGGCCAGAAAAAAACAAATAGTGTGTATGGCCAGGAAAGGGTTGTCATGGGGCACCATGTGGCCTGCAGACGAGGGACGACATGGCAGATGTTTTAACGCGTGTGTGGTGGGGTGACACATCAGTGGTTTAGCACATGCGTGATGGGGGTTGTATGGCCAGGAAAGAAACAGTCTGTGTGCAAGCAGGGCCAAAAAAAAAAATTTTAAGATTCCTTTTTTGATTCCTTTTTTGATTCCTTTTTGCTGGGGGTCCTTATAGGCTGAGCAGCCATGCCATGCATGATCTGAAAACAGTGTGCTGGGACGGCCACCAAAATTGCCTGCTAACTTACAGCAGGGCATACCACTAGGGTTGGCCAGGACAATATATATTTAGGGTGTACATACGGTATTTTTAGCAGGGAAATCACCAAATGTACGGTCATATGCAGTGTACATATATAGGGCTCTGGCCAACCCTACGTACCACACACAGGCAAAATACGGCATGTACCCTTCTCAAACAAAACACAACATTGTGATCTTTTTTAATGAGGGGAAGTAGGTTGGAGATGGGGAAACCTAGCGCCCCACTTAATTGAGGTACCACATAGCGTGATCCAAAACATAGCGTGAACTATGCGTGACCTATTGAGAGATGCGAACTAAAACATAGCGTGAACCAAAACATAGCGTAAACTATGCGTGACCTATTGAGAGATGCGAACTGATGCGAACCAAAACATAGCGTGATCCAAAACATAGCGTGAACTAAGCGTGACCTATTGAGAGATGCGAACTAAAACATAGCGTGAACCAAAACATAGCGTAAACTATGCGTGACCTATTGAGAGATGCAAACCGATGCGAACCAAAACATAGCGTGATCCAAAACATAGCGTGAACTAAGCGTGACCTATTGAGAGATGCGAACCAAAACATAGCGTGAACCAGGGATGGGTCATACGGCGTAGGCGTATTATACGTCGTATCGTATTTATCACGTATTTAACCGTATTATACAAATTGCTCCGTATAATACGATTTTGGGCACTTAACGAATTTTGCAGCCACAAGGCCCCCAGAGCCCCCCAGAAGCACTCCCAGGCCCCCCAGAGGCTCTCCCAGGCCCTCTAGAGCTCCCCAGAGGAACTCCCAGCCCCTCAGAACGTAGCATGATCACTTGCTTATTGCAGAAGGTGGTGCCTGTAGCGTAGATGATGCAACAGCTGCATCCACACAAGCCTTGGTCGCTGCCCTCTTGCTGCAGGTGTCCAATGACTGCGTAGATGCTGCTGCTGATGTGCTTGCTGTAGTCCTGTGCAGGTGCCTCTCGTTACCTGCGTGCTCCTCCCTCTGAGCGCTAGCGTCGGCAATTTCTCCCATGCGAGCGCTGCGACTACGCCCTGAGGATTCCGGCCGGGTCAGCTTTGCATGCTGCTACACCTACGCCGGGATTCTGCCTCATGAAGTGCTTGCGGATGCGGGGGGCACCGCTGCTGAAATCTCGGAATGCTGGCATCCGGTATCTGGCATCGGCATCTCGTAAATCTGCCCCTTTGGTCCCATAACAACAACACGATGCCACTCAGGGCCTTTACCAGGAGGCATTATAATGTTCTGGAGGCTGGGGGGACAATTCGTGGTGGTTGGAGGGTGGTTGGTGCAAGCCCAGGGTACCCCCCAAAATAGCAAAAATACGTTTGCGTATTATACGCGTATGTCGTATTAATGGCGTATTAATCCGTATGGGACGTCTCAAAAGTCCGTATGACCCATCCCTGGCGTAAACTATGCGTGGCCTATCGAGAGATACAAACCAAAACATAGCGTGATCCAAAAAATAGCGTGAATTATGCGTGGCCTATTGAGAGATGCGAACTAAAAAATAGCGTGATCTAAAACATAGCGTGAAATATGCGTGACCTATTGAGAGATGCGAACCAAAACACAGCGTGAACTATGCGTGAACTATTTAGAGATGCGAACCAAAACATAAGGTGAACTATTGAGAGGCACCTCAAGGCCTGCAAGAAAATGTAGTGTGAGATCTGGGAACAAAACACGGACGTGTTGAGCACACGTGGCTGTTCTGGAAAGGTGAGCATCCTTTTCTAACTTAAAATACAATTGGGGTTGGCCAAAACCGTATATATACACCGTATATGACCGTATATTTGGTGATTTCCCTGCCAAAAATACCGAATATACACCGTATATATATATTTCTGGCCAACCCTAAATACAATACAATCAGAGCTTGCTGGCGACCTATAGAGCCTACCAGTGTTCCTGATCATCCCATAGGACCTACCAGTGTTCCTGATCACGATCTGTAGAGCCTACCATTGTTCTGATCATCCCACAGAACCTACCAGTGTTCCTGATCACGATCTGGGTCAGGTTGGCATGGTGTTTTATGGAGCCCAGCACTTTGCCATTCACAGTCCAGAGGTCACGAGGGGCCTGCAAGCACATTTACAAACGCGGGAAAAATGAAAGTATACATACATTTGATTAGTGCACGCGCAATTGTTTGGTGCTTGATGGAGCCCGGCACTATGCTGTTAACACTCCAAAGGTGACAAGGGCCTGCAAAACATGCAACCACAAATAAAAAGCATTCAAAGGGATCCCACTCGATTGTATCTTTATGGGTCCTTGCTTTTTGCTAATCTGTTGCACCACCCTGTCTTCTCGAATTTTGCGTAAGGCCCCCAGAAGAGAATGCACTAAACTTACAAGGATGCCCACGCACACAAGTAACATTACCCCAACCTCACACACACACATACACACACACATAGTGGACATTTGTGCTGCTCGTGTGCGATTTCAGTTGTGGACATTTGTGGACATTGTGCAATTTCGGTTGTGGACATTAGGGACGTGTGTGGACATTTGGGAAGCGTGTGGACATTTGGGAAGTGTGTGGACATTTGGGACGTGTGTGGACATTTGGGAAGCGTGTGGACATTGTGCGATTTCAGTTGTGGACATTAGGGACGTGTGTGGACATTTGGGAAGCGTGTGGACATTTGGGACGCGTGTGGACATTTTGCAGTTTTGGTTGTGGAAATTAGGGACGTGTGTGGACATTTGGGAAGCGTGTGGACATTTGGGACGCGTGTGAACATTGTGCGATTTCAGTTGTGGACATTAGGGACGTGTGTGGACATTTGGAAAGTGCGTGGTCATAAGGGACGCGTGTGGACATTTGGGACGCGTGTGAACATAGTGCAATTCAGTTGTGGACATTTGTGCTGCTCGTGTGCAATTTCAGCTGTAATTATAACAAGCTTTCTTGAATGCTCGTGCGGGTAAGCTCTACTTCACATCCGTCAGCAAAATTGTCAAGTTTGCTTGCGCATCACCTGAAGCTCTTTGCTCGCACACCGCTTGATGCACACACACACATACACACACACACACACACAAATTTACACCTACACACATGTGCACACCAACACGCACACACACGTACACACACACGCACAATGCAAACGCACACGCACACACACGGGCACGCACACGCTCCAGCACAAAATTCCATTCACACACACGCACACACACAAGCTTGCACACGTACAAACGCACACGCACATACCCTGGTGAAATCCGCGTGGCCATACCAACTCATGGATTGGATCCAAGCGTTATTGGAAGCTACCCCGCACTCAACGTCATACTGGCCCTGATAAAGCAAGACTGGGTAGAAGCTGAGCAAGTCGGCAACCTGGGAGAAAAATGTTTGTGTGCGTTATTGGAAGCTACCCCGCACTCAACGTCATACTGGCCCTGATACAGCAAGACTGGGTAGAAGCTGAGCAAGTCGGCAACCTGAGAGAAAAATGGTAATTTGCGTTATTGGAAGCTACCCTGCACTTAACGTCATACTGGCCCTGATACAGCAAGACTGAGTAGAAGCTGAGCAAGTTGGCAACCTGGGAGAAAAATGGTTGTGTGCGTTATTGGAAGCTACCCCGCACTCAACGTCATACTGGCCCTGATACAGCAAGACTGGGTAGAAGCTGAGCAAGTCGGCAACCTGGGAGAAAAATGGTAATTTGCGTTATTGGCAGCTACCCCACACTCAACGTCATACTGGCCCTGATACAGCAAGACTGGGTAGAAGCTGAGCAAGTCGGCAACCTGAGAGAAAAATGGTAATTTGCGTTATTGGAAGCTACCCTGCACTTAACGTCATACTGGCCCTGATACAGCAAGACTGGGTAGCTGAGTAAGACGGCAACCTGAGAGAAAAATGGTCATGTGCGATATTGGAAGCTACCCCGCACTCAACGTCATACTGGCCCTGATACAGCAAGACTGAGTAGAAGCTGAGCAAGTTGGCAACCTGTGAGAATCAATGGTTGTTTGCGTAGATGTGTGTGTGTGTGCGTGTGTGTGTGTGTGTGTGTGTGTGTGTGTGCATATACGAAATGTTTTTTATTGACTGACAGGAGGGCAACACAGTACAAAATCCAAAGAAGGTCTATCCCAAATACACAAGACATTGCTCTAGAGAACCCATCCTCTGAATTTTGGCGCAGGTAATTATCGATGATGTGGGCTGTGTTATAATAAACGGGAAAAATCGCGAGCAGTGAAAAGCACTCCCAGCTTTACTTAATATTCTAGATATTCTCTGGATTGTAGAGGCTTTCAGTCTGGCAAAGCTTCCGTCATATGACTGCCTAGTGCGTCCTACACACGGCTGTCACATGCACTGCGTTTTTGCACTGTCACACTCCCTGTTGCCACATGCACTGCTTTTTATGCTGTCACACACACGGCTGTCACAGGCACTGCCTTTTTGCACTGTCACACTCACTGTTGTCACATGCACTGCTTTTTGCGCTGTCATCCACACTGCTATAACATGCACTGCTTTTTGTGCTGTCATACAACTTGCTATAACATGCACTGCCTTTTTGTGCTGTCACACTCACTGTTGTGACATGCACTGCTTTTTGCGCTGTCATACAAACTGCCGTTACAAACACTGACTGTTGCGTCACACTCAATGTCGTCACATGCACTGCCTGCTGAGTTACAAACTATGCCTTCACATGCGCTGCCTACTGCCTACTGCCTACTGCTGAGCTACAGACTATGCCTTCACAAGCACTGACTTCTGCATCACAAGCACACAGCCGTCACACAAAATGCCTATCGCGTCATGGAATGCGTGACGGGCCGTGCAGTGTTGTTAATAAAACGTGCAACAGAGGCTGCTCACTTCTCCTTTTGGGTTCCACTCAGAATGCATACAGGCCCTACGCACTCGGAGCTCACTCACTCAGAACTGAGTACAGTTCAAAACTCAAAACTGAGTACAGTACACCATGTGCACTTGCCTAGGATGATAGTGATATTCAGAGTTGGTCAGATCCATATATATACAACCCTGATATATATATGGATTTGTCCAACCCTGATATATATATACGGTGCATATGCGGTATTTTTGTCAGGGAAACTACCAAATACACGGTTATAGACGGTGCATATATACGGTCCAGGCCAACCCTAGTCGTATAATGTGAGTGCATTTATATGGTGCTTTAAAGTGTGGGAGGGAGAACGCTTGACTGACTGGTGCTTCAAACAGTGTACCCACGACCACTTGTGAGTGCTTTGGAGATCTCTGAAGGAAAAGAACACTCGACTGGTACTTCAAACAGTGCACCCACGACCACTTGTGCGTGCTTTGGAGATCTCTAAAGGAAAAGAACGCTTGACTGGTGCTTCAAACAGTGCACCCACGACCATTTGTGAGTGCTTTGGAGATCTCAAGAGAGGGAGAATGCTTGACTGGTGCTTTGCTCAATACACCCACGGAAACTTGTGAGTGCCTTGGAAACACTCTAAAGGGAAAGAACACTTGACTAGTGCTTCAAACAGTGCACCCACGACCACTTGTGGGTGCTTTGAAGATCTCAAGAGAGGGAGAATGCTACACTGGTGCTCGACTGCTTCAGACAATTTACCCACAGTCCATGGCCACTTTCGAGTGCTCGGAGGTGTGAAAAAGGAGACATGCCCACTCACCTGATGTTTCACGGAGTGCATGACGTCCTGAGCTAGGACCCTGTCCACTTCCTCAGAGCAAGAAGTCCACCTTCGGTCGTGTGTGTGTGTTTTTGTGTGTGTATGTGTGTGTCTGTGTGCGTGTGTCTGTGCGGCTTCGTGTGTGCGTGTGTCTGTGTGCCTTCGTGTGTACGTGTGTGTGTGCCTTCATGTGTGCCTGTGTGTGTGTGTGTTTGTGTGTGTGTGTGTGTGTGTGTGTGTGTGTGTACATGAGTGCTCAAAAAAGCTCAAGTGTGCAGGTTCATTGTGTGCACGTGTGAACGTGTGTCTGTGTGAACACGCATAACAACACGGAAGCTGAAAGAGGTCCGAATTTTTAAAACGAGAATATTACTACAGCACTGGTAAGATTAAAGGGAGTGAGACAGGCACGGCCTTGCTTGCACCTGTACGCCCCCCTCCCCCTTCTCTTACCCCCCACACCCATACACGAGCAACAGCCACATTTCTTCTACAGACTACATCCGTAGAAGAGGACGTCCACCCGCACAGCAGTTAGCATAACTGGGCACAAACACACACAAACACACACAGACATACATATGCACGCACATACACACACATGCTGGAATAACTGGGCGCTAACACACACACAAATCACCCACACACATGCACGCACATATACACGCGCACATGCACAGCAGTTGGGCACAACTGGGCAATAACACACACAAATCACGCACACATAGACACACACACACACACACACACACACACACACACACGCACAGCAGTTGGGCATAACTGGACGCAAACACATGCACACACTCACACTCACACTCACACACACAAACACTAACCCATCTGTTACCAGGTCTGGTAAGGTCCATTTTTTTCAAGATCATGCCCTCACCGTTATCTTAACCCACTCTCTACTCTCCATACTGTTTCCACTCTCTACTCTCCATACTGTTTCCACTCCTTTTGGTCCACCGTTACTCCACTCCTTTTGGTCCACCGTTACTCTAACCCACTCTCTACTCTCCATACTGTTTCCACTCCTTTTGGTCCACCGTTACTCCACTCCTTTTGGTCCGCTGACTCTTTTTCATACTGTTTCCACTCCTTTTGGTCCGCTGACTCCTTTTGGTCCGCTGACTCTTTTTCATACTGCTTCCACTCCTTTTGGTCCGCTTCAAAGTCGCTGTGGCCCTTTCGTTTTCACCCTCTACTCTCACCCTTTCACTTTCACTACCTCCATACTGTTTCCACTCCTTTTGGTCCGCTTCAAAGTCGCTGTGGCCCTTTCGTTTTCACCCTCTACTCTCACCCTACTCTCACCCTACTCTCACCCTTTCACTTTCACTACCTCCATACTGTTTCCACTCCTTTTGGTCCGCTTCAAAGTCACTGTGGCCCTTCCAATTTCACCCTCTACTCTCACCCTTTCACTTTCACTCTCTACCTCCACATTGTATTCACTCCTGTTGGTCTGCTTCAAAGCCACTGTCACCCTCACTCTCCATGCTGCTTTCACTCCTATTGGTCTACTTCAAAGTCACAGGGTCACTCTCACTCTCACTCTCACTCTCACTCTCACTCTCACTCTCACTCTCACAATCACTCTCACCCTCACTCTCACTCTCACTCTCACTCTCATTCTCACTCACTCACTCACGCTCTCACTCACTCTTTGTTGCCATGCACCCCCATGCTCTTTTTGAAGCTGTCTTGGTTAAGGTAGCGGTCCACAAGCAGGGATCCATCATAGCCCACATTCCTGCAAGCATCATAGGGGCACACTGATATGGTGGTCAAGACATGAACACGCGCGGTCAATCTTTGAATGTAACGGCCAACAAGCAGGGTTCCATCATAGCCCACATTCCTGCAAGCATCATAGGGGCGCATTGATATGGTGGTCAAGACACGAACACACGCGGTCATTTTTTGAATGATGTAACGGTCCACAAGCAGGGTTCCATCATAGCCCACATTCCTGCAAGCATCATAGGGGCGCATTGATATGGTGGTCAAGACACGAACACACGCTGTCATTCTTTGAATGTAACGGTCCACGAGCAGGGTTCCATCATAACCCACATTCCTGCAAGCACCACAGGGGCGCAATTGAGTGGTCGCACAAGCATGCCCACGTGGTTGATGATTATGGGTAGCGGTCCAAAGGCAAGGCTGCATCGAACTGCTCACATTCCTGCAAGCATCATTAGATTGCACACACAACGATCGCACAGGCATGCCCACGTGGTTGATGATCATGGGTAGCGGTCCACAGGCAAGGCTGCATCGTACCGCTCACATTCCTGCAAGCATCATAAGATTGCACACACAACGATCGCACAGGCATGCCCACGTGGTTGATGATCATGGGTAGCGGTCCACAGGCAAGGCTGCATCAAACCGCCCACATTCCTGC
>Ga0307942_1004757_pt1 | contig 10708 bp, 19 predicted proteins | sample OrgLakmetagen175_FD_201846 | JGI IMG/M metagenome (GOLD analysis project Ga0307942, IMG submission 201846) | Saline water microbial communities from Organic Lake, Antarctica - #175 | ecosystem: Environmental > Aquatic > Non-marine Saline and Alkaline > Saline | place: Antarctica: Organic Lake...
ATGTGCGTGCTGTGCCTGGCCTGATCTAATTATCAGCGCTCAACATGCTGCATGAATTAGTGCTGCATAAATTGAAGTCACAATTTCTACACACATCATGTACACATCACACAGGCGCTGTGTGATGTGCGTGCTGTGCCTGGCCTGATCTAATTATCAGCGCTCAACATGCTGCATGAATTAGTGCTGCATAAATTGAAGTCACAATTTCTACACACATCATGTACACATCACACAGGCGCTGTGTGATGCGCGTGCTGTGCCTGGCCTGATCTAATTATCAGCGCTCAACATGCTGCATGAATTAGTGCTGCATAAATTGAAGTCACAATTTCTACACACATCATGTACACATCACACAGGCACTTTGTGATGCGCGTGGTGTGCCTGGCCTGATCTCATTCTCAGCAATTAACATGCTTCATGAACTAAAGCTGCACCTTCTAAACATCTTCTGCACACATCTTGTACACATCACACAGGCACTGTGTGATGCGCGCGCTGTGCCTGGCTTGGTCCATTTTGCCGGCGCATATCACATGCCAGACTCAGGCCAGATTGCCATCATCTTGGAGTACATGGACGGAGGATCCCTGCAGGTGGGCTGCTGTTGTGTTGCAATAAGGCTCCTTGCAGGTGGGCTGCTGATTTGGTGCGAAGAGGCTCCCCGCAGGTGGGCTGCTGTTGTGTTGCGATAAGGCTTCCTGTGTTGTGTTGTGTTAAGTCTCCTTGTAGGTGGGATGCTGTTGTGGTGCAAGGAGGCTCCCTGTATTGTGTTGCAATAAGTCTCCTTGTAGGTGGGCTACTGTTGTGGTGCGGAGAGGCTCCTTGTAGGTGGGCTGCTGTTGTGTTGCGATAAGGCTCTCTGTGTTGTGGTGCGATAAATCTCCTTGTAGGTGGGATGCTGTTGTGTGCGATAGTGTTTTGTTCATGTGACGGTGTTCCTAATAATATGGTGCTCTTGTTGTTGTGGTTGTGATGTTATATGGGTGTGGTGGCGTTTTGTTGTTCGTGGTGGTGATGGTGGTGGTGGTGGTGGTGGTGGTGGTGGACGCACACACACACACACACACACACACACAAACACATTGCAACGACGCACTTTGATACACACACAGGATGTGCTTGAAAAGGTGGGCAGCATTCCAGAGGACATCCTCAGCCGTATCACTGCCAAAATCCTCGTGGGCCTCACTTACCTGCACCGGCAAAAACACATGGTGCGTGGAGGTCTGGGGTTTTGTACTCTTTCCTCTTCTGCATCGTAAGGCGCATTTTCCTGCACAGACAAAAACACATGGTGTGTGGAGGTCTGGGTTATTGTACTCTTTCCTCTTCTGCATCGTAAGGTGCTTTTTCCTGCACAGATGTAACGTAGCGGCCCAAAATGGTTAACCGGATGATTGAGCGATAAGTAAACCGTACTTTACTTATGCATGTTACAACAGACAAAAACACACATGGTGCGTGGGCTCTATTGCCTGCGTGCTCTTTGCCTTTTTCCTGTGTGCACATAATTTATGTCAAGGTTGGCCAGAACTACAATATATATACAGACAAAAACACATGGTGCGTGGGCTCTACTGCCTGCGCACTCTTTGCCTTTTTTCCTGTGTGCACATAAGTACTATATCAAGGTTGGCCAAAACTACAACATATATATATACAGACAAAAACACATATGGTGCGTGGGTTCTACTGCCTGCGCGCTTTTTGCCTTTTTCCTGTGTGCACATAATTTATGTCAAGGTTGGCCAAAACTACAATATATATACAGACAAAAACACATATGGTGCGTGGGTTCAACTGCCTGCATGCTCTTTGCCTTTTTCCTGTGTGCACATAATTTATGTCCAGGTTGGCCAGAACTACAATATATATACAGACAAAAACACATGGTGCGTGGGTTCTACTGCCTGCGTGCTCTTTGCCTTTTTCCTGTATGCATATGCTAAGGATGTGCTGGCTCAACCAAAAGACCTCCCTGCTGAAGTTATGTGTGCATACGGTTAATATGTAGGGGTTGGCAGAGCCACAATATATACATATATATACAGTATAACGTATACCGTCATTATTGGCAGGAGCATTATGGGGTATACGTAGGGTTGGCCAGGACCATATATATACTGTGTATATACGGTGTTTTTGGCAGGAAAATCACCAAATATACAAATATACAGTCATATACGGTGCATATATACGGTTCTGGCCAACCCTAGGTATACGGTCATTTACGGTGTACAATATGTAGGGTTGGCTAGAACCATACATTCATAGGAATTTACGGTGTATGTACGGTATTTTTGGCAGGGAAATCTATTTGGTCATATACTGTATGTATATACGATCCTGGCCAACCCTACAAATACGGCTTTGGCCAAACCTGTTCATGTATAGAGTAGGCGGTAGGCCATAATGCTCAAAAATTTCCCTCTGAATAGTAAAGTTGAGGGTGAGCCACAATTGTGCAATACCAAAATCAACCGCACAGCCAGGGAATTTTCACCGCTAAAAATCCGTGTGGACGAGCACTTTGTGTGTAGGGTAGGCCATTTGCCATGAATGTAAATGTATCGTGTAGCTCTGTGCACTATATATGGGTTGCAAGGACGCAGTGGTTAAACACCGTTAGGTGATCGGGTGATCTGAGGGGAAAAAGAGGTTCTGTTACATGGAAGTTTTCTGCAAAATTGCCGTGCAACGCCGCGTATATACATGCTTCTGTCAATGCGTGTGTACATATATATTTGGTGCTAAACCCCAACCCTATATAAGCGTGTATGAATATATATATTATATATATATGCGTGTATACATGTGCATATACATGTGCATGCATATATATACATACATGTAACACATGAGGCATTAAGCCAGGCAACATCCTTGACGTATGTGTCTTTCTGTTGTTCCTCATGTGTGTGAGAGCAGGTGCACCGAGACATCAAGCCAGGCAACATCTTGCTGAACTCGGACGGGGATCCCAAAATCACAGGTGCACACAATTAAGCATGCAAAGCACGCAGACACATATTCGTGCTCTTGCACGCACGCAAACACACACAGGCACGCGCACACACACACAGACATGCACACACACACATGCCCAGACATATTCATGCTCTTGCACGCACGCAAACACACACAAGCACGCGCACACACACAGACATGCACACACACACACATGCCCACACATATTCATGCTCTTGCACGCACGCAAACACACACAGGCACGCGCACACACACAGACATGCGCACACACACACACACATGCCCATACATATTCGTACTCTTGCACGCACGCAAACACACACAGGCACGCGCACACACACAGACATGCGCACACACACACACGCACATGCCCATACATATTCGTACTCTTGCACGCACGCAAACACACACAGGCACGCGCACACACACAGACATGCGCACACACACATGCCCATACATATCCATGCTCTTGCACGCACGCAAACACATACAGGCACGCGCACACACACAGGCACACGCACACACACACACATGCCCATACATATGCTATCTCTCTCATGCACGTGCACATCCACACACATATTTGCACACATATACGAACACACATGGATGTGCTCTCCCATGCACGTGCGCACACACACACACACACACACACACACACACACACACACACACGCACACACACATAAGCACGCACGCACACATACGCACGCACACATACACACACACTTGCGCACAGGCACACACATGCTCACAGACAAGTACACGCATTCCCACGCACGCACACATACACAAACACGCTAACACACACCCACTCCCACGCGCACATCCCACAGACTTTGGAATCTCGGCCTTCATCGACAGCACCTTGGCGGTGGGTGACATGCACGTGAAAGTTGTGATGTGTCCTCAGCATACACAGCGGTCTAGCACTGGGTGATGAATATTCAAATTGATGTTGTTCCTTCTGCGTATTTCTAAAGAGTACACAAATCATGAGTTAGTTATGCTTAGCCTTCATTGGCGACACGCTGGCGTTCTGGGCATAGTAAATGCAAGAACTTATTGAATCCTTGGCTCCTCTGGGAACGGGAAGAGAACTGCTCCAGTACAGATGTAAAGTTGATGGCACTGCTCCAGTATAGATGTAAAGTTGATGGCACTGCTTCAGTACAGATGTAAAGTTGATGGCACTGCTCCAGTACAGATGTAAAGTTGATGGCACTGCTCCAGTACAAATGTAAAGTTGATGGCACTGCTCCAGTACAGATGTAAAGTTGATGGCAATGTTCCAGTACAGAAGATGAGAACATGTATGTGTGAGCTCTGGTATATTGGCTCCCATCAAAAGCACAAGAGCCGGGGGTGGGGGGGGGGGTTGGAGCAAAGAATTAGGAATTTCCTAACCCTAACCCTAACCCTAAACCCTAACCCTAAACCCTAAATTCTAAGGTGAAAAATGGGGTCTCTTCATCCCCCAGGGATTCTGTATGGTAGCTTTCGCTTGACTTTGCATTCCGGCCTGCACCCAACAATTTGCTCACACACACACACACACATGCACACACACAAACACACACACACGCACACACGCACACATGCACGCACGCGCACACACACACACACACATACACACGCACACACACACACACTCACACACACACACACAACACCACTAATCAGACGTGCAATGCCCGTCAAATTCCTGTTGCCGATCAATGTCTTCAGCAGAGCACCTCAACATGAAGCACAGCTCACGTTTCTCACACCACCCCTTCTATGCTACTCTACCATAGACATTGCAGGGAGGCGTGTGATGCCTTTCTAGGATCTGTATAAGAGTGATGATCTGGATATGTAAAAGAGTAATGCCTTTCTTGGATCTATAAAAGAGTGGTGTGTAATGCTTTCCTTGGATTTGTGGCCTATTAATGTCCTCAGCACGCACCACAATAAAACGATGGACGTGTTTTGCACGTAACCCTACCCTATGCTGCCCAATGACAAACACCGCACAAGCTTGCGTTACCTTCCTTGGGAGTCTGCCCTAACATGCGTTCCAAGAGCGCATCCATCCACATACACACACATGCCATCGCCATTGCCATCGCCACACATTTTGCACTTGATTTTATGCATGCACACAGGTGTGCAATACCTTCCTTGGCACAGTGACGTAGCACGCATCCTATGAACGCGTCCATTCACACACAAAACTCACACGCGCATGCCGTCGCCACTTGTTGCACTTCATTTTACGCACGCACGCGCATGCCATCGCCATTCGTTTCGCACTTCATTTTACGCACACGCGTGCATGCCACCGCCACACATTTTGCACTTCATTTCACGCACGCACACATGCACAAACGCACGCACGCACACAGGTGTGCAATACCTTCCTTGGCTCAGTGACTTACATGTCCCATGAGCGCGTCCATTCACACACAAAACTCATATGCGCATGCCATTGCCTCACGCTTTGCACTTCATTCACGCACACACGCACATGCCATCGCCACACAATTTGCACTTCATTTCACGCACACACGCACATGCCATCGCCACTTGTTTTGCACTTCATTTTACGCACGCACGCGCATGCCATCGCCACTCTTTTTGCACTTTATTTCACGCACACACGTGCAAGCCATTGCCACACATTTTGCACTTCATTTTACGCACACGCGTGCATGCCACCGCCACACATTTTGCACTTCATTTTAAGCATGCACGCACGCGCATGCCGTCGCCACTTGTTGCACTTCATTTTACGCACGCACGCGCATGCCATCGCCATTCGTTTCGCACTTCATTTTACGCACACGCGTGCATGCCACCACCACACATTTTGCACTTCATTTCACGCACGCACACATGCACGAACGCACGCACGCACACAGGTGTGCAATACCTTCCTTGGCTCAGTGACTTACATGTCCCATGAGCGCGTCCATTCACACACAAAACTCATATGCGCATGCCATTGCCTCACGCTTTGCACTTCATTCACGCACACACGCACATGCCATCGCCACACAATTTGCACTTCATTTCACGCACACACGCACATGCCATCGCCACTTGTTTTGCACTTCATTTTACGCACGCACGCGCATGCCATCGCCACTCTTTTTGCACTTTATTTCACGCACACACGTGCAAGCCATTGCCACACATTTTGCACTTCATTTTACGCACACGCATGCATGCCACCGCCACACATTTTGCACTTCATTTTAAGCATGCACGCACGCACGCACGCACACAGGTGTGCAATACCTTCCTTGGCACAGTGACTTACATGTCCCCTGAGCGCATCAACAATGAGCAGTACTCATTCTCCGCAGATATATGGTCACTGGTAAGTCTTAGAGCAGTATACATTCTCTGCCTACATACGGCCATTAATAAGTCTTAGAGCAGTATTCAATCTCTGCCTACATATGGTCATTAATAAGTGCCAGCTTGATTATTCTTTGTTGTTTCTGTTCAATAGGTATTTCATACACACATATGCACACACACTCATATACACAAGCACACACACACACGCACACACACACACGCACACACACACGCACACACACACACAGGAATTGGTGCTCATAGAGTGTGCCACAGGGAAGTACCCTTACGATGCAACACACACACACACACAGGGATTGGTGCTCATAGAGTGTGCCACAGGGAAGTACCCTTACGATGCAAGTGTGGGGCCGCTGCAGCTAATGATCCAAGTGCTGAACGACGACCTGCCTTTGCCTGAGGTGCGTATGTTTGTGGATATGGGTGGATGTGCTTAAGTGTGTGTATTTGGCTTGCGTGCGTGCGTGCGTGCGTGCGTGTTTGTGCGTGTGTGTGTGTGTTTGTGCGTGTGTGTGTCTGTATGAGTGTGTCGTTTTGTGTGTGTGTGTTTGGTGTGCGCGTGTACCTGCATGCGTGCATGTGTGTGTGTGTAAGAGTGTTGTGTTGTGTGCGTGTGTGTTGTTCCTCAGAACGTGCAAGAAGTGCATGTACAAAAGCCACTGCTAGTACTACCTACAAGGCAAACCATACACGTAGGGCTGGCCAGAACCATATATATACACAGTGTATATACGGTTTTAAAGGCAAACCATACACGTAGGGCTGGCCAGAACCATATATATACCATATATATATACAGTGTATATACAGGCTTTCATGGCAGGGAAATCACCAAATATACGGTCATATACAGTATACAGTGCATATATACGGTTCTGGCCAACCCTACATAGACTCACGTTCCCTGCGCAGGGATCAAACGTGACTCCGGCCTTCAAGGACTTCCTCAGGCAGTGCATGCGCAAAAGCCTCTTACAACACCATGATCACTGCTACACACAACAATCTGCATTCCTGCATTCCCTATGTGCAGGGCCCAAACGTGACTCCGGCCTTCAAGGACTTCCTCAGGCAGTGCATGCGCAAAAGCCCTTACGATCGCCCAAGCGCAGAGCAGCTGCTGCAGCACCCTTTTATCACCACACATGCAGCTGGGCCTCCAGGTGTGTGTGCGCGTGTGGCTGTTTGGGTTATGTGAGTGCATGTGTGTGTCAGTGTGTGTGTATGTCAGTGTGTGTCAGTGTGTGTGTCAGTGTGTGTGTGATGAAATTAGTTTAGAGGCAGTCTTTGTGCAGAGCAGCTGTTGCATTACCGTTTTACAACCACACACGCAGCTGGGCCTCCAGGTGTGTGTGCATGTGGCTGTTTGGGTGTGTGTGTATGTGCGTGCATGTGTTTGTCAGTGTGTGTGTATGTGTGTGTGATGAAACTAGTTCAGAGGGAGTCCTTGTGCAGAGCAGCTGTTGCATTACCATTCTATTACCACACACGCAGCTGGGCCTCCAGGTGTGTGTGCGCGTGTGGCTGTTTGGGTGTGTGTATGTGTGTGCATGTGTGTGTCAGTGTGTGTGTATGTCATTGTGTGTGTGATGAAACTAGTTCAGAGGCAGTCCTTGTGCAGAGCAGCTGCTGCATTACCGGTTTACAACCACACACGCAGCTGGGCCTCCAGTTGTGTGCGCATTTGGCTGGTTGGGTGTGTGTGTATGTGCGTGCATGTGTGTGCATGTGTGTCAGGTGTGTGTGTGTATGTATGTCAGTGTGTGTGTGATGAAATTAGTTTAGAGGCAGTACTTGTGCAGAGCAGCTGTTGCATTACCGTTTTATTACCACACACACACACACACACAGCTAGGCCTCCAGGTGTGTGTGCGTGTGGTTGGTTGGGTGTGTTTGTGTATGTGCGTGCATGTGTGTTTCAGTGTGTGTGTATGTATGTCAGTGTGTGTGTGTGATGAAACTAGTTTAGAGGCAGTCCTTGTGCAGAGCAGCTGTTGCATAACAGTTTTATTACCACACACGCAGCTAGGGCTCCAGGTGTGTTGGGTGGGTGGCTATGGGTGTGGGTGTGGGTGTGGGTTTGGATGTTTATTGTTAGGTGAAATGCAAACACACATCGCAGAGAAACGCACGCAAACACACACACATACTTACACATGTGTGCTTAACAACTGCATGCGCTGTATGATTAATCATAAATATAGTACACACGTAAACACACACACAGGTGCGCTCAAGGACTATATGCGCCGTGTTTTTGACCCACACGACAAACTGGACGAGATCACCATCATCTTCACATGGAACTTTTACGCCCTTCTATCAGGAGGCTCGACACAGGTGTGTGAACCTTTTGTATATTTGTGTGTGTGCGTGTGTGTAATTGGCTCCGTGCATCATAAGATCATGACACATTGTGGCAGCAGTGCAGTGTGTGTATGTGTGTGTGTGTGTGTAATTAGCTCCGTGCATAATAAGATCATGACACACTGTGGTAGCAGTGCAGTGTGTGTGTGTGCGTGTGTGTAAATAGCTCGGTGCATCATAAGATCATGACACACTGTGGTAGCAGTGCAGTGTGTGTGTAATTAGCTCCATGCATCATAAGATCATGACACACTGTGGTAGCAGTGCAGTGTGTGTGTGTGTGTGTGTGTGCGTGTGTGTAAGGAAGCGGGCCTTTTTTTCATTGTAGTGATAGGTGTGTTATGACACGCTGTGGCAGCAATGCAGTGTGTGTGTGCGTGTGTGCGTGTGTGTGTATGTGTGTATGTGTGTGTAATGAAGCGGGCCGCTTTTTCATTGTAGTGGTAGTGCAATTTGTGTACATTCATGTGTTATGACACGCTGTGGCAGCAATGCAGTGTGTGTGTGCGTGTGTTTGTGTGTGCAATCATGCGCCATGGTGTGTGTTGTGGCACCTGCCTTGCTTCCCTGTATAAGGTGCGTTGCAGTAAGCCATGCTGGTTGCGTTCACAAAAAATAAATGTGTGTGTATGGTGTTTGTATGTGGGTGTGTTTGCACATGCCGTTTTTTGAATGTGCTTCACAATCCTGACTGCATAGGGTGCGAAAAACAGGCAACACATGGTGTTTGCCGTGAGGCGCACTAGCTTACTATTACAGGAATGCAGTCTGAACTGCAATTACAGGACTGCAATCTGACAGAACTGCGTAGGGTTCTTAAACGTGAAACTTGGTGTGTGTGTATGTGTGTGTGTGTGAGTGTGTGTGTGTGTGCTTGAGCAGAGTCTCAAGTGATCTTGTGTTGTAGCGTACCTATAGTCCATGGTGCCGCGTTCGGGTGAAGGTAAGATGCAAATGAGAATGCACATACGTATGCAAAGGCTGGACAGAGAGTTGGGTACAAGTGTTGCAGGAATCTCCTGTTATATTCCTCCTGTTAAATTCCTCCTGTTAGATTCCTTGGTGCAAGGCTGGATTGTTTTTTTGTGACATTTGAGTGCTATGCTGCCCAACAAATAGTATGGACGCAACACAGGCAGTGAGTATGCACGCACAGGCTCACACACACACACACACACACACACACACGCACACACACACGTACACAATTATAAACACACACACAAACACATATAAACGCACGACACACACTCACACCCACACACGCAGCTCCAAGCCCTGGCCCCCTTGTATTCGGATGCCTCTGTGCTTGTGCACAACGGAGTCAAGTGCCAAGGCAGACATGCCATCATGGCGCAGCTAGCCAAGGCCGCTCAGTCGAACGTCACACGCAGGTAGGGTCAGAGCCGGAGATGTAAAGAGAGGTTATGGGGCAGAAAGCACACGCAATTATAATCAAAGTGTATAAAAGACAAATTTAAGAAAAGACACGTCACGCGCAGGTAGGGTCAGAGCTGGAGACGTGAAGAGAGATTATGGGGCAGAAAGCACACTTAATAGTAACCAGAGTGTATAAAAGGCAGTTATCAAGAAAAGACAAGAGTGCAAAGCACAGATAGATGCTGTCTCAGGATGAGATCTGAAGATTTTAAGAGATTGAGGAGCATGAAGCACACGCAGCCATAACCAAAGTTTATACAACCAAAGAAGAAGAGACAATAAAGGCAGTTATCAAGAAAAGACAAGAGTGCAAAGCAGACAGGTGCCGCCACAGAGCAGGCCAGCCTGTTTTTTTTTACTGCAGCTGGAGGACTATCATGTAGAAAAATGAATGTGTAAGAATAGATGCTGTCATGGCTCAACTAGGATCCTGATTCACACCAGAACATAAACAGGGACGGATTTGAAGTGCTAACTTAATGAGCGTGTTGAGACGTGTGGTGAAACGTGGTGTGTGGTGAGACATGGTGCAATCAGG
>Ga0307942_1004759_pt1 | contig 10705 bp, 12 predicted proteins | sample OrgLakmetagen175_FD_201846 | JGI IMG/M metagenome (GOLD analysis project Ga0307942, IMG submission 201846) | Saline water microbial communities from Organic Lake, Antarctica - #175 | ecosystem: Environmental > Aquatic > Non-marine Saline and Alkaline > Saline | place: Antarctica: Organic Lake...
TTCTCTCAAGCTCTCACACACACACACACACACACACACACACACACACACACACACACACACACACACACACACACACACACTGACACACACACACACATTTCCATGCACGTACTGCTTTGCCTTGTAGCACAAGCACACACATTTCCATGCACCTACTGCTTTGCCTTGTAGGAGGCACGAACGGTTCTGTTGGAGGATGTGAGCACCAACATCAGATACATGCGGCTGCTCAAGGTATGTGTGTGCGTGTGTGTGTGTGTGTGTGTGTGTGTGTGTGTGTGTGTGTGTGTGCGTGTGTGCGTGTGCGTGTGCGTGTGCGTGTGCGTGTGCATGTGCGTTTGCATGTGTGTGTGCGTGCGTGTGTGTTTGTGTGCGTGTGTGTGTGTGTGTGTGTGTGTGTGTGTGTGTGTGTGGATGTGTGAGTATGTTTTGCATTATGTGGATATGTGAACGCAAGTGTATGCTGTGCACTGTGATGAATTCATTTGTAAGTGCATGCACAGGCTCGCAAGTGGCTGTGCTCATGCGTGTAGTTGTGTACATTTTCATGTTTCTTGTGCGTTGTGTGTGAGGGGGAGTTGTATGAGGGGGGGAAGGGCTGCAAGCTGCTGAGTTTGACACGTGCATTTGGGTAAGGTTGGCCAGAATCATATAAATACGGGGTATATACGGTGTTTTTGACAGGGAAATCACCAAGTATGCCGTCATGATACGGTGCATATTTACGGTTCTGGCCAATCCCTACACTTGGGGGGTGTTTAAAATAAAGTATGACGCGTGAGGAGGAGGGTTGGTTAACTACATAATATATATGCACACACATAATATGAATTATAAGTATTTACATAATATAAACGGTGTATGCACGGTATTCGTAGGAGGGAAGTGCTCCATACGCACAGACATTTTTGGTACAAATCAGGGTAATACATCCTGTCTGGGAACCGGAATATATAACAAATTTTTGGGCTGTTCCTCCGGGGTAGCCCAAGTCAGTCCGGGTATCCCGGAAATTGCAGGGGCGACAGCCCTTGCGATTCCAGGAGGTTCGGTAAAAATTAAAATGTATTTCCGGGTAATTTGCAGTTAATTTTGAAATGACATTGAGAACGACACAGGGAATGACTGCGAGGATGGCAGGAAGAAGGAAAGGTCAGCTAACAGAGGGGCAGCCCAGCAAGAGGGTCCCCCTCCTGACCAGACCTCCTTCTAAGCCTGTGATTGCATGGCTTGCACCTTGCACCTTGCTTGCACATCTTGTGATTTCACCCGTGATTTCACCCTGTGATTGTATCCTGTGATTGCATCCTGTGATTGCATCCTGTGATTGCATCCTGTGGTTGCATCCTGTGATTGCATCTCGTGGATGCATCCTGTGGTTGCATCTTGTGGTTGCATCCTGTGATTGGATCCTGTGATTGGATCCTGTGATTGCATCCTGCGATTGCATCTTGTGATTGCATATTGTGATTGCATCTTGTGATTGCATCTTGTGATTGCATCCTGTGGTTGCATCCTGTGATTGCATCCTGTGGATGCATCCTGTGATTGCATCCTGTGATTGCATCCTGTGATTGCATCCTGTGCTTGCATCATGTGATTACATCTTGTGATTACATCCTTTGATTGCATCCTGTGATTGCACCTTGCACCTGGCTCTGGATCCAACCATGCACATCAATCAAGGGCCCCTGCTCCGCCTCTGCACCCTCGCGATTTCTGTCGTGTGGGCTGGTTGACACCCCCTTGAGGTCGCCCTTTCCAAGAGACTCCACAAGAGACTCCACAAGAGACTTGGTGGCATTGCAGAATTAGGGAGAAGCATGTGGCCAAGGACCCCACAGGATTCTGGCTAATTTCCTACAAATGGCTTCCTTGTCGGGCAAGAGTGCTGACAAAGGACATGCAAGGGGCCTCTGCAAGCTTTGCTGTGAGCACTGATCTAAGGGTTTAGTGTTTGCAGGGAGATGGCCATGGTGCTGTGATACAAAAATGTGTTGCAAGACCAGGAGGGTATTGTTCACCACACATCAGCAGTGCGAAGGGCTACTACAGTGCGAAGGGCTACTACAGTGCAAAGGGCTACTACAATGCGAAGGGCTGCTACAATGTCAGGAAGTGTAGGGAGCATTTCGCATTGGTGCACTGTGGTGGGTTTGCTTGAAGATGGTGCTGATCAAGGGTTTGAGCCAGAACCACAAACGTAAAGTAATACCTCCCTCTCATCAGCTTCCTTCAGTGCTTGAAAAGAAAGAACACCGTGCTTGGGGCCGGGGGCGGCAGGCTGCCGCCCCCGGCCAGGGAAATTTTATAACACCCTGGATCATTTAAAAAGCAGTCCCGGGAGATCCTGGGAGACCCTGAAACATTTCAGAGGCTGTTCCGGGCCTCCCTGAATAATCTGAGTACCCAACGTACTACCCTGGTGCGCATACACGGTCCTGGCCAGCCCCAATGAGGAGCAAATGAGGATTGACTTCAACTGTACCGCAGTACCTTGTATTCATCACTGCAATAGTTATCACTCAAGATTTGTCTCATGCAAGATCAAGTTCCATTCATGTGACTTGCATCTCGCCCGTCTTGTCACGTGTAGGCTGTGTTTTTCAGCGGCTGGAAACGAGAAGCTTTGCTGGCAATGAGTGGGTGGCTGGCGAATGTTGTTCAGGTGGGTGTGCGTGTACGATTGTGTGTGATTGTGCAAGTGTGTGTGTGCGTGTGTGTGTGTGTGTGTGTGTGTGAGCGTGTGTGTGTGTGAGCGTGTGCATGTTTGTTTGCATGTGTACGCAGGTGAGTGCTTTTTACGTGCCTGAGTTAGCGTTTGTGAGTGTGTTTTTATTGTATTTGTTTTGGCATGATTATTTTGATGTCCACTGCTTTTGATTTGCCTTCATTCCCTCACATTTGCTGTCCAAACTTCTACTTAGTGCCTCTGCACGCATTTAATTCCTGCTGACCTCAACACACACGTGTGGCATTTCACCGCAGGACGCTGCCTGCTAAGAGGTGCATAGATCAGCACTGATCATCTTACTCCTGCTGACCTCAACACGCATGTGTGGCATGTCACCCCAGGCCGCTGTAACTCTCACTTCTGCTGATCTCAACAGTTGTGTTGTATCTCACCACACATGGTGTTGCATATCTAATTCCGGCTGATCTCAATATTTGTGTAGCATTTGTCAGAACCGGTTATATTTTATCAAACTCCTGCCAACAATACCGTACATACACCGTATTACTATACAACCCTTTGTGTTACACTTGTCACCACAGGCCGCTGCTCAAAAAGGCCCACTGCTTGGCTACTTACCGGCCGTGTACTTAGAGATGGTCATGGATGTGCTGCACACGATGAGCAAGGTGCGTGCGTTTCCCGAATCTTTACAAGTTTATCTCAGTGTGTGTGAGTATGTGTGTATCTATTCATGGATGTGCTGCACACGATGAGCAAGGTGCGCGCGTTTCCCGAGTCTTTACAAGTTTACCTCAGTGTGTGTGAGTATGTGTGTGACTTTTCATGGATGTGCTGCACACAATGTGCAAGATGTGTGCGTTTCCCCAAAAGTTTCCACTAGCTTATCACACAGTGTGTATGTGTGTGTGTGTGTGATTTTAAGTGCGTGTGTAAGTGTGCTGGTCATGGACATCCTGCAGATAACGTGGAGGGTGGTGGGGTGGTGTGAAGGGGTGGGGGGGGTTCAGCCGCGCTAACTTTCACACTTTGGAGAGAGCTTTCTTTGTGTGTGTGTGTGTGTGTGTGTGTGTGTGTGTGTGTGTGTGTGTGTGTGTGTGTGTGTGTGTGTGTGTGAGTGAGCCAGTCATGGAGGTGCTGCTCAGGATGTACGCACAGGATGTACGCATGCACATGCACACACACGCACACACACATGCAGTCAAGCGACTCACACACTTACACACACAAGCACACACGCACACACACATGCAGTTAAACGACGAGGACCTTCATCAGCTTTTGTTGCGCAGCCCCTCTCCCACAAAAGGCCCTGAGCCAATGGACGTGAGTGGTGGCAGTGGTGATGCGGAAGCCAGTGGCAGCAACCGCATTAAAGATGAGAGCGCCTACAACCCAGCACTGCTGGATGCTGTACAGATGCTGGTGAGTAAAAACTCATTTTTAGTGCGTAAAATGGTGGTGAAGCAGCAGCGGTGTTGTGAGATCCAATGGCAGTGCCGGTGCCAGCCGCGGTAAGTGTGAGAGCGAGAGTGCAAGAGGATACAGGGGCTACAGAGGCTAAAGAGGCAATAGAGCTTAACAATCTTCTGCTGGATGCGACATACGGATGCTGGTAAGTCCAGAGCTGAGGTTTTGTTTGTGCGTTCAGTGGTGCTGAAGTGGCGGTGCTGATGTGGGAGCCAGCGGCAGCGCCAGCAGCAGCAGCAAGCGCGGTAGGTATGAGAGCTACATGAAGAGGCTACAGCTTAGTGTCATTTTTGCACACAGCACAGGGGCTCGTAAGTGATGGCATGATGGGTGAAAAAATGGTGAGATAATTTGTGAGTTCAGGTGGCAGCAGTGATGGACAGTGGACTGTAGTCTACATTACATTCCACTGTTCATCACTGTATTGTAGACTACCTATGCAGGTTTGCTGGTTGGTCATATATGCAGGCTACTCTGTCCTGTTTGCTGTGTGCCGCTCTGTCCTGTGATCTGTGTGCCGCTCTGTCCTGTTTGCTGTGCCCATTCTGTCCTGTGATCTATGTGCCGCTTTGTCCTGTGATCTGTGGGTCGGTCTGTCCTGTGATCTGTGTGCCGCTCTGTCCTGTGATCAGTGTGCCGCTCTGTCCTGTGATCTGTGTGCCGATCTGTCCTGTGATCAGTGTGCCGCTCTGTCCTGTGATCTGTGTGTCGCTCTGTCCTGTGATCTGTTTGCCACTCTGTCCTGTGATCTGTGGGTCGCTCTGTGCTGTGTGCTGCTTGATGCCTGCTTTGGGCGTGCACTTTGTGATTACGCAAGTGCTTTATTAGTTTATTAATAAATTACGCAAGTGCTTTATTAGTTCATTAATAAATTATTAGTGGTATGGGGCTTTAAAGTGCTGGTACCTGTGGCTCCTTGTCTTTATATGTCAGATGTGAAAACACTTCCAGTATTGCTAATATACCACACAAATAGGCCAACCTTTTTCTTTTCCTTATTAAATACTTGCATTTGTGTGTGTGTGTGTGTATGTGTGTGTGTGTGTGCGTGTGTGTGTGTATGTGTGTGTGTGTATGTGTGTGTGTGTATGTGTGTGTGTAGCTGGTAGAAGCAGCGATTCACACGTTGTACAGGCATAGATGAGCTGTGGGGGGTTGGGGTATTAAGCGATGGTAGTATTCATTGAGATCTAGAGATAGAGCTGGCAATATGAGTCAGGTATTGTGATCCAGATTAACGGTTCCAAGCACTATCGGAGGAAAGCTGCATGGTGCTTGAAGAGAGAACATACACAAATAGACATGCACACACATACGCACACGCACACATGCACACACGCAACCACGCATGCACACGCACACACACACGCACACACACACACACATACACACACACACACACACACACACACACACACACACACACACACACACACAACACACACACAAAACTTACACGCAAACGCACACACACGCAGATTGGAGTGCTAGGCGACTCCCGCATAGCTCACCCGGACGCCAAGGAGCAGCTCATGACAACTCTGGCAGCAATGCTGAGCCATGGGTGAGCATGTGTGTGTCCGTGTGCGTGCGTGCGTGCGTGTGTGTGTATGTTTTTGCATTGATAAGAATAAGCGTGCGTTTGTGTGCGTGCACGTGCTTGTGTGCTTGCATATGTGTGTATCTGTGTCTGTTATTGTAGGGGAAAGGGGTCATGCGCGTCGGTGTACATGTATGTTGTTGGAATAATTTAGGGTTGTGGAGGAGCGTAAGCTCTTTTTCATGGAATGTTTGTGGGAGCGCAGGCAATATCCTCGCGTTTTGCAGGTCAGGTTGCAGAAGAGGTCTGCAGCTGTTTGTTTACCGCAATTGTGTGTGCATGTGCGTATTTGTGCAAACTAATACTCCGTGTTCGTGTTGCCATGTGTTTGTGCAGGCTAATGCTGGGTGCCATAGAGGAAGTTGAGCAGCACCCCTCCGTAAACAAACAGCCTCGACTAGTACCCACAATTGTGGTAGCATTTGATTCAAAGGTGCGTGGCTCAGTTTGCCGTGCAAGCAAAGACCCTGCTAAGGTTTAAGTGCGTGCATTTGTGCGCCTTGATGGTGGCGGCATGTGATTGGAAGGTGCGTGTCTTACTTTGCCGTGTAAGCAAAGACCCTGTTTCGGTTGAAGTGTGCGTGTGTATGCGTGTGTGTGTGCGTGTGTGTGTGCGCGCTCATGCATGTGCCCTATGTGGTTGGTGGTGGCAGCATTTTAATCAAACATGATGGTGGCAAAGGGGAGGGGTGGGATTCTTGTGCTGACTTTGCCCTTAGGCACCACACATGTCAGGCACCACAGGCCGCTTATGTATGTGCTGGCACACACCTAAACGTGCACACATACACACACAGACCACGCACCACACATATACAACCACACATACACACATCGCATCACTCACACAAACACTTACACACCACACATCCGCACACTATCATACACATGTGCACTCTGCAGGACTGGCACCCTATCACTGCTCTGCTGAAGCGCGTTGTAGCTGACCATGGGTTTGGCCAGCAGGGCCTACACGCAGGTGCGGAATTATGCACACTATTGGCACACACACACATATACACACACATACACACACACTTGCACACACGCACACACACACACACACACACACGCGCGCGCGAACGGGCGCAGGCGTGCGATTGGCAGAGAGGGAAGCAGGGATGCACATCAGGAAGACAGGACAAAACAGGGAAAGCAAGGAAGTCCACCTCTCCTCTCCTTTGCTGCAGGTAGGGTGAACACGCAAGCATGCTGTTTGAGTTGTGAGGAGAGAGCACGTGCGCATGCACACAAATGCTGTTAGACATGTAGGGTAAGGTGTACATGTGGGCATGTTGTTTGAATTTGAGTAGATAGCACGTGCGCATGCACACAAGTGCTGTTAGACAAGTAGGCTAAGGTGTACATGTGGGCATGTTGTTTGAATGTGAGGAGAGAGCACGTGCGCATGCACACAAGTGCTGTTAGACATGTAGGGTAAGGTGTACATGTGGGCATGTTGTTTGAATGTGAGGAGAGAGCACGTGCGCATGCACACAAGTGCTGTTAGACAAGTAGGCTAAGCTGTACATGTGGGCATGTTGTTTGAATGTGATGTGAGTAGATAGCACGTGCGCATGCACGCAAGTGCTGTTAGACATGTAGCATTTGTGTGTGTTTGCTCGTGTCTGTCTTAAATAATTAGCCTCTTACTGTCTTCTACACTTAGCAATTGTGCTGGGATACGTAGGGGGAGGGGGGGGGCAAATGGGAACCCTTTCTTTTACTACTACATCGTTTTAAGGTATTTGAAAAGGGGTAAGTGGAAATTGTTACACAAATACAGGGTACAGAACAATTTTTTTTGGTACGTCCGCAAGGACAGAGAAAGGAAGGGCTTATAACTGTGTGTTGTGTGTTGCAAACGAAATGCTGGCTTCCAAATTGTCGAGCTGCCATGATGCTGCCATGATGCTGCCATGTTGCCTACCCAGACAGGAAGGGCTTATAACTGTGCGTTGCACACGGAAGGCTTAAGCGCATGAAATGCTGGAGCACACGAAATGCTGGAGCCGCGCAGCCCCACAACAAGGCTCTGCTAGGGTTGGGAGCTGCCCATGGACGTGATGGAAATTTTTGTTTGGCAAGAACATCGGGGCATTGACAAAGGACGTTTGATACATGTGTGGTTGTTACATGTGTGTTTGACAAAGGACCTTTGATATATGTGTGTTTTATTAAGGACCTTTGTTACGCGTGTGTTTGTAACATGTGTGTTTGACAAAGGACCTTTGATACATGTGTGTTTGACAGAAGACCTTTGATACATGTGTGGTTGTACATGTGTGTTTGACAAAGGACCTTTGATACATGTGTGTTTGACAGAGGACTTTTGTTACATGTGTGGTTGTTACATGTGTGTTTGACAAAGGACCTTTGATACACGTGTGTTTGACGGAGGACCTTTGATACATCTGTGTTGCACTAAGGACCTTTGTAACATGTGTGTTTGACAAAGGACCTTTGATACATGTGTGTTTGACAGAGGACCTTTGATACATGTGTATTGATTAAGGACCTTTGTTACATGTGTGCTGCAGGGAATGCTGGCCCAGGCCGTGCAGCCCAGCAATGAGTCGGCCAAATGTTTTTCAAACCGCCTGTTCTCAACACTTGGGTGGGCCCTCACAGAGTTCTCCATCACTGGTGAGCCAACACAAACACACGCACGCAAACACACGTATATAATCACAGACGCACATCCATACACACACGCATACACACATGTATCCACATTTGCACACAATTCCACACACACGCGCACACACACACACACATTCACACGCATTCACGCACGCAAACACAAACTCACACACTCATCCACACACACACACATCCACGCACACACACACACACACACGTATTCACACTCGCACACATACTCACACGCACCACACACACACATACACACACACATTCACACACATTCGCGCACGCAAACACACAAATCTGCACACCCGCGCACGCACACACACACACACAAACACGTATCCACACACACACATTTTCACACACGCACACACACGCGCAAACACACACATGTACACACACATTCACGCACGCACACACACAGTGACGGATTTGTGGGAGGCTGCCAACCCTGCCCCCCCTCCTCCCTTACCCCCTGCTGTGGCTGCTGCTCTGGGCTCTTCTACCGCTCGCAGACCCCCTCCACAGCAGCACATGCTGTCTGAGCAGCAACAGGTAAAGATAGCGGTTTAGGTTTAGGTTTAAAAGCTGGATGCATTTCAGTCTGTGTGCATGTGTGCATTTTAGTCTGTGCATGTGTGTTACGTATTTGTTGGACTGCGGCTTTGGGCTCTTCTGCCGCACACCGACCTCCCCCACAGCAGGTGAGAGAAATAATAGGAATGTTATTTGTTGTTGCTGCGCCGCACATGCACACACACACACACATTCAAACACACACACACATCCAAACACACACACACGCACAATCAAACACACATGCACATTCAAACAATCACACACATATTCACGCACTCATACTCTCTCAGGAACAAACATATCCATAAGTTACACACACACACACACGCAGACGCACGTACACAAATATACCTATTCGTGGGGATAAACATATGCATCTGCACACACTCATATGCTTTGCAGCTCCGCCGTGCTGGACTCATGTATAGCTTAGCCACCACGCTGCTGCGTGTGCTAGAGTTTATGTCGACTGCAGCCCCCCAAACTTTCCTGGCCTCTGAAGTCAACATGGGCAGGTGTGGGGGTGGGCGTGGGCGTGGGCGTGCACATGTATGTGCATATGTTTGTGGCATGGTCGTGCGTGCAGGGTTATGCAGAGCATTCAACAGAAAACTGACGAAAGAGGGATGTGTGTTTGCAAATCATTTTAGGAAAGGGGAGAAATGGTTTGTATGCTGCTTGTGCATACGTTTGGCTTTTTGTTGTGCAGGAAGCATCTGAGCCTCATTGCTGCCCAGGTCAAAACAATGCTCGCGTGTTTGCTTCTGAGTGTTATAGAAGGGCTGGCCAAAACCAAACATGCACACAAATCCACGGTGTATGTACAGTACTATTAGCAGTGTAAATCTCCATACATATAGTCATATGCAGTGCTGCCTTATGCCATTATTGTGCAGCTAGCTCCTATGCACACTGAAAGATGTACACACTGATAGATGCACACACTGAAAGATGTACACACTGAAAGATGTACACACTGATAGATGTACACACTGAAAGATGTACACACTGAAAGATGTACACACTGATAGATGTACACACTGATAGATGTACACACTGAAAGATGTACACACTGAAAGATGTACACATTGAAAGATGTACACACTGAAAATGTACACACTGAAAGATGTACACACTGAAAGATGTACACATTGAAAGATGTACACACTGAAAGATGTACACACTGAAAGATGTACACACTGATAGATGTGCACACTGAAAGATGAACACACTGATAGATGCACACACCGCACGTCTCACAGGCTCATGGAGTTGCTGCTATTGGCATAGATCCACTTTGCTGCTGGCCCTTACGACACACATAGACAAACACACTAGCGACACATGCACACGCACACACACGCAAAGACACACATCTCACAGGCTCATGGAGGTGCTGCCGTTGCATTGAGCCACTTTGCTGCTGGCCCTTACGATGCACATAGACGCACATACTAGCGACACACGCACACACACCTACACGCACACACACATGCACATGCACACACACGTAAACACACACATCTCACAGGCTCATGGAGGTGCTGCCGTTTGCGTTGAGCCACTTTGCTGCTGGCCCTGACGCACGACGCCTATCCCTCCTCCTTAAGCATTACGGTGGCAGTGGAGATGGAGGTGCCGTAGGTGGGTTTTGATGTGTGTGTGTGTGTGTGTGTGTAAGTGTGTGTGTTATGTGCGTGTGTGGGGGG
>Ga0307942_1004761_pt1 | contig 10704 bp, 8 predicted proteins | sample OrgLakmetagen175_FD_201846 | JGI IMG/M metagenome (GOLD analysis project Ga0307942, IMG submission 201846) | Saline water microbial communities from Organic Lake, Antarctica - #175 | ecosystem: Environmental > Aquatic > Non-marine Saline and Alkaline > Saline | place: Antarctica: Organic Lake...
CACACACACACACACACACACACACACACACACACGCACGCACGCACGCACGCACGCACGCACGCACGCACGCACGCAAACACACACACACACACACCCACACACACGCACGCACGCACGCACGCACGCACACAAGCACGCACGCACGCACGCACACACACAAACTTACACACACGCACACACGCACGCACGCACACGCACACACGCATGCACCCACGCACGCACCCACACACGTCCTTACCTGAACACCGTGCATGAGCTTCTCTACCAAGTCTATGACTTTTTCAGCAGGGGTCTCCACGTGGAAACTGTTGTTCCGAGACCTGCTTCCCACAATGTTTGCAGGAGGCAGCTGCTTTCCAGCATCGCGCTTGACCTGAAAAGTAGGCCAGCAGGGGTCGTGTTTGTAGATGCTCGTAGATTGATGACGGGATTTGTGCTGTTTTATTAACTGGCAGCTGTTGCCAGCATTCTGTTTGGCCTAACTGTTACAAACGAGTCCTGCCTCAAAAGTCGCAGGCCTAGCACAATACACTTGAAAAGCGTGTTCTTGGGCAAATATAAAATTTGATGTGCGATCAACACAAACTTCCCACTTGCTAGCTTCTGGTGCGTGCTAACCCCTATCGGTTTTTCAACGGTAGCGCACGCCAACCCGGGACGAGGAAATGGTATTAGGCTCAACATCAATCAGGCCATGATGAAAAGGTGTAAAAACATGCATAATGGTTTGGAAACTGCGGGCTAAGGCGATAACCTCACAGGTGATTTCAAAGCACACAGGTGCCTTGTCATGCACGGTGCCACACAGCGCTGCCACACATACTAACGCAGCTGTCGTACCAACTGGCATCCAGCACTGTCGTGCGTATTGGAATACAGCACTGTCGCGCATGATAGCGTACAGCACTGTCGTGCGTAGCAGCATACAGCACTGTCGTGCGTAGCAGCATACAGCACTGTCATGCGTAGTAGCATACAGCATTATCATGCGTAGCAGCATACAGCACTGTCATGCGTGGTAGCATACTGACTATCGTGTGTTATAGCATCCAGCACTGTCGTGCGTAGCAGCATACAGCACTGTTGTGCATGATAGCATACAGCACTGTCATGCGTAGCAGCATACAGCACTGTTGTGCGTAGTGGCATACAGCACTGTCATGCGTAGCAGCATACAGCACTGTCATGCATAGCAGCATACATCACTGTCGTGCGTAGCAGCATACATCACTGTCATGCGTAGCAGCATACAGCACTGTCGTGCATGATAGCATCCAGCACTGTCATGCGTAGTGGCATTCAGCACTGTCATGCGTAGCAGCATACAGCACTGTCGTGCGTAGCAGCATACAGCACTGTCATACGTAGCAGCATACAGCACTGTCATACGTAGCAGCATACAGCACTGTAATGCGTAGCAGCATACAGCACTGTCGTGCGTAGTAGCATACAGCACTGTCATGTGTAGCAGCATACAGCACTGTCGTGCGTAGCAGCATACAGCACTGTCGAGCGTAGCCGCATGCAGGCACCAGTGTGGGACAAGTCAGCAAGAGAGAGCACGTCAAAAAGCTTAGTAAGTTTCACGTTGAGGAGGCATAAGTTGCCAAGTACAACTCACAAGTGACTCCTCCAGAGCTTCCTCCAGTTTCAGAAATGCTTCCTCTTGTGCTGCTAGCTGTTGCTCCAGCAGCGCGACCCGTGATGTCGACAACACGTTTTCTTCCTGCACAGCGCACGTTGCAGCTTATTAGTCATGCACGTTGCAGCTTGTTATTCATACACGTTGCAGCTTGTTATTCATGCACGTTGCAGCTTGTTAATCATACACGTTGTAGCTTGTTATTCATACACGTTGCAGCTTATTAGTCATGCACGTTGCAGCTTGTTAATCATACACGTTGTAGCTTGTTATTCATACACGTTGCAGCTTATTAGTCATGTACGTTGCAGCTTATTAGTCATGCACGTTGCAGCTTGTTAGTCATGTACGTTGCAGCTTATTAGTCATGCACGTTGCAGCTTGTTAATCATACACGTTGTAGCTTAATAGTCATACCGCATGGTTTACGTGCTGATGCGTTGTTTACGTGCATGTGTGTGTATGCGCGTTGTACTTGCATGTGTATGTATGTGTGCAAGTGTATGTGTGTGCATGTTTTTGTTTGTGCGTTTTGTTTACGTGCATGTGTGTGTATGTGCGTTGTGCGTGTGTGTGTGTATGTGTGCTTGTTTGTATGTGTGTATGTGTGTTGGTGTATGTGTGAGAGCCTGTGGTGTGCGTGCGTTGTGTGAGCGTTTGACGTGCGTGTGGTGCGTGGTGCAAATGCACGTGCAAAACGAGGCGATCGCATCAGCTGGACATCATTAAATGGAAGTGCGTTCAGGGCTCGATTCTGATGCAGCAGCTAACATGACTAGGGAACCTTTAAACACCGAATATATGATCCTGCCAGCCTGCTTTGCCGCCGTCCGATGCAATATGCAACCGTTACAGAAAAAAGAGCAGATCATTGTGCTAAATTTCTTCATGTCTCTCTCATGCCGTGGGCAGTTAGTAGGATCAAACACACTGCATCTGTTTTACAGTATGGGTGTCTGCACCTGGAGTCGAGCCTTGGCTTGGATGGCGTCTTCTGCCTGCTCTCGCAACAGGAGTTGGTCCAGAATGCTAGTGGCGTGCAGCGGGATGTCGGATATGCTCATGCCTGCATCCTGCGCTTGCGTGGAGCAGTTGCATTGAGAGTCTTACAGATGAGTGTACCCATGGAGCATTTTATGAGGGTTTACGACCATTTTTGTGAATACCCTATGACTATACTCGTCAACGACGTTCATGGATCACCAAAGGGAATGGCAGGATGTTGGTGAAGTGCAGCGGGATGTCTGATGCGCTTATGCCTGTGCTGCGTGTGTTCATGTGTGTGTGTGTGTGTGTGTGTGTGTGTGTGTGTGCGTGTGTGTGCGTGCGTGCGTGTGTGTAGGTGTGTGTTTATGGCAGGCGTGCATGCATGTGTGATTATGTGTTTGTGCGTGTGTGTATACGTGTACGGCTAAAAAAAGTTTGCAGCGCGGCATGTGCACGGAGTCATTGCCAGGCAAATTAATAAAAGTATGACGTGCGTGAATATGGTACATGGTCAATTTAACGAAAGCAATTGAGCTTATGCTTGAGAGAGGTGTGCTTGTGGCTTGAGCGCTCCGTTCAGTCAGTGCATGTGCTTGCGTGCGTGCGTACGTGTGTGTGTGTGTGTGTGTGTGTGTGTGTGTGGTTGCTGTGAGAAGTGCATGTGCGCTATGAGGAGGAGTGCTTGCATTTCACTGTGCGCAGCTGAACCCCAAGTGCCTTTGAACAGTCTCACATGCTTTGCGTGTAAATCAAAAGGGTACAGGTTGATGTCGGCGCGCCAGACAAGGTTTCTACGTGCAAAAGTCTTTTGGCCTCAGGCAGCGCAAATGGCAATCCAAAGTTTATCCACTCCAAAACAATCTACTCCAAATTTTAAACAATCTCATTTGAGGAAGCTCCTGTGTTTTCTTCTCTGTTCAGTGTTTACATCAGTGCACCAAGCTCTGTTTCTTACCTATTACCATGAAGCAAGCATTCAAATGCTGTTTCTTGTCTATTTCCATCTAGCTATTTCCATTGAGCTACTTCCATCGCGCTGGTTCTCGTCTACTTCCATGTAGCAAGCAGTTAAATGCGAGAGGAGCCTCTTACAGATTTCATGCAACACTCATGTGTTCTGCAAGCAGGCATGTCCTCTCCACAATTCCTTTCAGGTGCAAATTGATAAGCACACACACACACACACACACACACACACAAATGTGCCGAGCCGTGCATCACATGCTGATACGCACTGTGCATGTTCACCTGCTGATTTGGCAAGGGGCGGTTCTTTCTTGACGCACACTCAAGCACTCAACACACACAAAATTGCAGCAACTGCTCATGACAGCCAGCGTCTCACCTGCAGCTATTTTATTGCCTATATATATGCCTTTATATATTTTATTGCCTTTATATATGCCTATATATATCAATGTAATAGAGGAAACGATAACGCCAGGCAGGCCCTCTCAGCTTCATTTCATTTGTTAACATTCTAGCTGACAAACGTTTCAGTGTGAACAGCTGTGTGTGGGGCACATACAAGCTGCACACACGCACGTCATACCAACACTTACTTGGAGGGAGCTAAGCGAGTGCACACACAGAGTTCCAAGAAACAGCAAGGCAGGCACGCCCGCGCTTTGTGGCACTCCCTCCTCTGAGCCTAAAGCGCCATTTACAATCTTTCCTGCACAGGTCTGCCCGGGTGACATATCCCGCGCTGACGTCCCTGCTTCCCCCTCTCCATTCCTCCTCTTGGAATTGCCTGAGGGAGAAGGATCCTTCAGAGACTTAGGCAGCAGCTTTGCCATGCCGTACGCCTTCAACATGTTACTGCTGCTGCTGCCGCTACTCAAAAACTGTGTATGTTTGTAAGATGTGAACGGATGAGTATGGGGGTGTCATTGACATATAAGCAGGATTTCTGGGCTGGATGCCTTCATCAGCTTGCTTCCGCTGCTGCTGCTGCTGCTGCTGCCCAAGAACTCCTGAGGTGACTTTTTTTTATCCTTTCATTTACTTGTTAATAATCCACCGCCATCTCACGAAACAAACGAAAAAGAACCGCGTACACTTGCTTGTCTTTGCAGTGATCAGCAAACATATCTTATCTTGGTGTAATGCGCTGTATAACCAGCATGCCTGTCAGCCTGTGCACTTGCAAATGTGCACACATATGTGCTTATGAATTTACGTGTGTGTGTGTGTGTGTGTTGTGTAAGTACATTTGTGTGTGACCACATTATGAGCAATATAACAGGCACACACAAACCTGGGATGATTTGGCATTATGATGTTTGATGGGCGCAGAGAGGGACCCCTTCGGGCCTGTAGATCTGGGACTGCTGCCGTCCCTGAAGCTGTTGCCTGCAATGGTTGAATCCTTACCAGCTGAACCAATATTGCCATGCGTGCGTATTTATATGTGTGTGTTTTATATATTCGTGTGCGTCAGTTTGTGTTCACGTGTTATTGTGTGAGATGGAGTGTGCGCATGTGTACGCACGCATGTGTATGTGTGTGTGCGCGTGCGTGCGTGTGCTTGTGTGCGCAAGAAAGAGGTGTGAAGATGAGAAAGCAAACGTAACGTTGGACGTGTCAGACATCTGGTAACGACCCTGAGCAAGGTTGCTGATCTTGTGGAATACAAAGTGCAGTTGTAAACGGCTGTAATTACCTGTTGGGGAGGTGCGGCTATCTTTACCATTGAGCAAGGGCAGCTGGGGTACGCTCTGTGAGTACTGATGAGGCCATATCTTGGAGCCTTCTTTGCAAGTGCCACAAAGGGACCCGCCGCGGGAATTTTGAGGAGACCGGCAGAGACTGAAAAGAGTGAGCAAAACAAGGTGAGTAGACGTGATGCCTTAGGACACAGGGACGGCTGTCTAGGGCCCAATTGGACGATAATTGAGGCGGTTTTTGTGTAGGAGAATGAGGAAGTACCTTTCTAGGTGGGGGCTTAAGATGGTAAAGGAGTTAGCGGGTGGATTTAGATGGAAGAGTTAGACGGTAAGAGAGTGAACAGGTAGCTTTAGATGGGGCTTTAGACGGTAAGAGAGTTAGCGGGTGGCTTTAGATGGGGGCTTTAGACGGTAAGAGAGTGAGTGGGTAGCTTTAGATGGTAAGAGGGTGAGGGGCCTCTAGAGCTTTAGATGGGTAAGAGAGTGAGCGGGGAATTTTAGCCATAGAGAATAGCCATTGGGAGCTGGTTGGTGCTTTATCGTTAGATGACCTGGAAGTCTGGTACATGAAATTTCACTGTAACAAAAGAGATTGGACTACGCAGGCACGAGATGCTTCCCCCTTCACTAACTGAGAGAGTGACTTTGGTACCGGCCAGAATCTTTGCTGCAGAATGAAATGGGGGAATGAGCAGGATCAAAAAGACTTCAGACGGTTAAATGGTCATTCCTGATTAGAGTAGGGCTGGTCAGATCCGTGAACACACACACAGCGGTTGTACATACCCATCTCCAAGTATTATGTACCTACACCATATACTATTAGTCAAGAGGAGCCGGACGTTCCCATTGTGTGAGTGCACTTGACTTTGAGTTCCAGGTGATGCAAGCTTGAAATCATGCTGTTATTTGGATGTCAGACAACATGCTTGAAGTAACGGAACAGCACATGGAGGGGTGTGTCTGCATGTGTCACATAACACACTTCAAAGACTCTGGCAGTGCATGTAGGGATGTGCATGTGTGTATGTAAGGCGTGTGTGTATGTGCGTGTATGTGTGTGTGAGCATACGTGTGTGTGTGTGTGTGCGAGTGTGTGTGTGTGTTTGTGTGTGTGTGAGCATACGTGTGTGTGTGTGCTTGTGTATGTAGGGGTGTGTGTGTCAGGTAACATGCTCCATTAAAGACAGTAGCAATGCATTGAGTGGTGGCCCATACGTTGAGACCCAAGGTCACTTTGTCACCCTGGTGACGGTTCTTTGCACGCTGACATCAACATAAGCACAATAACTACGAGCACCAGCACCCCACCACTGCAACCATATATAGCAGCACCCCACCAGCAGCAGCAGCAGCAGCAGCAGCACCACCAAATTTACCATCACCAGCACCAGCACCCCACCACCGCCACCAAATCTCCCAGCACCAGCACCCCACCACCGCCACCAAATCTCCCAGCACCAGCACCAGCACAGCACCACCACCACCACTGCCACTGCCACCAGCACCATAAGCACCATCAGCATCAGCACCAGCACCACAAGCGATAGCATCATCCAGCAGCAGCTGCAGCAGCAGCAGCACCACCACCACCACCGTCACAACCAGCACTAGCTCCATCCATCTGGATTTGACAGTGAATGCTAGTAGCACAGGAAGCCAGCTCTTAGCGAGAAAAAAAAAGAGCGAGAGAGAACAAATGACAGCCTTACGCTAGTCATTCCTTCTTATTTTTCTATCAGTGTACATAAATTATATATTTTTTTAGGGTTTTAGGGTTTAGCAGGGTTAGCCCTAGCCCTAACCCTAGCAGGGCTAACCCTAACCCTAAACCCTAAACCCTAAAAGCCTAGCAGGGCTAACCCTAACCCTAAACCCTAAACCCTAAACCCTAAGTAAGTCGCATTACTTGTGCACATGGACACGTTTACCAGATTACTTGTGTATATGGACCGTGTTGACATGCACATGTGTGTTAACTTGTGTATGCATGCCATGTATGCATACATTGGTCTGTGTCGCACCCTGCATTTACTCCTTGTACAATCCTACGTAACCATATACAGATCTGCTCACTACACATGTTTGTGCCCTATTATTTAATAATTATATATTTTTTATAATATGCACACTGATGCACACTGATTACAATATTGGTCACCTGGCAGGGCTGTATATTTGCCTGTCATTTGTGTGTGTGTGTGTGTGTGTGTGTGTGTGTGAGTATTGCTTGTATTTGTATTTTGTATGTCACCTGGCGGGATCAGAGCTTCCAGAGGCATGAAAAAGGGTGGACGTGCTGGGTAATGAAGGAAGCCTGTGTGTGTGTATGTGTGTGCGTGTGTGTTTGTGTGTGTGTGTGTGTGTGTGTGTGTGTGTGTGTGTGTGTGTGTGCGTGCTTGTGTGTGTGTACGTGCTTGTGTGTGTGTATGTGTATGTGTGTGTACATGCTCTCTGAGGCACGGAGAGGGGTAGGAGTGCAAGGTGCTCAAGGAAGCCTGTGCGTTTGTGCATGTTCACGTGCTTGTGTGAATATATGTGTGCAAGAGCTTGTGTATCCTTGTATTTGCATGCGTGTGTCAGCCTAGTTTACATCATTGACTTATGCTCGTGCGTGCAACAAAACGTGTCATGCACGTGGCTTGGGATAAACAGAAGCACATCTGTTTCATGTTTCCTCTAGCTTCCGTTTCTTTTGTTTAGCCATGTGTAGTTTCAGGCCTTTTCCAAACTTCTGCTGAGATGCCCTTTGAGGCATATATAGTGATGCAACCTTACCTTACCTTAACAGAAGCACATAGAAAATGAGGACAATGCAAGGAAGCAAAGACTAGCTGTGGGATCAGCCATTTGTCAGGATTAAGGCAAAAGCCATAACTAAGGCAAAACATTTGCTTCATCAAATTTGAATCAGGTAAACCATCTACCTCTACTTGAACAGAGCCGTCAGACCCACTCTTACACCGTTTAAAAAACAGGACACCACTTGGGTGTTACGGTGAGATTTTGCCAGCAGTTGGTCAACACTTTACATTATATGCTCATTTGTGTGTTAAAATGAGGTTTTGCCAGCAACTGCTCAACACTCATTATAATTTGCTCACTTATGTGTTATAATGAGGTTTTGCCAGCAACTGCTCAACACTTTACAATTTGCTCATTTGGGTGTTACGATAAGGTTTTGCTCGCACTTGGTCGAGACATTCAGGAGTGTTTGCTCCGAAACCATCTTTAATGGCGGTGTGAGCCACAAACGCGTGTCTGTACCCTGAGGGCTAAGCAAGACTGTATTGACAGAGCTGACTGATGCTACTATGGCTGACTAGAGCTGTACTACTATACTGCTGACTAGGTCTAGGACAGTGCTAGTAGGACTAACTAGTACTACACCATGGCTGGCTAGGGCTATACCATGACTGGCTAGGACAACACAATGTCTGGCTAGGGCTACACCATGGCTGCCTAGTACTACACCATGGCTGCCTAGTACTACACCATGGCTGGCTAGCGCTAAACCATGGCTGGCTAGGACTACACCATGGCTGACTAGGACTACACCATAGCTGGCTAGTACTAGACCATGACTGACTAGGACTACACCATGGCTGGCGAGGACTACACCATGGCTGGCTAGGACTACACCATGGCTGGCTAGGACTAAACTATACCCTGTACACAATCATCTTCACTCCCCAGTGATCCCAAGTGTAGCAGCACAGTGCAAGCGCACAGCAAGCCCTTCACAATCCGTACCGCACACACTCACTCCCCGTTTAGTTGTAGCGCATGGCCCTGGCACTGTGAAGTATAATGTGCTTGGCCCTGGCACTGTGAAGTCTGTGCATGGGCCTGGCCCCGTTTAGTTGTGGCACATGGCCCTAGCACTGTGAAGTCTATGCATGGCCCTGGCACTGTGAAGTCTGTGCATGGCCCTGGCACTGTGAAGTCTGTGCATGGCCCTGGCATGTGAAGTCTGAGCATGGCCCTGGCACTGTGAAGTCTGTGCATGGCCCTGGCATGTGAAGTCTGTGCATGGCCCTGGCACTGTGAAGTCTGTGCATGGCCCTGGCATGTGAAGTATACTGTGCCTTCAGGCTACTACAGCACAGATTGCGTGCGATGCATAAAACTGTTGTCGCACCTTGTTGGCACGCGTTCCTTGTTTTGTACCAAAGGATATTCCCAGAATGATTGATGTTGTGATTTCAAGCTATTCAAGCACAGATCGTGCGTAACTGTGGCCGCACCTTGTTGGCACAAATCCCTGTTTTGAAGCCGAGTATTTGGTCCTGGCACTAAATTAAAGCGTGCAATAATTCCTAGTTACCTAAGTACATATCCATGGAATTTCGCCAAAAGCACGGCACCTTGTCAGTACAAACTGGCCGCACCTTGTCAGTACAAACTGGTCGCACCTTGTAGTACAAACTGGTCGCACCTTGTAGTACAAACTGGTCGCACCTTGTCAGTACAAATTCTCCATTCAGCTGCAGAGGGTGGTCTCGGCACTGGATCATAATTGGCATGTTGGTGAGCGCAGCCACCTGATCAAAGGACCACGCAGCACCTGTCCCACTAGGTCGTGGCAATCGCAGCAGAAAAGCATCCCCCGCGTGTGCACCAGGTTGCGCGTTGGGTAGCTCTCTTGATAAGGCCCTCCCAGCCTGAAACGGACGTGTGGATAAGAACAGACGATTCAAAGCGGTGCTTGCGTTCACACTCCAAGCCTTGCGCTGGGTAGCCTCGGCCTAAAAAAACGTGTGGACATGCTCATAAATAACAAATAGCCGTTGCCTGCTCTAGCACCAGGCTTTGCGCTCAGCAACGCTCTCTCTCTTGCTGAGAGCATCTCCTGAGACTATTGCTAAACTCTCCCGCAGCTGTGTGTGTGTGTTTGTGCTCAAATCTGAAAACTGCATTACATATGCCCCTACTTAAGCAAGAGCATCACATATGCCCCTACATGGGCAAGAGCATCACATATGCTCCTGCTTGAACGAGAGCATTACATGGTGTCCATGTTGCATCAAGATGTCTGAAGTGGCCACGGGGTGATGTTACTGAAATTAGTTTGAAGGGTGGGCCAGAACCATACATACGGACGTACCTTTGTTAGATACCTATACACTATTTTTAGGGAGCGGGAATACCACCATGTTAAGGTACGGTCATATGCAGTGTGTGTTGTATGGTTTTGGCCCACCCGTAGTAGGTGGCAATGGGCACACTCACCTGAACGATGTTGCACTCCATGTCCAGGACAAAATGGAAAGGGTTCAGCCGGTGGAAAGTAAACGGGTCCTATGTGGTGAATTCATGTGTGTGTGTGTGTGTGTGTGTGTGTGTGTGTGTGTGTGTGTGTGTGTGTGTGTGTGTGTGTGTGTGTGTGTGAGTGTGTGGGTG